>Ga0255094_1000009_pt1 | contig 169047 bp, 157 predicted proteins | sample Colum_Law_RepB_8_2_FD_188434 | JGI IMG/M metagenome (GOLD analysis project Ga0255094, IMG submission 188434) | Freshwater microbial communities from Columbia River, Oregon, United States - Colum_Law_RepB_8d | ecosystem: Environmental > Aquatic > Freshwater > River | place: USA: Oregon...
GCTGAGGGAGGGACAGGGGGCTGACGATTTCGGAGCCCGCGACATGAGGAAGCCCCCTGTCCCTCCCTCAGCCCCCGTCTCCATCTGCCCCCATAAAGACAAGAGAAATGTCACCTTCAAAACATAGGGTTACCCCCAAAAACGCACGGTCGTGCTAAAAACGGAGCTTCCACTGGAGACGTTCACATGGATTTAGCCTTTACCCCCGAAGAAGAAGCCTTCCGCCAGGAAGTCCGCGCCTGGGTGCGCGCCAACCTGCCCCAAGAAACCGCCCACAAAGTTCACAATGCCTTGCGCCAGACCCGCGAGGACATGCAGAACTGGGCCAAGATCCTTGGCAAAAAAGGCTGGCTCACTTATGCCTGGCCTAAGCAATTCGGTGGCCCCGGCTGGAACGCGGTGCAAAAGCATTTGTTCGAAGAAGAATGCGCGTTGGCAGGTGCGCCTCGCATCGTGCCCTTTGGCCCCGTGATGGTCGCCCCGGTGATCATGGCGTTCGGCAATGCCGAGCAGCAGCAGCGTTTCCTGCCTGGCATTGCCAGCGGCGAAGTGTGGTGGAGCCAGGGCTACAGCGAACCCGGTTCGGGCTCGGACCTGGCCTCCCTCAAGACCCGTGCCGAGCGCGTGGGCAACAAATACATCGTGAACGGCCAAAAGACCTGGACCACCCTGGGCCAGTTCGGCGAATGGATCTTCTGCCTGGTGCGCACCAGCAACGAAGGCAAGCCGCAAACCGGCATTTCCTTCCTCTTGATCGACATGAAGTCACCTGGCGTCACCGTGCGCCCCATCAAGCTGCTGGATGGCGAGTGCGAGGTCAACGAGGTGTGGTTCGACAACGTCGAAGTGCCTGCGGAAAACCTGATCGGCGAAGAGAACAAAGGCTGGACCTACGCCAAACACCTGCTGGCCCATGAGCGCACCAACATCGCCGACGTCAACCGCGCCAAGCGCGAGCTCGAGCGCTTGAAGCGCATCGCCAAGGCCGAAGGCGTCTACGACGATGTGCGCTTCCGCGATGAAATCGCCAAGCTCGAAGTCGATGTGGTGGCGTTGGAGATGCTGGTGTTGCGTGTGTTGTCCGCTGAAAAATCGGGCAAGCAGTCGCTGGACATTGCCGGCTTGCTGAAAATTCGCGGCAGTGAAATGCAGCAGCGCTACACCGAGCTGATGATGCTCGCCGGTGGCCCCTACAGCTTGCCCTTCATCCAGGAAGCCATGGAGGCCGGCTGGCAAGGCGACCAAATTGGCGCTTTGCATTGCGCGCCCTTGGCCGGCTCGTACTTCAACATGCGCAAGACCACGATTTACGGTGGCTCGAACGAAGTTCAGCGCAACATCGTGGCGCAAACCGTTCTCGGCTAAGCCCTGAGAAACTGAAAGGAACAATCATGGATTTCAATTTCTCTGACGACCAAGAACAACTGCGCGACGCCGTTCGCAAGTGGGTGGACAAGGGCTACGACTTCGAGCGCCGTCGCAGCATCGTGGCGCACGGCGGTTTTTCGCGCGAGGCCTACACCGAACTGGCCGAACTTGGCCTGACGGGCTTGTACATTCCGGAAGCCTTGGGTGGCTTGGGCATGGGCCCGGTCGAAGGCATGGTGGTGATGGAAGAGCTGGGGCGTGGCATTGTGTTGGAGCCGCTGACCCAGGCGCTGATCGCGGGCGCCATGCTGTCCTACTACGCCGGCCCCGACCTGCAAGAAGCCTGGTGCGCCAAAGTGGCAGGCGGCGAAGCCTTGGTGGTGCTGGCCGCACAAGAGCGCAAAGCCCGTTACGACCTGTCGGTGTGCAACACCGTGGCCCAAAAGCAGGGCAATGGCTGGACCCTGAGCGGCGCCAAGAGCGTGGTGCCTGCCGGTGACCTGGCCGACGCCTTCATCGTGCCCGCCAAAGCCGACGGCAAGCTGGCCCTGTTCCTGGTGGAGCGCACGGCCAGCGGCGTGACCACCCACGGCTACCTGACGCAAGATGGCAGCCGCGGCGCCGAGCTCAAGCTCTCCGGTGCCCCGGCCGCTTTGCTCACCCTCAAAGGCCAAGAGGCTTTGGAGCATGCCACGGACATTGGCATTGCCGCCCTGTGCGCTGAAGCGGTGGGCGTGATGGACAAAACCTTGGCCATCACCGTCGATTACATGAACACCCGCAAGCAGTTTGGCGTGGTGATCAGCAGCTTCCAGTCGCTGCGCCACCGCGTGGCCGACATGAAGATGCAGCTGGAGTTGGGCCGCTCCATGAGCTACTACGCCAGCCTCAAGCTCAACGCGCCCACCGATGAGCGCCGCGCGGCCATGAGCCGTGCCAAGTTCCAGATTGGCAATTCCATGCGCTTTGTCGGCCAGCAAGCTGTGCAACTGCATGGCGGCATTGGGGTGACCGACGAGTACATCGTCAGCCACTACTTCAAGAAATTGACGCAGATGGAAATGAGCTTTGGCGACACCTTGCACCATTTGGGCGAAGTGTCGTCTCGCATGCAAGACACCGCAGGCGTGTTCGCCTGAGGTTTGCGCTCGGCCGCTTCGATTCGCCTCAGATCGGTTCGAAGCGGCGCCGCGTGACGCCCTGCACCGTCACGGTTTCGGCAAACATGGCCGCGGGGCGGACCCACAAGCCCTGTTGGCCATAGAGCGCGCGGTACAGCGTCATGGGCTCCAGGGTTTCGCTGTGGCGCACGGTGCCCAGCACGTCGTACTCGCCGCCTTTGTAATGGCGGTAACGGCCAGGCGGCGTTTCAATCAGGGGTGGCAAATCGGTGTCGTCCATGGTGGCAAGCATAAATCAGCAGGAGGCGTTCGAACATGAAGACTTCTTCCCGTTTGCGTGTGGCGGTGATTGGCCTGGGGTGGTGGGGCCAGACCGTGGTGCGTTACCTCCACCAGGCGCGCAACATCGAGCTGCTGTGTGCGGCCGACCTGAACACCGAGTTGGCGACCCGCTTCACCCAAGCCGAGGGCATTGCGCTGGCGCCCAGCTTTGAAGCCGTTTTGGCCGATCCGCGCATTGAAGGGGTGGTGTTGTGCACGCCGCACAGCTTGCACACCGAACAAATCGTCGCGGCCGCGCAAGCAGGCAAGCATGTGTTTTGCGAAAAGCCCCTGACCCTCACGCGCGCCGATGCCTTGCGTGCGGTGGCCGCGGTGAACCAACACGGGCGCGTGCTGGCCGTGGGCCATGAGCGCCGCTTTGAAGCGCCGATTCAACGCGCCATGGCCATGATCCATTCAGGCGAGTTGGGCAAGCCCCTGCAGATGGAAGCGAATTTCAGCCAAGACAAATTTTTGGGCATGGATCCGAACAACTGGCGCCTGTCTGCCGCAGAAGCGCCGGCAGGCCCGATGACGGCCACCGGCATCCATTTGCTGGACCTCTCCATGGGCGTGTTTGGCCAAGCGGAAACCGTGTTTGCCAGCGTGAAACAGTTGGGCAGCCATTTGGTCAACGGGGACACGCTGGCCATTCTGGCCACCTACAAAGGCGGTGGCCACGCGCTCATCAGCGCCATTTTGGCGACGCCTTTTGTCGGGCGCTTTGCGGTGTATTGCAGCCAGGGCTGGGTGGAAGTCCGCGACAACAGCCATCCGGAAGCTTCCACCGGCTGGGTGCTGACCTCGTGCCTGCGCGGCCAAGAGCCCCGCACCGAAGTGTTCGAGGCCCATCCGGCGGTGCTCGCGAATTTGGAGGCTTTCGCCGATGCGGCTTTGGGCGGCCCGGCTTACCCCGTGCCGCAGGCGCAAATGATTGCCAACATTTCTGCGCTGGAGGCCGTGGTCAAGTCCACCCGCAGCGGCCGCGTCGAAGCCGTCGAAGGCTAAGCAGCGTGGGTTTTCACGAACTGCATCAGCAAGCGTGCATAGTCTTCGGGACATTGCATCGGGCTGATGTGACCGCAGGGGTCCAGCACTTCCAGTTGGCTGCCAGGAATCAGCGCGGCCATGGAGCCCATTTCTTCGGGTGAAGCCGCGCCGTCTTGTGCCCCCGCCAGCAGCATCACCGGGATCTGGATGCGGTGCAGCTCGCCTTGCAGCTTGAGCCCCAGAATGGCTTTGACGCAGGCGGTGTAGCCGTCGGCCGAGGTGCCGCCCACAATTTGGCGCATCAGTGCCATGCCCTGCGGGTCGGCTTGGCGGGCGTCGGCGGTGAACCAACGCTCCAGGGTCGATTCCACCAGACCCTGCATGCCTTGGGCCGCCAACACCCCCAGGCGCTGGTTCCAGCCGGCGCTGCCCGCTTCGTCGATGCGGGCGCGGCAGTTGCAAGCCATCAGGCCGGCCAGACGCTCAGGATGGTTCAAGGCCAGGGTCAAGCCGGTCATGCCGCCCAGGGACACCCCGGCCACAAAAGCACGAGGGATATGACAGGCGTCCATCACCGCCAGCAGGTCGTTGCCCAGGTCATCAAGTGTGGCGGAGGCGCTACCAGCCTTGCTTTGGCCGTGGCCGCGGCTGTCGTAGCGAACCACGCGGCAATGCGGTGTCAGCAAAGGCAGCACCCGGTCCCACATGCGCATGTCGGTGGCCAGGGAGTTGGAGAGCACCACGGCCGGGGCCTGATCCGGGCCCTCCACGGTGTAGGCAATGCGGCTGGCGTCGGGGCGGTCGATGTGGTGTGTCTGACTCATGGTTTACCCATAGGTGTGAAGAATGTGATACCCAGGGCGTGCTGGGCAAGGTATCATTTTATTGATCTTTGGATAAACAAGTGCTGGGGTAAACGATGAATCAACGAAGCGCGGTTCGCTTGGTCGGGGTGGTGGGTTTGGGCATCATGGGGTCCTCGATTGCCGCCAACCTGCAAAAAGGCGGTTTCCAGGTCCATGGGGTTGAAGTACATGCCAGCACACGGCGCCGCATGGCGCCTTTGCTCAGCAGCGTGAGCGCCCAAGTGGGGGACCTGGTGACGGCCGGGGTGCAACACATCGTGACCTCGTTGCCCTCGAGTGCCGCGCTGATGGCTGTTTGCCAGGCCCTGGTGCAGGCCCGCCTGCAGCAAACCGGGCGCCAGCGCCGCCTGGTGCTGGCCGAGGCCAGCACGTTTTCCTTGAAAGACAAGCAGGCCGCGCGCGAGCTCTTGGCGCAGGCTGGCATCGAAATGATTGACGCGCCCTTGTCAGGCACTGGCGCCCAAGCCAGGACCAAAGACCTCACGGTCTATGCCAGCGGCGACGCCAAAGCCATCCAATCGATGATGCCGGTGTTCAAGGGCTTTTCGCGCGCCCAGTTTTCGGTGGGCGAGTTCGGCAACGGCATGAAAATGAAACTGGTGGCCAACCTGTTGGTGGCCATCCACAATGTGTCCGCGGCGGAAGCCATTTTGTTTGGCAAGAAGCTGGGCCTGGCGCCCCAAAAAGTGGTGGACGTGGTGGCCGACGGTGCCGGCGGCTCGCGCATGTTCCAGGTTCGCGGCCCCATGATGGCCACGCGCACCTGGCAGCAGGCCACCATGAAAAACGAGGTGTGGCAAAAGGACATGACCCTGATCCACGACGCCTTGCACGAACTTTCCTTGCCTGCGCCCCTGTTTGCGGCCTGTATTCCGATTTACCATGCAGCCATGTCACAAGGGCATCAGCTGCATGACACGGCTGCGGTTTATGCTGTGCTGGAAAAATTTGCTGGAGAAGCCTGATGTCCGACCCCCAACAACAAGCCCAACGTGCGCTGCGCAACGCATTGGGCGCGTTTCCCACCGGGGTGACCATCATCACAGCCCGCGATGACGCGCGCGACAGCCTGGTGGGCTTGACGGTCAACAGCTTCAGCTCGGTCTCGCTCGATCCGGCCCTGGTGTTGTGGTCCTTGTCCCGCAAATCGCCCAATCTGAGCCTGTTTGCGCCGGGTTGCGCCCACGTCATCCACGTGCTGGCCGACACCCAAAAAGACATGGCCTACCAGTTTGCCAGCCCGGGTGCCGACAAGTACGCCGGCGTGGACTACCAGCTCACCGAGGCCTTCCCGGCCCCCGTCATTGAAGGCTGCACGGCGCGCTTTTACTGTGAGGTGCACCAGGTGCTTGATGGCGGTGACCACCACATCATTTTGGCCCGCGTGCTGCGCTACGACACCCGCGACGTGCCGCCCCTGCTCTTTGCCAAAGGCCAGATGATGAGCCTGGACACCTGCACCGCCGCCTGAGCGGACAAAGGCTCCCTCATGGCAGAACGGCTGATTCGCGGCGCCAAAATTCACTACCGTGTGTTCGGTGAACAGGGACCCTGGCTGGCCCTGGTCACAGGCGGGCGCCGTGGCTTTGCCGAATTCATTCCCTTTGCGGAAAAGTTGGCGGCCAAAGGCCTGCGCGTGGTGCTGCACGACCGGCGCAACACCGGTGCCTCCGATGTGATCATCGACGGCACCGATGGCGAAGAAGAAATCTGGGCCGATGACCTGGCCGAACTGATGACGCAACTTGGTGCCTTGCCCGCTTTCATTGGCGGTACATCCTCTGGCGCGCGTTTGTCCATGTTGTTCTACCAACGCCATCCGGCCGCGGTGCGCGGGCTCTTGCTGATGCGCATCACCGGCGGCGATTTCGCGGCCGGACGCTTGCCCGAAAACTATTACGGCCAATTCATCCGGGCCGCGCGCGAAGGCGGCATGCAGGCGGTGTGCGCCACCGAGCAGTACCGTGAGCGCATCCAGGCCAACCCGGACAACCTGCCGCGCTTGCTGGCCATGGACCCGGCGCGCTACATCGCGGTCATGAGCCATTGGCTGGACATTTTCTTGAAGGGTCCGCGCAAGCCCGTGCTGGGCATGACCGAGGAGGCCATGCGGGCCATTCATGTGCCCACCCTGGTGGTGCCCGGCAATGACAAAACCCACGACGCGGCCGGCGGGCGCGCCGCTGCCGCCCTCATTCCCGGCAGCGTCTTGTACGAGTTGCCGATCGAAGACCAGGATGTGCCCGTCTTGCCCTTCTCGGCCTGGGCCGAGCACGAGCCCACGCTGGCCCAATTGTTTGCCGATTTCATCCAGGGCTGAGAGGGTGGGACAATACGTCCATGCACCCCAAAGCCCTGTTAGACGCCTGCTCCGAACTGGTCCGGCTGATTCTCAAGTTTGACCACCCCGCCGATGCGGTGGTTTCCAAGTTTTTTCGCGACCACCGCAGGACCTATGCCTTCGGCCCGCGCGAGCGCGCCTCGCTGGCCGAGACGGTCTACAACGTGTTGCGCTTCAAGCTGCGCTACGACCATTTCGCGCCCTCGGGCTCGGGCCCGAAAGAGCGTCGCCTGGCCATCCTGGGCTTTGCGCAGCATTTGCAAGACAGCGCGGCGGGCAAACCCGGCGCCCTGGATTTTTTAAAAGATGCGCTCTTCCCCAACGAGCGCACCTGGCTGGACAACTGTTTGCAAATCCAAACGGCCGACTTGCTCGAGCGCCATCGGCACAACCTGCCCGAGTGGCTGGTGCAACCGCTCAAGGCGCAACTGGGCCAAGACGGTGGGCAAGAATTTTGGGCGCTGGTGGACAGCTTTCAGCACAGTGCCACCCTGGACCTGCGCGTCAACAGCTTCACCGACAAGCGCGCCGATGTGCAAAAAGAGCTGAAGCTCGCGGGCCTGAGTTCGCAGCCGACGCCGTATTCACCCTGGGGATTGCGCATCCAGGGCAAGCCGTCCTTGACCAAGCTGGACGCCTTCGCCCGCGGCGCCATCGAAGTGCAGGACGAGGGCTCGCAGCTGTTGTCGCTCCTGGTCGACGCCAAGCGCGGCGAGATGGTGGTCGATTTTTGTGCCGGTGCCGGCGGCAAAACCCTGGCCCTGGGCGCCGCCATGCGCAGCACAGGCCGCCTCTATGCCTTTGACACCTCCGCCCATCGCCTGGAGGCCCTGAAACCGCGTTTGGCCCGCAGCAAACTCTCCAATGTGCACCCGGCGGCCATTGCCCACGAGCGCGATGAGCGCATCAAGCGCCTGTCCGGCAAGATTGACCGCGTGTTGGTCGATGCCCCGTGTTCCGGCTTGGGCACGCTGCGGCGCAACCCCGACCTGAAATGGCGGCAGTCGCCCCAGGCCGTGGTGGAACTGGTGCAAAAGCAAACCGCCATTCTGGCCAGCGCAGCGCGCTTGGTGAAGTCGGGTGGCCGCCTGGTCTATGCCACCTGCAGCGTCTTGCCCGAAGAAAACGAGCAGATTGCCGCGGCTTTCTCGGCCGCGCATCCCGGCTTCAAGCCGGTGCCCGTGGCCAGCTTGCTGGAGGAGCTGAAAGTCGCCAACGCCACGCAACTGTGTACATCCGATGGGCTTTACCTGCGTTTGTGGCCGCATCGACACGGAACTGACGGCTTCTTTGCGTCGGTTTGGATTGCCGGATAAAATGGTCGGGTTCTCGAGAGAACACTTTTGAGTTAAAGGTTGCACATGTTTGTACTGAATCTGCCCTGGGTGGATGCGCTTTTGAATTGGTTGGCCTACGGTCTGTGGGATTTGAGCGCTTGGCAAATCGTTCTTTACACCCTGGCCACCACCCACATCACCATTGCGGGCGTCACCATTTACCTGCACCGCCACCAGGCCCACCGTTCGCTGGACCTGCATTGGCTGCCTTCGCATTTCTTCCGCCTGTGGCTGTGGCTGGGCACCGGCATGCAAACCAAGGCATGGGCCGCCATTCACCGCAAGCACCACGCCAAATGCGAAACCGCGGAAGACCCCCACAGCCCGCAAACCCGTGGCTTGAAAACCGTGTTCTGGCAAGGTGCTGAGTTGTACCGTGCCGAGGCCAACAACGCCGAAACCCTGTCCAAGTTCGGCCACGGTACACCTGACGATTGGGTGGAGCGCAACGTCTACAGCCGCTTCCCCTGGCAAGGCGTGGGCCTGATGCTGATCATCAACCTGGCCCTGTTTGGCGCCCTGGGCTTGACGGTCTGGGCCGTGCAAATGCTGTGGATTCCCGTGACCGCCGCTGGCGTCATCAACGGCATCGGCCACTTCTGGGGCTATCGCAACTTCGAGGCGCCCGACGCCAGCACCAACATCTCCCCCTGGGGCATCATCATTGGTGGCGAGGAGTTGCACAACAACCACCACACCTACCCCACCTCGGCCAAGCTGTCGGTCAAGCCCTACGAGTTCGACATCGGCTGGCTCTACATCCGCATTCTGGAAACCCTGGGCCTGGCCCATGTGAAAAAGACGCCGCCCAAGCTCGCCTTTGGCGACATCCAGCCTGTGGCCAACGAAAAAACCTTGGAGGCCGTCATTGCCAACCGCTATGAGGTGATGGCCCATTACGCCCGCCAACTGCGCCTGGCCTGCCAGCAAGACCTGCGCGCGCTCCAGCAGCGCCCCACCGATGCCGTGGTGCAAGCCGCGCGCCGCTGGATGCACCGCGACGTCGAAAAAGTGCCGGCCTCTGCCCTGAGTCTGCTGGCACAAGCGCGTGCCGCCTTGCCGCAAGTGGACACCATGGTGCGCATGCGCGAAGAGCTGCGCCAACTCTGGCTCAACACCCACCGCTCTCGCGAGCAACTGGCGGCCGACTTGCAGGCCTGGTGCAAACGGGCCGAAGACAGTGGTGTGGCCGCTTTGCAAGAGTTCTCGGTTCGCCTGCGAGCTGCCCGCGCCTGAGACCCCGACCCCAGGCTTTCGCAGGCAACAAAAAACCCGCTCGAGAGCGGGTTTTTTTTGTGGGAAGAAACGCCTGAATTACTTCAGCTTGGTTTCTTTGTATTCCACGTGCTTGCGAGCTTTGGGATCAAATTTCATGATCGTCATTTTCTCGGGCATGGTTTTCTTGTTCTTGCTGGTGGTGTAGAAGTGGCCCGTGCCAGCTGTCGATTCCAGCTTGATTTTTTCGCGTCCGCCTTTGGAAGCCATGAGGGTGTCCTTTCAGTGTGAGGGGATCAGGCTTGACCGCGTGCACGCAGGTCGGCGAGCACGGCATCAATGCCATTTTTGTCGATCAGGCGCAGTGCGGCGCTGGAGACGCGCAGGCGCACCCAACGGTTTTCGCTTTCCACCCAGAAACGGCGGTATTGCAGGTTCGGCATGAACCGACGCTTGGTTTTGTTGTTGGCGTGGGAAACATTGTTGCCCACCATCGGGCCTTTGCCCGTGACTTCACATACGCGTGCCATGAGGACACTCCATGAATAACGGCTGACTGCTGTCGCAGCGAGCCTCACCTCGCCAGATCGGGGGGCGGTATCCCCTGGCATCCCATCACGGGGTGCCGGCTTGCTGAGCCGGTTGGATTCAGCAAAGCTCTAGATTATAACCACATCCCAGGGGTTACTGTTCCAGGAAGCGTTGGGCGTCCAGGGCGGCCATGCAGCCGGTGCCGGCGCTGGTGATGGCCTGACGGTACACATGGTCTTGCACGTCGCCGGCGGCAAACACGCCGGGCACGCTGGTCATGGTGGCAAAGCCCTGCAGGCCGCTGCGGGTGACGATGTAGCCGTCCTTCATGTCCAGCTGGCCCTTGAAAATGTCGGTGTTGGGCTGGTGGCCAATGGCAATGAAGCAGCCCTGAACCTTCAAGTCCTCGGTGCGGCCGTCGTTGCGCTTGACGCGCACCCCGGTCACGCCCGAGGTGTCACCCAGCACTTCGTCCAGCACGCTGTTGACCTGCAGCACGATTTTGCCGCTGGCCACTTTTTCCATCAGCTTGTCGATCATGATGGGCTCGGCGCGGAACTTGTCGCGACGGTGGATCAGGTGCACCTGGCTGGCGATGTTGGAGAGGTACAAAGCCTCTTCCACGGCGGTGTTGCCGCCGCCCACCACGCAGACCGGTTGCTCGCGGTAAAAGAAGCCGTCACAGGTGGCGCAGCCCGAGACGCCGCGGCCCATGAAGGCCTCTTCCGAGGGCAGGCCCAGGTACTTGGCCGAGGCGCCGGTGCAAATGATCAGCGCGTCGCAGGTGTAGGTGCCGCTGTCGCCGGTCAGGCGAAACGGGCGCTGGTTGAAGTCCACCTGGTTGATGTGGTCGAACACGATTTGCGTGTTGAAGCGCTCGGCGTGCGCTTGAAAACGCTGCATCAGGTCCGGGCCTTGCACGCCATGCACATCGGCGGGCCAGTTGTCGACCTCGGTGGTGGTCATCAGCTGGCCGCCTTGGGCCATGCCGGTGATCAGCAAGGGTTTGAGGTTGGCGCGGGCAGCGTAAACAGCGGCGGTGTAGCCGGCAGGACCGGAGCCGAGAATCAGAACTTGGGCGTGTTGGGTGGTGGACATGGTGTGCAGACAAGAGGAGGGCAGCCCCCTGGCCGCCAGACCACCATTGTAAGAAGCCCGCCATGGCCTGGCTTTTTCAGGTTTGTTGAGCCTGTGAACGGCGCTGGGGATCGGTTAAGCTTCGGTGCCTGACATGACCTACTCTTTGCACACCCTTCAAAACGATGCGCCGGCGCCTGCCGAGACCACCGGCTTTCGGCGTTTTGCCCAGGAAATTGCCCTCACTGTGGGCTTTGTGTTCCTGTCCTTTTGGTTTTTGGCGCTGGTGACCCATTCGGTCAGCGACCCTGCCTGGACCACCTCGGGCACCATCGGTGTGGTTCACAACTGGGGTGGGCGCCTGGGCGCTTGGCTGGGGGACCTGAGTTTCTTCCTGTTTGGCTACTCGGTGTGGTGGTGCTTTGTGGCCGCTTTGCTGAGTTGGCTGGCCGCCTTGGCAAACCGCCTGCGCACCGAGTCCGACGAAGAGGACGCGCCGCCGCAGGGCTGGATTCACACCCGCTGGGCTTTTTGGGCCGGCATGGTCATCCTGATGCTGTCCAGCACAGGCCTGGAGTGGACCCGCCTGTACCGCTTTGAAGACCGCTTGCCGGGCCACCACAGCGGCGGCGTGATGGGCTACCTCACTGGCTCTTCAGGCCTGCATTGGCTGGGCTTCAACGGCTCGGGCCTGATCTTCATTGTGTTCATGGTGGTGAGCTTGTCCTGGGTGTTTCGTTTCTCCTGGGTCGGGCTGGCCGAGGGCATTGGCGCGCGCATCGATGGCTTGCTGCAGGCGCAGCGCGAAAAACGCGAGCGCGCCGAAGACATGGCCATGGGCCACATGGCCGCCAAAGAGCGCGAAGAGGTGGTGCAGGAAGAGCGCATCGAAATCGAAGAGCAGCACCCAGCCCCCATCCTGATTGTGGAGCCCGAGGTGGTCGAGATCCCCAAGAGCACTCGGGTGGCGCGCGAGCGGCAAAAGCCCTTGTTCAGTGAAATGCCCGACTCACGCTTGCCGCAGGTGGACTTGCTCGACAGCATGACCGCGCGCCAGGACACGGTGTCGCCCGAAACGCTGGAAATGACCAGCCGCATGATCGAGAAAAAGCTGAAAGACTTCGGCGTCGAAGTGCGCGTTGTGGCGGCCGCCCCGGGACCGGTGATCACGCGCTACGAAATCGAGCCCGCCACCGGCGTCAAAGGCTCACAGGTGGTGAACCTGGCCAAAGATTTGGCGCGCTCGCTCAGCCTGGTCTCCATCCGCGTGGTGGAAACCATTCCAGGCAAAAACTACATGGCGCTGGAATTGCCCAACGCCAAACGCCAGTCCATCAAGCTCAGCGAAATTCTGGGCTCGCAAATTTACAACGAAGCCAAGTCCATGCTGACCATGGGCTTGGGCAAAGACATTGTGGGCAACCCGGTGGTGGCCGACCTGGCCAAAATGCCGCACGTGCTGGTCGCGGGCACGACGGGCTCGGGCAAGTCGGTGGGCATCAACGCCATGATTTTGTCCTTGCTCTACAAGGCCGAGGCGCGCGATGTGCGCTTGCTGATGATCGACCCGAAGATGCTGGAGATGTCGGTCTACGAAGGCATTCCGCATTTGCTGGCGCCGGTGGTCACCGACATGAAGCAAGCCGCGCATGGCCTGAACTGGTGCGTGGGCGAAATGGAGCGCCGCTACAAGCTGATGAGCAAGTTGGGCGTGCGCAACCTGGCCGGCTACAACACCAAGATCGACGAAGCCACCGAGCGCGAAGAATTCATCTACAACCCCTTCAGCCTGACCCCCGATTCGCCCGAGCCCCTGCAGCGCCTGCCGCACATCGTGGTGGTCATCGACGAACTGGCCGACCTGATGATGGTGGTGGGCAAGAAAATTGAAGAGCTGATTGCCCGTCTGGCGCAAAAAGCGCGCGCGGCCGGCATTCATCTCATTCTGGCCACGCAGCGCCCCAGCGTGGACGTGATCACCGGCCTGATCAAAGCCAACATTCCCACCCGAATTGCCTTTCAGGTCAGCAGCAAGATCGACAGCCGCACCATCCTCGACCAGATGGGCGCCGAGGCCCTGTTGGGCATGGGCGACATGCTGTACATGGCCAGCGGCACCGGCTTGCCGATCCGTGTGCATGGCGCCTTTGTCAGCGACGAGGAAGTGCACCGCGTGGTCAGCTACCTGAAGACCCAAGGCGAGCCCGACTACATCGAGGGCGTGCTCGAAGGCGGCACGGTCGATGGCGAAGGCGGCGATGCCGATGGCTTGGGCGACGCCGGTGGCGAAAAAGACCCGATGTACGACCAGGCCGTGGAAGTGGTGCTCAAGAACCGCAAGGCCAGCATCTCGCTGGTGCAGCGCCATTTGAAGATTGGCTACAACCGCGCAGCCCGCCTGGTGGAAGACATGGAAAAAGCCGGCCTGGTCAGTGCCATGAGCACCAACGGCCAGCGCGAGATCCTGGTTCCCAGCCGAGCCGAATGATGCGCTTGCGCAGAGCCGCCCAAGCACTGTGGTGCGCAATGGCCTTGGGGCTGGGGGCCTTGCCCGCGCAGGCGGACAGCCTGGACAGCCTCGCGCAATTTTTGAAGCAAGCCCGCAGCGGCCGCGCGGACTTTACCCAGACCGTGACCGCGCCGCCCAAGCAAGGCCAAACTGCGCGGACCAAAACATCGACGGGCAGTTTTGTGTTCATGCGGCCCGGGCGTTTTCGGTTTGATTACCAAAAGCCGTTTCCACAAACCTTGGTGGCCGATGGCCAAACCTTTTGGCTGTACGACCCCGACATCGGCCAAGCCACGGCCCGCTCACAAGCCCAAGCGCTGGGATCGACCCCCGCCGCCTTGATCGCGTCCAGCGCCGACCTGAAAGTGTTGCAGCAAGACTTCACGCTCGAGGCCGCCCCCGCCGCCGAGGGTATCGAGTGGGTGCTGGCCACGCCCAAGCAAAAAGAAACCTCGCTGCAAAGCATTCGCATTGGCTTGCGTGTCCAGGGTGCCGAAGTGGCGCTGGCGCGCCTGGACATTCTGGACGCCTTTGGCCAGCGCTCGGTGCTGCAATTCGAGCGCTTTGAAGTGAACCCCTCGTCGGTGACGGCCGCGCAATTTCAATTCACGCCACCCGCGGGCGTGCAAGTCATCCGGCCTTGAGCACAGGCATTGCGCCTGTCAGTTGGCGCAGGCCCGACGGCGTTTGAATCCAGGCTTGAAGGTGGGGCCCCTCCGAAGCCTCACATGCCCGCACCCGCACCGGCCCTTGCAGGTTCAACGAGCGCAGCAAGCGCTGCACCCGCTCAGGATCGGGGTGCACCAGCAGCAACTCCACCAGCGACAAACCACAGTCGGCCATGCCCGCCGCGGGGTGACGCTCGGTGTGCCATTCGATCACGGCTGGCGCCACGCCAGACAGGGGCACGCTGCCATCGGCGGGAATGGTCAGGTGCCAGGTCAAGGCGCCACGGCTCATGGGCTCCAAAGGGCCGAGGTCTTCACTGGCCGCGGCCGCATGCTCGGCCAACTGCTCAGAGCGCACCACCCAGGTCGACAGGCCAGGGGCGGCCAGCGGGTCGCGGCGGTCCAGGTCAAACCAGCGCGGCCGCTCCGGCGCTGGCGCCTCGGGGTGGATGGCAATGATTTCCAGAAACAGCGTGTCCCCCAGGCGCAGCAGCAAATTGTGGGTGCCCATGCGCGGATGCGTGCCGCCGGTGAGGGCGCGCACCCCCAGCGCCTGTTCGACGGCCAGGGCGCCAGCCTCCAGGGTGGCCGCGGTCACGGTGATGTGGTCAATGTAGGTGGGTGCCATCTGCGCATTATGGCCATGCCAGACACCGCCCGGCGGGGCCTTCGGCTTACACTTCGGGCATGCCCGCTGCGACCCCTCGTTCCCCTGCTGCCACGCTCTTTGGGCATGCGCCTTTGGCAGAGCGCCTGCGCCCGCGAAATTTGGCCGAGGTCATTGGGCAGCAGCATCTGCTGGGCGAGGGCATGGCCTTGCGCGTGGCCTTTGAATCCGGCCAGCCACACAGTTGCATTTTGTGGGGCCCGCCGGGGGTGGGCAAAACCACCATCGCCCGCTTGATGGCCGATGCCTTTGACGCCCAATTCCTTGCCATCAGTGCGGTGCTCGGCGGCGTGAAGGAAATTCGCGAGGCGGTGGAGTTGGCGCAAGCCGCGCGCGATGGCTTGCAAGCGCAAAACACCATTGTGTTTGTCGACGAGGTGCACCGCTTCAACAAAAGCCAGCAAGACGCTTTTTTGCCGCATGTGGAGTCGGGCCTGTTCACCTTCATTGGCGCCACCACCGAGAACCCCTCGTTCGAGGTCAACTCGGCCTTGTTGTCCCGGGCGGCTGTGTATGTGCTGCAGCCTTTGTCAGAAGACGATTTGCAAGCCCTGCTGGACAAAGCCCAGACGCAAGGTGGCGTGCCCGCCATCGAGGCCGCGGCACGGCAACGCCTGGTGGCTTATGCCGATGGCGATGCCCGGCGTTTGCTCAACACCCTGGAAACACTCACCGTCGCGGCCAGCCGCGAAAAGCTGGCCGAAGTCAGCGATGCCTGGCTGCTGAAGGTGCTGGGCGAGCGCATGCGCCGCTATGACAAAGGCGGCGAGCAGTTCTACGACACCATCAGCGCTTTGCACAAGTCGGTGCGCGGCTCGGACCCGGACGCCGCTTTGTACTGGTTTGTGCGCATGCTCGATGGTGGCGCCGATCCCCGCTACATGGCGCGGCGCATGATCCGCATGGCCAGTGAAGACATTGGCCTGGCCGATCCGCGCGCGCTGCGCATGGCCCTGGACGCCGCCGAAGTCTACGAGCGGCTGGGCTCGCCCGAGGGCGAGCTGACGCTGGCGCAATGCATTGTGTATTTGGCCGTGGCGCCCAAGTCGAATGCGGTTTACAAGGCCTTCAACCAAATGAAAGCCTTCGTCAAACAAGACGGCACCCGCCCCGTGCCCCTGCACTTGCGCAACGCGCCCACCCAACTCATGAAGCAACTCGACTACGGCAAGGGCTACCGCTATGCGCATGACGAGCCCGACGGCTTTGCCGCCGGCGAAAACTATTGGCCCGAGGACATGAATGCTGCGCGTTTTTACCAACCCGTGAACCGCGGTTTGGAGATCCGCATCGCCGAGAAACTGCGAGAATTGCGCGAACGCAACGCGGCGGCGCAAGGCAAGCCCTGAGCCCTCAGTTTGCAAAGAAAGATCCGAATGGACGTCTTGCTTCAACAAATCATCAATGGCCTGGTGCTGGGCAGCATGTATGCCTTGGTGGCATTGGGCTACACCATGGTGTACGGCATCATCAACCTCATCAACTTCGCCCATGGCGAAGTCCTGATGGTGGGCGCCATGACCAGCTGGACCCTGATTGGTCTGATGCAAGAAGCCTGGCCCACGGCGCCGGGCTGGCTGATCTTGCTCATGTCTTTGCTGATCGCCTGCGTGGTCAGCGGCGCCCTGAACTACGCGATTGAAAAGCTGGCCTACCGCCCCTTGCGCAACGCGCCCAAGCTGGCGCCCCTGATCACCGCCATCGGCGTGTCCATCTTGCTGCAAACGCTGGCCATGATCATTTGGAAGCCCAATTACAAGCCCTATCCCACGCTGTTGCCCTCACAGCCCATCGATGTGGCCGGCGCGGTGATTACCCCGACCCAGATCATGATTTTGGGCGTCACCGCTGTCTCGCTGGCGGTCTTGATGTGGCTGGTGCATGGCACACGGCTGGGCCGCGCGATGCGCGCCACCGCCGAGAACCCGCGCGTGGCCAGCCTCATGGGCGTGAAGCCCGACACCGTGATTTCGGCCACCTTTGTCATTGGCGCGGTGCTGGCCACACTGGCTGGTGTGATGTGGGCCTCCAATTACGGCACGGTGCAACACGCCATGGGCTTTTTGCCCGGCCTGAAGGCCTTCACCGCGGCGGTCTTTGGCGGCATTGGCAACCTGTCGGGCGCGGTGGTGGGCGGCTTGCTGTTGGGGCTGATTGAGTCCATTGGCTCGGGCTACATTGGCGACCTCACCGGCGGCGTGCTGGGAAGCCACTATGCCGACATCTTTGCATTTCTGGTCTTGATTGCGGTGCTCACCTTGCGGCCTTCGGGCTTGCTGGGCGAGCGCGTCGCCGACCGCGCGTGAGGAGAGGGCGCCGATGACCCGTTTGACACCCCGCCATCTGTTCTGGGCGCTGGGCCTGCTGTTGTTGCCGCTGCTGTTGCAGCAGGTGGGCAATGGCTGGGTGCGCATCGCCGATGTGGCCTTGCTGTACGTGCTGCTGGCCTTGGGTCTCAACATTGTGGTGGGCTACGCCGGCTTGCTCGACCTCGGCTATGTCGCCTTCTTTGCCGTGGGGGCCTACATGTTTGCCCTGCTGTCCTCACCTCATTTGCTGGAGACCTTTCCGGCCTTGGCCGCGATGTTCCCCACAGGCTTGCACACGCCCTTGTGGCTGGTGATTCCCCTGGGCGCCTTGTTGGCGGGCCTGATGGGCGCCTTGTTGGGCGCGCCCACCCTGAAGCTGCGTGGCGACTACCTGGCCATTGTGACCCTGGGCTTTGGCGAAATCATTCGGGTGTTCATGAACAACCTGGACCAACCGGTCAATCTCACCAATGGCCCCAAAGGCCTGGGCCAGATCGATGCGGTCACTGTGTTCGGCCATCCCCTGTCCCGCAAGATCGACCTGGGCTGGATCGAGTTGCCGTCGGTGACCTTGTACTACTACCTGTTCTTGGCCCTGGTGCTGGTCAGCGTGCTGATTTGCCATCGGCTGGAACACTCACGCATCGGCCGTGCCTGGATGGCCATTCGCGAAGACGAGGTGGCCGCCAAAGCCATGGGCATCAACACCCGCAACATGAAGCTGCTGGCCTTTGGCATGGGGGCCAGTTTTGGCGGCGTGTCGGGCTGCATGTTTGCCGCTTTCCAAGGCTTTGTTTCGCCGGAGTCTTTCAGCCTCATGGAGTCGGTGATGATCGTCGCCATGGTGGTCTTGGGCGGCTTGGGGCATTTGCCCGGCGTCATTCTGGGAGCTGTGTTGTTGGCGGCCTTGCCCGAGGTGTTGCGCTATGTGGCTGGCCCCTTACAAGCCATGACCGATGGCCGGCTCGACGCCGCCATCCTGCGCCAGCTGCTGATTGCCCTGGCCATGATTGGCATCATGCTGTGGCGCCCGCGGGGTTTGTGGCCGGCGCCCGAACACGGCAAAAATGCACAGGCCCCTGTCGCCGGGTCCAGGAGCGCTGCGCCATGACGTCCGTGCTCCATGTCCAGGGGATTTCCAAACGCTTTGGCGGCTTGCAGGCGCTGAGCGATGTCAGCATGCGCATCGAGCTTGGCCAGGTCTATGGCTTGATTGGCCCCAACGGCGCGGGCAAGACCACGTTTTTCAATGTCATCACCGGCTTGTACACACCGGACGCGGGGAGCTTCGAGTTGGCAGGCAAGCCCTACCAGCCCACCGCGGTGCACACCGTGGCGCAAGCCGGCATTGCCCGCACCTTTCAGAACATTCGGCTGTTTGCCGACATGAGCGCCTTGGAAAACGTCATGGTGGGCCGCCATGTGCGCACCGGCTCGGGCTTGCTGGGCGCGGTGTTGCGCACCTCTCGGTTTCAAGCAGAGGAACGTGCCATTGCGGAACATGCCCGTGAGCTGCTGGACTATGTGGGCATTGGTGGCTACGCCGACTACAAGGCGCGCACCTTGAGTTACGGCGATCAGCGCCGCCTGGAAATTGCGCGCGCCCTGGCCACCGAGCCCAAGCTGCTGGCGCTGGACGAGCCCGCGGCCGGCATGAATGCCACCGAAAAAGTGCAACTGCGCGCGCTGATCGACCGCATCCGGCAAGAGCGCTGCACCTTGCTGCTGATCGAGCACGATGTGAAGCTGGTCATGGGCTTGTGCGACCAAGTCACCGTGCTGGACTATGGCAAAGTGATTGCCCAGGGCACACCAGCCCAAGTGCAAAGCGACGCCAAGGTGATCGAGGCCTATCTGGGCACGGGAGGCCACTGACATGTCGACCCGCATCCCTTTGCTGCAGGTGCGCGATGTGCGCGTGGCCTATGGCGGCATTCAGGCCGTCAAGGGCGTGAGCTTTGAAGTGCACGCCGGCGAATTGGTGTGCCTGATCGGCTCCAATGGCGCGGGCAAAACCACCAGCATGAAAGCCGTCACCGGCATCCAGCCCCTGGCCGGCGGCGAGGTGCTGTACCAGGGGCGCAGCATCCAAGGGCAGGGCGCCTGGGACTTGGTGCGCAGCGGCCTGGCCATGGTGCCCGAAGGGCGCGGCGTGTTCACCCGCATGTCCATTCTCGAGAACCTGCAAATGGGTGCCTACATCCGCCAAGACACGGCTTTGGTGGCCGAGGATCTGGAGCGCATGTTCGCGCTTTTCCCGCGCTTGAAAGAACGCCGCGACCAATTGGCGGGCACCCTCTCTGGGGGTGAACAGCAAATGCTGGCCATGGGCCGTGCCCTCATGAGCCGCCCCCAGCTGTTGTTGCTGGACGAGCCCTCCATGGGCTTGTCGCCCCTCATGGTGGACAAAATTTTTGAAGTCATCACCGATGTCTCGCGCCAGGGCGTGACAGTCTTGTTGGTGGAGCAAAACGCCAGCCGCGCCTTGCAAATCGCCGACCGCGCATATGTGATGGAATCCGGACTGATCACCTTGCAGGGGCCAGCGCAACAGCTGTTGCATGACCCGCAAGTGCAGGCCGCTTACTTGGGCCAATGAACAACAGGAGCCAGGCATGTCTTCCCCACTTTCCAGCGCCGATGTGGCGCATTACGCGCGCGAGGGTTACCTGGTTCCAGGCTACCGTTTGGAGCCTGAATTGTTGGGCGAGTTGCAACAGGCCTTGGCGCAACTGATTCGTGACAACCCTGGCGTGCGCCCCGAAAAATTGGTCAGTGCCCATGTGGCAGGCGACAACGGGGAGGGCGTCAAAGGGGTGAAGAAATTTCTGGACCTCGCCATGCACGGCCCCATCCTGGACATGGTGGAACAGGTGATCGGCCCCGACATCATCCTCTGGGGCTGCCATGTGTTCAGCAAGCCCGCGGGCGATGGCTTTGAAACCCCTTGGCACCAGGACGGCCATTACTGGCCCATCCGCCCCTTGGCCACCTGCACCGTGTGGGTGGCCTTGGAGCCCAGCACCCGCGAGAACGGTTGCTTGCGCATCATTCCGCGCTCGCATGCCAACAAGCAGCTGCACGCGCACCTGTTCGAGGACCGCCAGGATCTGGTGCTGAACCAGCGCATGGCCGATGGCACTTTCGATGAGGCCCAGGCGGTCGACCTGGAGTTAGAGCCTGGGCAAATGTCCATGCACGACGTCTACATGATCCATGGCGCCGACGCCAACCGCTCTGCGCAAAGCCGCACCGGTGTGGCCTTGCGCTACATGCCTGCGACCTCCTTGTTTGACCGCAAGCTCAAACCGGTCGATGGCAAGACCGGCATTCCGGTGAGCTTTGCCACCCGTCCCCTGTGGTTGCTGCGCGGCCAGGACCGCACCGGCCAGAACGACTTCACGGTGGGGCACCGCCGCTGAAGCCTGCCCAATCCGGGCTGTCAATCCACCCGCGCGCCACTGGCTTTCACCACGGGCTCGTACTTGGCGCGCTCTTTGGCCATGAACTGGCCAAAGGCGGGCGCTGAAGAGGGCGCGGGTTCGGCCATCAGGGCCGCAAAGCGCTGGCGCGTGGCCGGATCGTTCAAGGCCTGTGTGAAGGCCTGGTTGAGCCGTTGGACGGTCTCAGCGGGTGTGCCCGCCGCTGCGACCAGGCCCCACCAGGTGTCTATTTCAAAACCCGGCAAGGTTTCGCTCAAGGCCGGTACCTCCGGCAGGCTGGCCGCACGCCGTGCGGTGGTGACGGCCAGCGCTTTGAGCTTGCCCGAGGCGATGTTGGGTGCGGCCGTGGCCAGGTTGTCGATGTTGAAGTCCACCTGGCCCGACAGCAAGGCCAGCTGTGCCGGGTTGCCGCCGTTGTAGGGAATGTGAACCGCAAACATGCCGGCAGCGCGTTTGAACAATTCACCGGCGAGGTGGCCGGCGCTGCCATTGCCGCCCGAGCCGTAATTGAGCTGGCCGGGGTGGGCTTGGGCATGGCGAATCAGGTCGGCCAGGGATTGAATGCCCAAGCGCTCGGCAGTAGCCGCGTTCATGACCAGCACATTGGGCACCCGCACCACCTGGGTGATGGGCGCAAAGTCGCGGCCGGCATCGTAGGGCATGCGGGCAAACAGCCAGGGGTTGATGGCATGGGTGGCCACCGCTGCCATGCCAATGGTCTGGCCATCGGGGGCCGACTTGGCCACCAGGTCCATGCCCACGTTGCCGCCAGCGCCGGGCTTGTTCTCGACGATCACCGGGCCCAGGCTGTCTTTGACGCGCTCGGCCAACACCCTGGCCGTCACATCGATGGGCCCGCCAGCTGCGTAGGGCACGATCAGGCGCAGCGGCTTGCCAGCCGTGGGTTGGGCGTGCACTGCGCCCAGGCCAGCCATGCTCAGCAGCAGGCCCCACAAGTGACGGCGACTCAGCATGCGGCGCTTAGGCTTGGGCTTTGTCGGCTTCGCTGGTGAACGAGTCCGCGAAAAACTCTTCCTCTGGCAGATGGCCTTGCGCGGTGTAGTCTGCGCGCGCCGAGTCCACCACGATGGGCGCCCCGCAGGCATACACCTGATGGCCCGACAGGTCAGGAAAATCTTGCAACACGGCGCGGTGCACAAAGCCGGTTCGGCCTTGCCAACCATCTTCTGGCAACGCGTCAGAAATCACCGGCACATAGCGCAGGTTGGGCATCTGGGCGACTTGTTCGGCCACCCAGTCGTTCAGGTACAAATCGGCCGGGCGGCGGCCGCCCCAGTAAAGCGTGGCCGGGCGGGTGATGCCCTTGTGCTGCATGTGCTCGATCAAGGCCTTGATGGGCGCAAAGCCCGTGCCCGAGGCGAGCAGCACCATGGGCTTGTCGCTGTCTTCCCGCAGGAAGAAACTGCCTTGCGGGCCTTCCACGCGCTGAATCTCTTTTTCTTTCATGGCGCCAAACACATGGTCGGTGAACTTGCCACCGGGCATGTGGCGAATGTGCAGTTCCACGGCTTGCAAGCCCGCGGCCAAGGTGTGCGGTGCGTTCGCCATGGAATAGCTGCGGCGTGAGCCGTCGCGCAACAAAAAGTCGATGTACTGGCCGGCATGAAATTGGAAAGTGTCATTGGCAGGCAATTGCAGCTTCACCACCATCACATCGTGCGATTTTTTCTCCAGCGAGATCACGCGCACCGGCATTTTCTTCACCGGGAACTGGCCCACATCCACCACTTGGCGCGACTCCAGCACCAGGTCGCTGTGGGCCGTGGCACAGCAGGTCAGCACATAGCCATTGGCTTCTTCGTCGGCGCTCAAGGCCTTGCTTTGGTGCTCGCCATGGGTCACGCTGCCAGAAATCTTTTTGCACTTGCAAGAGCCGCAGGCGCCGTCCTTGCAGCCATAGGGCAGGCCAATGCCTTGGCGCAGGCCCGCGGCCAGCACGGTTTCATCGCCCGCGGCTTCAAATTGGCGGCCACTGGGTTGCACGGTGATGTTGAAACGCATCTTTGGGTATCCTTGGGGACTTGTTGTCTGATTGCCCCTGATTTTGCCTTCAAACCAAACACCTCTGGGCGCCTTGCCCGCGCGCTTCCGTCGCCAACGGGTCTTGATCGTTGGCTGTGGCGATGTCGGCCTGCGCGTGGCGCGCCGCTTGGCGCCGCGCATGCAAGTGCTGGCCCTGACCTCTGACGCCACGCGGGTCGACGAATTGCGCGCCCTGGGCGTGCGGCCTCTGGTGGGCAACCTGGACGAGCCCGCCGGCCTGCGCCGCTTGGCGGGCCTGGCGCAGCGGGTGCTGCATCTGGCGCCCCCTCCCGGCGAGGGTTGGGGCGAGCCGCGCACCCAGGCCTTGGTGCGCAGCTTGCGCCGGCGCAGCTTGCCGCAGTCCCTGGTCTATGGCTCCACCAGTGGGGTCTATGGCGATTGCCAGGGGGCATGGGTCACAGAAAGCCGTCCCGTCAACCCGTTCACCCAGCGCGCCATCCGGCGTGTGCAAGCCGAGGCCTGGGTGCGTCACCTGGGACGCGGCGGCGCGGGCAGCCTGCGCGCCAGCATTTTGCGCATTCCCGGCATTTACGCCTGGGACCGTGAAGGGGGAACGCCCCGTGGCCGTTTGGAAAAACGCACGCCGGTGTTGCAGCGAGAGGACGATGTCTTCACCAACCACATCCATGCCGAAGATTTGGCGCGCGCTTGTTTGCTGGCCTTGTGGCGGGGGCGGCCCCAGCGCACGGTGCATGTCAGCGACGACACCGACTTGCGCATGGGCGACTACTTCGACCTGGCGGCCGACATGATGGGCTTGCCGCGCCCGCCACGGGTGCCGCGGCGCGAAGCCGAAGACCATTTGCCGCTGATGCTGCTGAGCTTCATGAGCGAGTCACGCCGCTTGAGCAACGCGCGCATGAAAAAGGAGCTTCGTCTGAAGCTCCTCTATCCCACTGTCGTGGAGGGTTTGCAGGCCGGGCTCAGTCGAGCTTGATCTGCGCCGCCTTGATGGCCTGGCTCCAGCTGGCGATTTCCTTGTCGAGCAATTTGGTCATGTCGGCGGGCGCCAGGTAGCGTGGCTCCACGCCGGCTTGCTCGGCACGTTGCCGGGTCTCGGGCGCTTCCATGCTCTTTTTCACGTCTTGCGACAATTTTTGGATCACGGGGGCCGGGGTGCCGGCGGGCACATACAAGGCGACCCAGGACTCCAACTCAAACTGCGGCAACCCCGCCTCGGCCACGGTGGGCACTTGCGGCAATTGCGGATGGCGCGACTTGCCCGTCACCGCCAAGGCCTTGAGCTTGCCATTGAGCACATGGCCCATCACCGAGGGCGGGGTGGTGATGAACACCTGCACCTGACCTGCCAGCACGTCCTGAATGGCCTGGCCCGAGCCTTTGTAAGGCACATGGGTCATTTGGATGCCGGTTTGCTGTTTGAAAATTTCCGTGCCGATGTGCGACACCGAGCCGTTGCCTTGCGAGGCGTAGTTCAGCTTGCCAGGGTTCTGCTTGACGTAGGCAATGAACTCCTTCAGCGTGTTGGCCGGCACCGAGGGGTGCACCGCGATCACATTGGTGGCCACGGTGATCAGGCCGATGGGCGTCAGGTCTTTGAGTTCCCAGGGCAACTTGTCCATCAGGATGGGGTTGGCCACGTGGTAGCCCGAGTAAGACACCAGCACGGTGTAGCCGTCCTTGTTGGCACGGGCCACGGTTTGGTAGGCCAGGTTGCCACTGCCACCGGGCTTGTTCTCGACCACCACCGATTGGCCCAGCGCGCGCCCCAAAGGCTCGGCCACCAGGCGGGCCGAGGTGTCCACCAAGCCGCCGGGGGGGTTGGGAACCACCAGGCTCACCGAGCGGGTGGGATAGGTTTGCGCTTGGGCCATCAAGCCGATGGCGCTCAGAGCCCAAGCGAGGGCGAAGCGACGGGGGAATGTCATGGGGGGTCTCCTTTGAATGGCGCGCGTCTCAGCGCTGACCGAAATGGGTTTTGCCAAAAATGCCTTGGGCTTCCCGCGGCATGCAACGCCAGTACTGGTGGCTGGCCGACACCTGGCCTTGCAAGGCGGCCGCAGCCTCCCAGGCCCAGCGCGGCTTGTACAAAAAGCTGCGGGCGATGCCCACCAGGTCGGCATCGCCATGAGAGACGATGTCGTTGGCCTGGTTGGGGTCGGTGATCAGGCCCACGGCAATCGTGGGCAAGCCGCTCTTTTGTTTGACCATGCGGGCAAAAGGCACCTGGTAACTCGGTCCCACAGGAATTTTTTGCTGCGCCGACACACCGCCTGAAGAGATGTGAATGAAGTCGGCGCCGGCTTGTTTCAGGCGCAGCGAGAGGTCAGCGGTTTCTTCGGGCGTCCAGCCGTTGGGCACCCAGTCGGTTGCCGACAGCCGCATGCCCAGCGTGCCCTTGTAGGCCTGGCGCACGGCCGCAAACACTTCCAGCGGAAAGCGGATGCGGTTTTCAAAACTGCCGCCGTAAGCATCGGTGCGCACATTAGCCACCGGCGACAAAAACTGGTGCAGCAAATAGCCGTGCGCACCATGCAGTTCCACCGCCTCAATGCCCATGGCCTCGGAACGCGCCGCCGCTTGGACAAAGGCATCGCGGATGCGTGCCAGGCCCGCGGCATCCAGGGCCTCGGGCGGTGTTTCTTGCGGCAAGTGCGGCACATCGGAGGGGCCAGCAATGGCCCAGCCGCGCTGGCCTTGGGGCAGCAAGCCGCCGCCATTCCAAGGCTCGGCGCTGGAGCCCTTGCGACCGGCATGGGCCAGCTGAATGCACACTGGCGTGGGCGGGGCAATGTGGCGGGCGCGCTGCAAGTGGTTGTCCAGGGCGGCGGCGGTGGCGTCGTCCCACAGTCCCAGGCAGCCCGGGGTGATGCGACCCTCGGGCGTCACCGCCGTGGCCTCGATGGTGAACAAGGCGGCGCCGCTGTTGAGCAAATTGCCCCAGTGCATCAGGTGCCAGTCGGTGGCGCGGCCCTCATCGGCAGAGTATTGGCACATCGGGGCCACCACAATGCGGTTGACCAGGTCCAGCGGCCCCTTGGGGGCGCCCAGACGAAACGAGGAAAAGAGTGTGCTCACAGGCGATCCCAGCAATGACGGAAACCTGCGATCCTACCCAGAGCTGCCGGGTTCTGCATGTCTCACACGCGAAACCCCGGCGCCTTGTTATTGCGGCTCGATCTTCGCGTCGCGAATCGCCTTGGCCCATTTGGCGGTTTCCAGCTTGGTGCGCTGCCCCAGGGCCTCGGGCGTGCCCGGATCGGTTTCAAAGCCCAGGTTGCCGGCAAAGCGCTCCAGGATGTCTTTGTGGTTGGCCGCGATGTTGACGGCCTTGTTGAGTTTCAACACGATGTCGGGCGGCGTGCCGGCGGGCGCGAAGATGGCGAAGTACGCGATCAGCTCGTAGTCTTTCAAGCCCAGGGCTTCGTTGACCGTGGGCAGTTCAGGAATGGCCTTGGAGCGCTTGGTGGAGGTCACGGCCAGGCCGCGAATTTTGCCGGCTTTGACCTGGGGCAGCATCACGGCAAAGTCGGCGGTGAACAAGTTCACCTGCCCGCCAATCAGGTCGGTCATGGCCGCCGGGCCGCTCTTGTAGGGCACATTGGTCATTTGCACCTGGGCCATGCTGGCCAGCATTTCGGTGGACACCAGCTGCGAGGTGCTGGCGCTGGCAAAGGTGATCTGGCTCGGCTTGGCTTTGGCCTGGTCGACCAGTTCTTTCAGGGTCTTGGCCGGGAAGTCATTGTTGACCGCGACGATCAGGGGCACCGAGCCCAGGTAGCCCACGGGCGAGAAGGCGGTGTCCTGGTCGTAGGGCAATTTCTTCATCAGGCTTTTCAAGGCCGCATTGGTGCTGTTGGTGCCAATCAACAGGGTGTAGCCATCGGGGGCCGCTTTGGCCACGGCTTCCGCGCCCAGCATGCCGTTCACGCCAGGCTTGTTTTCCACAATGATTTGCTGCTCCAGCACTTCCGACATCTTGGCCGCGAAGGCCCGCCCGATCTGGTCGGTGGCACTGCCGGGGGCAAAGGGCACGATGGCTTTGATCGGCTTGTTCGGATAGGGCTGGGCGTGGCCGAGCGTGCTCAGAAGGCTCAGGCCCAAGGCCAGGCAAAGGTGTGCAATGGGGCGCATGGTGTCTCCGGTGGGTTTTTTCGGATCAAAGCATAACCTAGGGAAGCGTACAGTCCAAGGTAGAGCACAGCGCGTGAACGCTGAGATTGTTCAGCCACCGAATGGGGAGCCGCAACCTTGTCTGATCTCACTGGCAGCCGACAAAAAATTCGCCACCCCGGTCCGCCCGCCGCGCAACGCCAGCAATTTGTGCGCGGCGAGGTGCACTCTTTCAAGGTGAGCTTGCCAGCGGGCGCGATGCTGATGGCGGCCCTCACAGCGGCTTTGCAAGACCTTCAGGGTGAAACCGCTTTTGTGCACATCGATGGCCTCGCATTGCGATCGGGCCAGCACGTGCTGCCAGCCCACTCGCCCGATGCACAGCATGTGGCCTGGTACAGCGAGACCCACCGCATGGGCGCTTGCCGCTTTGTGCATGGCACCGTGGTCTTGGGCCGCAAAGACGACCAATGGTTTTCCCATTGCCATGCCCTGTGGCAGACCGCTGAGGGCACACAAGGCTTGGGCCATGTGCTGTGCGCCGAGGCCTGTATTGACCAGGCTTGGGAAGCTGAAATCCATGTTTTTTTCGGCGGTGGCTTGCGCGTCAGCTTCGATGCGGAAACCAATTTCTCCTTGCTGCGACCCTACGCCGATGCCACGCCGCCGCGCCAAACCAATGCCCTGCTGTTGACCCTGCAACCGCATGAGGATGTGCGCTCGGCCATCAATGCGGTGTGCGCGAATTTAGAGATTCAGGAGGCCAGCATCATGGGCGTGGGCAGCCTCATTGGCGCGGTGTTTGCGCAGGGCCCTGCCATGACCGCTGCGATTTCCGAGATGCTGCTGTTGCCCGGTGCCGAGGTGTCGCAGGGGCGTTGCACGGCCCTGCCCGTGGCCTGTGTGGACCCCGAGGCCGTGATTTACCAAGGCGAGCTGTTGCTCGGGCAGGGCCCGGTGCTGATCACGTGTGAATTGTTGCTGCGGCTCAAGCCGTAAGCCACCCCGGCGCATCAGGCCAGGAATGGTGCCGAAGGCCGGAATCGAACCGGCACGGTGTTTTGCACCGGCAGATTTTGAGTCTGCTGCGTCTACCTATTTCGCCACTTCGGCAAAAGTGTGAAGACCCAAATTATGGCACAGTCTAGGGTATGAATTACCAAACCATTGAATCGGCCATCGGAAAAACCCCCTTGGTCGCCTTGCAACGCATCGGTGCGGCTGAGAACGCGCGCCGTGGCAATGTGATTTTGGGCAAGCTCGAGGGCAACAACCCTGCCGGCTCCGTGAAAGACCGGCCGGCCTTGTCCATGATTCAGCGTGCGCAAGAGCGCGGCGACATTCGGCCAGGCGACACCCTGATCGAGGCCACATCGGGCAACACCGGCATTGCCCTGGCCATGGCCGCCGCCATCAAGGGCTACCGCATGGTCTTGATCATGCCGGAGGATTTGTCCATTGAGCGCGCCCAGACCATGAAGGCCTTTGGTGCCGAGCTGATCCTCACGCCCAAGAGCGGCGGCATGGAATACGCCCGCGACCTGGCCGAGCGCATGGCGCGTGAAGGCAAGGGCTTGGTGTTGGACCAATTCGCCAACGAAGACAACCCGCGCATCCACTACGAAACCACCGGCCCTGAAATCTGGCAGGACACCCATGGCCGGGTCACCCATTTTGTCAGCGCCATGGGCACCACCGGCACCATCACCGGCGTGTCGCGCTACTTGAAAGAGCAAAACCCAGCGGTGCGCATCGTGGGCGCCCAGCCCAGCGAAGGCTCGCGCATTCCTGGCATCCGCAAATGGCCGCAAGAGTACTTGCCCAAAATTTACGACGCGCGCCATGTGGACGAGCTGGTCTACGTCAGCCAGGACGATGCCGAAGACATGTGCCGCCGCCTGGCCCGCGAAGAGGGCATTTTTGCGGGCATTTCCGCCGCCGGCGCATGCTGGGTGGCGCAACAAATTTCGCAGCAAGTGGAGAACGCCACCATTGTGTTCATCGTTTGTGACCGTGGCGATCGCTACCTTTCCACCGGAGTGTTTCCTGCATGAACAACTTTCGCTTTTGCCCACAATGTGCAACGCCGCTGGAATGGCTGGCGCTGCCAGAAGACGGCGGCCCCAAAGATCGCCTGCGCTGCACCGGCTGCGCCTGGACCCATTGGAACAACCCCACACCGGTGTTGGCCGGCATCGTGCAGTACCGTGGCCAAATTTTGCTGGCCCGCAATGCCGCCTGGTCGGGCCGGCGCTTTGCCTTGATCACCGGCTTCATGGAAGCGGGCGAGACCCCCGAAGGTGGCATCCGCCGCGAGATCGCCGAAGAGACCAACCTGGAGGTGAGCGCGCTGTCCTTGGTGGGCGTCTATGACTTCCAGCGCATGAACCAGGTCATCATTGCCTACCATGCCGTGGCCGATGGCGAGGTGCGCCTCTCGCCTGAGCTGGCAGAATACAAGCTTTACAAGCCCGAAGACGTGATTTGCTGGCCTGCAGGCACCGGTTATGCCGTGGCCGACTGGCAACGCCGTCAGGGCATTGAACCGCGCTTCATGGAATGGGCCGAGCGCGAACGACTGAACATCGACTGAGCACCATGAACATCGACCAAGAACTGGACACCCGCGGCCTGAACTGCCCGCTGCCAATTTTGAAAGCCAAGAAGGCCTTGACCGCCATGCAAAGCGGCCAGCTGCTCAAGGTGGTGGCCACCGATGCCGGCTCGCTGCGCGACTTCGCCGCCTTTGCCAAACAAACCGGCAATGAGTTGGTGGGGCAAGAAACCGTGGGCAACGAATTTGTCCACGTGCTCAAGCGGCGCTGAAATTCAACGGCCCACTTGGGCCAAATACGCTTTGAACTCGGCGCCCACTTCGGGGTGCTGCAAGGCCAACTCGACCGTGGCTTGCAAAAAGCCCAGCTTGCTGCCGCAGTCGTAGCGCTTGCCCTGGTAGGGATAAGCCAGCACCTTTTCGCTGTCCAGCAAGCCGGCGATGCCGTCGGTCAGCTGAATCTCCCCCTGCACGCCGCGCCCGCCTGCACGGATGCGATCAAACACCGCAGGCGTCAGCACATAGCGCCCGGCCACCGCCAAGCGTGAGGGCGCATCGGCCGCCTTGGGCTTCTCCACCATTTTTTCCACATTGACCCAGCCCTCAGGCTGCGGCGTGCCGGCCACGATGCCGTAGCGGTGCACCTGGTCTTGCGGGACCTCTTGCACCGCCAACACCGAGGCGCCCGTGCGAGCGAACACATCGGCCATTTGGCGCAACACGCCGGGGCCTCCCGGCGGGCCGGTCATCAGGTCATCGGCCAACAGCACGGCGAAGGGCGACGGGCCCACCAAATGCTCGGCGCACAGCACCGCATGCCCCAGGCCCAGGGCGCGCGGCTGGCGCACATAAGAGCACAGCATGTCGCTGGGCTGCACGCTGCGCACCAAGTCCAGCAGGGCCTGTTTGCCAGCGGCTTCCAATTCCGACTCGAGTTCGTAGGCGGTGTCAAAGTGGTCTTCGATGGCCCGCTTGCTGCGGCCCGTCACAAAAATCATGTGGCGAATGCCGGCTTCATAGGCCTCTTCCACCGCATACTGAATCAGGGGCTTGTCGACCACGGGCAGCATTTCCTTGGGCTGGGCCTTGGTGGCCGGCAAGAACCGCGTGCCCAAGCCGGCCACGGGAAAAACTGCGTGCTTCAATGTGTTGCTCATGTTCTCTCCTGTGCGCTCAAGCGCCGAGTCGGGCCAGTTGCTCTTGCACCTTGGCCAGCGTGGCAGAAAAGTCGGCCACGCGTTTCTTTTCCTGCTCGATCACCGCGGGCGGCGCCTTGGCCACAAAAGCTTCGTTGCTCAGCTTGCCGTGAGCCTTTTGAATCTCGCCTTGCAGGCGGGCCACTTCTTTGCCCAGGCGAACTTTTTCCGCAGCCACGTCCACTTCGATGAACAAGCACACCCGCAATTCGCCCACGACGGCCACCGGCGCGGCTTGCGCGGCGGCGCTCCAGGCAGCCTCGTCTTCGAACACCTTGACATCGTTGAGCTTGGCCAAGGCTTGCAGTGCTGGCGCTGAGCTGCGCAAGAAGTCGGCGTCTTGCGCGTTGTTGGCCAGCGCCAGCAAGGGCAGGCGGGTGGCAGGTGACACGCTCATTTCACCGCGCAAGTTGCGGCAGGCATCGACCAGCGACTTCAGGCGCGCCACATGGGCTTCGGCTTGGGTGTCGATGCGCTCGGGTTGGCTTACCGGGTAAGCCGACACGCTGACCGAGGCTTGGGACGGGTCGGCGGGGTAACGGCCGGCCACTGGCGCTACTTTTTGCCACAGCTCTTCGGTGATGAAGGGAATCAGCGGATGCGCCAAACGCAAAATGGTTTCCAGCGTGCGAATCAGCGTGCGCCGCGTGGCGCGCTGCTGCGCGGCGTCACCGCTTTGAATTTGCACCTTGGCAATTTCCAGGTACCAGTCGCAGAACTCGTTCCACACAAAGTCGTAGATCACGTTGGCCACGGTGTCCAGGCGGTAGTCGGCAAAGCCTTGTGCCACCTGGGCTTCCACGCGTTGAATGGCCGAGCTGATCCAGCGGTCGGCCTGGCTGAAGGACATGTAGCCGTGGAAAGGCCCGCCCACCGCGCATTCGGCCTTGCTGTGCTCTTTCAGGCCGCAGTCCTGGCCTTCGCAGTTCATCAGCACGAAGCGGGTGGCGTTCCACAGTTTGTTGCAGAAGTTGCGGTAGCCCTCGCAGCGCTTGCTGTCGAAGTTGATGCTGCGCCCCAAGGTGGCCAGGGCCGAGAAGGTGAAACGCAGCGCGTCTGCACCGTAGGCTGGAATGCCTTCGGGAAATTCTTTTTGGGTGTTCTTGCGCACTTGCGGCGCCGTCTCGGGCTTGCGCAGGCCGGTGGTGCGCTTGTCCAGCAAGGGCGCCAGTTCGATGCCATCGATCAGGTCCACCGGGTCCAGCACATTGCCCTCGGACTTCGACATTTTCTTGCCTTGGGCGTCGCGCACCAGACCGTGAATGTAGACGTGCTTGAACGGCACCTGTCCGGTGAAGTGGGTGGTCATCATGATCATGCGGGCCACCCAGAAGAAAATGATGTCGTAGCCCGTGACCAGCACCGTGCTGGGCAGGTAGAGGTCGTAGTCCTGGGTTTTCTCGGGCCAGCCCAAGGTCGAGAAGGGCACCAGGGCCGAGGAGTACCAGGTGTCCAGCACGTCTTCGTCGCGGCGCAGGGTTTTGCCGGGCGCCATGGCTTGTGCTTCGGCCTCGTTGCGGGCCACATAGACTTGGCCGTCTTCGTCGTACCAAGCCGGGATCTGGTGGCCCCACCACAGCTGGCGCGAGATGCACCAGTCCTGGATGTTGTTCATCCACTGGTTGTAGGTGTTGACCCAGTTCTCGGGCACAAACTTGACCTGCCCCGACTGCACCGCATCGATGGCTTTTTGCGCGATGCTCTTGCCCGTGGGGTCGTCCTTGCCCACCTGGCTCATGGCGACAAACCACTGGTCGGTCAGCATGGGCTCCACAATCTGGCCGGTGCGCGCACAGCGCGGCACCATCAGCTTGTGCTTCTTGACCTCGGCCAGAAAGCCTTGCGCTTCCAGGTCGGCCACGATTTGCTTGCGGGCCACAAAGCGGTCCAGCCCGCGATAGGCCTCGGGCGCGTGGTCGTTGACAGTGACATCCAGGTTCAGCACGCCAATCATGGGCAGCTTGTGGCGCTGGCCCACGGCATAGTCGTTGGCGTCATGGGCCGGGGTGACCTTGACCACGCCGGTGCCGAATTCGCGGTCCACATAGGCGTCGGCAATCACGGGGATGGTGCGGCCGCACAAGGGCAGGTGCACTTGCTTGCCAATGAGCGCTTGGTAACGCTCGTCTTCGGGGTGCACCATCACGGCCACATCGCCCAGCATGGTTTCCGGGCGAGTGGTGGCCACGGTCAGGCTGCCCGAGCCATCGACCAGGGGGTAGCGGATGTGCCACAGGTGGCCATCTTCCTCTTCGCTTTCCACCTCCAGGTCGGAGACCGCGGTTTTCAGCACCGGGTCCCAACTGACCAGGCGCTTGCCGCGGTAAATCAGCCCTTGCTGGTACAGGCGCACAAAGGTTTCGGTGACCACCTTGGACAGCTTGTCGTCCATGGTGAAGTACTCGCGGCTCCAGTCCACGCTGTCGCCCATGCGGCGCATCTGGGTGGTGATGGTGTGGCCGCTTTGCTCTTTCCATTCCCAGACCCGCGCGACAAAGTTTTTGCGCGCCTCGGCCGGCGAGGTGCCCATGTCGTGGCGGCGTATGCCTTGCTCTTGCAACTGGCGCTCGACCACGATTTGCGTGGCAATGCCCGCATGGTCGGTGCCCGGAATCCAGGCGGTGTTGAAACCCATCATGCGGTGGTAGCGCGTGAGGCTGTCCATGATGGTCTGGTTGAAGGCATGCCCCATGTGCAGCGTGCCGGTTACATTGGGCGGCGGCAGCTGAATGGCAAACGAGGGCGCGTCGCCCTGGGCTTGCTGGGTGCCGCGGAAACCGGCCATGCCGTAGCCACGGCGTTCCCATTCAGGTCCCCAGTGGGCTTCCAGCGCGGCCGGCTCAAACGATTTGGACAGGCTTTGCAGGCCGGGTTGGGACAAGGGGGCGTCGGGCGTGGTGCTCATGGGGTGGCGATCATTCGGTGAGGCCCCGATTTTAGCGGTCGCGCCCCACCGCGGCGCCGTGGGGGCTCAGGCCAGGGCCAGGGCTTTTTCGATGCCGCGAATCAGGTTCCCGTCCAGCCCGGCGCCGTTGGCGGCCAGGTAGGCGTCGGGCCGCACCAAAGCCCAGCGCTGGCTCTCGGCACGGCAAGCCGCGCGCAACAAGCCGCGGTCGTCGATCAGGTGCTCGCGCGCTTGCGCATGTTGGCCAGGCGAGAGCACTTGCACCGCCCGCAAAGGGGCTTGCTGCAGCAGCATGCCCAGGCGCGCCAACTCGGTGGCCGACAGGGTGCCAAAGCAGAACAAGACCAGCTGGCCCTCGGCCCAGCGCAGCACGTCGTTGAGCTTGCCGCGTTGCGCGCCAGACCATTGAAAGCCGACGTTTTGCACCGAAACGCCACCGCCGCCGCGACAGGCCTCGCTGCGGCTGTAGGCGTTGGCCACGGCCATGCGACCGGTGTTGACAAAATTGCGGGCAAAGGGGTGGCGCTTGGCCAAGGCAATGGTGGCCTGGCGAAACACCTTTTCAATGCCATCGGCAGGCCGCATGAAGCGCGCTGTGCGGTTGGTAACGCGCACGTTCTGCTGTGCGGCCTCCAGCCGCTCGTCGTTGTAGCTGTTGAGCAGCTGCTCGGGCGCTTCGCCGCGCAGCACCGCGCCGAGTTTCCAGGCCAGGTTGTCGGCATCGGCAATGCCGGTGTTGCCGCCACGCGCCCCAAACGGGCTGACCACCTTGGCGGTGTCGCCCATGAAAAACACCCGGCCCATGCGCAGTTGGTGCAGGCATTGGCTGCGGTAGGCATAAGGGCCTACCCAGACGATTTCGCACGCGATGTCGTCGCCGAATTGGCGCCGCAGTCGCTCGCGCACCTGTTCTTCGCGGCTGACCTCGGCCGGGTCGGCATTGGGCGCCATTTGGTAATCGATACGCCAGACTTCATCGCCCATCAAATGTTGCCAGACGGCGCGGTTGTCATTGAAAGGGGCTTCCACCCAAGTGTGGCGCTCGGTGGGCGGACGGTTTTTGAAGCGCACATCGGCAATGCACCAGCGGTCATCGCCGCGGCGTGCGTCCATCGTGGCACCGCACCAGGCATGAAACGGGGTGTGCGAGCCGGTGGCGTCGATCACATGCCGCGCCTCCAGCACATAGTCGCCCTGGGGCGTTTGCACCGTCAGGGTGGCATGGTCGGCATTTTGCTCAAAGGCCGTCACCCGCGAGGACCAGCGCAGGTCCACGCTGGGACGCTGCGCCGTCAGTTCTTGGATGCGCTCGACCAGGTAGCCTTCAATGTAGAACTGCTGGATGTTGATGAAGGCCGGTTGCTCGCTGAGGTTGAAGTTGCTTTGGGCGCGCAGGTCAAAGGAGAACACCTCGTCCTGGCCGGCAAAGGTGCGGCCCACGCTCCACTGGATGCCCTTGCGCGCGATGCGCTCGTAAATGCCATAGCGCTCAAAAATTTCCAGTGACTTCTGGGTGTAGCAAATGCCGCGCGAGGAGGCGCCCTTGACGCCCACGGTGTTGTCTTCGTCGAGCAGCACCGCGCGCACGCCCTGCAATGCCAAGCCGCAGGCCAGGGTCAGGCCGCTCATGCCCCCGCCCACAATGACCACGTCATGGCGAACCCGCTTTTGTTCTGTCAACTCTGCCGGCGCGACAAACGGGTAGGTGGGCAACGCATAGCCTGTGCCTTCGGTGAACTCATAGCCATTGGTGAAGGCCACCGGCGCAAAAGAATCAAGCATGGACAACACACTCCGAACAAACCATCAATGAAGCGCATCCTAACGCTTGTGGGGCACAATTCAAGCTCAGTGTTTCCGAGGCCTTGCCATGCTGTTTTTGTTGTCACCTGCCAAATCACTGGATTACGAATCACCCGTGCCGGCCCTGCCGCACACCGAGCCTTCTTTTGTGCCGCAATCGGCCGAGCTGATCGGCTTGCTCAAAACCCAGTCGCCCCAACAAATTGCCGAGTTGATGGACTTGAGCGACAGCCTGGCGGGCTTGAATGTGGCGCGCTACCAGGCCTGGTCAAAAAAGTTCACGGCCAAAAACGCCCGCCAGGCCATTCTGGCCTTCAATGGCGATGTGTACGAAGGGCTGGATGCCAAGTCGCTCAGCGCCAAAGACCTGGCCTGGGCGCAAGACCATGTGATGATGCTCAGTGGCCTGTATGGCGTGTTGCGCCCGCTGGACTGGATGCAACCCTACCGCCTGGAAATGGGCACCCGGCTGGCCAACCCCAAGGGCAGCAATTTGTACCATTTCTGGGGCGACCAAATCGCCCAGTTTCTGAACCAGCAGCAAGCCAAAGACAAACAACCCGTGGTGGTCAATCTGGCTTCCCAAGAGTATTTCAAGTCGGTGGATCGCAAGGCTCTGAAGGCGCGCGTCATCGAGTGCGTGTTTGAAGAGCTCAAGGGCGGGAAGTACAAGGTCATCAGCTTCATGGCCAAGCGCGCCCGCGGCTTGATGGCGCGCTATGCCATCACCCACCGACTCAAATCGCCTCAGGGCCTGGAGGCCTTTGACCTCGAGGGCTATGCCTTTGTGCCCGCCGCTTCCGAGCCCGATCGCCTGGTGTTTCGCCGCGACCGCGCGCTGAGCTGAAAGCGCCCATGCGCCTGCACGTCAACCAGATCGAGATCGAGGTCGAAGACACCGGCGAGGCCACGCGACCAGCCGTGCTGCTGATCATGGGCTTGGGCATGCAACTCATTGGCTGGCCCGATGGGTTTTGGCAGGGCCTGCACGCCGCAGGCTTTCGGGTGATTCGCATGGACAACCGCGACGCTGGACTGTCCACCTCGTTTGACGCAGCCGGCGTTCCCAATTTGCTGTGGGCCGGCATGAAGCACAAGTTTGGCTGGCAACAAAAACCGGCCTACACCTTGCAAGACATGGCCCAGGACGCCTTGGGCGTGCTGAGCGCTTTGCAGGTGACGCGGGCCCATGTGGTGGGCGTCAGCATGGGCGGCATGATCGCCCAGCGCGTGGCTTTGACGGCGCCGAACAAAGTGTTGTCGCTGACCAGCATCATGAGCAGCAGCGGCGCCGAGGGCTTGCCCGCTGCCGACCCCGAGGTCTTGAAAAAAATGTTTGGCAAGCCCAGCCAGCCCGGATTGGCCGGCGCGCTGGAGCACTCGTTGGGCTTGTTGCAAGCCATTGCCAGCCCCGCCTTTGCCCAAGATGCCCAGGCCGTGCGCGAGCGCGTGATGGCGGCCATGCAACGCAGTTACCGCCCCGCTGGCGTGGCGCGGCAAACCCTGGCCGTGATGTCAGACCACGCGCGCGCCGATCTCTTGAAGCAACTGCGCGTGCCCACCCTGGTGGTGCACGGCAAGGCCGACCCCTTGGTGCCCTATGCCTGTGGCGAAGACACGGCGCGCCGCATTCCCGGCGCGCGACTGCTCGGCATCGAGGGCATGGGCCATGACCTGCCGCCGGCGGTTGTCGCGCGTCTTTTGGAGGCCTTGGTGCCTTTTTTCAATGAACACCCCTGAACACTCCCAACTTGGCAAAAGCTCGGCCTATGCCGACCAATACGACCCGCAATTGCTGTACCCGCTGGCACGACAGCCCAAGCGCGACGAGATCGGCATCCGCGGCACCCTGCCTTTTTTGGGCGCCGACCTGTGGACGGCCTTCGAGCTTGGCTGGCTGAACCTCAAAGGCAAGCCGCAGGTGGCCCTGGCCCGCTTGGTCATTCCCTGCGACAGCCTGAACATCATCGAGAGCAAGTCGCTCAAGCTGTATTTCAACAGCTTCAACAACACCCGCCTGGCCAGTGCAGACGAGGTGGCGCAGCGGCTGCGCACCGATTTGAGCGAGGCCATTTGGCGCGGCGGACCGATGCGCGGCAGCGTGGGCGTGCAGTTGCTGTTGCCCGAGCAATTCGACCGGGAGCCCGTGCATGAACTGGATGGCCTGAGCCTGGACCGGCTGGACATTGAATGCAATCACTACCAACCCGCGCCCGAGTTGTTGACGGCGAACTTCGACGAACAACCCGTGACCGAAACCCTGACCAGCCAGCTGCTGAAAAGCAATTGCCTGGTCACCGGCCAGCCCGACTGGGGCAGCGTGCGCATCAGCTACAGCGGCCCGCAGATCGAGCAGGGTGGCTTGTTGCAGTACCTGGTGAGCTTTCGCAACCACAACGAATTCCATGAGCAATGCGTAGAGCGCATCTACATGGACATTTGGCGTCGTTGCAAGCCCTCGCAGTTGACGGTGTACGCGCGTTACACGCGCCGCGGCGGGCTGGACATCAACCCGTTTCGCACCAGCCACCCGCAGGGGCTGCCAGCCAACATCCGAACCGCGCGACAGTGAGCCCGCGCCGATGAGCGCGCGCCAGTCAGCGCGCCGGCTCAGCCCAGGTCGTGAAAGGAGCGCAGCGGCGCCAGCGGCGGGTACTCGCCCGCGCGCTTGCCTTGAAACGCCGTGATGGCCTCGCGCACATGGTCGTTGCTCCAGATGGCGCCTTGCAGCCAGCCCATTTGCTTGAGCGATTCGTCCACGCTGTGATCGCGCGCATAGTGCAGCGCCTGCTTGGTGCCCCAGATGGCCACCGGCGGCTTGGCCGCAATTTCCTGCGCACATTGCATGGCCGCGGCCAGCGTGGCTGCTGCGTCCGGCAAAACCTCGTTGACCAAGCCATGCGCCAGTGCGCGTTGCGCGCTCAGGCGGCGGCCGGTATAGGCCAGCTCTTTCACCAGCGCCATGGGCATCAGCTTGGGAATGCGCTGCAGCGTGCCGACATCGGCCACCATGCCAATGTTGATTTCCTGAATGCAAAAGAAGGTGTCGGCACTGGCAAAGCGAATGCAGGCGGCGGTGACCAGGTCGACCGCGCCGCCAATGCAACCGCCGTGCAGGGCCACAACGACCGGCATGCGCAGGCTTTCCAGCCGGGTGAAGGTGGCTTGCAGCTCGCCGAGTTGGTCCAGCACGGCCGCGCGCGACTCGGGGGTGTTGTCGTTCAGGGACACCTCGCCGCCAAAGGCGTCGAGCGACATGCCGGCGCTGAAGTGCTTGCCCGTGCTGGACAGCACCAGCACGCGCGCCTGGTTGTCGCGGTGCAGGCCATCCAGTATCTGGTCGAGCTCGCGCCAGAACGTCATGTTCATGGTGTTGAGGGCCTCGGGCCGGTTCAGCACCAGGTGGGCGATGTGGTTTTCAATCGTCAGGGAAAAGCAGGTCGGTTTGTTCATGGCCCCACTGTAGGCCCGGCAAGGCTTCTGCGGCAACCGGTGACAACCCGGAGCCGGTCGCTGCGGCGACGCCCACCTCGCCCTCGCGCAGCAAGGAGCCCACCCGCACGCCGAGCAGGCGCAGCTTGCGGCTCAAGTCCACCCGCTTCAGGCACTGGCCCGCCACTTGGCGCAGCACCTTTGGGTCAGCGGTGTGGTGCTCGATGCTTTGGTCGCGGGTGACGATCTTGAAGTTGTCGTAGCGCAACTTCACGCCAATGGTGCGCCCCACATAGCCCTTGCGCTGCAGGTCGGCCGCCACTTGCTCGCACAAGCGCGTGAACAAGGCGCCCAAAGTCTCGCGGTCACGCACCGCATGCAGGTCGCGCTCGAAGGTGGTTTCGCGGCTCATCGACACCGGCTCGCTTTCGGTGACGATGGGCCGCTCGTCGCGCCCATGGGCGGCATCGTGCAGCCAGGCGCCATAGGTTTTGCCGAAATGGGCCATCAACCAGTCGCGCGGTTGGGCCGCCAACTCGCCAATGGTGTGAATGCCATGCCCGCTCAGGCGGGCCTCGGCTTTGGGGCCAATGCCATTGATCTTGCGACAGGGCAGGGGCCAGATGCGCGGGGCCAGGTCGGCCTCGTACACCACCGAGATGCCGTTGGGCTTGTGGAACTCGCTGGCCATTTTGGCGAGCAATTTGTTGGGCGCCACGCCGATCGAGCAGGTCAGGCCAGTGGCATCGTGAATGGCTTTTTGAATCAGCCGCGCCAGCACCCGACCGCCCTCGCGCTGCCCGCCTGGCACCTCGGTGAAGTCGATGTAGACCTCGTCCACCCCACGGTCTTCCATCAGCGGGGCAATCTCGGTGATGATCCCTTTGAAGGTGCGCGAGTAATGTCGGTACTGCTCAAAATCCACGGGCAACAAAATCGCCTGTGGACAGAGCTTGGCGGCTTTCATCAGGCCCATGGCCGAGCCCACGCCAAACTGCCGCGCCGCATAGGTGGCGGTGGTGATCACGCCGCGGCCGGCATAGCCTTCCAGGCGCGGGAAAAAATCCAGCGGAATGTCGGCCAGGTCGGCCACGGTCCAGTCGCGCTCCGGCAGTTCGCGGTTCAACCGGCCCAGCACATCGTCTTCACGGCGCCGGCCGCCGCCAATGACCACCGGCAGGCCCTTGAGCTGCGGGTAGCGCAACAACTCGACCGACGCGTAAAACGCGTCCATGTCGAGATGGGCGATCCGCCGCACAGGGCTCAGGACACCTTGGGAAAGGTGCCCGGCAGCAAAATGCTGGTGTCGACCTGGTGGATCTGGGTGCGGCCGCAAAAGGCCATGGTCAGGTCCAGCTCTTTGTGGATGATCTCCAGCGCCTTGGTGACGCCGGCTTCGCCCATGGCGCCCAGGCCATACAGCATGGAGCGGCCAATGTAGGTGCCCTTGGCCCCGAGCGACACCGCCTTGAGCACGTCCTGGCCGCTGCGAATGCCGCCATCCATGTGCACTTCAATCTGCGAGCCCACCGCGTCCACGATCGCCGGCAAGGCCTGGATGCTGGAGTCGGCGCCATCGAGCTGGCGACCGCCGTGGTTGGACACAATCAGCGCATCGGCACCGGACTGAACCGCCAGGCGCGCGTCTTCCACGTCCTGAATGCCTTTGAGGATGAGCTTGCCGCCCCAGCGCTTCTTGATCCATTCGACATCGCCCCAATTCAGGCGGGGGTCGAATTGCTTGGCCGTCCACTCCGACAGCGAGCCCATGTTTTCCACGCCCTTGACGTGGCCCACGATGTTGCCAAACTGGCGGCGCGGCGTGCCCAGCATGCCCAGGCACCAGCGTGGCTTGGTCATCAGGTTCAGGATCGTCGACAAGGTCGGCTTCGGGGGCGCGCTCAGGCCGTTCTTCAAGTCCTTGTGGCGCTGTCCCAGAATTTGCAGGTCCAGGGTCAGCACCAGGGCCGAGCAACCCGCTGCCTTGGCGCGGTCGATCAGGCGCTCGATGAAGTCGCGGTCGCGCATCACATACAGCTGAAACCAGAACGGGTGGCCATCGGTGCCCTTGGCCACATCTTCGATCGAGCAAATGCTCATGGTTGACAGCGTGAAGGGAATGCCAAATTTTTTGGCCGCACGCGCCGCCAGAATCTCACCGTCGGCGTGTTGCATGCCGGTCAGGCCCGTGGGCGCAATCGCCACCGGCATGGCCACAGGCTGGCCCACCATGGTGCTGGCGGTGCTGCGGCCTTCCATGTTCACGGCCACGCGCTGGCGCAGCTTGATTTTTTGAAAGTCGCCCTCGTTCGCACGGTAGGTGCTTTCGGTCCAGCTGCCCGAGTCGGCGTAGTCGTAAAACATGCGCGGCACGCGCTTTTCGGCCAGAACCCGCAGGTCTTCGATGGTGGTGATCACGGACATTCAGTCTCTCCTCAAGATGGCGCCCATGGTAGCGCCGCCTGCCGCCGCAGCGTGTGAAGACAGCGACAGCGGGGATGAAAAAATTTACATCAGGCGCGCGCGGTGGCGGGCTATTTGTGCCTGCACCTGCGAGGGCGCTGTGCCGCCCAGGGTGTTGCGCGCGTTCAGCGAGCCGCGCAGGCTGAGCGCATCAAACACGTCTTTCTCAATCGACGGGTTGAAGGATTGCAGCACCGACAAGGGCAGCTCGGACAGGTCCACATTGTGTGAAATCGCCGCCTTCACCGCATGGGCCACGGTTTCATGGGCGTCGCGGAAGGGCAGGCCTTTTTTCACCAGGTAGTCGGCCAGGTCGGTGGCGGTGGCATAGCCCTTGAGGGCCGCATCCTGCATGGCCTGCGGCCTGACGGTGAGGCCGCCGCTCTTTTCGCCAGTGGCCGGGTTGACCTGGCCACCAATCATTTCGGCAAAGATGCGCAAGGTGTCGCGCAGCGTGTCCACGGTGTCGAACAAGGGCTCTTTGTCTTCCTGGTTGTCCTTGTTGTAGGCCAGGGGCTGGCCCTTCATCAGGGTGATCAGGCCCATCAGGTGCCCTACCACGCGGCCGGTCTTGCCGCGGGCCAGCTCGGGCACGTCGGGGTTTTTCTTCTGCGGCATGATGGAGCTGCCGGTGGTGAAACGGTCGGCGATCTGGATGAAGCCAAAGTTCTGGCTCATCCACAAAATCAGCTCTTCGCTCATGCGGCTGATGTGCACCATGACCAAACTGGCGGCGGCCGTGAATTCAATGGCGAAATCGCGGTCACTCACGGCATCCAGGCTGTTTTGGCACACTGCCGGCTGGCCGTCCGCGTCCACCATGCCCAGGGTGCGTGCCACCCGCTCGCGGTCCAGCGGGTAAGTCGTGCCGGCCAAGGCGGCCGATCCCAGGGGCAGGCGGTTGACCCGGCGGCGCACATCGCCCAGGCGCTCGGCGTCGCGGGCGAACATCTCCACATAGGCCAGCAAATGGTGGGCAAAACTCACCGGCTGGGCCACTTGCAAGTGCGTGAAGCCGGGCAGGATGACCTCAACATTTTGTTCGGCCACGCCGACCAGCGCACGCTGCAATTCGTTCAGCAAGCCCAGCAGGCCGTCGATCTCGTCACGCAGCCACAGGCGCACATCGGTGGCCACCTGGTCGTTGCGGCTGCGGCCGGTGTGCAGGCGCTTGCCGGCGTCGCCCACCAGTTGGGTCAGGCGGGCTTCGATGTTCAGGTGCACGTCTTCCAGGTCCAGTTGCCATTCGAAGCGGCCGGCCTCAATGTCCTGGACGATCTGGGCCATGCCGCGCTGGATGTCCGCATGGTCTTGCGGGCTGATGATGCCCTGCGCGGCCAGCATCTCGGCATGGGCGAGGGACCCAGTGATGTCGGCGCGCCACAGGCGCTGGTCGAAGAACACACTGGCGGTGTAGCGCTTGACCAACTCGCTCATGGGTTCAGAAAAGAGCGCGGACCAGGCTTGGGCTTTTTGATCGAGTTGGTTTGTAGACATGGGCTGATTTTAAGGGGGGCGTGCTAGCATGCGAGCCATCCCTGTTTTAGACCCACGGCATTCACCTTGAGCGCACTCTCCCTGACCATCGCCACCCGAGAAAGCCGCCTGGCTCTGTGGCAAGCCGAACACGTCCAGGCCTTGTTGCAACAGCAGGGGCACCAAGTGACCTTGCTGGGCATGACCACCCAGGGCGACCAGATCCTGGACCGCAGCCTCAGCAAGGTGGGCGGCAAGGGCCTGTTTGTCAAAGAACTGGAACTGGCGCTGGCCGAGGGCCGGGCCGACCTGGCGGTGCATTCCCTGAAGGATGTGCCCATGGATTTGCCCAAGGGCTTTGTGCTGGCCGGCGTCATGGAGCGTGAAGACCCGCGCGACGCCTGGGTGTCTGCCCGTTACGCCACCCTCATGGATTTGCCCCAGGGCGCCGTGGTGGGCACCTCCAGTTTGCGCCGCACCGTGCTGCTGCGCGCCCTGCGGCCCGATCTGCGCATCGAACCGCTGCGCGGCAACCTCGACACCCGCTTGCGCAAGCTCGATGAAGGCCAATACGACGGCATCGTGCTGGCCGCGGCAGGCTTGAAGCGCTTGGGGCTGGCCAGTCGCATCCGCCATATTTTTGAAACCGAGCAAATGTTGCCTGCTGCTGGCCAAGGCGCCTTGGGCCTGGAAATTCGCGCCGGGCGCGACGATGTGCAAGCGGCGCTGGCCTTTTTGTCGCACCAGACCAGCTGGCTGTCCGTGGCCGCCGAGCGCGCCGTCAGCCGCGCCATGGGCGGCAGTTGCTCCATGCCGCTGGCTGCGCACGCGGTCCAGCAAGGCGAGTTCCTGCACTTGCGCGCCGCCTGGGGTGACCCGCAGGGCCACGCCACCTTGGTGACCGCGCAAATGACCGAACAAGTGGCCGATCTGGCCGCGGCCGAGCGCGTCGGCTTGGCGGTGGCCGAACGCCTGCGCGCCGGCGGGGCGCACTGAGCCTGCCGCCACCGTGGCTGCGCCTGTTCGCTGGATTCTGACGCGGCCCGCCGAAGAGGCCGAGCGCTGGCGCCAGGTCTTGTCGCAAGGCGGCCAGCCCGTGGTCTCCTGGCCCTTGATCGACATTCAAGCGGCACCCCATCCGGCCATGCTGCAAGCGGCCTTGCAAAACTGGTCGCAATGGGCAGCGGTGATGTTTGTCAGCCGTGCCGCCGTACAGCACCTGATGGCCTGGCGCTCCCCCACCCACCACTGGGCAAGCACACGCTGCTGGGCCACCGGCCCCGGCACGCAACAGGCCTTGCTGGCCGCCGGCGTGCCGCCCGCCTTGGTGGACATGCCCGATGCGCAGGCCGGCCAATTTGACACCGAACATTTGTGGCAAGGGGTGCAGCACCAGGTGCAGCCCGGCCAACAGGTGCTGCTGGTGCGCGGCACCGATGCCGACGCACCGAGCACCGCAGGCCAAGGCCGCGACTGGCTGTCCGAGCAACTGAGCCAGGCCGGCGTGCAGGTTCAGGGCTTGGCCTCGTATGTGCGAAGTGCGCCTGTGTGGGATGCCGCGCAATGCGCCCAGGCCCGCGCAGCGGCGCAAGATGGCTCGATTTGGCTCTTCAGCAGCTCGCAAGCCTTGCGGCATTTGCACGCCTTGTTGCCCGAACAGCACTGGGGGCAGGCCAGGGCGCTGGTGACCCATCCCCGCATAGCCGAAACGGCGCAGCAGCTGGGCTGGGGTGTTGTACGCACGTCACGCCCGTCTGCGGCGGAAATCCGGTCCTCATTAGAATGCTTCGAATGAGCTCTGAGCCCGATAAAACACCTTCCCCTGTGCCCGATACCCCGCGCGAAGCCGCCCCTGCGGCCCCTACCGCCCTCAAGTCCGAGCCCACCGCCCCGTCCAGAACCTTGATCCTCACCGTGGCCCTGGTCGCGGTGTTGGGCGTGCTGGGTTCCGGCTTTGTCTGGCAAAAGCTGTCGGGCATCCAAGAGCTGCTGGCCCGACAAAATGCCGATACTGGCAGCCAGGCCCTGGAAGCCAAGGCGGCCGCCAAGCAAGCGCAAGAGCTGTCGCGCGACACCGCGGCCAAGCTGGCGCTGACCGACACCAAATTGAACGAAGTGGCCCTGCAGCGCAGCCAACTCGAAGAGCTGATGCAAAGCCTGTCCCGCTCGCGCGACGAGAACCTGGTGGTGGACATCGAGTCCGCCATCCGTTTGGCGCAACAGCAAGCCCAGCTCACCGGCAGCATCCAGCCTTTGCTGGCCGCGCTGCGCTCGGCCGAGCAACGCCTGGCCAAGGTCTCGCAGCCCCGTCTGGCGCCCTTGCAGCGTGCGGTGGTGCGTGACATCGAGCGCGTGAAAACCGCGGCGGTCACCGACACCCCCGGCTTGCTCATCAAGCTGGACGAACTGGTGCGCTGGAGCGACGAATTGCCACTGGCCAATGCCGTGGGCGTGGCGCAAACCCCGGGCAAAGACATCACGCCAGACGCGCCCACCAGCAGCTGGGCGCGGGCCATCAGCGCTTCCTGGTGGGAGCGCGTGCTCAGCGACATCTGGGGCGATGTGCGCGGCCTGGTGCGGGTCAGCCGCCTGGACCAACCCGAAGCCAGCTTGCTGGCCCCGGACCAAAGCTATTTTGTGCGCGAGAACCTCAAGCTGCGCTTGCTCAACGCCAGGCTGGGTCTGCTGGCACGCCAGCATGAAGCGGCCCGAGCCGACCTGACGGCCGTGCAGCGCGACCTGGCCAAATACTTTGACGTGCAGTCGCGCAAAGGGCAAGTGGCCATGGGGCTGCTCAAACAGGTGCAGAACGACATGCAGCAAGTGGAGTTGCCGCGCATCGACGACACCCTGGCCGCCCTGACCACGGCTGCGGCGGGGCGCTGAGATGCGGGCCGCACTCTGGCTGGTGGCCTTGTTTGCGGTGGCGGTGGCCACTGCCTTGCTCGCGGGCAACAACCAAGGCACCGTGACCCTGTTCTGGATGCCCTACCGCGTTGACCTGTCCATCAACATGGTGGCCTTGCTGTGGGTGCTGAGTTTCGCCTTCATGCACTTGGCCTTGCGCGCCTTGGCGGCCTTGTTTGAGCTGCCCAAGCAGGCGCGCCGCTGGCGCCTGTTGCAAAAAGAGCGAGCCGTCCACGCTGCCTTGCTCGACGGCCTGGCCCAGATGATGACAGGGCGCTATGTGCGCGCCCGCAAGTCGGCAGAGCAGGCGTTGGCGCTAGAGTCCAGCCTGCAATCGGTGGAGCGTCACGAAGACCCCTTGCCTCGGCACCTGCCGCAACTGCGGGCGCTCGCCGAATTGATTGCCGCTGAAAGCGCCCATGCCTTGCGCGACCGGGCGGCCCGTGAAGCGCATTTGCAAAATGTCATCGCTTTGCCCACCACGCGTCAGCTGCCCGGCTTGCTCGAAGCTGTGGAAGCCGCGCGTTTGAGTGCCGCGCGCTGGGCCTTGTCCGACCGCGATGCACCGGGCGCCCTGAACTGGCTGGCAAGCCTGCCGCAGGGCGTGGCCCGCCGCACTTTGACCTTGCGCTTGCGCCTCAAGGCCACGCGCCTGATGCAAAACAATTTGTCGGCGCTGGAGACCGCGCGCTTGCTGGCCAAGCATGGCGCTTTTTCCGATGTGGCCTCGCAAAGCCTGCTGCGCAGTTTGTCCTTGGCCTGTCTGGCGGAGTGCCATGACCGTGCCCAGTTCCAAACCGCCTGGCTGGCGCTGGACCGCGACGAGCAGGAAGACCCTGAAGTGGCTTTGCAAGCCACCCAGCGTTGGCTCAGCCTGCAAGGCGACCCGCGCGACGCCTTGCAATGGCTGCTGCCCTTGTGGAACCAGTGGGTGTTGTCGCCCGAAGGCCTGCCCGAGGCCTACCGCTCGCGGCTGGCAGACGTGATGGAGCAAGCCTTCCTGGCTTTGCCGCCCGACACCGAATGGCTGGGCCGCATCGACCAGGCACGCCAGCATTTGCCGCGTCATCTGGAATTGCAATACCTCAGCGGCCGTGTCTGCATGCGCCATGGCCTGTGGGGCAAAGCCCAGCAAGTGCTGGAGCGTGCCGCACCCCTACTGACAGGGTCGATCTTGCAGCGCAGGGCTTGGTCAGCTCTGGCCGAATTGGCCGAGCAACGCGGCGACGCAGAACGCGCCGCCCAAGCCTGGAAAAAAGCCGCTCAATCCTGACCCCCGTCGTTGTCAGGCGTTTTGGCCTTCGAACGGCATGTTCAATTGCGCCAGATCCTTGCGTGTTTCCACCAGAATCAGCGGGCCTTCGTCCAGCACCACCGGTGCAGGGCGCTCGCGGGGCACGTGAACGGGCTTGGGTTCGGCAGCAATGGCAGCCTGAACAGCGGCCACGCGCTCGGCGTTGGATTGCACCCATTCCATGCTGGCGCTGTGGGCCAACTCGCTCAGGCTTTGCAGCGGCAGCTCGTAGCTGCCAATGCGCGGCATGCCAGTGCGCACCGGTGCGGCAGGCGCAGCGGCGGCAGGTGCTTGCTCGGTGGCACGGTTGTCCACGGCACGCTCTTCCTGATGGAAGCGTTCGCGGCGCTCGCGCTGCGGGCGAGGTGCCGGTGCAGTGCCTTCGGCATCGCTGGGCGCGTTGCTGTCTGCACCGGAGGCTTCGTTTTGCGGACGCTCGCTGCGCTCACGGCGGTCACGGCCATAACGGTCGCGTGAACGGCGCTCACGGCGCTCTTCTTGGCCGGCTTCGCCTTCAGCGCGGGGCACGGAGGCGCCCAAGTCTTGCTGCGGCACGTCATTGGTTTGCGGCACGGTGTCCGCAGTGGGCACGCCTGCCTGGAGGGCATCGCCCTGGGCCTCGTCCTGGCGCGGGCCACGTTCGCGACGGCGGTCACCGCGCTCGCCACGCTCGCGGCGGGGCTCACCGCTGCGCTCTGCGCGCGGTGCGCGCTCAGTGCGGCCTTCGGCGGCGGGTGCGGCCTCGGTGCCTGCGGCTTCAGGGGTGCGACGATCGGTTTTGCCTTCGGCCTGACCATCGCGCGGCGGGCGGTTGCCACGCTCGGGGCGCGGGCCGCGCTCGGTGCGTTCGCCACGGCCTTCGGGGCGCTCGCTGCGCTCACCGCGTTCGGCACGGTCACCGCCGCGCTCGCCACGGCGACCGCCACGGCGGCCATCGCGACCGCCACGGCCGTCACGGCGTTCTTCTTTCTTGGCAGGGGTTTCTTCCACAGCCGCGGCAGGTGCCGGCTCGGCCTTGGCGCCGCCGCCAAACAAGCCTTTGAGCCAGCTGAAGAAGCCTTTTTCGGCGGGCGCCGCGCTCTGAGCGGGCGCCGCCGGGGCTGCAGCCACAGGGGCCTTCTCGGCCACGGGCTTGGGCTCCACCACCGGTGCCGGTGCATCGGGCAGCACGCCCTTGATGACCGGGGTTTGCTTGTTGGTGGGCTCTTGCGAGCGGCGCGTCACCGCGGTGGGGTCTTCGATCTCTTCGGCCATCTTGTAGCTGGCTTCGATGTTGTCCAGGCGCGGGTCGTCGTGCTTCAGGCGCTCGAGCTTGTAGTTGGGTGTTTCCAGCGCCTTGTTGGGCACCAGCAGCACATTGATGCGCTGCTTGACTTCGATCTTGGCGATTTCGGTGCGCTTTTCGTTCAGCAGGAACGAGGCCACTTCCACCGGCACTTGGGCGTGCACGGCGGCGGTGTTGTCCTTCATGGACTCTTCCTGGATGATGCGCAGAATTTGCAGTGCCGAGCTTTCGGTGTCGCGCACATGGCCCGAACCGCCGCAACGCGGGCAAGGAATGGAGGCACCTTCGGACAGGGCCGGGCGCAGGCGCTGGCGGCTCATTTCCATCAGGCCGAATTTGCTGATGGTGCCAAACTGCACACGGGCACGGTCTTGGCGCAGCGCATCGCGCAAGCGGTTTTCCACTTCGCGGCGGTTGCGCGACTCTTCCATGTCGATGAAGTCGATCACGATCAGGCCGCCGAGGTCGCGCAAGCGCATCTGGCGGGCCACTTCGTCGGCGGCTTCCAGGTTGGTGCGGGTGGCGGTCTCTTCGATGTCGCCGCCACGGATGGCGCGCGCCGAGTTGACGTCCACCGACACCAGCGCTTCAGTGTGGTCGATCACGATGGCGCCGCCGCTGGGCAGGTTCACGGTGCGGGCATAGGCCGACTCGATCTGGTGCTCGATCTGGAAGCGGCTGAACAAGGGCGCATCGTCGCGGTAGCGCTTCACGCGCGCGGCATGCTCGGGCATGACGTGCGACATGAACTGCTGGGCCTGCTCGTAAATGTCATCCGTGTCGATCAGGATGTCGCCAATGTCGTTGTTGAAGTAATCGCGGATGGCGCGAATCACCAGGCTCGATTCCTGGTAAATCAGGAAAGCGCCTTTGCCGCCTTTGGCCGCGCCGTCGATGGCGCTCCACAGTTTCAGCAGGTAGTTCAAGTCCCATTGCAGCTCGGGCGCGGAGCGGCCAATGCCGGCGGTGCGCGCAATGATGGACATGCCGTTGGGGTACTCGAGCTGGTCCATCGCCTCTTTGAGCTCGGCGCGGTCATCGCCCTCGATGCGGCGGCTGACGCCACCGCCGCGCGGGTTGTTGGGCATCAGCACCACATAGCGGCCGGCCAGCGAGACAAAGGTGGTCAGGGCCGCGCCCTTGTTGCCACGCTCTTCTTTTTCCACCTGGACCAGCAATTCCTGGCCTTCGCGGATGGCGTCTTGAATGCGGGCCTGGCTGGGCGACACGCCGGCCTGGAAATACTGTTTGGAGATTTCCTTGAACGGCAAAAAGCCGTGGCGGTCTTCGCCGTAGTCCACAAAGCAGGCTTCCAGCGAGGGCTCGACCCGGGTCACCACCGCTTTGTAGATGTTGCCCTTGCGCTGCTCGCGCCCTTCAATTTCAATTTCGTAGTCGAGCAGTTTTTGCCCGTCGACAATGGCCAGTCGGCGTTCTTCCGCCTGGGTGGCGTTGATCAGCATCCGTTTCATGATGCGTTCCTTCATGTTCTAAATCATCACAGGCCCATGACGGGCCAACGATGCCGGAACAAACGCCAGAAAACGAAAGGAATGGCCGCCAGGGCCGACACGCCCGATCAGGGCCGGCGTCGGTGGGTGGGCGCGTGGATGGGGGCGAGGCGAAGACGAAGCCGCTCGGCTTTTGCAAGCCACTGGATCTGTCCTGAGAACAGGGGGAGCGTGGGGTGTGCATGCGACGCCACGCGCACTGGCAGCAGCCAGCGCAGGCAGAGTGTCAACATCACCATCACGCTCATCATGTTCGTTGCTTCTCGCTGTGATCCGCTGCAATCGCGTTCATGGGGCGCTTGCAGCTTGGGTATTCCGTTACAAAGTTTTCTGGGCATCGGCTCGACCTTGAAGGGGCGCATCGCCCGTGCCACGAAGGCTCTAAAGGGGCTGGGGCGCAGGGCCTCAAGGGGCATCGACCTCACAGCATGGGGCGGTCGTGCTCTAATCAGTGAATTAAATCAAGCACTTGGAACCCAACGCTGGTGAAGAACATTATAGGGGCAACACACGCCGCCCGTCCTCCTGAAGTGAAAAACTTGGCTGTCGACGAGGAATCGGCCGGCCAGCGCCTGGACAATTTCCTGCTGCGCCACCTCAAAGGGGTGCCAAAAACCCATATTTACCGCATCATTCGCTCCGGCGAGGTGCGGGTCAACAAGGGCCGTGCCAGCGCCGACACCCGGGTCGAGGCGGGCGACCTGATCCGGGTGCCGCCCCTGCGCGTCTCCGAAAGCACCCAAGCCAAAACCCTGGCCCCGGCGCCGGCCAAAGAGTTTCCGGTGCTGATGGAAGACGATGGCATTTTGGCCATCAACAAACCCTCCGGGGTGGCGGTGCATGGCGGCAGCGGCGTCAGCTTTGGGGTGATCGAGCAGCTGCGCCAGGCGCGTCCGGCTGCGCGCATGCTGGAATTGGTCCATCGGCTGGACCGGGAAACCTCGGGCGTCTTGCTGGTGGCCAAAAAGCGCAGTGTGTTGACGAACTTGCAAGACCAGTTCCGGGAGCGCGAAACCGGCAAAACCTACCAGGCCCTGGTGTTGGGGCAATGGCCTTCGAACCGCAAGGTGATTGACCTGCCGCTGGAGAAGTACCTGATTGGCCCCGGCGAGGCCGAGGGTGAGCGCCGAGTCCGGGTGGTCGCGCGCGACGACCCCAAGGGCCAGCGCGCCATCACCCTGGTGCGGGTGGCCAAGCTGGTGGGCGATTACAGCTTGCTGGAAGTGACCATCAAGACCGGCCGCACCCATCAGATCCGGGTGCACTTGGCCAGCCTGGGCCACCCGATCGCGGGCGATGACAAATACGGCGACTTTGAGCAAAACAAGGCCCTGCAAAAGCTGGGCTTGAAGCGCATGTTTTTGCACGCCTGGCGGTTACAGTTCAAACATCCGCAAACCGGCCAGTTGGCGACTTTGCAGGCGCCCTTGCCCCCCGAACTTCAGCAATTCATAGACCATGTCCAGCCACCGCCCCCGGCAGTTTGACCTGATCGCCTTCGATTGGGACGGCACGCTGTTCGACTCGACCCGCATCATCACCCGCTGCATTCAAGAAGCGGTGCGCGATGTCGGTGGCACCGTGCCCGACGACAAGGCCGCCTCCTATGTGATCGGCATGGCCTTGTTGCCGGCCCTGGCCCATGCGGCCCCGGACGTGCCCGCCGACAAATACCCGGAGCTTGGCGCGCGTTACCGCCACCACTACCTGGCCCACCAGAACGACATTTGTCTGTTTGACGGCATCTTGCCCTTGCTGCAAACCTTGCGAGAGCGCCACCATTGGCTGACGGTCGCCACCGGCAAAAGCCGCCAGGGCCTGAACGAGGCTTTGCAAGCCGTGGCCTTGAAGGGCGTGTTTGATGGCTCCCGTACCGCCGATGAAACCGCCGGCAAGCCCAACCCCCGCATGCTGCACGAGCTGATGCGCGAATTCGGGGTGGACCCTGAGCGCACCCTCATGATTGGCGACACCACCCACGACCTGGAAATGGCCCGCAACGCCGGCTGTGCCAGCGTGGGGGTCAGCTACGGCGCCCACGAGCCCGAGGCGTTTCATGCCTTTGGCCCGCGCTGCGTGGCCCACTCGGTGGCTGAACTGCATCAGTGGTTGGCGGACCATGCCTGACACGCAACTGCCCTTGTGTGGCTCCGCCGAACTGGTCGACGGCGGGCTGGCCGTGCCCTTTGACGTGGTTTACGCGGGCCAGACCTGTCGCGCCTTTGCCATCCGCTACCAAGGGCAGGCGCATGCCTACCTGAACCGCTGCAGCCATGTGGCCATGGAAATGGACTACCAGCCCAACCGGTTTTGGGACGAGGGCGGCCGCCAGCTGATTTGCGCCACCCACGGCGCCACCTATGCCCCCGACACCGGCCGCTGCACCGGCGGGCCCGGCCGCGGCGGCCTGATCAAAATTGACCTCACGGAACGCGATGGCGTGGTCCACTGGCATACTGCCTACAACTTGAAACCTGTTGAATTTTGAAATGACCGACCCCTTGAACCAGCGTGCTTCCTCTCCTGAACCCACGGCCACCCCTGGCTGGGAGCGTGCCACGCTGGAGCGGCTGGCGTTCGCCTCGCTGGCAGAGCAAAAAACGCAGCGCCGCTGGCGCAATTTCTTTCGCCTGGCCTGGCTGCTGCTGATTGTCACAGTGCTCTGGCTCAGCCTGAGCCGCTCGCATGTCAGTCCCAACGCCAGCACCGCGCACACCGCGCTGGTGGAAATCAGTGGCGAAATTTCTTCCGAGGCCGATGCCAGCGCCGACTGGATCGTCAGCGCCTTGCGCAACGCCTTCGACGACGAAGGCTCGCAGGCGGTGGTCTTGCTGATCAACTCGCCCGGCGGCAGCCCGGTGCAAGCCGGCATCATCAACGATGAAATCCATCGCTTGAAGAAAAAACACGGCAAGCCGGTTTACGCCGTGGTCGAGGAGTCGTGCGCTTCTGCGGCCTATTACATTGCGGTCGCGGCCGATCAAATTTACGTGGACAAAGCCAGCATCGTGGGCAGCATTGGCGTGCTGATGGACGGCTTTGGTTTCACTGGCCTGATGGACAAGCTCGGCGTCGAGCGTCGCCTCATGACGGCCGGCGAGAACAAGGGCTTTCTGGACCCCTTCAGCCCACAGACCAAAACCCAGCGCGCCTTTGCGCAAGCCATGCTGGACCAAATTCACCAGCAGTTCATTCAGGTGGTGCGTGAAGGCCGGGGCGACCGCTTGAAAGAAACCCCCGAGTTGTTCAGTGGCCTGTTCTGGACCGGCCAGCAAGCCATTCAAATGGGCCTGGCCGATGCGCTGGGCAGCCTGGACTATGTGGCGCGCGAAGTGGTCAAGGCCGAAGACATCGTGGATTACACCCGCCACGACAATGTGGCCGAGCGCCTGGCCAAGCGTTTCGGCGCCGCCATCGGTGAGGGCGCCGTCAAAGCCTTGCGCCAATTGCCCAGCGTGCGCTGAGCGCGGCGCGGGCGCCGCTCAGCGCCCGATGAGGAACACGCAAGGCGTGTTTTTGTCGGGCGGCACTGGCTGGTTTTTCCAGGCTTGAACCGTTTGGCAGCGCACCTGTTGGTGCGGCAAGCTCAGGCCGCTGCACACTGCCAACCGGGTCTGCCCCGGCAACTCGCTCAGCAGCGCCTGGAACAAGGCGGCATTGCGGTAGGGTGTTTCAATGAACAGTTGGGTCTGCCCGGTTTGCTGCACCAGCTGGCTCAGGTTGCGCAAGCGCGCACTGCGCTGCGCGCTGTCTTGCGGCAAGTAGCCGACAAACGCAAAGCTCTGGCCGTTCAGGCCACTGGCCGCCAGGGCCAGCATCAAAGAAATCGGGCCCACCAGGGGCACCACGGTCACGCCCAGTTGATGCGCGGCCCGCACCACCGAGGCACCGGGGTCGGCAATCGCGGGCATGCCGGCCTCGCTGACCAAGCCCATGTCGTGCCCTTGCAGCGCAGGCGCCAGCAAGGGGCGGGCGTCAAATTCGCCCTGGTGGTCGCCGCGTTTGTGAACCTCCCGCGGCAATTCCACAATGCTGATGTCTTGCAGCGGCTGCGCCAGTGGCACAAGCGCGTCAATGCGCTTGAGGTAAGCGCGCGTCGTCTTGGCGTTTTCGCCCACCCAATGCGTCAGTCGGGCCGCGGTGGCCAGGGTGGCCTGCGGCATCACCTCCGTGAGTGGAACTTCCGGCGTGCAGCCAAAATCCAGCGGCGCTGGAACCAGGAACAAAGTGCCGTGGGCCATGGCTCAGCCCAACAACGGCAGGCCCGCCGCGCGCAGCATGCGGCAGGTGCGAATCAGGGGCAGGCCGACCAGCGCCGTCGGGTCATCGTTGTCGATCGCCTCCAGCAAGGCGATCCCCAAGCCTTCGCTCTTGGCGCTGCCCGCGCAGTCGTAGGGCATTTCCAGGCGCAAGTAGGTTTCGATTTCGGCGTCGCTCAGCGCGCGAAAACGCACGCGCACCGGCGCCAATTCCAGCGCCTCATAGCCGGTGGCCTGGCAGACCACGGCCACAGCGGTTTGAAACACCACAGTCTGTCCGCGCATGCGCTGAAGCTGCTCGACGGCGCGCGCATGGTGGCCGGGCTTGCCCAGCGGCTCGCCCGCAAGGTCGGCCACCTGGTCCGAGCCAATCACCACCGCCTCGGGGTGTTGGCGGGCCACGGCCTGGGCCTTGGCCAAGGCCAGTCGTTGCGCCAGGGTGGCGGGCGCTTCGCCGGCCTGTGGCGTCTCGTCCACCTCCGGGGCCACCACCTCAAAAGGCAGGTGCAGTCGGCTCAACAGCTCGCGCCGGTAGCGCGAGGTCGAGCCCAGAATCAAGGGGCGGGGCAGGGTGGCAGAAACTTGGGTCATATGCCAATTCTCTTACACTGCAGGCATGAAACACGCATGGGACCCTGCCAACCTGGACATTCGCGCCTTTGCCCGGGCGGGTGGCCAACTCAATGGGCAGACACCCTTGTCGGCACTGCCTCGCCTGGCCGAAGAGCAGCCGGTGGGCGATGGCGCCTTGGCGAATGCGCCGGTCACCTGGTCCTTGCAGGGCGAAACGCGCGATGTGCGCGGCGGCGCCCATCAAATTTGGCTGCACCTGAAGGCGCAGGGCCACGCGGCCCTGATGTGTCAGCGCTGCCTGTCCCCCATGGTGGAGGCGCTGTCGGTCGACCGAGCGTTCCGCTTCGTGGCCGACGAGGCCACCGCCATGGCCGAGGACGACGAGGCCGAGGAAGATTTGCTGGTGCTGGTGCCTGCTTTCGATGCCCTGGCTCTGATCGAAGACGAGCTGCTGATGGCCTTGCCCCTGGTGCCCCGCCACCCGGTGTGCCCGCAGCCCCTGTCGGGCCCCGAGGGCTTGGCCGAGCCGCCGCCCGAGCTCGCCCGCCCCAATCCGTTTGCGGTCTTGAGCGGCCTGAAACTCGATAAATCCTGAAAACCCAGAGTTGGGCTATAATCATGGGCTTGCCGTTGCGCCGACATGGTGTTGTGCGCTCGCCCCTTTTTCAAACCTTACCGTCCAGGAGCCAATCATGGCTGTCCAGCAAAATAAAAAATCGCCCTCCAAGCGCGGCATGCACCGCTCACACAACGCCCTGAATGTGCCGGGCATTGCCGTGGAACCCACCACCGGTGAAACCCACCTGCGCCACCACATCAGCCCCAACGGCTTTTACCGTGGCCGCAAGGTGCTCAAGACCAAGTCTGAAGCCTGATTGGTTCACCTGCCCAAAGGCCCGTCGCTCACCCTGTGGCGCGGGCCTTTTGTCATGATGCGTCTGGCTGTTTCGGGTTGCCCCTGCTTTCCCACTGATGGAGGCCCATGATCACTTTGTCTGTTGATGTGATGGGTGGTGACCATGGCCCCAGCGTCACGCTGGCGGCCTGTCGGCAATTTCTCGCAACCCATGCCGATGCCCGCGTCTTGCTGGTCGGCTTGCCCGAAGCGTTTGCGGGCTGGTCGCATCCCCGCGCAGAGGTGGTGCATGTGACCGAAGTGGTCACCATGGACGACCCGGTCGAAGTGGCCTTGCGCCGCAAAAAAGACTCCTCCATGCGCCGCGCCATCGAGCTCGTCAAAGACGGCCAAGCCCAAGCAGCGGTATCTGCTGGTAATACGGGCGCTTTGATGGCTATCGCACGCTATGTTCTGAAAACCCTGGACGGCATTGACCGCCCGGCCATCGCCGGCCAGATGCCCAATGTCAAAGGCGGTGGCACCACCATGCTCGACCTGGGCGCCAATGTGGATTGCTCGCCCGAGCATTTGTTGCAGTTCGCGGTCATGGGTTCGGCCCTGGTGTCGGTGCTGCATGGCATCGACAACCCCACGGTGGGCCTGCTGAATGTGGGCGAAGAAGTCATCAAAGGTAACGAAGTCATCAAGAAAACTGCCGAATTGTTGCGAACAGCGTCTAAAAACGGCGATCTCAATTTTTATGGCAATGTCGAAGGCAACGATATTTTCAAAGGCACAACCGACATCGTGGTCTGTGACGGCTTTGTCGGCAATGTGGCGCTGAAAGCCAGCGAGGGCCTGGCCACCATGGTCAGTACTTTGCTGAAAGATGGCTTTTCTCGCAACATTTTCACGAAAATTGCGGCCATTTGCGCTTATTCCGTTTTGAGCGGTTTCAAACACCGGGTTGACCACCGGCGCCACAACGGCGCGGCCCTGTTGGGCTTGCGCGGCCTGGTGTTCAAAAGTCACGGTTCTGCCGACGCCCTGGCCTTCGAAACCGCCCTCAACCGGGCGTATGATGCGGCACACCACAACTTGCTCGACCGTGTGCGTGCCCGCATCGACCATGCCGCTCCTTTTTTGGCGGCCGGCCTGATAGAAGCCACACCGTCCTGAGCCCTTGCTTGATGACACGCTACTCCCGCATCACTGGAACCGGCAGCTACCTGCCCCCACGCCGACTCACCAACGCTGACCTGGTGGCTGAACTGGCTCAACGCGGCGTCGAATCTTCCGACGAATGGATTGTGGAGCGCACCGGCATCCGCGCCCGCCACTTCGCCGACGCCCACATGGGCAGCAGCGACCTGGCCTTCGAAGCCTGCAAACAGGCCCTCGAAGCGGCAGGCATCGGCCCGCAAGACATCGACCTGGTCATCGTGGCCACCTCCACGCCCGACATGGTGTTCCCGTCCACCGCCTGCATTCTTCAGCACAAGCTGTCGCAGCTGAATGAGGCCGCGGCGGGCATTGCCGGCGCCCCCGCTTTTGATGTGCAAGCCGTGTGCAGTGGCTTCATTTACGCCCTGACCGTGGCAGACGCCATGATTCGCGCCGGCAACGCCCGACGCGCCCTGGTGGTCGGCGCCGAAGTGTTCTCGCGCATTCTGGATTTCAACGACCGCACCACCTGCGTGCTGTTTGGCGACGGCGCCGGTGCCGTGGTGCTCGAGGCCTCGGACACCCCGGGCATTCTGGCGACCGACTTGCACGCCGATGGCAAGCATGTGGGCATTTTGTGCGTGCCCGGCCATGTCAACGGCGGCCAAATCCTTGGCGACCCGGTGCTGAAAATGGATGGCCAGGCGGTCTTCAAACTGGCTGTGGGCTTGCTGGAAGGCGCCGCCCGTGCCACCCTGAGCAAAGCCAACCTGGCCGACACCGACATCGACTGGCTGATTCCCCACCAGGCCAACATCCGCATCATCCAGAGCACGGCGCGCAAGCTCAAGCTGCCCATGGAGAAAGTGGTGCTCACGGTGCAAGACCATGGCAACACCTCGGCCGCCTCCATTCCCCTGGCGATGGACGCGGCCGTGCGCTCGGGTCAAATACAGCACGGCCAAAACCTGTTGCTCGAAGGCGTGGGCGGTGGCTTCACCTGGGGCGCGGTGCTGGTCAAGTTTTGAAATTGGGAAGCGCAAACATGACTTCTTTCGCATTTGTTTTTCCGGGGCAAGGCTCGCAAGCCGTGGGCATGCTCGACGCATGGGGCGACCATCCGGTGGTGCGCCAAACCGTGCAAGAGGCCTCGGATGCCCTGGGCGAAGACCTGGGGCAGTTGATTCATGACGGCCCCAAAGAAAGCCTGGCCCTCACCACCAACACCCAGCCCGTGATGTTGTTGGCCGGCGTGGCCGCTTACCGCGCCTGGCGTGCCGAGGGCGGTGCGGTCCCGGTGGCGGTGGCTGGCCATTCTTTGGGCGAGTACTCGGCCCTGGTCGCCTCGGGCGTGCTGACCCTGGCGCAGGCCGTGCCCCTGGTGCGCTTGCGCGCCCAAGCCATGCAAGAAGCGGTGCCCGTGGGGCAGGGCGCCATGGCCGCCATTCTGGGCCTCGATGCGGCCCGCGTGGTGGAAGGCTGTGCCCAGGCCACAGCAAGTTTTGGCGCGGGCAGCCCCGAGGTGGTGGAGGCCGTGAACTTCAACGACCCGGCGCAAACCGTCATTGCCGGCAGCAAAGCCGGCGTCGAAAAAGCCTGCGAGGTCTTGAAGGGCCTGGGGGCCAAGCGCGCCTTGCCCTTGCCCGTGTCGGCACCTTTTCACTCCAGCCTCATGAAGCCGGCCGCAGAGCGCCTGAAAGCCAAGCTGGCCGAGACCGCGCTGGCCGCGCCGCAAATTCCGGTGGTGAACAACATCGATGTGGCGGTGCAAACCGATGCCGATGCCATTCGCGATGCCCTGTACCGCCAGGCCTTTGGCCCGGTGCGCTGGGTCGAGTGCGTGGCGGCTTTGAAAGCCCGCGGCGTCAGCACCCTGGTGGAATGTGGCCCCGGCAAAGTGCTGTCGGGCATGGTCAAGCGCATCGATGCGGAGCTGCAAAGCGCCGCTTTGTACGATCCGGCCACCCTGGCCGAAGTGAAAGCCTTGTTGTCATGAGCGATCTTTCTTTTGCAGGCCAAGTGGCCTTGGTGACCGGCGCCTCGCGCGGCATTGGCGCGGCGATTGCCCTCGAGTTGGCCCAGCAAGGGCTGAAAGTCATTGGCACGGCCACCAGCGACGAAGGCGCGGCCAAAATTTCGGCCGCCCTGGCAGCCTTTCCCGGCTGTCGCGGCGCCAACCTGAATGTCAACGACATGGCCGCCGCAGAGGCCCTGATCGATGGCATCACCGCCGAGCACGGCGCCTTGCATGTGCTGGTCAACAATGCCGGCATCACCCGCGACATGCTGGCCATGCGCCTGAAAGACGAAGACTGGGACGCGGTGCTGGACACCAACCTGAAAGCCGTGTTCCGCATGTCGCGCGCCGTGATCCGTCCCATGATGAAGCAGCGCTATGGCCGCATCATCAGCATCACCAGCGTGGTCGGCGCCTCCGGCAACCCGGGCCAGGCCAACTACGCGGCCGCCAAAGCCGGTGTCGCCGGCATGACCCGCGCCCTCGCGCGCGAGCTCGGCAGCCGCAACATCACCGTCAACTGCGTCGCACCTGGTTTCATTGAAACCGACATGACGGCCGCCTTGCCCGAAGCCCAACACAAAGCCTTGCTGTCCCAGATTCCCCTGGGACAACTGGGCAAGCCTGCCGACATTGCGCATGCCGTGGCTTACCTCGCCAGCCCGAACGCGGCGTATGTCACCGGCCAGGAATTGCACGTCAATGGCGGCATGTTCATGTCGTGAAGGCGGCACAAGAGAAATTTTCAAGCTGACCTGTCCACCCAGCTAAAATGGTGGACTTCTAATCAACCCTCTGAGGGAACCATGAGCGATATCGAAGCACGCGTCAAAAAAATCATTGCCGAACAACTCGGCGTGGAAGAGTCACAAGTCACCAACGAAAAAGCCTTTGTGGCCGACCTGGGCGCTGACTCGCTGGACACCGTCGAATTGGTGATGGCCCTCGAAGACGAGTTCGGCATTGAAATTCCGGACGAAGACGCCGAGAAGATCACCACGGTGCAAAACGCCATCGATTACGCTTTGGCCCACCAGAAGTAAGCTGACTTTCGAAAGTTAACCCGCATGAGCCGTCGTCGCGTTGTTGTGACCGGTCTGGGATGCGTGAGCCCCGTTGGCAACACGGTGGCGCAGTCCTGGGCCCAGTTGTTGGCAGGTCAGTCCGGCATTGACAACCTCACCAAGTTCGACCCGTCGAACTTTGCCTGCAAATTCGCAGGCGAGGTGAAGGGGCTGGACCTGGACGCGTACATCCCGCCCAAAGAAGCGCGGGCCATGGACACCTTCATCCACTTTGGCATCGTGGCAGCGCTGCAGGCCGTGGCGGATTCAGGCTTGCCCACGGGTGACGCGCTCGGCGAAGAAGAAGCCACGCGCATTGGCTGCCTGATTGGCTCGGGCATTGGGGGCTTGCCCCTGATCGAGTCCATGCATGCCGAGTTGACGGCGCGCGGCCCACGCCGCATTTCGCCCTTCTTTGTGCCGGCCTCCATCATCAACATGATTTCCGGCCACGTCTCCATGCGCCTGGGCTTCAAAGGGCCCAACCTGGCCGTGGTCACCGCCTGCACCACCGGCTTGCACAGCATTGGCGAGGCCGGCCGCATCATCGAGTATGGCGACGCCGACGTGATGGTGGCGGGCGGCTCCGAAGCCACCATTTCTCCGCTGGGCCTGGGCGGCTTTGCCGCCATGCGCGCCCTGTCCACCCGCAACGACGACCCCAAAACCGCATCGCGTCCCTGGGACAAAGACCGTGACGGCTTTGTGCTGGGCGAGGGCGCCGGCGTCGTGGTGCTGGAAGAATACGAACATGCCAAGGCGCGCGGCGCCCGCATTTACGCCGAGCTCTCGGGCTACGGCATGAGCGCCGACGCCGGCCACATGACCGCGCCGAGCATGGACGGCCCGCGCCGCGCCATGGTGAACGCCCTGCGCAACGCCGGCGTGAACGCCGATCAGGTGGACTTCCTCAACGCGCACGGCACCTCCACGCCGCTGGGCGATGTCAATGAAACCCATGCCATCAAGGCGGCGCTGGGCGACCACGCCAAGCGCATCGTGGTCAACTCCACCAAGTCCATGACGGGCCACCTGTTGGGCGGTGCCGGCGGCATCGAAAGCGTGTTCACCATTTTGTCGGTGTACCACCAGAAGAGCCCCCCGACCATCAACATCTTCAACCAGGATCCCGAGTGCGACCTGGATTACTGCGCCAACACCGCGCGCGATCTCAAGATCGATGTCGCCCTCAAAAACAACTTTGGGTTTGGCGGCACCAACGGCTCCTTGGTGTTCAAACGCATTTAAGGCAACGCCCATGCACAACGCCCCATCGGTGACTTACCCGGTGGGGCGTTTGCTTTTGGAGCGCGCGTTCACGCTGGCGTTGGCCGGCCTGGCGCTCGCCGCCACCTTCACCCTGGTGCTGAGCCAGCCCTGGGGCTGGGGCCCGGCGCTCTGCCTCAGCAGCGTCTTGCTGGCCTGGGCCATCCAGCTGCGCGCGCGCCCCCTGTCGGGCGGCCAGGTGGCCTGGGATGGCCAAGCATGGTGGCTGCGCCGCGACGCGGTCGACCAAGCCGGGCGGGTTCGTGTGGAATGGGACCTGCAAGGGTTCTTGTTTTTGCGCTTTGAGCCCTTAACTGAGGCTGCATCGCGTCGGCCCGGGGCGGCTGGCGTGCAATGGGTGTGGCTGGCGCGGCAGTCCGACCCCGCAAGCTGGGCGGATTTGCGTCGCGCTGTATATTGCCGCGTGTCTTGACTGGCGGAGAGAGGGAGTGAGTCTCATGAAATTTTGGAAACCCCTGCAATCGGGCGTGATCGCCTTGACCCTGTGCCTGAGCGTGTTCACACTGAGCACATCGGGGAGCGCAGCGCATGCGCAAAACCGAACCCTGCCGGACTTCACCGATTTGGTGGAGCAGGTCGGGCCCTCGGTGGTCAACATTCGCACCATCGAGCGCAAGGCCACGCGCCCTGGCAACGGGGGCGAGGGGCCCGATGAGGAAATGCAAGAGCTGTTTCGCCGCTTCTTCGGCGTGCCCATGCCCACGCCGCCCAACGGCCAGCGCCAGCAGCGGCCCAACCGTCCCCAGCCAGAAGAAGAGCGCCCGCGCGGTGTGGGCTCGGGCTTCATTCTCACGCCCGACGGCTTCATCATGACCAATGCCCATGTGGTGGACGGTGCCGACCAGGTGCTGGTCACGCTGCCCGACAAGCGCGAGTTCAAGGCCCGCATCGTGGGCGCCGACAAGCGCACCGATGTCGCTGTGGTGAAAATTGAAGCCACCGGCTTGCCCTCGGTGCGCATTGGCGACGTCAGCCGCCTCAAGGTGGGCGAGTGGGTCATGGCCATTGGCTCGCCCTTTGGCCTGGACAACAGCGTCACCGCCGGCATTGTCAGCGCCAAGCAGCGCGACACCGGCGACTACCTGCCCTTCATTCAAACCGATGTGGCCATCAATCCCGGCAACTCTGGCGGGCCCTTGATCAACATGCGCGGCGAAGTGGTGGGCATCAACAGCCAAATCTATTCCCGCTCGGGCGGCTTCATGGGCATCTCCTTTGCCATTCCCATCGACGAGGCCTCCCGCATCAGCGACCAGCTGCGCGCCACCGGCCGCGTTCAGCGCGGGCGCATTGGGGTTCAAATCGACCAGGTCAGCAAAGAAGTGGCCGAGTCCCTGGGCCTGAGCAAGGCGCAGGGCGCCTTGGTGCGTGCGGTCGAGCCGGGCGCGCCGGCCGACAAAGCGGGCATCGAGGCGGGCGACATCATCACGCGCTTCGATGGCAAGCCCATCGAGAAATCGGCCGACCTGCCACGCATGGTGGGCAACATCAAGCCTGGCACGCGCAGCACGGTCACGGTCTTGCGCCGTGGGGTGACCAAAGACCTGAGCATCACGGTGGGCGAGTTCGAGCCCGAGAAAGTCGCCGCCAAAGCCCCGCCCCCTGAAAAAGAGAAACCCATTGTCTCTGCCAGTGGCCAATTCTTGGGGCTGACCGTGAGTGACCTCACCGACGCGCAAAAGGGCGAGCTCAAAATCAAGTCGGGCGTGCGCGTGGAGACCGCCACCGAGGCCGCCGCACGCGCTGGCCTGCGCGAAGGCGATGTCATTCTCGCCCTGGCCAACACCGAAGTGGTCTCTGTGAAAGAGTTCGACGCCTTGCTCTCGCGCATCGACAAAACCAAGCCCGTCACCGTGCTGTTGCGCCGTGGCGAGTGGGCCCAGTACGTTCTGATTCGCCCAGGGCGCTAAAAATCCCAAAGCCCGGCAAACCCTTTCGACCTAGAAGGTTTTAGGGCTATTGGAGGTGGCTTGGAAAATATTTTTGAAATTTTTTCCAAGCCTTTCTAAGTTGGCGCTCGCCAACTTTTTCCATTTTGTTACTACTGTTTATGTATAGAATCAGGGGGCTGAGTGCTTGAATGCGATATATCGACGATGACTCAATCCATCATGTGGGATGACATGGCGGGCTCCACAGTTGTTCCACAGCGTGCCCACAAGTTGTCCCATGGATGTTCTTCCAGTCTTGTTGATAATATGTTGATAACTTTGCTGTTGTGGTCCCGCAACGCTGTGGTGTGCTGTCCTCAGACACTTCACGCGCGGGGCTTTTTGCCTACAATGAAGTTCCAACTATCGCAGTTGCCATAGATTGTTGGTTCAGGGCGCGTCAGCAGTTGACGCGCCCTTTTTTATGTCGCTCAGCCTTTTGAATTCAAACACTTAATAGCTCCGCTTGATGAAGCACATCAGAAACTTTTCGATCATTGCGCACATTGACCACGGCAAATCCACACTTGCCGATCGTCTGATTCAACGCTGTGGTGGCCTCGAAGAACGCGAGATGCAAGCCCAGGTGCTCGACTCGATGGACATCGAGAAAGAGCGTGGGATAACCATCAAGGCGCAGACCGCTGCGCTGCAATACAAAGCCAAAGACGGTCTGGTCTACAACCTCAACCTCATCGACACACCGGGCCACGTGGACTTCTCTTATGAAGTGAGCCGCTCTCTCTCGGCCTGCGAAGGCGCGCTGCTCGTGGTCGATGCCAGCCAAGGCGTGGAAGCGCAGACCGTGGCCAACTGTTACACCGCGCTCGACCTCGGCGTCGAGGTGGTACCGGTGCTCAACAAAATGGATTTGCCGCAAGCCGATCCAGACAATGCCAAGACCGAAGTCGAAGACGTCATTGGCATCGATGCCAGCGAAGCCATTCCTTGCTCGGCCAAGACCGGCATGGGCATCGAGGAAATTCTCGAGGCCATCGTGGCCAAGGTGCCGGCGCCGCGCGGCAACCCCGACGGCCCCTTGCGCGCCATGATCATCGACAGCTGGTTCGACAGCTACGTCGGCGTGGTCATGCTGGTGCGCGTGGTCGACGGCCGCCTGGGCAAAGGCGACCGCATCAAGATGATGGCCACCGGCACCATGTACAACGCCGACAACCTGGGCGTGTTCACGCCGGCCAACCAGCCCCGCAATTCTCTGGAGGCGGGCGAGGTGGGCTACATCATTGCCGGCATCAAGGAGTTGCAAGCGGCCAAGGTGGGCGACACCATCACCCAGATCAAGACGGGTTCGGGCGGCGCATCGGCCACGGCCACCGAGGCCTTGCCCGGCTTCAAGGAAATTCAGCCCCAGGTGTTTGCCGGCCTGTACCCGACCGAAGCCAACCAGTACGACGCCTTGCGCGACAGCCTGGAGAAGCTCAAGCTCAACGATGCCTCGCTGCATTACGAGCCCGAAGTGTCCCAGGCCCTGGGCTTTGGCTTTCGCTGCGGCTTTCTGGGCCTGTTGCACATGGAAATCGTGCAAGAGCGCCTCGAGCGCGAGTTCGACCAGGACCTCATCACCACCGCCCCCAGCGTGGTCTACCAGGTGGTGCGCGGCGACGGCGAGGTCATCATGGTGGAGAACCCCTCCAAGATGCCCGACCAGGCCAAGATCGAGGAAATCCGCGAGCCCATCGTCACGGTGCACCTGTACATGCCACAAGAGTACGTGGGCCCGGTGATGACCCTGGCCAACCAAAAGCGCGGCGTTCAGCTCAACATGTCCTACCACGGGCGCCAGGTCATGCTGACCTATGAGCTGCCCCTGGGCGAAATCGTGCTCGACTTCTTCGACAAGCTCAAGTCGGTCAGCCGCGGCTACGCTTCCATGGACTATGAGTTCAAGGAATACCGCGCCTCCGATGTGGTCAAGGTCGACATTCTGTTGAACGGCGAGAAGGTCGATGCCCTGTCCATCATCGTGCACCGCACCCAGGCCCAGTACCGCGGCCGCGCCGTGGCCGCCAAGATGCGGGAAATCATCAGCCGCCAGATGTTCGACGTGGCCATTCAGGCCGCCATTGGCGCCAACATCATCGCCCGCGAAACCATCAAGGCCTTGCGCAAGAACGTGCTGGCAAAATGCTATGGTGGTGACATTACCCGCAAACGCAAACTTTTGGAAAAGCAGAAAGCAGGCAAGAAGCGCATGAAACAAATCGGCTCGGTGGAAGTGCCCCAAGAGGCCTTCCTCGCCATCCTGCAGGTGGACGAATGATGTCCACCCTCACAGCGTTTGTGCTGGCCGCCTTTGCCAGCTATGTGGGCGCCTGGTATGTGGGCATGCTCGAAGGCAATTTCGCGTTGCTGCTGTTCATGGCCACCGTGGTCACCGGCGTTTACTGGGTGGCCGAGCGGCTGTACTTCCTGCCGCAGCGCCTGGCCGCGGCCGAGCTGCTGGCCCAGCGCGAGGCCGAGCGCCGTGCCGAGTTGCAAAAAATGGGCATCCAGCAAGTCGATGTCGACCTGTCGCAAGCGCGCGAAGAAGCCCTGCGCCAGCCCTGGTGGCTGGACTGGACCGCCGGCCTGTTCCCGGTGATCATCGTGGTCTTCATCTTGCGCTCGTTTCTGTTCGAGCCGTTCAAGATTCCCTCGGGCTCCATGATTCCCACCCTCCTGGTGGGCGACCTGATCCTGGTCAACAAGTTCCACTACGGCGTGCGCCTGCCCGTGATCAACACCAAGATCACCGACGGCAACCCGGTGCAGCGCGGCGACGTCATGGTGTTTCGCTATCCGCCCAAGCCCAGCCTGGACTACATCAAGCGCGTGGTCGGTGTGCCCGGCGACGAGGTGGCCTACCTGAACAAGCAACTCACGGTCAATGGCCAGCCGGTGGGCAAGCAAGGCTTGCCCGACTTCTTCGAAGAAGACAGCCTGCGCTACATCAAGCAGTTTGAGGAAACCATGCCCACGGGCAGCGGCCCGGCCGCACCGGGGCCGCTCAAAAAGCACCGCCTCTTGAACGACATCGACCGCCCGGCCTTCATTGCCGGCGCCGACGAGTTTCCCTTCAAGGACCAGTGCCGCTATAGCGTCGAGGGCGTGGTCTGCAAAGTGCCGCAAGGCCATTACTTCATGATGGGCGACAACCGCGACAACTCGCTGGACTCGCGCTACTGGGGCTTTGTGCCCGACAAAAACATCGTGGGCAAGGCCTTCTTTGTCTGGATGAACTTTGGCAACGTCAAGCGCATTGGCGCTTTTGACTGAGGCACCATGTCGTCTGACTCTCCTGCGCACCAAGCCTTGCAGCAACGGCTGCAATACAGCTTTCAAAACCCGAACTTGCTGGCGCAGGCCCTGACGCATCGCAGCTTCAGCGCCGACCACAACGAGCGGCTGGAGTTCCTGGGCGATTCGGTGCTCAACCTGGCGGTGTCGCGCCTGCTGTTCAAGGCCCTGGCCGATTTGCCTGAAGGCGATTTGTCGCGGGTGCGCGCCAACCTGGTCAAGCAAGAAACCCTGCACAAGCTCGCGCTCGACCTGGGCTTGTCGGGCCTGATGCGCTTGGGCGAAGGCGAGTTGCGCTCGGGCGGCCAAAAGCGTCCCTCCATTTTGGCGGATGCCCTGGAAGCCGTGATTGGCGCGGTGTTTCTGGATGCCGACTACCAGGTGGCAGAAGCCTTGGTGCACCGCCTGTTTGATGCGGTGGAAATCAACCCCTCCATGCAAGCCGCGGCCAAAGACCCCAAGACCGAGCTGCAAGAGTGGCTGCAAGCGCGCCGCTTCAAGGTGCCTGTCTACCGGGTGGTGGGCACGCTGGGCGCGGCGCACCAACAAACCTTTGATGTCGAGTGCGAAATACCCGAGCTGGGTCGCAGCGAGCGTGGCATTGGTGGCTCGCGCCGTGCGGGCGAACAGGCTGCAGCGGCTGCCATGCTGCAAGCCCTCAAGGAGAGCAAGGCATGACGACCGATACCGCCCAACACTGTGGCCTGGTGGCCATTGTGGGCCGCCCCAACGTGGGCAAGTCGACCTTGCTCAATGCCCTGGTCGGGCAAAAAATCAGCATCACCTCGCGCAAGGCCCAAACCACGCGCCACCGCATCACCGGCATCCGCACCGAAGGCGCCACGCAGTTCATATTTGTGGACACGCCGGGCTTTCAAACCCAGCACAACAATGCGCTGAACCGCTCGCTCAACAAAACCGTGCTCGGCGCCGTGGGCGACGTGGACCTGGTGCTTTTCGTCGTGGAAGCCGGGCATTTCACCTTGGGCGATGCCAAGGTGCTGGCGCTGCTGAACGAGAAAACGCCGGTCTTGCTGATTGCCAACAAGCTCGACACCGTGCACCGCCGCGCCGAAATTGCCCCCTGGCTGCGCGACATGCAAAGCCGCCATGCCTTTGCCGAGTTTGTGCCCATGTCGGCCAAGAACGCCAAGGACATCGAGCGCTTGCTGGGCATTTGCGAAAAGTTTTTGCCCGAGCAGCCCTGGTGGTATGCCGAAGACGAGTTGACCGACCGCAGCGAGCGTTTCCTCGCCAGCGAGATCGTGCGCGAGAAGCTGTTTCGCCTGACCGGCGATGAGTTGCCCTACACCTCCACCGTGGTCATCGACAAATTCGAGGAAGAGCCCGGCAAGACCGTCAGCCGCATGGTGCGCATTGCCGCCACCATCGTGGTCGAGCGCGATGGCCACAAGGCCATGGTCATCGGTGACAAGGGCGAGCGCCTCAAACGCATTGGCACCGAGACGCGCCAGGAGCTGGAGCGGCTCATGGACGCCAAGGTGTTCATCGAGCTGTGGGTCAAGGTCCGCTCGGGCTGGGCGGACGACGAAGCGCGGGTGCGCAGCTTTGGCTACGAGTAAGTCCAGCGCAGCCGCCCACCGCATCCATGACGAACCCGCGTTCGTCCTGCACCGTTACCCCTGGAGCGAGTCCAGCCTGATTTTGGAAACCTTCACCCGCCACCGTGGGCGGGTGGTCATGATTGCCAAAGGGGCCAAGCGGCCCACATCCAATTTCCGTCCGATTTTGCTGCCCCTGCAGCCGCTGCGGCTGGACTACAGCGGTGACGCCGAAATCCGAACCCTCAAAGGCGCCGAGTGGGTGGGCGGCCATGTGATGCCCACCGGCGAGGCCTTGCTCTCGGGCTATTACCTCAACGAATTGCTGTTGCGCTTGCTGGCCCGCGACGACCCGCACCCGTCGCTGTTCGATGTGTACCGCCAGACCGTCCATGTGCTGGCCGGCGGCGTCAGCAGCACCACGGCGCCCGCGCTGCGCGCCTTCGAGCTGTTGCTGCTGCAAGATGTGGGCTTGCTGCCCGCACTGGACATGCAGACCATGAGCTTGCAACCCTTGGACGAAAACACCTTGTACGAGCTGGTGCCCGAAGGCGGCCTGCGCAGCCTGCCGCACGACGACGCGCACCAGCGCCATGCCTTGCCCGGTTTGCAATGGCAGTCATTGCAAGCCGCCATGGACTCAAGCATGCCGTTCACCGCCACCTTGCGCATGTGCGCCGAATGGCCCGCCGAGTGGCGCAGCCAGCTGCAAGCCCAGCTGCGCGCCTTGCTGCATGTGCATTGCGGCGTCGGCAGCCTGCGCACCCGCCAAATCATGATGGACATCCAATCCCTTTAACCCTGCCAGGAGCGTTCGAATGCCCGACTTCTCCACCCTGCGCATCGCCGCCGACCCCGCGCACCCGCGCATTGCCCGACTTTTGCTCAACCGGCCCGAGCGTTTGAACGCCATCTCCATGGCCATGCCGCGCGAGATTCGCGCCGCGGTCGACTGGGCCGTGGCCAACCCCGACATTCACGTCATCGTGGTGGAGGGCGTGGGCAAGGGCTTCTGCGGCGGCTACGACCTGGCCGAAAGCGCCGAGGCCATGATCGACCATCCTTGCCAGCAGGAAAAAACACCCTGGGACCCGATGGTGGATTACGCCTTCATGAAGCAAAACACCGAAGACTTCATGAGCCTGTGGCGCTGCCCCAAGCCCACCATCGCCAAAGTGCATGGCCATGCCGTGGCCGGTGGCAGCGACATCGCCCTGTGCTGCGACTTGCTGGTGATGGCCGACGATGCGCGCATTGGCTACATGCCCACCCGTGTCTGGGGTTGCCCGAGCACCGCCATGTGGACCTTTCGCCTGGGGCCGCTGCGTGCCAAGCAACTGATGTTCACCGGCGACACCTTGAGCGGGCGCGAGGCCGCAGACTGGGGGCTGGCCAACCAGGCGGTGCCGCTGGCGCAACTCGAAGCCGAAACCCTGGCCTTGGCCGAGCGCATCGCCGGCGTGCCCAGCAGCCACCTGGCCATGCACAAGATGGTGGTCAACCAGGTCATGCTCAACATGGGCCTGGAGCAAACCCAGATGATGGCCAATGTGTTCGACGGCATCACCCGCCACAACCCGGAAGGCCTGTGGTTTCGCCGCTATGCCCAGCAGCAAGGCTTCAAGGCCGCGGTGGAATGGCGCGACAGCGGACGCCCGATCCCCGAAGGGGACGAGGCGCGCGAACTCATTCGACAAATGGAAAACAAAGCCTCATGAAACTGCCCCTTGCTTCGGTCCGCATCCTGGACCTGTCCACCGTGCTCTCCGGCCCGATTGCGGCTGCCATGCTGTGCGACCAGGGCGCGTCGGTCATCAAGGTCGAGTCCCATGAGGGCGACACCTCGCGCATGATCGGCCCTGCCAAAGGCGACTTGTCCGCCATGTTCATTGCCTCCAACCGTGGCAAGCGCTCCATCGCCCTCGACCTGAAAGCACCGGCGGCCCAAGCCGTGCTGCAGGCCTTGGTGAAACAAAGCGATGTGCTCATCAACAATTTCCGTCCTGGCGTGATGGACCGCCTCGGGCTCAGCGATGCGGCCTTGAAAAGCCTCAACCCGCGCCTGATCCATTTGTCCATCACAGGCTTTGGCGCGACCGGCCCGGCCTCTGCCGACAAAGCCTACGACGCCGTCATCCAAGCGGTGGGCGGCGTCTGCGCCTCGCAGCGCGACCCGCAAACCGGCAACCCCATGGTGCTGTCCACCGCGGTGTGCGACAAGCTCACCGCGCTCACTGCCGCCCAGGCCGTCAGCGCTGCCTTGTTTGCGCGCGAGCGCGATGGCCAGGGCCGCAAGATTGACATCGCCATGCTCGACGCCACGCTGATGTTTCAGTGGCCCGACGCCATGTACAACCATGTGTTTCTCGACGAGCCGCCCACGCCGTTTCCAGAATTTGGCGCCAGCCAGAAGCCCTGGAAAACCGCCGACGGCTTTGTCGCCAGCATGGCACCGCAGCAAGCCGAGTTCTCAGGCCAATGCCGCGCTCTCAACCGCTCGGAAGTCATCGATGACCCGCGCTTCAAAACTTTGCCCATGCGCGGTCGCAACGCCAAGGTGCTGCGCGAAACCCTGGAGCCTTCCATGGCCCAGTTCACCACCGCGGAATTGGTCAGCGCCATGCGCCGAGAGGGCGCGCCCATGGGCCGGGTCAATGAACGTGCCGAAGTGATCCAAGACCCGCAGGTGGTGCACAACCAGTCGTGTGTGGAAATCGACCACGGCAGCGTGGGTCGGGTGCGCCTGGCCCGCTCGGCCCCGCGCTTTGATGGCCAAGCCTTGCCCGCGCCCAAGCCAGCCCCGCATCTGGGCGAGCACGGCATGGCCATCTTGCGCGAGATCGGTTGGAGCGAGGCGCAAATTGCGGATCTGCAGCAAGCCGGCGTGCTGAAAACCTGAGCGCTTATTTTCGAAAGCGCGCCATTGCCGCTTGCGGCTCGCCCGCGGCGAAGCAGGCTTGTTGCGCGGCAATCCCCGCGTGTGCGGCCGCGTCAAAGCCCGCTTGCGTCAGGGCGCGCATGAAGCGCTTGGTTTCGCGAAAGGCCGTGGGCGGCCGTTGTGCCAAGGCCTGGGCGCAGGCCACAGCCTCGGCGCGCACATCGCCATCGGTCAACTGCGTGATCAAGCCGATCTCATAACCGCGTTGGGCGGTGATCAGGTCGCCAGACAGTGAGAGCTGCGCGTTGTGGTTCATGCCCACATGCAAGCTCATCAGGTAGGTGCCCACAATGCTGCCCAGGCCCGCTTTCACCTCGGGTTGGCCGATGCGCGTGTCCGGATGGGCGATGCGCCAGTCGGCACACATCGCAATTTGAAAACCCGCACCCGCCGTCACACCGTTGAGCGCCGCCACGCAGGGCTTGTCGAGGTTGCGCACGGCCTGGTACATGTCGCGCTGCGATTGCAGCCAGGGCACGATGTCGGCCGCTTGCAAGGCCGCGGCTTCGGCCAGGTCTTGGCCCGCGCAAAACGCGCGGTCTCCACTGCCGGTGATCACAATGGCCTTCACCGCAGGGTCTTGGTTGAGCGCATTCAAGGTGGCGATCAACTGCTCGCGCAAAGCCTGGCTGACTGCATTCAGTTGCGCGGGGCGGTTCAAGGTGACACAGGCGATGTGCTCGGGGTGGACATCCACCCATACCAGCGGGGACTGTGAAAACTCGGTGGCAGGGTTCATTGTGTGCAAAAGCGTGAGGGATGTGACCATCCTATCAAGAGCTTGACGCACGTCAATTTGCCGGCCTGAAAAAAAGCCTGACGGTCCTTAGGTTTTCCACCTTTGTGGCTTAATTCAGCCATGAATCTCACGACTCAATGGCTTGTGGATCACCTGTCTCTAGCAAGGCGCCAGGCGCGCCTGTCACTGTGGATGGCCTGCGTCAGCATGCTGGGCTTGTTCGCGCTGCTCTGCGTGAGCCTGACCACACCCGCTGCCAAAGGGGTGTCGCAAGAGCCAGTCGTGGCCCTGGCCATGGAGCATGCCATGACGCTGGAGGCAGAGGTCGCCGATGCCGAAGAACGCCGTCAGCCTGAAGCTATGATCCGCTTCACTGTGGGCTTGCGCCACGACCAGCCGTCGTCTCCTGCGCTGATGCCAGACGATTGGTGCGGCCCTGTGCGGTTGAGGCCGCCCATCTCGGCTGTCTGACCCGGTCACAATGCCTCTTGTCAAAGAGGTTCCCTTGAACAGTTAAATTGGATGAAACGAATCATGCAAATGAGGCGTCTGTTGGTTTTGTGCTTGTGTTGGCAAGCGTGCTGGGCTGGGGCCCAGGCGCCGCTGGCCGGCACGCCGCCCACGTATTCCGTGCCCGAGTTGGTGCGCACCGTGTTGGCCTTCAATCCCGCGCTGAACCAGGCGCAACTCGGCCAGGCTCAGGCCCAGGCCGCGCTGCAAACCGCGCAAGCCCTGCCCAACCCCCGCTTGGAGTGGAGTAGCGGGCGCGCGCAAGCGCCCGTGAGCAGCGCCCAGGGCGCTGTCTCCAGTTGGGGGGCGTCCCAGTTGCTGGAGAACCCGCAAGTGCGCGAGGCCCGCAGCGCCATTGCGCGCGAAGGCATTGCCTTCCAAAAGGTTCAGGTGCTGCTGACGCAGCGCGAAGTGATTGCGCATGTGCGGCAACTGGCCTACGAGGTGGTGTTGCGCCAGGAAGAGGTGCAGGCGGCCAGCGAGGGCCTGATCCTGCTGGAGCAAACCAAAGACCGGGTGCGCTTGCGCGTCAACAGTGGCGAGGCGCCGCGCTATGAAATCATCAAGGCCGATGCCGAAGCCATTCATGCACGCCAGCGCCAGCAAACGGCGCAGCTGGCCCTGGAGCAAACCCGCATCCGCCTGAACCAGCTGGCTGCAGGCCAGTTGCCTGCGGGCTGGCGGCTGCGCGCCAGCTTGGAAGATGCGCTGCCCAAGTTCGACCGCGACAGCTTGCGCACGGCGGTGCGCAGCGAGAACGCCGAGCTCAAAGCCCTGCGCACCGAGGTCGAGCGACAGCGTGCGCGCGTGCGCGAAGCGCAAGCCAGCCGCTGGCCCGGCGTGGAAATTCGCTATGCCCAAACCCGCGAGCCCGAAGTGCGACAGGGCATGGTGGGCGCCAGCATTCAAATGCCCTTGCTCGACCAGCGCCAAGGCCCGCAGGCCGAAGCCCGTGCCGAGTTGGTGCGCGCACAGGCCCGGCTGGAATCGCGCGAGAGCGAGCTGACCCTGCAACTCGACGCCGCCTGGGCGGCCCTGGAAATGGCGCGCCTGCGGGTCGACAGCCTGGGCAGCGGTGCCATTCGCGAAGCCGAGGCTGCGCTGCGCGTGTCCGAGGCGGCCTACCGGTTTGGCGAGCGCGGCATTCTGGATGTGCTCGATGCCCAGCGCGTGCTGCGCAGCGTGCGCGCCGACCTGCTGCAAGCCCGCTTCCAGTTGCAAGCGGCCGCCATCGAAATTGATGTGTTGACTGGGCGCGAACTCGCCCAGCCCTGAACGAACAGGATACCTGACATGAAAACCCCTTTGTTCACTCCCCAACGCCTGAGCACCTGCCTGTTGCTGTGTGGCGTGCTTGTGTTGTCTGCCTGTGACCGCGCCAAGGCGCCGGCCGCACCGGCCGCTGCGCGAACCGACGCTTCGGTGGTGCGCGTCACCCCCGAGATGGCCCGCAACTTCAAGGTGGCCTCCCTGGCCATTGAAACCCTGGACTCCTCGCAAGAAATCACCGGCCGCATCGAAGCCAACGACCAATGGGTCACCCGCATTGGCGCCTCGGTCACCGGCCGCGTCACCGAGGTCCTGGTCGATGTGGGCCACCGCGTCACGGCCGGCCAGGTGCTGGCGCAACTGAGCAGCCCAGAGCTGACGCAAGCGCAGCTGAACTATCTGCGCGCCCATGCCGCCACCTCGCTGGCCGAGCGCGCGGTGGACCGTGCGCGCCAGCTGATCCAGGCCGATGTGATCGGCTCGGCCGAACTGCAACGCCGCGAGTCCGAGCTGTCGATTGCACGCGCCGAGTGGCGTGCGGCCACCGACCAACTTCGCTTGCTGGGCTTGTCGGACGCCGCCATCGAGCGACTGCGTGAAAAAGGGCAGCTGTCCTCGGTGACCAACATCATGGCCACCCGCTCCGGCGTGGTGGTCGAGCGCAAGGTCAGCACCGGCCAGGTGGCGCAACCGGGCGACCCCTTGTTCACCGTGGCCGATTTGTCCCGCGTGTGGGTGGTGGGCGCCTTGCCCGAGCAGGCTGCGGCCTCGGTGCAACTCGACCAACAAGTGGACATCGAGGTGCCCGCCTTGGGCTCGCGCCATTTCAACGGCAAGGTGGTGTTCGTCAGCGACACCATTCACCCCGAGACCCGCACCTTGACGGTTCGCACCCAGGTCGACAACCCCAAGGGCACGCTCAAGCCCCAGATGCTGGCCACGCTGCGCATCACCGGCCAGCCGGTGCAACAACTCGCCGTGCCCGAAGCCGCGGTGGTGCGTGAAAACGACCGCGACCATGTGTATGTGCAAACCGCGCCCGGCCAATTCAAGCTCACGCCCGTTACCCTGGGCAACAGCTCGCGCGGCCTGCGCGCGGTTCAGCAAGGCTTGAACGAGGGCGCGCAAGTGGTGGTGGAGGGCGCCTTCCATTTGAACAACGAGCGCAAGCGCGCCGAGTTGGAGTGAGGCCATGCTGACTGCACTGATTCGCGCTGCGCTGACGCAGCGCCTGGTGGTGGCTGCCTTGGCGCTGATGCTGTGCGCCTTTGGCCTGCGTGAAGCCACCCGCTTGTCGGTCGATGCCTTCCCGGATGTCACCAACGTCCAGGTGCAAATTGCGACCGAAGCCACCGGACGCTCGCCCGAAGAAATCGAGCGCTTCGTCACCGTGCCCCTGGAGATCGCGCTCACCGGCCTGCCGGGCTTGGTGGAAATGCGCTCCTTGAACAAAAGCGGCCTGTCCATCATCACCCTGGTGTTCACCGACAAGACCGATGTGTTTTTTGCCAGGCAACTGGTCACCGAGCGCCTGATCGAGGTGACGCCGCGCATGCCGCAAGGCATCACGCCGGTGCTGGGCCCGGTGTCCACCGGCTTGGGCGAGGTCTACCAATACACGCTGGACCATCCCAAGGATGGCGAGCGCGAGCTGACGCCCGCAGAGTTGGCCGAGCGGCGCATCATTCAAGACTGGGTGGTGCGGCCCTTGCTGCGCTCGATTCCTGGCGTGGCCGAAATCAATTCGCAGGGCGGCTATGTGCGGCAATACCAGGCCCTGGTCAAGCCCGATCGCCTGACCCACTACAACGTGACCATCCAGCAGGTGTATGAGGCCATTGCGCAAAACAATGCCAATGCCAGCGGTGGCATCTTGCCCCAGCGCGCCGAGCAGTACCTGATTCGCGGCGTGGGCCTGATCCGCAGCCTGGAAGACATTGGCAACATCGTGGTGCGCGAGCAAAACGGCACGCCGGTGTATGTCAAGAATCTGGCCGACGTCACCCTGGGCCATGAGGTGCGCCAGGGCGCCATCATCAAGGGCGGCTACACCGAGTCGGTCTCGGGCATCGTGCTGATGATGCGCGGTGGCAATGCCAAGGAAGTGGTGTCGCGCGTCAAACAACGGGTGAACGAAATCAACGCCAAGGGCATGCTGCCCGGCGGCTTGCAGATCGTGCCTTACTACGACCGCACCGAGCTGGTCGACGCGGCGCTGTGGACCGTGGGCAAAGTGCTGATCGAGGGCATTTTCCTGGTGGTCATCGTGCTGTTTATCTTCCTGGGCGATGTGCGCTCCAGCCTGATTGTGGTGGCCACCCTGGTGATTGCGCCGCTGACCACCTTCATTCTGATGAACCGCTATGGCATCTCGGCCAACCTGATGTCCTTGGGGGGGCTGGCCATTGCCATTGGCCTGATGGTGGACGCCACGGTGGTGGTGGTGGAGAACGTGTTTCACCGCTTGGGACAGGCCGGCGCCAGTGGCGGCTCCCGTTTGCGCCTGATTCTGGACGCGACACAAGAAGTGGCCACGCCCACCATCTTTGGCATCGTCATCATCATTCTGGTGTTTTTGCCGCTGATGACCTTGCAAGGCATTGAAGGCAAACTGTTCGCGCCTCTGGCCTTGACCATTGCCATGGCGCTGGCGGTGTCCCTGGTGGTCTCGCTGGTCTTGTCGCCAGTGTTGTGTTCGTACATCCTCAAGGGTGGGTCGGACCATGACACGCGGGTGATTGCCTTCTTGAAGAGCCGCTACCTGCGCTTGCTGGACCTGGCCTTGAACCGCCAGCGCGCCACCCTCTGGGTGGCAGTGCTGTTGCTGCTGGGCTCGGTGGCGCTGTTCCCCTGGCTGGGCAAATCCTTCATGCCCACCATGAAAGAAGGCGCGCTCACGCCGCAGATCAACCGCGTGCCCAGCATCTCGCTGGACGAGTCGATTCGCATGGAAATGGGCGCCATGCGCACCATCGCCCAAGTGCCCGGCGTGCGCATGGTGGTGTCCAAGCTTGGCCGCGGCGAGTCGCCCGCCGACCCGGCCGGCCCCAACGAGTCGGACCCCATTGTGTTGCTGGACCCGAACTCTGAGCGTACCCAAGACGAGATCGACGAAGACATTCGTCAACGCCTGTCCACCATCCCTGGTGTGCAGATTGTGTTGTCGCAGCCCATTGCCGAGCGTGTCGACGAAATGGTGACCGGCGTGCGCTCGCAGCTGGCCGTGAAAATTTTTGGAGATGACCTCTACCAATTGCGGCAAGTCTCCGAACAAGTGGCGCGGCTCTTGCGCAATGTGCCGGGCTCGCGCGACATTCGCATCGAGCGCTTGTCCGGTCAGCAGGCCCTGACCATCGACATCGACCGCAAGGCGATTGCGCGTTACGGCATCAATGTCTCGGCGGTGCACGACCTGATCGAAACCGCGATTGGCGGCAAAGAGGTGGGCGCGATTTTTGAAGGCGAGCGGCGCTTTGCCATTGCGGTGCGCTTCCCCGAAAAATCGCGCGACTCGATAGACGCCATTCGCAACATGCTGCTGCGCACCCCGGATGGCCAAATGGTGCCGCTGTCGGCCTTGGCCAGCATCGAGCTGCGCGATGGCCCGGCGCAAATCAGCCGCGAAAGCGCCAAACGGCGCGTGGTGGTGGGCGCCAATGTGGAAGGGCGCGACCTCGGCGGCTTTGTGCGCGAGGTCGAGCAGCGCATGGCGCAAGACATCAAGCTGCCCGAAGGCTTTGAGGTGAAGTTTGGCGGGCAGTTTGAAAACATGCAGCGCGCCATGAGCACCTTGTCGGTGATCGTGCCCATCACCATCGCCGCCATTTTCTTTTTGCTGTTCCTGCTGTTCAACTCCTTGAAGCTGGCGTCCTTGATCATCCTGGTCTTGCCCTTTGCCTCGGTGGGTGGCGTCATCGGCCTGGCCATCACGCGCGAATACCTGAGCGTGCCGGCCTCGGTGGGCTTCATTGCGCTGTGGGGCATTGCGGTGCTCAATGGCGTGGTGCTGGTCACCTGCATCCGCCGTTTGCGCGAGGAAGGCATGAACGTCATGGCGGCGGTGCGCGAAGGCTGTATCCAACGCTTCCGCCCGGTGATGATGACCGCCACCGTGGCCTTGCTGGGCTTGGTGCCTTTCCTGTTTGCCTCGGGGCCGGGGTCGGAAGTTCAAAAGCCGCTGGCGATCGTGGTCATTGGGGGGCTGATCTCTTCCACCCTGCTGACCTTGGTGGTCTTGCCCGCCCTGTACCGTTGGTTTGACGACTCACCCAAACAAGGATGACAACATGAGGAACATGGTAGAAATCCGCGCCATTTTTCGGCCCAACCGCTTGCCTCGTTTGCGCGAGGCTTTGCGCGCCATGCCCAATTTTCCGGGCGTGACGGTGTTCAAGGCCGAGGGCTTCACGGCACCGGCGGCCACCTCCAAGCTGTCGGTGCGCGAGGAGCTGACCGACTTCTCCGACAAGCTGATGCTGTGCGTGCTGGCCGACGAGGACAGCGTCGAGGGCATTCGCCAAACCATCCTGGAACACTGCAAGACCGGTCAGGTGGGCGATGGCATTGTCTGGACGGTGCCCATTGGCAGCATGCACCGCATTCGCAACGGCTCCGACATGCAGCAAGACCCTTGAGGGCGCCTAGTGCGCCATCAAGCCCATGTGCCGGGCAATCACCATCAGCATGACCTCATCGGCGCCGCCGCCAATCGAGCCCAGGCGGTAGTCGCGGTAGGCGCGTGACACGGGGTTGTCCCAGGTGTAGCCCATGCCGCCCTGAAACTGCATGCACCAGTCGGCAATGTCGCGCGACAAGCGGCCGGCTTTCAACTTGGCCATGGAGGCCAGCTCCACCACATCGCCCCCGTTCACATAGGTGTGGGTGGCCACGTAAATCAGGGCCCGCAAGGCTTCGAGCTCGGTTTTCAGTTCGGCCAGCTTGTACTGAATGAACTGGTTGTCCAGCAAGGGTTTGCCAAAGGCCTGGCGCTGTCGCAGGTAGTCGGCGGTTTCCTGAATCAGGGCCATGGCCGACAAACGGCGCGCCGCGCCATCGAGGCGCTCTTCCTGGAACTGCTTCATTTGGTAGATGAAGCCCATGCCTTCTTCGCCAATGCGGTTGCGCACTGGCACGCGCACATTGTCAAAAAAGATTTGCGCGGTGTCCGAACTCCACATGCCGAACTTGCGAATCTTTTGCACTTGCACGCCGCGCGTGCGCTGGCCGTTTTCTTTCAAGGGCACGATGATCAGCGACTTGTTTTTGTGCGGCGCCCCGTCGGACGTGTTGCACAAGAGGCAAATCCAGTCGGCTTGCGTGCCATTGGTGATCCACATCTTGGCGCCGTGGATCAGGTAATCGTCACCATCGCGCACCGCGCGTGTTTTGAGCGAGGCCACATCCGAGCCGGCGCCTTGCTCGGACACGCCAATGGCGGCCACTTGCTCGCCGGCAATCGCAGGCGCCAGGAATTCACGCTTCAAGGCATCCGAGCCAAAGTTGGCCAGCGCCGGGGTCGCCATGTTGGCTTGCACGCCAATGCCCATGGCCACGCCTTGGGCGCGCGCATAGCCGATGGCTTCGGCGGCGGCCACGGCGTAGCTGAAATCCAGGCCCAAGCCGCCATAGGCCTCGGGCTTGGTGATGCCCAACAAGCCCAGCGCCCCCATTTTTTTGAAAAGCGCATGGGCCGGAAAAATTTCTGCCGCCTCCCACTCGTCTACAAACGGGTCGATCTCCGCGCGCACAAAGCGGCGGATGCTGTCCATCAACTCACGGTGTTGTTCGGTGTAAATCATGCAGGGGTGTCCGTCCAGGTCAGAAGCGTGCCACGCCAAATTGCACCGGGCGCAGCGTGCGTTGCTCGGCCTCGCGCGCAGTGGCCAGCACAAAGGCCAGCACCGCGCGGGTTTGCCGCGGGTCAATCACGCCATCGTCCAGCAAATGGCCGCTGGTGTAGAAGGCGCTGGCCTGGCGCTCAAAGTTGTCCACGATCTCTTGCTTTTGCGCGGCCAGTTTGGCCTCGTCCACCGCCACGCCCTTGCGCGCGGCTTGCTGGCGGGCCACGATGTCCATGGTGGTGGCCGCTTGCTCGCCGCCCATCACGGCGGTGCGCGCATTGGGCCAGGAGAAACAAAAGCGAGGCCTGAACGCTTTGCCACACATGCCATAGTGGCCCGCGCCAAACGAGGCGCCGCACAGCAAGGTGATTTGCGGCACGGTGGAATTCGACAGGGCCTGGATCATTTTCGAGCCGTGCTTGATCATGCCGGCTTCTTCCGAGGCGCGACCCACCATGTAGCCGGTGGTGTGCTGCAAATACACCAAGGGCGTGTTCGACTGGTTGCACAGTTGAATGAATTGCGCGGCCTTGGTGGCACCGGCCGGGTCGATCGGCCCGTTGTTGGTGACAAAGCCCACGGTGTGGCCTTCGATGCGCGCATGGCCGCAAACAGTGGCCGGGCCATAGCTGGGCTTGAAGTCCAGCCAGGCCGAATCGTCGACCAGGCGGGCAATGACCTCGCGCATGTCCATGGGCTTGCGGTGCTCCAGCACCATCACGCCGGCCAAGTCTTCGGGGTCCAGTCGTGGTGCGGCATGGGGCAGGGGGGCCGCGCCACGCTGCCAGGGCAATTGGGCCAGGATGTCGCGCGCAATCAATATCGCATGCGCATCGTTTTCGGCCACGTACTCGGCCAGACCGCTGACCGAGGCATGCATGTCGGTGCCGCCCAGTTCTTCATCGGTGGCAATCTCACCTGTGGCGGCCTTGAGCAAGGGCGGGCCGGCCAAAAAGGCCTTGGCTTGTTGGCGCACCATCACCACATAGTCGGACAGCCCGGGCATGTAGGCCCCCCCCGCTGTGGACGAGCCATGCACCACGGTGATCACCGGCAAGCCTGCCGCCGACAAGCGCGCCAGGTTGTAAAAAATGGCGCCGCCGCGCACAAATTTGTCCACGCGGTATTTGCGCAAATTGGCCCCTGCCGATTCCACCAAATGCACAAAGGGCAGCTTGTTCTCCAGCGCAATGTCCTGGCAGCGCAGCAATTTCTGGTTGCCCGATTCCGTCATGGCCCCGGCATCGATGCCCGAGTCGGTGGCCACCACCATGCAGCGCACGCCACTCACAAAGCCAATGCCCGCCAGTAGCGAGCCGCCGGGCAGACAGGTGTCGGGGTTGGGGTCGTCCAGGCCATAGCCCGCCAAATTGGCAATGTGCAGCAAAGGTTGGCCGGGGTCCAGCAGGCGGCTGAAGCGCTCGCGTGGCAACAAGGCCTTGCGCTTGGCAAAGCTGGGCGCCGCACGCGCCGAAGCCGCCGCGGCACGCTGTTCCAAGGCCTGCATCTCGCCCACCAGGGCCAGCATGCCGGCACGCTGCTGCTGGAAAGCCGCCGATGGCGCCACGATGTGAGATTCAAAGGGTGTCATGTCATGTCAGAGTGTGCGCGAGTGAGCATAATGCGACTGTCACTTTGGAAACCTCCGTGAGATCCCCATGTACCTTGTTGCCATAGCCTGGATGTATGTTGCCTTGATGATGGCCATCGCCGAGGCCACCCATGCCAATGGCAGCTTGCTGGGCGCGATCATCACTTTCCTGCTCTACGGCGTCGGGCCTTTGGCCCTGGTGATGTACCTGATGGGCACGCCGCACCGGCGGCGCGCGCGTCAACTCCAAGAACAGCAAGAACAACAGAACCCCACCCCATCACAGAAAGAGACTTTATGAAACACATCGGCTTCATCGGTGCATCCGGCCTCATGGGCCATGGCATGGCCAGCAACTTGTTGAAGAAGGGCTTTGAGCTGAGCGTCACCGTGCACAAGCGCCGCGAACCCTTGGCCGACCTGCTGGCTGCGGGTGCCCATGAGGTGGCCACGCCGGCCGAGCTCGGCGCCTGTGACGCCGTCATTTTGTGTGTCACCGGCTCGCCCCAGGTCGAGGCCGCCTTGCTGGGACCGCAAGGCATTTTGAGCCATGCCAAGCTCGGCCTGGTGGTGATCGACGCCTCCACCAGCGAGCCCGAATCCACCCAGCGCCTGGCGGCCTTGTGCGCCGAAAAAGGCGTCACCCTGGTCGACGCGCCTTTGGCCCGCACCCCTGTCGAAGCCGAGTTGGGCAAGCTCAACACCATGGTGGGCGCCACGCCCGAGGTGTTTGCCAAGGTCGAGCCCATCTTCAAGGCCTATTGCGAAAACATTTTCCATGTGGGCGGTCCGGGCGCGGCCCACATCATCAAGCTGCTGAACAACTTTGTGGGGCAGGCCATCACCACGGCGGCGGCCGAGGCCTTTGCCGTTGGCGCCAAGGCCGGCATCGATGTGCAAAAGTTTGTCGACGTGGTGTCAGCGGGCGCGGTGAATTCAGGCTTGTTCCAGGGCATGGCCAAAACCCTGCACGGCGACTTCACCGGCCTGAAGTTTGAGCTTGACAACGCCCGCAAGGATTTGCGCTACTACACCCACCTGGCCGAGATGGTGAACGTGCCCTCTATGATGGGCGAAGCGGTTCACCAAAGCCTGAGCACCGCTTCCGCACTGGGCTACGGCAAAGAGTTTGTGCCGGCCCTGGTGCGCGCTCAGGAAAAACTGAACCAGGTCAAAATTTCGAAACAATGACAAAGGAGAGCGTGATGCAACGACGTCAATGGACTGCCCTGGCCGCACTGGCCGCCTGTGCCCTTTCATGGACTGGCGCCAGCTGGGCCCAAAGCAATGAAATTCGCATTGCCCATGTCTACAGCAAGACCGGCCCATTGGAGGCCTATGGCAAGCAAACCGCCATCGGTTTCATGATGGGCCTGGACTACGCCACCGGCGGCACCATGACGGTGGCCGGCAAGAAGTTGGTGGTCATTGAGAAAGACGATCAGGGCAAGCCTGACCTGGGCAAATCTTTGCTGGCCGCGGCCTATGCCGATGACAAGGCCGATTTGGCCGTGGGCCCCACCTCCTCGGGCGTGGCCTTGGCCATGCTGCCCGTGGCCGAAGAGTACAAAAAGATTTTGCTGGTCGAGCCTGCGGTGGCCGACTCCATCACCGGCGACAAGTGGAACAAATACATTTTCCGCACCGGCCGCAACAGCAGCCAGGACGCCATTTCCAATGCGGTGGCCATGGACAAGCCGGGCGTGACCATCGCCACGCTGGCGCAAGACTATGCCTTTGGCCGCGATGGCGTGAAGGCCTTCAAGGACGCGGTCAAGAACGCCAAGATCGTGCACGAGGAATACCTGCCCACCAACACCACCGACTTCACCGCCGGTGCGCAGCGCCTGATTGACCGGCTGAAAGACCAGCCTGGGCGCAAAGTGATCTTCATCATCTGGGCCGGCGCCGGCAACCCCTTCAAAATTGCCGACCTCGACCTCAAGCGTTACGGCATCGAGATCGCCACCGGGGGCAATATTCTGCCGGCCATGGCCAGCTACAAGCAGTTCCCCGGCATGGAGGGCGCGACCTACTATTACTTCGGCATTCCGAAAAACCCGGTGAACGAGGCCATGGTGGCACGCCACTACAGCCAGTACAAGAACCCGCCCGACTTCTTCACCGCCGGGGGCTTCTCGGCCGCGATGGCGGTGGTTACCGCCTTGAAGAACAGCAAGGGCGATGCGCGCGCCAACACCCTCATCAAAACCATGGAGGGCATGAGCTTTGACACCCCCAAGGGCAAGATGACCTTCCGCGCCGAAGACCACCAGGCCATGCAGAGCATGTACCACTTCAAGATCAAGGTCGACCCGGCCTTCCCTTGGGGCGTGCCCGAGCTGGTGAAAGAAATCAAGGCCGAAGAGATGCAGGTGCCCATCCGCAACAAGCGCTGATGCTGGAAACCCGTGGCTTGAGCGTGCGCTTCGGCGGCCATGTGGCGGTCGACGCGGTCAGTTGCGCCTTCGCACCTGGCACCTTGACCGCCATTGTGGGCCCCAATGGCGCCGGCAAGACCACTTACTTCAATCTCATTTCGGGGCAGCTCAAGGCCACCTCGGGCGAGGTGCTGCTCAACGGTCGAAGCCTCGCAGGCCTGAGCCCCTCGGCGCGCACGCGCGCAGGCTTGGGGCGCGCTTTTCAACTCACCAACTTGTTTCCCAACCTCAGCGTGCTGGAGAACGTGCGCCTGGCAGTGCAAGCCACCCAGGCGGGGCCGCACCGCCGTGGGCTCAACCTGTGGAGCATTTGGCGCGACCACACGGCGCTCACCGAGCGGGCCGAAACCATCTTGCAAGAGGTGGCCATGGCCGACCAGGCCGATCAGCCGGTCAGCAGCCTGCCACATGGCGACCAACGCAAGCTCGAAGTGGCTTTGCTCATGGCGCTCGAGCCCCAGGTCTACATGTTCGACGAGCCCACCGCCGGTATGAGCGCCGACGAAGCGCCTGTCATTTTGAATTTGATCCGGCGCCTCAAGGCCACCGGTCGTTACACCATCTTGTTGGTGGAACACAAGATGGATGTGGTGCGTGAGTTGGCCGACCGCATCGTGGTTTTGCACAACGGCCAATGCGTGGCCGATGGTTTGCCGCAAGAGGTGATGGCCTCGGCCATCGTGCAGCAAGCCTACCTGGGGAAACGCGCATGAGCCGGCCCTTGTTGCAATTGCAAGGCGTGCACACGCACATCGGGGCCTACCATATCTTGCACGGCGTGGACCTCGTGGTGCCCGAGGGCCAGGTCACCTTGCTGCTGGGGCGCAATGGCGCGGGCAAGACCACCACCTTGCGCACCCTCATGGGCTTGTGGCCGGCCTCGCAAGGGCAATTGTTGTTCGATGGCGAAGACATCACGCAGGCCGACACGCCCAGCCTGGCCCAGCGCGGCATCGCGTATGTGCCTGAGACCATGGGCATTTTTTCTGACCTCACGGTAGAAGAAAACATGTTGCTCGCCGCGCGCCAGGCACAGCGTGCCGCCCAGATGGACAAGCAACGCCTGGCCTGGATCTTCGAATTGTTTCCGGCCGTCGAAAAATTCTGGCGCCACCCGGCGGGCAAATTGTCGGGTGGCCAAAAGCAAATGCTGGCGGTGGCGCGTGCCATCGTCGAGCCGCGCCGGTTGCTGGTGGTCGATGAGCCCAGCAAAGGCCTGGCGCCCGCCATCATCGACAACATGATCGAGGCCTTTTTGAAACTCAAGGCCACCGGTGTCACCGTGCTCTTGGTGGAGCAAAATTTGCACATGGCGCAAAGCCTGGGCGACCAGGTGGCCGTGATGGACGATGGCCGTGTGGTGCACAGTGGCCGCATGGCCGACTTGTCGGCCGATGAAGGCTTGCAGCGCCGCCTGCTGGGGTTGGCCCTGTGAACGGCCTGGACACACGCCCGCTGTGGCTGGTGCCGGTGCTGGCGCTGTTGGCCTGGCCACTCGTGCTGGCCAGCGGCTCCAGTTCCGCCACCTGGGTCACCTTGACGGTGGCGGGCCTGGCCATGGGCATGATCATCTTTGTGATTGCCTCGGGCCTGACCCTGGTGTTCGGGCTGATGGATGTGCTGAACTTTGGCCACGGCGTCTTCATTGCCCTGGGCGCCTTTGTGGCGACCTCGGTGATGGCGGGGCTGGCCGATTGGACCGGCTCGGCCAGCCTGTCGCACAACCTGTGGGCGGTGTTCTGTGCCATGGCGGTGGCCATGGCCGTGGCCGCCGCGGTGGGCCTGGCGTTCGAGCGCTTCATCGTGCGCCCGGTCTATGGGCAGCACCTGAAGCAAATCTTGATCACCATGGGCGGCATGATCATGGGGGAAGAGCTCATCAAGGTGATCTGGGGGCCGCAGCAAATTCCCTTGCCCTTGCCCGAGGGCTTGCGCGGTGCCTGGCTCTGGGGCGATGCCGCGGTGGAGAAGTACCGCGTGTTGGCGGTCGGGGTGGGCTTGGTCATCTTTGGCCTGCTGGGCTATGTGCTCAACCGAACCAAAATCGGCTTGCTGATTCGCGCAGGCGTGCAAGACCGTGAAATGGTGGAGTCTTTGGGTTACCGCATTCGCCGCTTGTTTGTGGGCGTGTTTGTGGCGGGCAGCGCGCTGGCAGGCTTGGGCGGCGTGCTCTGGGGCCTGTACCAGCAAAACGTGGTGCCGCAAATGGGCGCCCAAGTGAATGTGCTGATTTTCATTGTCATCATCATTGGCGGCCTGGGCTCGACCCTGGGCGCCTTGATTGGCGCCTTGTTGGTGGGCCTGATGGCCAACTACACCGGCTTTCTCGCGCCCAAGATGGCGCTGTTTTCCAACATCGCCTTGATGGCCGCCATTTTGTTGTGGCGGCCGCAAGGCGTTTACCCGGTGGCCAACCGATGAGCGGCGGCTGGCTCTCGCGTGCCGTGTCGCACGACCTGCCGCGCAGCCGCTGGCTGGCGTGCTTGCTGGTGGGCCTGTTGTTGGCCCTGGTGTTCACGCCCTTTTTGTTTCCCGGCGTGAAAGCCCTGAACGTGGCTGCCAAGGTCCTGGTCTTTGTGGTGCTGGTCGCGAGTTTCGATTTGTTGTTGGGCTACACCGGCATCGTCAGTTTTGCGCACACCATGTTCTTTGGCATTGGGGCCTATGGCCTGGCCATTGCCTTCTCGCAACTGGGGCCGACCTGGCCTGCCTTGGGCATCGGCCTGGCCGCTGGCTTGGGCTTGAGCGGCTTGCTGGCCTGGGTCATTGGCTTGTTTTCCTTGCGGGTGCGCGCGATTTTCTTTGCCATGATCACCTTGGCCGTGGCTTCTGCGTTTCAAACCCTGGCCTCGCAACTTTCCGAATGGACAGGCGGCGAAGATGGCCTGACCTTCAAAGTGCCCGAGGTCTTGTCGCCCAGTTTTGAATGGCTGGAAGAGCCGCTGTGGGGCGTCAGCATCGACGGGCGCCTGACCTGTTACTACCTGTTGCTGGTGGTGGCGCTGGTGTTGTTGCTGGCCTTGCTGCGCATCGTCAACTCGCCCTTTGGCCGCGTGCTGCAAGCCATTCGCGAAAACGAATTCCGGGCCGAGGCCATTGGCTACCGGGTGGTGGTCTACCGCACCTGGTCCAGCGTGCTGTCGGCTTTGTTTGCCTGCCTGGCCGGCGCCATGCTGGCGCTTTGGCTGCGCTACAACGGGCCCGACACCTCGCTGTCCTTCGAGGTCATGATGGATGTGTTGCTGATCGTGGTGATCGGCGGCATGGGCAGCTTGTACGGCGCGGCCCTGGGCTCGGCGCTGTTCCTGGTGGCGCAAAGCTATTTGCAAGATGTGTTGCGCTGGGCCAGCGAGGCCTGCAGCGCCGTGCCCTGGCTGGCGGCCTTGCTGTCGCCAGACCGTTGGCTGCTGTGGCTGGGCTTGCTGTTTGTGCTGTCGGTCTATTATTTTCCGACCGGCATCACGGGGCGCTTGCGCGCCCGTGCCGCTTCAGTCGCGCGCGCCCAAAGCCAAAGCCGCACTGCGGCTGGCCGCTAAGGCTTGCGCATCGGCAGGCTGCAAAGGCCAACCGGCCGCATGCTGCAGCGCCAAGCCATGCAGGGCGGCGATCCAGTCGGCATTCGCATTCAGGCAGGGAATGTAATGAAAGTCTTGCCCGCCTTCTTCCAGGAAAGCGGCTTTGACTTCCATCGCAATTTCTTCCAGCGTCTCCAGGCAGTCGCTGGTGAAGCCGGGGCAAATCACGTCCACGCGGCGGGTGCCCAGGCGGCCGAGTTCGCGCACCGAGGCTTCGGTGTAGGGCTCCAGCCATTTCGCCTTGCCAAAGCGCGACTGAAACGTCACCTTGTACTGCTCGGGCTTCAAGCCCAGCTCGGTGGCCAGCAGGCGCGCGGTTTTGTGGCACTCGCAGTGGTACATGTCACCCAGCTGCAGCGTGCGCTCGGGCACGCCATGAAAGCTCATCACCAGCACATCGCCTTGGCCGTTCGCGGCCCAGTGCTGGCGCACTTGGGCGGCCAGTGAGCGGATGTAGCCCGGGTCGTCGTGGTAGTGGTTGACGAAGCGCAACTCGGGCACGCTGCGCTGGCTCAGCGCCCAGCGGTGCACGCTGTCAAACACGCTGGCAGTGGTGGTGCCGGAATACTGTGGGTAAGCCGGCAGCACCAGGATGCGGGTCACGCCCTCGGCCTTCATGGCCGCGAGCTGGCTCTCGATGGAAGGGTTGCCATAGGTCATGGCATAGCGCACCACCACCGCTTGGCCGTGCTCGGTGAACAGGGCTTGCAGGGCTTGGGCCTGGCGCTCGGTCCAGACCTTCAGGGGCGAGCCCTCGGGCAACCAGATGCTGGCGTATTTTTTCGCCGACTTGGCCGGGCGCACCCGCAAAATGATGCCGTGCAGAATCATCAGCCACAGCCAGCGCGGAATTTCCACCACCCGCGGGTCGCTGAGAAATTGCGCCAGGTAGCGGCGCAGGGCGGGGGCGGTGGGGGCATCGGGCGTGCCCAGGTTGCAAAACAGCACGCCTGTGCGGGCTGTCTGGCCGTGCTTGAACGGCGGTTCGGTGGCAAAACGGGAAGGTAAGCTCATGCGGTATTCTCGCCGATCATGATTGACCTCCAACGCATCCGTGCCATCACCCTCGACCTGGACGACACTTTGTGGCCGGTCTGGCCCACCATTGAGCGTGCAGAACAAACCCTGCAAGACTGGCTGCTGCAGCATGCGCCCAAGACGGCAGCGCTGTGCACCGAGCGCAACCTGATTCGCGAAATTCGCCAACAAATCCAGGACAGCCGGCCCGACCTGCAGCACGACCTGAGCGCCATGCGCCGCGAGGCCATCCGCCTGGCCTTGCTGCGCGCCGGCGACCCCGGCGACTTGGCCGAACCCGCGTTCGAGGCTTTTTTCGAGGCCCGCCAGCGCGTCACCCTGTTTGACGATGCCTTGCCGTTTTTAGATTACGTGTCCTCACGCTACCCTGTGGTGGCCTTGTCCAATGGCAATGCCGATGTGCACCGCACCGGCATTGGCCAGTATTTCAAAGCAGCGGTCAGCGCCCGCGCCTTTGGCGTGGGCAAGCCCGACCCGCGCATTTTTCACGAAGCGGCCGCGCGCGCTGGGGTGCCCGCCGAGGCGGTGCTGCACATTGGAGACGATGCCCACCTCGACGGGGTCGGCGCCTTGGGGGCCGGCATGCAATGCGTGTGGATCAACCGTGATGGCCATGACTGGCCGTCCGAGCTGTCACAACCGCTGACCTATGCCAGCCTCAGCGATTTGCTCAAGCACTTGCAGGCCTGAGCGCACCGCGCCTTCGAGCGTGGCGGGGTAGGGGCCCGCAATGTAGTCGCCACAAGCCCAAACGCCTGGCGACACCTGGGCACCCGGGCGCTTCAGCTGCGGTGTGCACGCAAAGGTGGCGCGCTTTTCGGTGGCGCAGTACAGCAACTCCAGGTCTTGCACTTGCCACAGCTGCCGCGCTTGGGCCATCACTTGCGCCATCAAGGTCTCGCGCGTGCCTTGGCTGTCGCTCACCACAAAGGACAGCACGCTATCGCGCTCGGCCACAAATTGCGCAGGGTGTTGGGCATCGCTATGCAGCGCTTGCAGGGGTTTGCCAATGCCTTTGAACGCTGGGTCCTGGCAGCGCAGACTCACGGTAGTGATGGCGGTGTGCGCCAGCGAGGCCGCCATGGCAGACCAATCGGTGTTCAAGGGCGCCGTCAAACGCGCCGCCTCTTCGTTGCTGCACGCCAGCAGCAAGGCGTCGGCCTGAAAGTCGTTTTGCGCTTGCCGCGCATCGGTCACGCGTGTGCCGAGTTGAATTTCCGCACCATGCGCCAGCAGCCAGCGCTGTGCGGCATGCGGCAACAAGTCGCCCAGCGGCACGCGCGGCATCAAAATGTCGGAACTGCCATGGCCGCTGAACAAGCCATCTTTCATCACTCGCAAAAAAACCTCGGCACTCGCGTCTTGTGACGGCGTGTTCAGCGCCGACACACACAGGGGCTCGATCATCTCTTGCATCACGCGCGCGCTCAGGCCGTGGCACAGCTTGCGCACGGTCCAATCCGCGGGGCACACAAAGCCCTGCAGCCGCCAGCGCAACGCGGCTTGCAGCAAAGACCAGCGGTCTGCCCAGGTCCAGCCTTGGGCTTGCGCAATGCCCACCAAGGCATTCCAGGGCGGGGGCAGGTCGGGCAACCTCAGGCCTGTGCCATCGGGCAGTCGCAGGTCCAGTGGCTGGCGATGAAACACTTGCTCAGGGTCCACGCCCACGGTGCGCAACAAGGCCAGGGTGTCGCGGTATGCGCCAATCAACACATGCTGGCCGTTGTCGAAGGTGGCGCCCGCGTGCGACACACTGCGGGCCCGACCGCCCAGGGTGCGCGAGGCTTCGCACAAGACCACTTGCCAACCGCGCTGGGTGGCCGCCACGGCCGCGGCCAGTCCGGCCCAGCCGCCCCCAAGCACCAGCAGTTTCAAAGCCGTCCCAGGGCCTGAACCTTCCAGGCCAGCCAGAATTTTCGCAAGGGGGTCAGGGACACGCGCTGCTTGAGCACCGGGAAGCGCGAGGCCTCGATCTCGCGCAGCAAGGTGCGGTAGATGCTGCACATCATCAAGCCCGGCTTTTGCGTGCGTCGATCGCATTCGGGCAACAAGCCCAGGGCTTCGTCGTACAGCGCATGGGCCCGCTCGGCCTGAAACTTCATCAGCGCTTGAAAGCGCTCGGAGTCGATGCGGTTCAAAATTTCATGGGCCTTGACGTCGAACTGCTGCAGCTCGTTCACGGGCAAGTAAATGCGCCCACGCAGGGCATCCTCGCCCACGTCGCGCAAGATGTTGGTCCACTGAAAAGCTTGTCCCAGCTTGTGGGCATAAGCGGTGGTGGCATCGTCGGTTTGCCCAAAAATATGTGCGGCCACTTCGCCCACCACGCCGGCCACCAAATGGCAGTAGCGCTGCAAGGCCGGCGCATCGAGGTAGCGCGTCTGGTTCAGGTCCATCTCGCAGCCATCGATGACCGATTGCAAATGCTCCGAGCGAATGCTGTAGTTGGCTGCCAAGGGCATCAGGGCTTGCATCACCGGGTGCTGGGGCGCGCCGGCAAAGGCGCGCTGAACCTCTTGCCGCCACCAGGCCAGCTTGCTCGCGGCCACGCCCGCATCGCTGACTTCGTCGACCACATCGTCGACTTCGCGGCAAAACGCATAAAAGGCGGTGATGGCCGCGCGACGCTCCGGCGGCAGAAACAGGAATGCGTAATAAAAACTGCTGCCCGAGGCGGCGGCTTTTTGCTGAACATACTGCTGAGGCGTCATGGGCGAGATTGTGACACCGTCGCCCAAGCCCTACAGGCCCACCTTACATTTTCAGGGCCTGCCAAAGCATGCCTGGGCTGTCACGCCAGGTGAGCACGGGTCGGCTGGTGTAGGTGTCGGTGCGCCAGCATTTGTCCAGAATGCACAAGCCGCCTTGCACCACCAAGCGCAACTCCCAGCCCATGCGGCCCGGGACGCGGTGCACCAGCGAGGCGCCTTGGCCCATCAGCTCGGTGACAAAGCGCAGCTCTTCGCGCAGGTTGCTGTTGTGCGGCATGTAATGGCGACCGCGCGGAATGTCCACGCTCAGGTCTTGCCAAAAATTGATGAGTTGCAAGGCCGAGCAAATGGCGTCGCTGCGCCGCAAAGAGTCGGCGTCGTTCACGTGGTACAGGTGCAGCAACAAGCGCCCAATCGGGTTGGCCGAGCGCTGGCAGTACTGCAACAGCTCTTCGCGGTTGGCGTAGCCGCGGCCATCGCGGGTGTAGACCACGTCTTGCTCAAAGGCATCGAGCAGGTCGTGCAAAGGCCCCAGTGGCAACTGAAAGCGCTGAATTTGCAGGGCCAGCGCATTGAAAACGCCCGACCACGGCGCTTCCAGCGGCAGGGGCGACTTCAAGCTGCTGAGCCAGGTGTCGCGAAAGGTTTGCAGGTCGGCCAGGCGTTGCTCGGCCGGCGCGTCGCCCTCGTCCGCCAGATCGTCTGCGGTCCGCGCGAATCGGTAAATTGCCAGGATGGGCGGCCTTAAAGCGGGCGGGCACAGCCAAGAAGCAACCGGAAAGTTCTCATAATGGTCCACGAAGCTATCCTATCCGTTTCTTTCGGGGAAAGGCTGGCAACCCCGGGTTTTTTTTCGGGAAATTCAAACTATGTTAAATTACTAACCAGTTGGTCATTAATTCAGAAGCGAGTCCTTGCCATGTCGTTGCGTCTCTTCTTGTGCCTTGCCATGCTGGCTGTGCTCGGCGCTTGCTCCAAACCCGCCCCACCCGAAGAGCCGGTGCGCGCCGTCAAGCTGATGACGTTGCAAAGCGCGGCCTTGTCCGCCACCCAAGAGTTCTCGGGGGATGTGCGGGCCCGCATCGAGTCGCGCCTGGGCTTTCGCGTGGCCGGCAAAATCATCGCCCGCCATGTCGAAGTGGGGCAGAGCGTCAAAGCCGGCCAGTTGCTGGCCGAGGTCGACCCGCAAGACTACCGCCTGGCCCAAGAGGCCGCCCGCGCCCAAGTGCAAGCGGCCCTGACCCAACGCGATCTGGCCGCGGCCGATTTCAAACGCTACCAAGCCCTGGTGCAACAAGGCTTCATCAGTGGCGCCGAGCTGGAGCGCCGCGACACCACCCTCAAGGCCGCCCAGGCCCAGCTCGACCAGGCCCAGGCCCAAGCCGCCAACCAAGGCAACCAGGCCGCTTACACCCGTTTGCTCGCCGACCGTGCGGGCGTGGTCACGGCCGTCGAGGCGGAACCTGGCCAAGTGGTGGCCGCTGGCGCCCCCGTGGTGCGCGTGGCGCAAGAGGGCCCGCGCGATGTGGTGTTCGCCCTGCCCGAAGACAAACTGAGCCGCGTGAGCCTGGGCCAAACCCTGCAGGTTCAGCTGTGGGGGCAGGATGCGCAGTTGGCGGCCAAGGTGCGCGAAATCGCCGCCAGTGCCGACCCGGTCACCCGCACCTTCGCCATCAAGCTGGGCCTGCCTGCCAATGCCGCGGCCGCGCTGGGCGTGACGGCCACGGTGCGTTTGTCGCGTGACAGCGCGCCGCGCCAAGAGGTCATCAAGCTGCCAACCACCGCGCTGCGCCAAGAGCAGGGCAAGACCTCGGTGTGGGTCTACGACCCCGCTCAGCAAACCGTGAACGCCCAAGAGGTGGAGGTCAGCACCGCCGATGCCAACGAGGCCGTCATTGCCAAAGGCCTGAGCCTGGGCCAACAAGTGGTGGTGGCCGGCGTGCATGTGCTGTCCCCCGGCCAAAAGGTCACCGTCTACCGCTCGCCCTATGAGAAGCCGGCCAACGGAGCCGCGAAATGACCTCCGGTCCCCGCAAAGGCTTCAATCTTTCGCTGTGGGCGCTCAACCATCCGGCGCTGACGCGCTACCTGATGGTGGTCCTCATGGTGCTGGGCGTGGCGGCCTATTTCCAGCTCGGCCAAGACGAAGACCCGCCCTTCACCTTTCGCGCCATGGTGGTGCGCACCTATTGGCCCGGCGCCACCGCTCAGCAAGTGGCCGAGCAGGTCACCGACAAGATCGAGCGCACGCTGCAAGAGGTGCCCTACGCCGACAAGATCCGCAGCTATTCCAAGCCGGGCGAATCGCAAATCATTTTTCAAATCAAGGACTCCTCGCGTGCCGCCGAAGTGCCCGATGTCTGGTACAGCGTGCGCAAAAAAATTGGCGACATGCGCGGCAACTTGCCGCAAGGCATTCAAGGGCCTTTCTTCAATGACGAGTTTGGCGATGTGTACGGCGTCATCTATGCGCTCAAGTCCGAGGGCTACAGCCTGCCCGAGCTGAAGGTGTTTGCCGACAGCGTGCGGCAAAAATTGTTGCGCGTGCAAGACGTGGCCAAGGTCGAGCTCATGGGCGTGCAAGACGAAAAGCTCTACATCGAGATCACGCAAAAACGCCTGGCGCAGTTGGGGCTGGACCTGAGCGCGGTGCTGGCGCAACTGGGCCAACAAAATGCGGTGGAAAGCGCCGGCACGGTGCAGTCGCCGCAAGAGGTGTTGCAGGTGCGGGTCACGGGTCAGTTTGAAGCAGAAGCTTCCTTGCGCAACATGCCCATTCGCGGTGCCAGCGGCCAGCAACTCAAGCTCGGCGACATTGCCGAAGTGAAACGTGGCTTGCTGGACCCGGCCAACGTCAAGGTGCGCTTCCAGGGCGAGCAGGTGCTGGCGCTGGGCGTCTCCATGACCAAGGGCGGCGACATCATTCGACTGGGCGAGTCTCTCACCAAGAACATGGCCGACATTGAACGGTCCTTGCCGATTGGCGTGCAGCTGGTGCAAATTCAAGACCAGCCGCGCGCCGTGGCCAACTCGGTGGGCGAGTTCGTCAAGGTGCTGATCGAGGCCATCTGCATTGTGCTGGCGGTCAGCTTCGTGTCCTTGGGCCTGCACAAAGGCGGGCGCTTCGGCTGGTATGTGGACATGCGCCCCGGCCTGGTGGTGGGCATCACCATTCCGCTGGTGCTGGCCATGACCTTTCTGGCCATGTACTACTGGGGCATTGGCCTGCACAAAATTTCGCTGGGCTCCCTGATCATTGCGCTGGGCTTGCTGGTGGATGACGCCATCATTGCCGTGGAAATGATGGTGCGCAAAATGGAGGAGGGCTTTGACCGCGTGCGCGCCGCCACCTACGCCTACGAGGTCACCGCCATGCCCATGCTCACGGGCACCCTGATCACCGCGGCCGGCTTCTTGCCCATTGGCATCGCGCGCTCGGTCACGGGCGAATACACCTTCGCGATTTTTGCGGTCACCGTGGTGGCGCTGTTGCTCAGTTGGTGGGTGTCGGTGTTCTTCGTGCCTTACCTGGGCACGCTGCTGTTGCGGGTCAAGCCGCATGCCGACAAAAATGTGGAACACGAGCTGTTTGACAGCCCCTTCTATGTGCGCTTTCGCCGCACCGTGAACTGGTGTGTGGCCCACCGCTGGCTCACCATTGGTGCCACGGTGCTGACCTTTGCCCTGGGCATTGTGGGCATGGGCAAGGTGCAGCAACAGTTCTTCCCCGACTCCAGCCGCCCTGAAATCTTGATGGACATCTGGTTCCCCGAAGGCACGGCGTTTTCGGCCAACGAAGAGGTCACGCGCCAGGTGGAAAAACGCCTGATGGCCGAAGCCGGCGTGACCAGCGTCAGCACCTGGGTGGGCTCGGGCGTGCCGCGTTTTTACTTGCCCTTGGACCAGGTGTTCCCGCAAAGCAACGTCTCGCAATTCATCGTCATGCCCAAAGACTTGCCCACCCGCGAATCTTTGCGCAAGGCCTTGCCCGCCCTCATGGCGCAAGAGTTCCCCGAGGTGCGCGCCCGCATCAAGCTCTTGCCCAATGGCCCGCCGGTGCCCTACCCGGTGCAGTTCCGTGTGGTCGGCGCTGACCCGCAAGTGCTGCGCGCGCGCGCCGACGAGGTCAAGCAGCTGATGCGCGAGAACGCCAACACCCGTGGCGTCAACGACAACTGGAACGAGTTCATCAAGGTGGTGCAACTCGAGGTCGACCAGGCCAAGGCCCGCGCCTTGGGGGTCACCAGCCAATCGATCGCCCAGGCCACCCGCGTGTCCCTCACCGGCACCACCGTGGGCCAGTTCCGCGAGGGCGACAAGCTCATCGACATTGTGTTGCGCCAGCCCCTGCGCGAGCGCGATGCCATCACCGACCTGGCCAACACCTATGTGCCCACCAGCCAGGGGCGCGCCGTGCCCCTTTCGCAAGTGGCCAAGCCGGTGTTCACCTGGGAGCCGGGCGTCATGTGGCGCGAAAACCGCGACTACGCCATCACCGTGCAGTCCGACATCGTCGAGGGCTTGCAAGGCGCCACCGTCACGCAAGAATTGCTCAAGCCCTTGCGCGCCCTCGAAGCCCAGTGGAAGCAAGCCGGGCAGGGCGACTACCGCATCGAAGTGGCCGGTGCCGTGGAGGAGAGCTCCAAGGGCTCGGCCTCCATCGCCGCTGGCGTGCCGTTGATGCTGTTCATCACCTTCACCTTGCTGATGCTGCAGCTGCAAAGCTTCAGCCGCGCCTTGCTGGTGTTCCTGACCGGCCCCATGGGCATTGCCGGCATTGCTGGCGCCTTGCTGGTGCTGAACCGGCCGTTTGGCTTTGTCGCCTTGTTGGGCGTGATTGCCCTCATGGGCATGATCCAGCGCAACTCGGTCATCCTGATCGACCAGATCGAGCAAGACCGCGCGCGCGGCGTGCCGGCCTGGGAGGCCATCGTCGAGTCGGCGGTGCGCCGCCTGCGCCCCATTGTGCTGACGGCGGCGGCCGCGGTGCTGGCCATGATTCCCCTCTCGCGCAGCGTGTTTTGGGGCCCGATGGCGGTGGCCATCATGGGCGGCCTGATCGTGGCCACGGTCTTGACCCTGCTGGCTTTGCCGGCCATGTATGCCGCCTGGTTCAGGGTGCGCCGCGAGGCAGGTTAAAATGGCCGATTGACCGAAAAAACGGTGGGCGGTCTGTGACCACAGGCCGCCCCCTTTTTTTCTGGAACCAGCGCGGGTGGCGAAATTGGTAGACGCACCAGGTTTAGGTCCTGACGCCAGCAATGGTGTGGGGGTTCGAGTCCCCCCCCGCGCACCAAACGTATTTTTTCACCGGTCCCCTCGGGCCGGTCAGCCCATTCAGGAGAATTTTCATGGCTGTGACTGTTGAAACCCTCGAAAAACTCGAGCGCAAGATGACCCTGACGTTGCCCGTGGACGTCATTCAAAACGAGGTGAACACCCGCCTCAAGCGCCTGGCACGCCAGGTCAAGATTGACGGCTTCCGTCCCGGCAAGGTGCCCATGAACATCGTGGCCCAGCGCTATGGCTACTCGGTGCACTACGAAGTCATGAACGACAAAGTCGGCGAGGCTTTCTCCACCGCCGCCAACGAAGCCAACCTGCGCGTGGCTGGCCAGCCACGCATCAGCGAAAAAGAAGGCGCGGCCGAAGGCCAGATGGCTTTTGACGCCATCTTCGAGGTCTACCCCGAAGTCAAGATGCCCGAGCTGAACACCGTGGAAATCGAAAAAGTCACCTCCGACGTGACCGATGCCGCCATCGAGAAAACCATCGACATCCTGCGCAAGCAGCGTCGCACCTTCGCCCAGCGCAGCCTCGAGTCCACCGTGGCCGACGGCGACCGCGTGACGGTCGACTTCGAAGGCAAGATCGACGGTGAAGTGTTCCAAGGCGGCAAAGCCGACGACTTCCAGTTCATCGTCGGCGAAGGCCAAATGCTCAAAGAATTCGAAGACGCTGTGCGCGGCCTGAAAATTGGCGAAAGCAAAACCTTCCCCCTGAACTTCCCCGCCGACTACCACGGCAAAGACGTCGCCGGCAAAACCGCCGACTTCCTGGTCACCGTCAAAAAGCTCGAAGCCTCGCACCTGCCCGAAGTCACCGACGAGCTGGCCAAGTCGCTGGGCGTGGCCGATGCCACCGTGGCCGGCCTGCAAGCCGACATCCGCAAGAACCTCGAGCGCGAAGTCAAAGCCCGCCTGATGGGCCGCAACAAGCAAGCTGCGCTCGAAGCCCTGGTGGCCAAGGCCGAGCTCGACCTGCCCCAGTCCATCGTGCAAGCTGAAGTGGACCGCCTGGTGCAAGGCGCCCGCAACGACCTCAAGCAGCGCGGCATCAAGGACGCCGACAAGGCCCCGATCCCCGACGACATCTTCCGTCCCCAGGCTGAAAAGCGCGTGCGCATGGGCCTGGTGGTGGCCGAGCTGGTGCGCAACCAGAAGCTCGAAGCCACGCTGGACCACATCAAGGCCCACGTGGAAGAGCTGGCCTCCAGCTACGAGAAGCCCGAAGACGTGGTGCGCTGGTATTTCAGCGACAACCAGCGTCTGGCCGAAGTTGAAGCGGTTGTGATTGAGAACAACGTCACCACCTATGTCCTGTCGAATGCCAAGGTCACAGAGAAGACCGTATCCTTCGACGAATTGATGGGCCAAGGCTGAAACGCCTTCACAGGAGCGAAAGCATGAGTGCACTGGAAACCCAAGCGCTGGGCATGATCCCGATGGTGATCGAGCAGTCGGGGCGCGGCGAGCGGTCTTACGACATCTATTCGCGCCTGCTCAAAGAGCGCGTCATCTTCTTGGTGGGCCCGGTCAACGACCAGACTGCCAACCTGGTGGTGGCCCAGTTGCTGTTCCTGGAGAGCGAGAACCCCGACAAGGACATCTCGTTCTACATCAACTCACCGGGCGGCTCGGTCAGCGCGGGCATGGCGATTTACGACACCATGAACTTCATCAAGCCCGACGTCTCCACCCTGTGCACCGGCATGGCCGCCAGCATGGGCGCGTTCCTGCTGTCTGCTGGCGCCAAGGGCAAGCGTTTCTCGCTGCCCAACTCCAAGGTCATGATCCACCAGCCGCTGGGCGGCACCCAGGGCCAGGCCACCGAGATTGAAATTCACGCCCGCGAGATTTTGAAGACCCGCGAGCAGCTCAACAAGATCCTGGCCGAGAACACCGGCCAGCCGCTGGAAAAGATCGAGCGCGACACCGAGCGCGATTACTACCTGTCGGCTGACGAGGCCAAGGAGTACGGCCTGGTCGACCAGGTGATCGCCAAGCGTCCGTGACCCTGTTTTCATTTGGGTATCATTGCCCAAAATCACTGAGACAATTTGTTCATGGCCGATAAAAAAGGCGCTTCCGCCGAAAAGACCCTTTACTGCTCCTTTTGCGGCAAAAGCCAGCACGAGGTGAAAAAGCTCATCGCTGGGCCCTCGGTCTTCATTTGCGATGAATGCATCGACCTGTGCAACGAAATCATTCGCGATGAGCTGCCCGCGCAAGACGCGGCCCGCGAAGCGCGCGGCGACCTGCCCACGCCCGCCGAAATCAAGGCCAACCTGGACAACTATGTGATCGGGCAAGAGCCCGCCAAGCGCTCGTTGGCGGTGGCGGTCTACAACCATTACAAGCGCCTGCGCCACAAAGAAAAAGCCAAGAAAGACGATGTCGAGCTCTCCAAGAGCAACATCCTGCTGATTGGCCCCACCGGCTCGGGCAAAACCTTGCTGGCCCAAACCCTGGCACGCATGCTCGATGTGCCCTTTGTCATGGCCGACGCCACCACCCTCACCGAAGCCGGCTATGTGGGTGAAGACGTGGAAAACATCATTCAGAAGTTGCTGCAAAGCTGCAACTACGAAGTCGAGCGCGCGCAGCGCGGCATTGTCTACATTGATGAAATCGACAAAATTTCGCGCAAGTCCGACAACCCCTCCATCACCCGCGACGTCTCGGGCGAGGGCGTGCAGCAGGCCTTGCTGAAACTCATCGAAGGCACCATGGCCAGCGTGCCCCCGCAAGGCGGGCGCAAGCACCCCAACCAAGACTTCCTGCAAGTCGACACCACCAACATTCTGTTCATTTGCGGTGGCGCCTTTGCTGGCCTGGAAAAAGTCATCGAAAGCCGCACCGAGGCCTCGGGCATTGGCTTTGGCGCCACGGTCAAGAGCAAGCAACAGCGCAGCCTGACCGAAGTGTTTGGCGAAGTCGAGCCGGAAGACCTGATCAAGTTCGGCCTCATCCCCGAACTCGTGGGCCGCATGCCGGTGGTCGCCACGCTGGACGAGCTGACCGAAGACGCGCTGATTCAAATTTTGACCGAGCCCAAAAACGCCTTGATCAAGCAGTACAGCAAGCTCCTGGCCATGGAAGGCGCCGAGCTCGAAGTGCGCCCCTCTGCCTTGCACGCCATTGCCCGCAAGGCGCTGGCGCGCAAAACAGGCGCACGAGGTTTGCGTTCTATCCTTGAACAATCGCTGATTGACACCATGTTCGAGTTGCCTAACAGCACGAACGTTGAAAAGGTGGTGGTCGACGAGTCCACCATCGATGAAAACAAGCCGCCTTTGTTGGTCTACCGCGAGGCGGCCAAGAAAGCCTGATGGATACCCCGGGGACAGCGCCACACAGCTGTCCCCTTTTTGATGGAAGAGGTTGACCATGTCCGGACAAACCCCCCTGCCAGCGATTCCGCTTGAACTGCCCCTGTTGCCGCTGCGCGATGTGGTGGTGTTCCCCCACATGGTGATTCCCCTGTTTGTGGGACGCCCCAAGAGCATCAAGGCCCTGGAGTCGGCCATGGCCGCCGAGCGCCGCATCATGCTGGTGGCACAAAAGGCCGCTGCCAAAGACGAGCCCGCCGTCACCGACATGTTCGAGGTGGGTTGCGTGGCCACCATTTTGCAAATGCTCAAGCTGCCCGATGGCACCGTCAAGGTGTTGGTCGAAGGCCAGCAACGCGCCACCGTCAACCGCATTGACGACGGCGAAGCCCACTTCATGGCCAATGTGACGCCGGTCGAGTTGGTGCACAACCCCGCCCAAGACACCGAAATCGAGGCCCTGCGCCGCGCGGTCATGCAGCAGTTCGACCAGTACGTCAAACTGAACAAAAAAATTCCGCCCGAAATCCTCACCTCGATCTCCAGCATCGACGACCCGGGCCGCCTGGCCGACACCATTGCCGCCCACTTGCCCCTGAAGCTGGAAAACAAGCAGCTGGTGCTCGACTTGTCGGAAGTCAAAGCCCGCCTGGAAAACCTGTACTCGCAACTCGAGCGCGAAGTGGACATCCTCAATGTCGACAAGCGCATCCGCGGCCGCGTCAAGCGCCAGATGGAAAAGAACCAGCGCGACTTCTACCTGAACGAGCAAGTCAAGGCCATTCAGAAAGAGCTGGGCGAAGGCGAAGAGGGCGCCGACATTGAAGAGATCGAGAAAAAGATCAAGGCCGCCCGCATGCCCATCGAGGCGCGCAAGAAAGCCGAAGGCGAGCTGAAAAAGCTCAAGCTGATGTCGCCCATGTCGGCCGAAGCCACCGTGGTGCGCAACTACATCGACGTGCTGGTCGGCCTGCCCTGGAGCAAAAAAACCAAGATCAAGCACGACCTGGGCAATGCCGAGACCGTGCTCAACGAAGACCACTACGGCCTGGAAAAGGTCAAAGACCGCATCCTGGAATATTTGGCCGTGCAGCAGCGCGTAGACAAAGTCAAGGCCCCCATCCTGTGCTTGGTGGGCCCCCCGGGCGTGGGCAAAACCTCGCTGGGCCAATCCATTGCCAAAGCCACCGGCCGCAAGTATGTGCGCATGGCCTTGGGCGGCATGCGCGACGAGGCCGAAATTCGCGGCCACCGCCGCACCTACATTGGCGCCTTGCCTGGCAAGGTGTTGCAAAACCTCAGCAAGGTCAACACCCGCAACCCGCTGTTCCTGCTCGATGAAATCGACAAGCTCGGCAGCGACTTCCGCGGCGACCCGTCGAGTGCGCTGCTCGAGGTGCTCGACCCCGAGCAAAACCACACCTTTGGCGACCACTACGTCGAGGTCGACTTCGACCTCAGCGACGTGATGTTCGTGGCCACCTCCAACTCCATGAACATCCCGCCTGCATTGCTGGACCGCATGGAAGTGATTCGCCTCTCGGGCTACACCGAAGACGAAAAGGCCCACATCGCCACCAGCTACCTGCTGCCCAAGCAGATGAAAAACAATGGCGTGAAAGACGAAGAGCTGCTGGTGGACGACTCTGCCATCCGCGACATCGTGCGCTACTACACCCGCGAGGCCGGCGTGCGCTCGCTCGAGCGTGAGCTCTCCAAGATTTGCCGCAAGGTGGTCAAGGGCTTGCAGCTCAAGCAAATGCAGCCGCAGGTCAAGGTCACGGCCGACAACCTCAACGACTTCCTGGGTGTGCGCAAGTACAACTACGGCCGCGCCGAGCAACAAAACCAGGTGGGCCAGGTGGTCGGCCTGGCGTGGACCGAGGTGGGCGGCGACCTGCTCACCATCGAAGCCGCCATCATGCCTGGCAAAGGCAACATCACCCGCACCGGCTCGCTGGGCGATGTGATGAAAGAGTCGGTGGAAGCCGCACGCACCGTGGTGCGCAGCCGCTCACGCCGCCTGGGCATCACCGATGAAGCTTTCGAGAAGAAAGACATTCACATCCACGTGCCCGATGGCGCCACGCCCAAAGATGGCCCCAGTGCCGGTGCCGCCATGACCACGGCCCTGGTGTCCACGCTCACCGGCATTCCGGTGCGCGGCGATGTGGCCATGACCGGCGAGATCACCCTGCGCGGTGAAGTCACCGCCATTGGTGGCCTCAAAGAGAAACTGCTGGCGGCCTTGCGCGGCGGCATCAAGACCGTGCTGATCCCCGAAGAAAACGTCAAAGACCTGCAGGAAATTCCCGAGAACGTGAAAAACGGTCTCGAGATCGTGCCGGTCAAGTGGATCGACAAGGTGCTGGAAATCGCCCTTGAAAGAATGCCCGAGCCTTTGAAAGAAGACGTGCCCGTGGTGGCCGCTGCGTCCGCAGCGGCCGACCCGGCTGCGGCGCCGGTCAAGCACTGAAAGCAGGCCACCCGAGAATTTTGAGGGTGGCTTGCAAAGGTGCGAAAAAGTGCGTTATAATTTCTTTCTCCACGCGGGAGTAGCTCAGTTGGTAGAGCGCAACCTTGCCAAGGTTGAGGTCGCGAGTTCGAGACTCGTCTCCCGCTCCAAATCGTAAAGGGAAGCCCAGGCTTCCCTTTTTCGTCAGGAACAAGGCGCGGTAGCAAAGCGGTTATGCACCGGATTGCAAATCCGTGTAGGTCGGTTCGACTCCGGCCCGCGCCTCCAAACAAATCAAGCACTTAGCGCAGGAATGCCTAAGTGCTTTTTTGTTTTTGAGCTGGCCCAGCCATCAGCAAAATTCGAGTCTCTTGAGTAGTCCCATAATTGCCTTTATGGACGTCCAGACTCTCAACTACTACACAGCCCATGCCGAAGATGTCGCGTTGCGATATGAAGCTGCTCCTAGCTCTTTGGCTACTCGGTTCTCCAGCGCGTTTCAGCCGGGCGGACGTGTCTTGGACATTGGTTGTGGCTCTGGTCGTGATTTGGCCGAGCTAGGACGACAGGGCTTTCAACCCTTTGGCATTGACGGTACTTCAGAGTTTGTCGATCTGGCGCAGAAATACCACCCGGAACTTCTGGGCCGTGTGACGCACGGTCTTTTGCCAGATTTCCCCGTACCGTTTGGCGGTGAGTTTGACGGGGTGCTGTGCTCTGCGGTTTTGATGCACATCGACACCACCGAATTGTTCAATGCTGCTTTGGCCATTAAGCGGTGTCTGAAAGTCAACGGGCGTTTGCTGATTTCAGTGCCGAGTCAGCGCTCGGATGTCAGCGAAGGTGAAAGAGATGCGAATGGGCGACTATTTAAAAATTACCACTCGGGCTACTTGCGCTTGCTTTTCGAGCGACTGGGGTTCAGTCTGATCGACCAGTGGGGCAATTTAGACGCAATGAGCCGACAAGGGGTGGAATGGATCTCGATGCTCTTTCAACTCAAGTCTGGGGCTAATACGCGACCCATCGATCAAATTGAAGGGGTCCTGAATCACGATAAGAAGAGCGCCACCTACAAATTTGCATTGTTTCGAGCGCTGGCGGAAATTGCCACACAAAGTCCCAACAGCGTAACGTGGTTGGCCAATGGGCAAGTTGGCCTACCAGTTCGTTATGTGGCAGAGAAATGGTTGCAGTATTACTGGCCTTTAATTGAGTCGCGTACCTTTATCCCGCAGTTGAATGGTGAACGCCCTGAGTCAGGTAAGTCGATCAAGTTTCGCAATCTCTTGCAGGCGATGGTCCACTGCTACGACAAAACTGGTGGCTACAGCAGTTTTCGAATTGAACGAAATAAGGAAATGCTGACAGCTGATAAACAAAAGCTGTACCGCAATTTGATGGCGAAGATTGAGGGGGCAATCATCGACGGTCCTGTAGAGTTTGCTGGTGGGGCCTTGAACACTGGGAAAGTCTTTGGCTACGATGCCAAGACACGGCAAGTGCTCATTCCGAGTGACTTGTGGATAGAGTTGAGCCACCTAGGCTACTGGGTGAGTCAAGCCGTCATTCTCCAGTGGGCGGAAAAAACGACCAAATTAGCGGAGGGCATTGAAGTAGCCACCGTGGTCAATCTTCTATTAGACAAAGAGGATGAGCGCAGCACCCTCGAAGCTCGAAAGTTATTTTCTGGGATGGATCGCCTGGAGTGCATCTGGACAGGCGCCTCGCTTCGCAACAGCTTTGATATCGATCATGTGATTCCTTTCGATCTTTGGCATAACAACGATCTTTGGAACTTGTTGCCAGCCTCTAAGACAGCCAACTCCAAGAAAAGCAACAAGCTTCCCTCCACTGACATCTTGCGTTCTCGCAAGGATTGCATCATCGGCTACTGGGAGCTGTTGCGTGACAAGGATAAGCAGCGCTTTGACAAGGAGGCCGAGACTTTGCTCTTGATGCCCCCAAACAACTGGCAAAACGCTCTTTATGGCCAGATGTGTAACTCGATTGAAGTGACAGCTCTTCAGCGTGGAGTTGGAAGATGGCCTGCAGTTTCGTGAGGCTCATGATGTGAGCCGAGGGTTGGCTTCGGGGTAATCAAGTGACTGCGTCAATCACTTCGCCTTTTTTGCCGCAGCAGCTTTCTTTGAAGCTGGTTTCACAGGCTTCATCGGGGGTTCCGCAATGGCCTCAAGATTGCCCAGTGGAAGCCATGCTGTACCCCAAGGGCCGCGAGCAGTGAGGGTGGCAATTTGTTCTCGAATGGCGCCCATCAATGCCGCCGCCGCTGCGTAGCGACGCGCACGCAATGCGCCGATGTCATGGGCTTCCGGCATTGGCACTTGGAACACGGCAAACGCTTTGACTTTGATGATGTACGGCGCGCCATCGCCAACGCCAGAGTCTTTTGTGTTGATGCTCATGCCAGCAGAAGCTCTTTCGCTGCCATCTTCATGTTCAAAGCGAAAGCCTATGCTGATGGCTTCGGGATCGAACTCATTGGAATGCGCGATCTTCGAATACGCATCTTGACCCATAGGCACCGCTTCTACAGAGATCGCGGGGTATATGAGGTCCTTAAGCTGCAAGGGAAGAATCTTCGACATTCATCGTTCTTTCATTGATGTTGACAAAGAATTCAGCGGGCCATGCGTGCTTGTGCACGGTAGGTGCTGGCGCAGATTTTTGCCAAACATCAAACCACCGTACGCTTGCATCCTTGCTTGCCAAATGGATGTGAACCTTTGCATCCAATGCATGGGCAAGCTTGGCCATGGTTTCGGCTGAAATATTGGCAGGTCCACTGAAAAGTTTGCTGATGTATGCAGGGCTTGACCCTATACGCTTGGCAAGTGCAGACCTCGTCACGCCTTGTGATTGCATTTTTCGTTGAACTTCCGCGAGAAAGTTGAGCTTCAACTGTTCGCTGAGAAAAACTGGGGAGTCGTACGATTGCTTGTAGAGATCTTTGAAACTTTTCATAGGGTCACTCCATCCATTCCACTTCGCCTGCGTTTTCGTATGTCTTTTTCCATCTCACTGCTTTGAGCACATCGGTCTTGGACGTTTTTTGAGTTTTCTTGAGAAACACATGGGTGCATAAAACGACTTTGCCACTTTCAAGTTTGAAGAAAGGAACCCTCAGTCGACCAGCTCTGAACTCGTAAATTTTTTCATTTCTATCAATGAGGTGGCATTGTTCGACCGACAGGGCATCAAGACCTTCATGGGCTGCGAGTTCTATCAGTGCCAGCAAGCGTTGCTTGTGGGCCTCTTGCACAGCGTCCAAATTGGCCAACCCGTCTAAGAGCGGGCAACGGTCTTGACCATCTTTTTCGCTGACAACGGCACCAATTCGAAGGCGTCCAGACCTGAATTCGTAGACTTTCAATATTAACCTATAGGTTAAATGAGTTGGGTATGATCCGCAATCGGCGTTTCAAAAACGTGCACTGAAGTGTGGTTTTTCGAGCAATCGAGGGTTTTTTAAAGCTGTCCTCGCCAGCTTAATATTAATTATATAGTGCTAATAAATTTATGACCTACGAAAGGAACTCTTTTCGATTCCACTCAGTGAAATGTCTTAAGCTGCCTTCACCAACAAACTCATCGCCTGCGCCTGCGCCTGACTCGCATTGGTCGCCACAAAATCGGCATTCACTTCTTCCGCCAAATTGGGCCGCAGAAACGCCTGCGTGCCACCCACCACCACCAGCAAATTTTTGTTTTTGCTGACGCTGCGGCAGCGAGAAATCAGCTGGTGAATCAGCAGCAGGTCGTGCTCCACCGCCAGGGTCACGCCCAGCAGGTCGAAGGACTCGTGCGCCAAAATTTCGGGCACATTTTCAAACTTCACATGGGGGCCGGAGGTCACCGACCAGCCATGCCAGTTGAAAATTTCTGCCGCCACAAACGAGCCCAGGGTGTGGCTGCTTTGGCTGGGGTAGGTGATGATCACCTTGTGCGGGTTGTCTGGCTTTTGGTGCATGCGCAGACGCTCATCGGCAATTTCAAACACCAGCTCTTCCAGCCGTTGCGTGCCCAGCTTCACCGCTGAATAGGAAATGCGGTCATACGACCACCACTCGCCCAGCACCATGGCGGCACCGGTGATGGCTTGCACCAGAAATTGTTCGGCGTCGGCGCTCTCGCGCATCAGGGCGGTGGCCACCTTCTGAAAGCCTTCGGTGTCAAAGTCAATCGAGGAGGCCGCGAGTTCGCGAACCAGATCTTGCGAAAATGTGGGATGGACCTGCGTGTGATCAAAGCGCTCGGCGTACTGGCGTGGCAAAACAAAGCCCATCAAGGCTTGTTTGCGTGCGGCATCGGTTGCGCTGGAAGTGTCCAATGAGTGGGCCTGTGTAAAAATGCCGAAAAGGCCATTTTGTCATTTTATGAGAACATTTAGAAACGTCAATCAAAAATGACACCACATTCCCACCGACAGTCCCTCCGCGGACTGGGCGTCTTTTTCCGGCCCTACCGTCTTCAGATCGCCCTAGCGGCGGTTTTCCTGCTGTTGGCCGCGGGCGCCACCTTGGCCTTCCCCTGGGCCATGCGCCGCCTGATCGACGACGGCCTGATGGCGCAAGCCAACTCTGCGGCCCTGGCCACGGGGTTTCTGGAGCTGTTGGCGGTGGCCGTGGCCCTGGCCTTTTTCTCGGCGGCGCGCTACTACATGGTGAGCTGGCTGGGCGAGCGCATCACGGCCGACCTGCGGCAAGCGGTGTATGCCCATGTGCTGCGGCAAAGCCCTTCGTTTTTTGAGGTCACGCAGTCGGGCGAGGTGTTGTCACGCCTGACCAATGACACCACCTTGGTGCAGACTGTGGTGGGTTCGTCGCTGTCCATGGGCTTGCGCAATTTGGTGATGGGCCTGGGCGCCTTGCTGATGCTGGTGTGGAGCAATGCCTGGCTGATGCTGCAAGTGATTGCCGTGCTGCTGGCCGTCATCTTGCCCAGCGTCTACCTGGGCCGGCGGGTGCGCAGCCTGTCTCGCGCCAACCAGGACCGCCTGGCCGATGCCAGCGCCTTGGCCGGCGAGGTGCTCAATGCCATTCCGGTGGTGCAGGCCTACACCGCCGAAGCGCACGAGAGCCAGCGCTTTGTGCAGGCCAGCCAACAGACGGTGAAAGCGGCGGTTCGCCGCATTCGCGCGCGCTCTGTGCTGGTGGGCTTTGTGATGGTGACCTCGAGCGCGGTGCTGCTGTGGGGCTTGTACTTGGGGACCTTGTCGGTTCGCGCTGGCACTACCACCGCTGGCGAGCTGGGCCAGACCCTGATTTACGTGCTGTTGCTGGCCAGTGCCTTTGCCGTGTTGGGCGAGGTCTATGGCGATTTGCTGCGCGCCGCAGGCGCCACCGAACGCCTGATGGCCTTGCTGCAAAGTCGCTCCGATGTGACCTCGCCAGCGCAGCCGCAACAGGCGCCCTGGCCTGCAGGCGGCTCCAGCGTGGAACTGCAACAGGTGGTGTTTGCCTACCCCTCGCGGCCCGAGCATGCGGTGTTGAACCAACTGAGCGCGCGGGTGCAGCCGGGGCAAACCATTGCCTTGGTGGGCCCGAGCGGTGCGGGCAAAACCACCTTGTTTGGGCTGTTGCTGCGCTTTTACGATCCGCAGCAAGGGCAGATCAGCCTCGATGGCGTGCCCGTGGCCGCCATGGACTTGCAGGACCTGCGCCGTCGCATCGGGGTGGTGCCGCAAGAGTCGCTGATTTTTTCGGGCAGCGTGTTGGAGAACATTCGCTACGGCAGCCCCGACGCCACGCTGGCGCAGGTGAAGGCCGCGGCCAAGGCGGCCTATGCCGATGAATTCATCGACCAACTGCCGCAGGGCTATGACAGCGATTTGGGCGACCGCGGCGTGCGTTTGTCAGGCGGGCAACGCCAACGCATTGCGATTGCGCGCGCGATTTTGAAAGACGCACCGCTGCTGTTGCTTGACGAGGCCACCAGCGCCCTGGATTCCCACAGCGAGTGGATGGTGCAGGCCGCTTTGGAAACCGCCATGAAGGGCCGCACCACGCTGGTCATTGCCCACCGCTTGGCCACCGTGAAAAAAGCCGATGTGATTTGGGTGATGGACCATGGCCGCTTGATCGAGCAGGGCACGCACCAAGACCTGATGGCGCGCCAAGGGCTGTATGCCAGCCTGGCCGAGTTGCAGTTCACCGAGCCCGCGACGCCCGAGCAGGGCTGAGCTCAGGCTTTGCGTGGCAGCAAAGCTTCGGCCATTTTCACGCCAGAGGCGGCATCGAGCGAGATGGCATCGGCCTGGAGGCTCTGCGCTTCCATGGGTTGCAGCAGGAAGGCCGGGCCACCCAACAAGACTTTGATGTCGGGGTTGCGCGACTTGCGTCGCAATTGCGCGATGAGCTCGGGCAGGGTTTGCAGTTGCTCGACCACACCCACCGACAGGCCCATCATGTCGAACCATTCATTGGCCACGGCGTTCAGCAGCTCATCGGGGGTGGCGGAAATTTCCACCACCACTTCCCAGCGCTCTTTGCGGAAAAACTCCGACACCATCACCAGGCCCAGAATGTGTTGAGAGCCCGGCGCCGAGGCCAGCATGATGCGACGGCGCGCGCCCACTTGTTGCGGGCCGCCGCGAAAGGCATAGCCCAACTCATGCGTGAGCTGCTGCATGCGCACCAGGCCCAGGGTGACCTGGCTGAAGTCCATGCGGTCGAGCTCCCACTCTCGGCCCAGGTAGCGGGCGGCGGGGGCAATCAAGTGAAGGAACAAGCTCTCGGTGGTGTAGCCCTGGTGTTGCAAGTCTTCGATCCAGGCATGGCAGACGGCCGGGTCAGCGGACAGGCACAAATTGGCAAAGGCTTCGATCTCGGCTGTGCCGGGTTGCTTCAGGGACAGCGCGGCCAGTTCGGGCAAGCGGTCGGCCGCAGGATGGGCTTCTAAAAGGCGGGGAATGATCTGACGTTCGATGACCGTCAGCAGCGAGTCTTTGCAGGGGTTGTCCGAGGAATCGCTGTCGTCAGACGCCTGATCGCGCTTGGCCGAAGGCCGTGGATTCGATGACGCCATCAAGAGCCACGGAGCAACCAGTGCAGGGACCGGCCAGTCCAGGGGACCGCGACCTAAGTGAGCCATAGACATGGAATGTCTCCAAACTTCATTTTCTCGGAAGGACAGAAAACCTGGCCTTGCAATGCATGGCATGGTGGACGATTTTGTTCCTCACACCGAAAGCCCCCCCTGGGTCGGTGAAATACCCTTCAAAATATTTGGTTATTTCGCGAATGTCCTCTTGTGTTGACACTTCTTTCCGGGCATATTTCGAGACATAATCAATGTGTCAGCCAAAATTGACACTTTGGCAGCCCTGCAAGCTTTTTCTCTCACCCTCACTTTGCCTATGGCTTCAACATTTCCGTTTTCTGCGATCGTGGGCCAAGAAGACATGATTCTGGCCATCCAGATCGTGGCCGTCGATCCTTCGGTGGGCGGTGTGCTGGTCTTGGGCGACCGCGGAACTGGCAAGTCCACGGCGGTGCGGGGCCTGGCCGATTTGCTGCCGCCCTTGAAAGTGGTGGCAGGCTGTCCTTACGGCTGCGACCCGGCCAAAACAGCGGGCGTGTGTGCCCAGTGCAGCGCGGCTTCTCAAGGCAAGCCCAAGGTCGAGACCCGGCCGGTGCCCGTGGTCGATTTGCCCTTGGGCGCGTCAGAAGACCGCGTGGTCGGCGCGCTCGACCTGGAAAAAGCCTTGTCGCAAGGCGTGAAGTCTTTTGCGCCGGGCTTGCTGGCGCAGGCCAACCGCGGCTTTTTGTACATCGACGAAGTGAACCTGCTGGAAGACCACCTGGTCGACCTCTTGATCGATGTGGCCGCCTCTGGCGAAAACCTGGTGGAGCGCGAAGGCTTGAGCGTGCGCCATCCCGCCCGCTTTGTGCTGGTGGGCAGCGGCAACCCGGAAGAGGGCGAGCTGCGCCCACAGTTGCTGGACCGCTTTGGCCTGTCGGTGGAAGTCAAAACCCCGCAAGCCCTGGACCTGCGGGTGGAGGTGGTGCGCCGCCGCGATGCCTTTGAGCGCGACCCGCAAGCCTTCCGGCAAAAATGGGAAGCCGCCAACGAGGCGCAACGCAAAAAAATTGTGGCCGCACGCAAGCGCCTGCCCAACCTGGATCTGGACGATGAGATGCTGCACCTGTGCGCCGCGCTGTGCCAACGCCTGGGCACCGACGGCTTGCGTGCCGAGTTGACCCTGATGCGCAGTCTGCGGGCCTTGGCGGCGCTCAATGGCAAGGCCAAAGTGACCCGCCAAGACTTGCAACGCGTGGCGCCCCTGGTGCTGCGGCACCGCTTGCGGCGCAACCCGCTGGATGACACCGGCTCCGATGCCCGCGTGCAACGGGCCCTGCAGGAAGTCGTGGGGTCGTGAACCTGACCGATCGCTCCGAATCCCAGGCGGGGTCCGAGCTGGGGTGGGCGCTGGCGGCTTTGGCAGTGAGTCCCATGGCCCTGGGTGGGGCCTGGGTGCGCGCCGACCATGGCCCGGTACGCGACCAGTGGCTGGCCTTCTTGAAAGACAAGGTCACGCCCTGTGTGCGCGTGCCTTTCAATGTGGACGACGAGCGCTTGCTCGGTGGCTTGGACCTGACCGCTTCGCTGGCGCATGGCACCTCGGTGTGGCACCCCGGCTTGCTGACCCAGGCCGAGCAGGGCGTGGTGATCTTGCCCATGGCGGAACGGCTCGATGCCAGCGTGCTGGCGCGCATTCTGCAAGCACAAGAGCGCGACACCGAAAGCCTTCCGGCGCGCTTTGGCGTGGTGGCCTTGGACGAGTCTTTGGAAGACGAAAGAACGCTGCCCAGCAGCTTCGCCGAGCGCTTGGGCCTGTGGCTGGATTTGCGACAGCTGTCGCCCCATGATGAAATTTTCACGGACTTTGACGCGGCCGACATTGCGCACGCGCGCGCACACTGGCTGCAGTTGACGCTGAGCGATGCGCAGTGGTTGGCCATCTGCCAAACCGCGCAAGCCTTGGGTGTGGACTCGTTGCGCGCGCCGCAAATGACCGCGCGCCTGGCTCGCATTCTGGCGGCCTTGCAAGCGCGCAGCACGGTGGAAGACCATGACGTGGTGCGCGCCATTCAGTGGGTGATTTCGCCCCGCGCCACGGTGCTGCCTCAGAACCCCTCGGAAGAGGCCGCACCGCCTGAGCCCGCGCCCCCCGAGCCCACGCCACCCGATCCGCAAGACGCCGAACAGCAGGACAACAACGACAGCGAGAACACGGCGCCCCCCACCGAGCTGCCGCCCTTGGAAGACGTGGTGCTGGCTGCCGCCATTGCCGCTTTGCCCGACAAATTGTTGGACCGCCTGACCCTGAACCCGCAAGGCCTGCGCGGTGCGGGCTCGCAAGGTGCGCGCGGTGTGCAGCGCCACAGCGTGCACCGTGGCCGGCCTTTGCCACCGCGCCCGGGGCGGCCGCACCAAGGGGCGCGGCTGCATGTGCTGGCCACCTTGCGCTCGGCCATTCCGCGCCAAAAATTGCGCACGCCGCCCAAGCATGGCGCCTTGTTGGCGCTGCGGCCCGATGACTTTCATTGCCACCACTATGCGCAGCAGTCGGCCACCTGTTTGATTTTTGCGGTTGACGCATCGGGCTCGGCGGCGGTGCAGCGCCTGGCCGAAGCCAAAGGAGCGGTCGAGTTGTTGCTGAACCAGTCTTATGCGCGCCGCGATTGGGTCTGTGTGCTGGCGTTTCGCGCCGGCCAGGCGCAAGTCTTGTTGCCACCGACGCGCTCTTTGGTGCGCGCCAAGCGCGCCTTGTCGGGCTTGCCGGCCGGCGGCGGCACACCGCTGGCCTCGGGTTTGAAGCTGGCGCTGGAAGTGGCCACACAACAAGCGCGCCAGGGTGTGACGCCGCTGTTGGTGGTGCTCAGCGATGGCCGCGCCAATGTGAATTTGCAAGGCATGGGCGGCCGCGAAGAAGCGCAAAAAGACGCCCATGCCTTGGCCCAGGCCTGTGCACAGCAACGCCTCTCGTCGCTGTGGCTGGACACTTCCATGCAGCCCGACCCCTTGGCCAAACAATGGGCGAACTTGATGCAGGCGCGTTACCTGCCCATGCCCTATGCCCAATCCGAGCGCATGGCCGATGCCATGCGCCATGTGGTGAGCGGCATGCGTTCCTGAGGGCATGGCGCATGCTGGATTTTTTATACCCCCCACTGGAATGGCGCGATTGGCGCGATGACTGGCCACTGTCGCGCTGCAGCCAATTTGCCAACAGCTCGGGCGTGCGCTGGCATTACCAAAAATTGGGGCAGGGGCCGGTGATGTTGCTGCTGCATGGAACAGGCGCATCCACCCACACCTGGCGCGACTTGGTGCCGCTTTGGGCAAGCACTTTCACCGTGGTCAGCGTGGATTTGCCGGGGCATGCCTTCACGCCGACGCAAGAGGCGCGACACCTGAGCTTGCCGGGTATGGCCCAAGCGGTCACGCAGTTGATGGCCGATTTGCAATTGCAACCGCAGGTCATCGTAGGGCATTCGGCGGGCGCGGCGGTGGGGGCGCAAATGGTCTTGACCGCTCCCCCCGAGAACCGCCCCTTGTTGGTGGCACTCAACCCGGCCTGGCTGCCCATGCCGGGCGTGGCGGGTTGGCTGTTTGCGCCGGCGGCCAAATTGATGACGCTCAACCCCACCTCGGCCTGGCTGATGGCCAAGCAGGCGGCGCGCGGCTCTTTGGTGGCGCGTGTGATGCGCGGCACCGGCTCGCAGCTCACGCCCGAAGGGCTGGGGTTTTACAAGCGCTTGTTCAGCGCGCCGGCCCATGTGCGCGGCGTCCTGGCCATGATGGTGGGCTGGGACTTGGCCGCATGGCACGCGCAACTCGAACACTTGAATTCACCCGTGCTGATTCTGTGTGGCGACCAAGACCAAACCGTTGACCCCGAATCCACGCTGCCTTTGGCCCAGCGTTTGCCCCACGCCGAGCATGTGATGTTGCCCGGCCTCGGGCATCTGGCGCATGAGGAGGCGCCGCGCGAGGTGGCGCAGCGTGTGGCGGACTGGGTGCTCAGAGCGCGCGAGGAAACGGCCCGTTGAGCTGAATCACCGCATGGTTCAGCAAGCCCGCCACGCTGACCCACAGCAAGTAGGGCAGTTGAAGCCAGGCGGCCAAAGGTGAGTCACGCCGCAGCGCCCAGATGAGGGCGGCCACCGAGAGCCACAGCAAGCTCCATTCCATCAGCGCCCAGTCGGGGCGTTGCAGCTTGAAGAAGAGCAGGCTCCAGGTGACATTGAGCAGGCCATTGAGGCCCCACAGCATCAGGCCTTGTTGTCGCCGCACCGGGTCGGCAGTGACGCGCCAAGCCCACCAGCCACCGAAGGCCATGAGCGAGAACAGGGTGGTCCAGATCGGGCCAAAGGCCCAGTCTGGCGGTTTCCAGGCGGGTTGTTGCAGGTTCTGGTACCAGGGACCGAGGTCGGTGACAGCACCGCCCAGGCCTGCTGTGCCAAAGCTGAGGATGAATGCGAGTAAGAGGCCTTTCCAGGTCCTCATGAGGTCCGCGCAAAGCCAAGCAAATGGCCCAGATCTTTGAAGAAGATGCGCACATGCGCCATGGGTTTTTTGCGAACCAGCACTTTGTTCATGTAGGACTCGAAGGTCAGTTGTTGCACGTCTTTGTCTTCACAAATTTTGACGAATTTTTCGCGACGGCGGTCACTCGAATACCAGAAGTATTGCATGATTCCCAAAACCCAGAACACCTTGCCGTGTTCTTTCATGAACTGCTTGCGAGCGGCTTTGAGCGCGGAGACTTGACCGGTTTCCAGGAAATGGTGGGCGGCGTCGGCCGTCATGCGACCGCAGGCCATGGCGTAGTAAATGCCTTCGCCAGAAGAGGGCGCCACCACGCCGGCGGCGTCGCCACACAGCATCACATCGCGGCCGTTGTCCCAGCGCGGCAAGGGCTTCAAGGGAATGGGCGCGCCTTCGCGGCGCAAGGTGGTCGCGCCTTGCAGGCCGGCGGTTTCACGCAAGCGGCCCACGGCGTTGCGCAGTGAAAAGCCTTTGTCGGCGCTGCCGGTGCCCACGCTCATGGTGTCGCCGTGGGGGAACACCCAGCCGTAAAAGTCGGGCGACAAGGTGCCGCGGTAATACACATCGCAGCGCTCGGGGTCGTGGGTGCTCGAGGCCTCGGGGGCAGAAATGATCTCGTGGTAGGCGAACACATAGCGTGTTTTTTCTGCACCTTCCACACATTGGCGGGCGACCTCAGAGCGGGCGCCGTCGGCGCCCACAATCAGGCGCGCTCGAACGCTGGTTTCGTAGGGCTCGTCTTTGGAAGGGCGCGCCTGAAAATGCACGCGGGCCATGCCATCGGCGTCACGGCTCACGCGGTCAAAGGTGCCGCGCTGGCGCACTGCGCCATGGCTGGCGGCGCGCTCGCGCAGCCACTCGTCAAAGGCGTCGCGGTTGACCATGCCCACAAAGCCATTTTCAATCGGGATATCGACGCGGTTGTCGCTGGGCGAAATCATGCGCGCGCAGCGTGCACGTGCCACCAGCAAGTGGTCTGGGATTTCAAAGTCTTTGATCAGGCGGGGGGGAATGGCGCCGCCGCAAGGCTTGATGCGCCCGCCGCGATCGAGCAAGAGCACGCGCCAGCCCTTTTGGGCCAAATCGTCTGCCGTGGTGGCGCCCGCTGGGCCGCCGCCGATGACCACCGCGTCGAAGTTGTCTGCTGTCATGGCTGTTGTCCTTGACTCGCCCAAGAGGCATTAGAGAGGTTGGAAGAAGCGCGCCGTGCGCGGGGTGTGGCGACTTGAACGGCCCACCAGGCCGAGGCCACAAACAGCAACATTTCGAAGAAGAAGACGCTGGCATAGGCCAGGTCGAGTTGCTGAATCACATGGCGGGCGAGGTCAGTGGCACCGGTGCCCACCAGACCTCCCAAGCCAAAAGCAATGCCTTGCGCTGCGCCCCACAAGCCCATGCGCGTGCCTTCGCGGCCCGAGGTGCCCTCGCGCGCCAAGCGCATCATGGTGCTGATGGCCGCAATCGAGAACGCCCCGTTGGCCACGCCCAGCAGCCAGACATTGGCCCGCAAGGGCCAGCCTGCGCCATGCAAGCCGGCCAGGCACAGCCCGCCCATGGCCAGGCCCGAGACCAGGCAGCCGCCGACCATCCAGCTTTGCACGCTGCCAAAGCGCCCGCGTGCCCAGCCACTGCCGGCCACGGCCACGCTGAGCATGCCCAGCAACACCGCGCCATGCTGCAGGCCGGAGAGTTGCGTGGTTTCGCCCGGCGTCATTTGCAGCACGGCACCGGCAAAGGGTTCCAGGATCAAGTCTTGCGCGCTGTAGGCCAGCATCGACAAAAACACAAAAATCGTGAAGCGCCGTGCTTGCGGCTCTTGCCAAACTTCTTTCAGCACTTTGAAAAAATCTGCCTGCGATGGCGATGCGGCGGCCTGCGCATGCTGTTCGGCAGCGGCGAGTTCGACAGGACGGCCTTCCAGGCGCCACACGCTCAAGCTGCTCAGCAAAAACGCGATCAGCGAGACACAGCTGGTGACCAGCACCAAGCGCTCGGGGCTGTAGGGGTCCAGCCATTTGCCCGCGGTGACGGCGGTCAGGGCGAAGCCCATGATCATCATCATCCAGACGGTGGTGGCCGCCGGTGCGCGCAGGGCATCGGGCACGCGTTTGGACATCAGCACCAGCAAGGAGGTGCCGCAGGCGCTGACCCCCAGGCCAATCATCATGAAGGCCACAATGGCCAGGGCAATGCCTTGCAGGCGGTCTTGCGCCATCCAGGCGGTGGCCATGGCAGCGAGGCAGCCCCCCAAGGCCAGCACCGCCATGCCGCCCACCATCCAGGGCGTGCAGCGCTTGCCGCGGTCGGCGCCGTAGCCCAGCCGCGGTCGCACGATTTGCACGGCGTAATGCAAGCCCACCAAAAAGCCGGGCAACAAAGCGGGCAAGGCCAGCTCCACCACCATCACACGGTTCAGGGTCGAGGTGGTCATGACCACCACCGCACCCAGACAGGCCTGGATCAGGCCCAAGCGCACAATTTGCAGCCAACCGAAAGGTGTTGCCGTGGTCATGCGGCGACTCCGTGGCTGACGCGCAAGGCCCAGGCGCTGACCATCATGCCGGACACATACAGCGGCACGCCGAAGGCGCTGAGCATCAAGGCCTTTTGCACCGGGTCTTTCAAGAAGCGTTGCATCAAGGGCAGCTGCCCCAAGCCCAGGCCCAACACCGCCAGCGCATGCCAGGGCGCTTGCCAGGACAGCAGCAGGGCGATGACCACCGCTTGCGGCAGCAGCATCATCAGGCAGGCGGTGCGTGCAGCGCCTTGCACCCCCAACTTCACGGGCAAGGAGCCGACGCCCATGCGTCGGTCACCTTCAATGGCCTTGAAGTCGTTGAGCGTCATGATGCCGTGCGCGCCCAAACTGAACAGCATGGCCAGCACGATGGAGCGGCCTTCGGGCAGCACATCGCCCAGCATCACAGCGGCACCGGTGAGCCAGGCCAGGCCTTCGTAGCTCAAGGCACAGGCGGCATTGCCAAACCAGCCGTTTTCTTTGAGCCTGAAGGGTGGCGCGCTGTAGGCCCAGGCCAGCACCAGGCCGAGACCTGCCGCCACAAAGCCCCAGGGGCTCAAATGCCAGGCCCACAGCAGGGACAGCACGGTCCAGAAGATGGCGATGTACAGCCCCCATTGGCCGGGGATGCGCCCCGAGGGAATGGGGCGATGGGGTTCATTGATGGCGTCCACATGCCGGTCGAACCAGTCGTTCACCGCCTGGCTGCTGGCGCACACCAAGGGACCGGCGAGCACCAGCCCCAGAAAAATCGCCAGCCATTGGTCTTTGAAGGACTGGCCCGACGCCACCACCCCGCAGGCGAAGGCCCACATGGGTGGAAACCAAGTGATGGGCTTGAGAAGTTCGGCGACGGAAGACAGGGCGGGGCGTGTCATGCCAACATTTTGGCGTGACACAAAAATATGTCAACCGAAATTTACAATTCAGTGGTCTTTGTCGCTGGCCAGGCCAAAACGGCGCAGCTTCACATACAGGCTTTGGCGTGACAGGCCCAGCATTTCGGCCGCAGAGGCGCGGTTGTTGTGGGTCAGGTCCAGGGCCGCCAGAATGCACATGCGCTCGATCATGTCGCTGGTCTCGCCCACAATGTCTTTCATGGGCATGCGGCCCACCAGCTGCGCCAGCTGGGCCACCGAGTCGGCCATGCCGGAGGCCATGGCCGGGGTTTCCGAGACGCGCTTGCGCGCGGTGTCGCGCACATAGAGCAGCCAATGGGCATTCGGGTCGGACAGGGTCATGGCGGTGATTTCCACCGCCAGGTTGAGCCCGGAGAAGGTTTGCAGCTCGGTGGCGAACCCGCGCACCTGGCCCATTTGCTTCACATTGGTTTGCAAAACGCTCCAATCCACCGCGCCCCGTGCCAGCCAGCGCTCCAGCGGGTGGCCTTGCAGTTGGGCCAGCGAGATGGCGCCCAGTTGCGACAGGAACTCGGCATTGGCCGACACAATCACGCCTTGGCGATCGGCCACCACCCAACCGTCGGGGGAGCGCTCCAGGGCTTCTTGCATCCAGCCCATGCCGGCCGACTCGACGTCTTTGGCCGAGGGGGCATCGCCACGCAGGTAACGCAGCAAAAATTGCGCGCCGTGCTCGCTGGGGAAGGCTTTGACCGACAGCGTGCCGTCTTGGGTCGTGCCCAGGAACTGGGCCCGGCCCATTTCGACCCGGCCGGTGGCCTGGGCCATGCGCAACAAGGACACCACTTCTTCGCGCGAATGGGGCTCGAAGCAGTCTGCGATTTCGCGGTCCACGATGCGACGGGTGAGGTCTTTCAAAAGGGACTGTGCGGCAGGGTTGACGTCCAGCACTTTTTGGCTGATGGCGTCCACCGTCAGCATGGGCTCGGTCGAGGTCTCGAACAGAATGCGCGTGCGCCCTTCCATGTGGCGCAGGCGTTGGTAGTCGCGCTCCAGCGTTTGCTGCGCCTCGATGAGCCGTTGCTGCAACGCGGCCAGGGCTTGCATGCCGCGGCCCAGCGCCAGGTTGACTTTGCTGTTCAGCGACAAGACGATGTATTCCAGGGGAATGTCGCGCCCCTGCTCGGTGGGGTGGTTCACTTGCCGCCAGCGCGCGCGTTGGTCGGTGGTGGGGGTGGCCAGCATCTCGCTGACCTTGGGCCGGCTCTCGGAGGTGACCGTGTCCACCCAGCGCTTGCCAATCCATTGAGGGCATTGCAAGACCGACAAATCATCCCAGCCCACAGAGACCGATTCGATGACGCCTTCGCTGTTCAAGACCAACGCAATGTCGGAGGTCGCGCCAATCAGTTGGGCCAGTTTGTCAGCAGTGAGCTGGGGAAGTTTCATTTCAAGTGTCAGAGAGAGAGGGTGTGAACGACCGTCAAGTGAGGTTGATTCAGGAAGAACTATAAGCGATCAATATTGTCAATTTGGCAATACAGGCATCGCTGACAGGGGTGTTTTCCAGAAGCGAATCTGAGGGCAGGCCAGGGCTAGCGGTTCATGCGCTCCACCCATTGAAAAGCCAGCTTGCTGGCTTGGTCGGCCTCCTGGCCCAGGAAGTCGCCCCCCAGGTCGTGCGCCATCTCAGGATGCGCCATCAGCAAGGGGCCGCCCACCATCACCTGAAGCTTGGGGTTCAAGCTGGCTTGACGCAGGGCCTCGATCAGCTGGCGCGTGTGCGGCAAGCGCCGGTCGGTGGCCACCGACAAGCCCAACAGGTCCACATGGAAGCTTTTCACATGCGCCAGCAGGGTGGCTTCTTTCATGCCGGCCGTGGGGTGAACTTGCCAGCCATCGCGTTTGAAAAAGGCCTGCAGCATCAACAGCCCCAGGCTGTGCTGGTCTTGGAAGTCGCCGGCCAGCAGGGCCACACGCTGGTGGGCGCCCGGCAGCGGTTCCGCGCTGCGCAGAAAACGGCCTTCCCAGCGCAGCACCAGCTCTTGCAGGCGGCCCACGGCCAGGGTCAGGTTGGCAAAGTGAATTTGGTCGGAAAGCCACCATTGGCCGAGTTGGCGGGCGGTGGCGGCGATGCCTTGCAGGTACAGCCGCTCCATGTCCCAGCCTTGGGCCAACAGCTGTTCCAGCTTGAGTTCCACTGCGGGCAGGCTGTCCAGGCTGGCATGGGCCAGATCGGCCAGTGCCTCGGCCGACAGACTTTCGACGGGCGTGTGCGGGCTATGCGCGCCAGTGCGCCGGCGAACCAAGTCGGGAATGACCACGCTTTGCAGGGTTCGCTGTAGGGGCACCCCTATAGGCTGCCGTTGTGCATGTGGATCCGACATGTCGCGCTCCTTGCGCTTCGGGTGAGCCCTTAAACCCGTCGGTAAAAAAGCAGTTTTGGAGTACTTGTCAGAAGTGTCAGGTTTTTTCTTGGGCTTACTCACTAGTGAAAACCCTTAGTATGTAATTTAAATATGACGTCAATTTAAATTGACAGTATCGACCCAGTTGACTAAAGTGGCCAGGTGAATAACGCAAAAGGGTTTGAATGACGCGCTCCGGTTCCTCAGGGTTGAACACGCCGCCGGGCTTGTACACGCCGGAGCAGCGCGCCCGCCGTGACGCCACGCGGTGGACCTGGGTCCAGGGTGTGCTGGCGCCCGTGCAGTTTTTGGTCTGCCTCATCAGCCTGGGGATGGTGCTGCGCTGTTTGCTGACCGGGGAGGGCGAAAACGCGGCCCTGCTGTCGGTCATCGTCAAGACCGTGCTGCTCTACACCATCATGGTCACCGGCTGCATTTGGGAAAAAGTCGTGTTCGGGCAGTATTTGTTCGCGGCGGCGTTTTTCTGGGAAGACGTTTTCAGCATGTTGGTGCTGGTGCTGCACACCGCTTATGTCTGGGCCTGGCTCAACGGCCACTGGGCGGTGCGCGACCTGTTGCTGCTGGCCTTGGCGGCTTATGCCGCCTATGCCATCAATGCCATTCAGTTCCTCCTGAAATTGCGGGCGGCCCGGCTGCAGGAAGCCGCCGGCAAAGACAGCGCGGCCCCCTCGATTGTGTTGACCTCGGGAGAGAGCGCATGAGTCCTGTCATTCCCCTTCGCAGCGTGCCTGCCACCAGCGGTTGCGCCGACCTGGAGGTGCGCACCGAGCGCGGCCAGCGCGAAGTGTTCTGCGGCCTCACCGGCATCATTTGGCTGCACCGCAAAATCCAGGATGCCTTCTTCCTGGTGGTGGGCTCGCGCACCTGTGCGCACCTGATTCAGTCGGCGGCCGGCGTGATGATTTTTGCCGAGCCCCGTTTTGGCACCGCCATCATTGATGAGCGTGACCTCGCGGGCCTGGCCGATGCCAACGAAGAGCTTGACCGCGTGGTGTCCGAGCTGTTGGCCAGACGCTCCGACATCAAGCTGTTGTTCCTGGTGGGCTCTTGCCCCTCGGAAGTGATCAAGCTCGATTTGTCGCGCGCCGCCTTGCGCCTGAGCAAAGTGCACACGCCCCGCACGCGGGTGTTGAGCTATTCGGGCAGCGGCATTGAAACTACCTTCACCCAGGGCGAAGACGCCTGCCTGGCGGCCATGGTGCCCGAGTTGCCCGCAGAAACCGCCACCGATCAGCATTTGATGGTGGTCGGCACCCTGGCCGATGTGGTGGAAGACCAGCTCAAAAAATTGCTGCTCGCCATGGGCATTCCCCGGGTCGATTTCTTCCCGCCGCGCAACAGCACGTCCATGCCCACGGTGGGCAAGAACACGCGGTTTTTGCTGGCGCAACCCTTCTTGGCCGACACGGCCCGCGCCCTCGAGGCGCGCGGTGCGCAACATTTGCAAGCCTTGTTCCCCTTGGGCATCGAGGGCACCACGCAGTGGCTGATGGCCGCCGCCCAAGCCTTTGGCATTTCGCCGCAACGTGTCGAGGAAGTCACGCAGGGGCCGCGCCAACGTGCGGCCCAGGCTTTGTCGCGGCACCGTGCCTTGCTGCAAGAGCGCTCGGTGTTCTTCTTTCCCGATTCGCAATTGGAAATACCGCTGGCGCGTTTCCTGCACCGCGAGCTCGGCATGAAGCTCACCGAAGTGGGCACGCCGTATTTGCACCGTCAGCACATGGCCAATGAACTGGCCGATTTGCCCCAGGGGGTGACCCTCACCGAAGGGCAGCATGTGGAAAACCAATTGGACCGTTGCCTCTCGCTGAACCCCGACTTGGTGGTGTGCGGCTTGGGTTTGGCCAATCCCCTGGAAGCCCAGGGCATCACCACCAAATGGGCGATCGAGTTGGTGTTCACGCCCATCCAAGGGTACGAGCAGGCGGGTGACTTGGCCGGCTTGTTCAGTCGGCCCCTAGACCGTCGCATGAAGCTGGTGGCATAGGAGTCATGACATGCAATTGACACTCTGGACATACGAAGGCCCGCCCCACGTGGGTGCCATGCGCGTGGCCACGGCGCTGAAGGACGTGCACTATGTGCTGCACGCCCCCCAGGGTGACACCTACGCCGACTTGTTGTTCACCATGATCGAGCGCCTGCCGCGCCGCCCACCCGTGACCTACACCACCTTCCAGGCCCGTGACCTGGGAGGCGATACCGCCCAGTTGTTCAAAGACGCCGCCCGCGAAGCCTTTGAGCGCTTTCAGCCCAAAGCCATGTTGGTGGGCGCATCCTGCACGGCCGAGTTGATTCAGGACGACCCCGGCGGCTTGGCCCTGGCGCTGCAACTGCCGGTGCCTGTGGTGGCCTTGGAGCTGCCCGCTTACCAACGCAAAGAAAACTGGGGCGCGGCCGAGACGCTGTACCAACTGGTGCGCAAAATGGCGCGACCCCCCACCAAGACCGAAGGCGAGAAGCCAGCCCAACCCAGCTGCAACATTCTGGGCCCCACGGCCTTGGGTTACAGGCACCGCGACGATGTGCGCGAAATCAAGGGCTTGCTCACCAGCATGGGCGTGGATGTTCGCGTCGTGGCGCCTTGGCAAGCCACGGTGGAAGATCTGGCCCGACTGCCCGAGGCCGACTTCAATGTGGTGCTCTACCCCGAGATTGCGCAAACCACGGCAAGCTGGCTGGAGCGCCAGTTTCAACAACCCTTTACCCGCTGTGTGCCCATTGGCACCGGTGCCACGCTGGAGTTTGTGCGCGAAGTGGCCGCCCTCACAGGCTTGCCGATTCCCGAGTCGCTGAGCGAGCATGCCCATGCAGAATGGTATGCACGCTCGGTCGACTCGAACTACCTGACCGGCAAGCGCGTGTTCGTGTTTGGCGACGCCAGCCACGCCGTGGCCGCCGCCCGTGTGGCCGCCCGAGAAATGGGCTTCGAGGTGGTGGGTCTGGGCACCTACAGCCGCGAATTTGCCCGCGAGGTGCGCGATGCGGCCAAGCTCTATGGCGTGGAGCCGCTGATCACCGACGACTACCTCGAGGTCGAGCGTCGCATTGTGGAGCTGCAGCCCGAGCTGATCCTGGGCACGCAGATGGAGCGCCACATTGCCAAGAAAAATGGCATTCCCTGCGCGGTCATTTCCGCGCCGGTGCATGTGCAAGATTTTCCGGCGCGCTATGCCCCGCAAATGGGCTTCGAAGGCGCGAACGTCCTGTTCGACACCTGGGTGCACCCCCTGATGATGGGCCTGGAAGAGCACCTCTTGGGCATGTTCCGCGAAGACTTCGAGTTCCATGCCGAAGCCGCGCCCTCGCATTTGGGCTCGGCCAGCGCCTCTGTCAAGCATGCCTCACCGGTCCCTGAAGTGGTCCTCAAGTCCCAGCCGGAAGGCTGGGCCCCCGAAGCTGAGAAGGAGTTAGGGAAGATTCCCTTTTTCGTGCGCGGCAAAGCGCGCCGCAACACCGAGCGCTATGCCCAAGAACGCGGCCTGACCCTCATCACGGTGGAGACGCTGTACGATGCCAAAGCCCATTTCAGCCGTTGACAGTGGCGCCGCCAAGCCACGGATGAACGTGGTCTTGCTGACCATGGACAACCATTTGTCCAGCTCGGCCCAGCGCGTCGCGGTGAATTTGCGTCAGCAAATGCCGGGCTTGCAATTCAAGATTCATTCGGCCTCTTCTTGGCGCGATGACGAGCAGTCCTTGCAGGTCTGCCGCGACGACATTGGCCAGGCCGACCTGGTCATCGTCACCATGCTGTTCATGGAAGACCACTTCCTGCCGGTGCTCGATGCCTTGCAGGCGCGCAGAATGGCCTGCGATGCCATGGTCTGCGTGATGTCGGCGCCGCCCGTCATGCAATTGACCCGCATGGGCAAGTTCAGCATGGACGCGCAGACTGGCGGCCTGATGGGCCTGCTCAAGCGCTTGCGTCCCACCCAAAAAGAAGGTGCTGCTGCCAACGCGCCCAAAGCCACCGCAGGCGCCAAGCAAATGGCCATGCTGCGCCGCTTGCCCAAGCTGCTGCGCTTCATTCCCGGCACCGCCCAAGATGTGCGCATCTTCTTCCTGGTGATGCAGTATTGGCTGGCCGGCTCGCAAGACAACATGTCCAGCATGGTGCAACTGCTGGTTCAAAAATACGCCAGCGGACCGCGCGTAGCCTTGCGTGATCGCGCACGGCCGCAAGAGGTCATTGAGTACCCCGAGGTCGGTGTCTACCATCCGAAGCTGAAGGGCGGCATTGGCGCCGATGCCAAAGCCTTGCCCGGTGCCAAAGACAGTACACGTCCGCGCGTGGGTTTGTTGCTGTTGCGGTCTTATTTGTTGGCGGGCAACTCGGCACACTACGATGCCGTGATCCAAGCCCTGGAGTCGCGTGGCTTGAATGTGATTCCTGCTTTCGCCAGCGGCCTTGATGCCCGCCCGGCCATCGAGCAGTTCTTCCAGCAAAGTGGCAAGTCGCATGTGGACGCGCTGGTGTCGCTCACGGGTTTTTCCTTGGTGGGCGGCCCGGCCTACAACGATGCGCGCGCCGCAGAAGCCATCCTGACCCAACTCGATGTGCCCTACCTGGCGGCGCACCCTGTGGAGTTTCAATCGCTGGACCAATGGGGCTCGTCCAACCGCGGCCTGTTGCCGGTGGAAAACACCATCATGGTGGCCATTCCTGAGCTCGATGGCTCCACCGGTCCCATGGTGTTTGGCGGCCGTGCCGGCGCAGAAGGCGTGACTTGCACAGGTTGCGAGCGTGGCTGCACCTTCACCAAGGCCGAGCAAGCACAAGATATGTTCACCTGTGCCGAGCGCACCGAGATGCTGGCCGCCCGTGTGCAGCGCCTGGTGAGTTTGCGCAAGAAAAAAACCCAAGACCGCAAGCTCGCCGTGGTGGTGTTCAACTTTCCGCCCAACGCCGGCAGCGTGGGCACGGCTGCGTATTTGTCGGTGTTCGAGTCGCTGTTCAACACGTTGCGCTCGCTCAAGGCCGAAGGCTATGCGGTCGAGATGCCCAGCTCGGTCGATGATTTGCGCGACCGCCTGTTGCATGGCAATTCGGCACAGTACGGCATGCAGGCCAATGTGCACCACCGCATTCCTGTTTCTCAACATGTGCAGCAAGAGCGCTGGCTCAACGAAATCGAAGCCCAGTGGGGCCCGGCACCGGGTCGTCAGCTGACCGATGGCCAGAACCTCATGGTCATGGGCATCCAGCTGGGCCAGGTCTTGGTGGCGGTGCAACCGGGCTTTGGCTACGAGGGCGACCCGATGCGCCTGTTGTTCGAGTCGGGCTTTGCCCCGACCCATGCCTTCAGCGCCTTCTACCGTTACCTGCGCGAAGAGTTTCAGGCCGACGCCGTGCTGCACTTTGGCACCCATGGCGCGCTGGAGTTCATGCCGGGCAAGCAGGCCGGCATGTCGGGCAGTTGCTGGCCCGACCGCCTGATTGCCGACTTGCCCAATGTGTATTTGTACGCTTCCAACAACCCTTCGGAAGGTGCGCTGGCCAAGCGCCGATCGGCCGCCACCCTGGTCAGTTACCTGACGCCGACAGTGGGCGAGTCGGGCTTGTACAAAGAGTTGCTGGACATCAAGCAAAGCCTGGACCGCTGGCGCCAGATGGAGTCGGCCGAGCCCGAAGAACGTGTCGCGCTCTCGCAGTTGCTGCACCAGCAAGCGCTGGCCATGTCGCTCGAGGTGCCCGCACAATGGCCTGAAGACACCCGTTGGATCGACAGCATGCAAGCGCAATTGCTGGAGATCGAATACACGCTGATTCCCGAGGGCATGCATGTGGTGGGCCAGGTGCCCACGGCAGCCCAGCGCCTGGCCACCCTCAAGGCCATGGCCAAAGCCATGGCGGTGGACCAGAACGATGTGCTGGAACAACTGGTGGCCGGTGCCAGCGAGGCCAGCTTGCGCAAGGCCATGGGCAAGTTGCCCGAAGAACAACAGCAGTCTTTGCAAAAACTGATGGACACCAACCGTCTGCTGCAAGAAGACCATGAAACCAAGGGCCTGCTGCGTGCCCTGGACGCGCGCTACACGCCGCCCGCACCGGCCGGCGATTTACTGCGCATGCCCGAGGTCTTGCCCACCGGGCGCAACATGCATGGCCTGGACCCTTTCCGCTTGCCCACCACCTTTGCGGTGCAAGAAGGCCAGCGCCAGGCCGAGCGCCTGCTGGCGCGCTATGCCAGCGACGGCGGCGGCTATCCGGAAACCGTGGCCATGGTGTTGTGGGGCACCGACAACCTCAAGTCCGAGGGCGGGCCCATGGCGCAAGCCCTGGCCTTGATGGGCATGGCGCCGCGCTTTGACACCTATGGTCGCTTGGCTGGTGCCGCCTTGATTCCGCTGGCCACGTTGGGCCGCCCGCGCATTGATGTGGTCATCACGCTGTCGGGCATTTTCAGGGACCTGCTGCCTTTGCAAATTCGCATGCTGGCCGAAGCCAGTTTCCTGGCGGCCTCGGCCGATGAGCCCGAAGACATGAACTATGTGCGCAAGCATGCCATGGCCTTCATGGCCGAGCATGGCGGCACACTGGAAGCCGCCTCTCTGCGCGTCTTTGGCAATGCCGAAGGCGCCTACGGGGCCAATGTGAACCATCTGGTGGACAGCAGCTGCTGGGAAAACGAAGACGAGTTGGGCAATGCCTTCACCCAGCGCAAAGGCTTTGCCTACGGCCGCGAAGGCCGGCCTGTGCGCAACAACGCGGTTTTGCAAAGCACCCTGGCCAGCGTGTCCTTGACCTACCAGAATCTGGATTCGGTGGAGTTGGGCGTCACCAGCATCGACACTTACTTTGACACCTTGGGCGGCATCAGCCGTGCGGTCTTGCAGGCCAAGCACCAGCAACACGGCAATGCCGCGGTGGCGCCGCCGGTCTACATCGGTGACCAAACCCAGGGCAGTGGCGTGGTGCGCACCCTGAACGAACAAGTGGCGCTGGAAACCCGCACCCGCATGCTCAACCCCAAGTGGCATGAAAGCATGCTGCAACACGGCTACGAAGGTGTGCGCCAAATCGAGGCGCACCTCACCAACACCATGGGCTGGTCGGCCACCACAGGGCAAGTGCAGCCCTGGGTGTACCAGCAGTTGGCGCAGACCTTCATGCTCGATCCGGCCATGCGCGAGCGCCTGGCGCAATTGAATCCAACCGCGTCGGCCAAGGTGGCGCACCGCTTGTTGGAAGCTTCACGACGGCAGTACTGGCAACCAGATGCCGAGACCATGAGTGCCTTGCAAAAAGCAGGCGAAGAGTTGGAAGACAGGCTGGAAGGTGTCCAGCAAGGAGTGCTTGCATGATTGAAACAACCGCGGTTCCTATTTCCCAAATCGGTCGTACACCACGAGGTGCTGACGGCGAGGGAAGTGTGCAGGTACAGATGGACCCCAGTGTCAAGATTGGGACGGCCAAAGTGTTTGCCGTGTACGGCAAGGGCGGCATTGGCAAAAGCACCACCTCCTCGAATTTGTCGGTGGCTTTCAGCAAGCTGGGCAAGCGCGTCCTGCAAATTGGCTGCGACCCCAAGCACGACTCGACCTTCACGCTGACCAAAAAGCTGATGCCCACGGTGATCGACGCGCTCGAGGCGGTGGACTTTCACGCCGAAGAGTTGCGCGTCGATGACTTTGTCTACAAAGGCTACAACGGTGTGATGTGCGTGGAAGCTGGCGGCCCGCCCGCAGGCACGGGCTGCGGCGGCTATGTGGTGGGGCAAACCGTCAAGCTGCTCAAAGAGCACCACTTGCTGGAAGACACCGATGTGGTGATTTTCGATGTGCTGGGCGATGTGGTGTGCGGCGGCTTTGCAGCCCCCTTGCAACACGCCGACCGCGCCCTGATCGTGACCGCCAACGACTTCGACTCGATCTTCGCCATGAACCGCATCGTGCAGGCGATTGGCGCCAAGTCCAAAAACTACAACGTGCGTTTGGGCGGCGTGATTGCCAACCGCAGCGATGCGACCGACCAGATCGACAAATTCAATGCGGTGGTAGGTTTGAAAACCATGGCGCATTTCCCCAACCTCGATGAAATCCGCCGCAGCCGTTTGACCAAGTCCACCTTGTTCGAGTTGGAGCCCACGCCCGCCGTCAAGGCCGTGCAGGACGAGTACATGCGGCTCGCGGCCTCACTCTGGCTGGGCACCGACCCCTTGCCGGCCGTGCCCATGAAAGACCGCGATATTTTTGACCTGTTGGGATTTGACTGATGCAGCACACAAGCTACCTGGAACGGCGCGGCGAGATCGAAACCTATTTCGATCGCACGGCCGCGCAAGCCTGGGAACGTCTGACCTCGGATGCGCCCGTAGGCCGCATTCGCGCCACCGTACGCGCCGGGCGCGACCGCATGCGCAACACCTTGTTGTCGTGGTTGCCCGAAGACATGAGCGGCCAGCGCTTGCTGGACGCCGGATGTGGCACCGGTGCCTTGGCCGCAGAAGCGGCACGCCGTGGCGCCCATGTGGTGGCGATAGATTTGTCGCCCACCCTGGTGCAACTGGCGCAAGAGCGCTGGCAAGCCAATTTCCAGGACCAGGTCAGTGGCCGCATCGACTTCCTCAGCGGCGACATGCTCGACGCCAAGCTGGGACGCTTTGATCACATGGTGGCCATGGACTCGCTGATTCATTACGACCTGCCGGACTTGGTCCAGGCTTTGGAAACCTTGTCGCAGCGCTGCGAGCAATCCATGGCCTTCACCTTCGCGCCGCACTCGGCCTTGCTGGCCGCCATGCACCGCGTGGGCCGCTGGTTTCCGCGCAGCGATCGTTCGCCGTCGCTCGCACCCATGCGCCAAGAAGATCTGAAGTCGGCCTTGACGCACAAATTGGGCGTCACAGGCTGGGAAGAGGGCGAGACGCTGCGCGTGGCCAGCGGGTTTTACACCTCGCAGGCTTGGCAGTGGAGGCGCGAATGCGCCTGATGTTCCGCGCGCCCCCCTGGCTGCTGGCCTTGGCCAGTCGGTACATGCCGTTTGCGGACGCCGTGTCACACGACTTGCCTTTGGGGCGCTTGCTGCGTTTGTCGCTGTTCCAGGCGGCCATTGGCATCACGCTGGCCTTGCTGGTGGGCACCTTGAACCGGGTGATGATTGTGGAGTTGGGCGTGCCCGCCTGGTGGGTGGCCCTGTCGGTGGCTTTGCCCCTGGTGTTTGCACCGCTGCGCACCTTGATTGGCTACCGCAGCGACACCCATCCTTCGGCCCTGGGCTTGCGCCGATTGCCGTATTTGTGGGTGGGCACCTTGTTGATGTTTGGCGGCCTGGCCATCATGCCCTTTGCCTTGTTGGCCCTGGCCGAGCCGCGCGAAGGCTATTTGTGGACCGGGCGCATTGGCGCCGCGCTGGCTTTCTTGCTGGTGGGCGCCGGCATTCAGATGACGCAAACCTCGGGTCTGGCGCTGGCGTCTGACATTGCCCAGGAAGACAAAAGGCCGCGCGTGGTGGCCTTGCTGTACGCCATGCAACTCATGGGCATGGTGGTGGGCAGCGCTTGTCTGGGTTGGCTGCTGCACGACTTCACGCCCTTGCGCATGATCCAAGTGGTGCAGACCTCGGCCGTGGTGGTGGTCTTCTTGTGCCTGTTCTCCTTCTGGAAGCAAGAAGCGCGCGGCGCACGGCGCGGTCGCCGGGAACCCGATGGCTTTGCCAAGAATTGGGGTCGCCTGATGGCCATTCCCAAGATGCGCCGTTTCTTGTGGACCGTGGGCCTGGGCACTTCCGCTTTCAGCATGCAAGACGTGCTGCTCGAGCCCTTTGGTGGCGAGATTCTCAAGCTCGATGTGGGCCTGACCAGTTCGCTCACCGCCTTGAGCGCTGGCGGCTCGTTGATCGCGTTTTTGTTGTCGGCACGCTTGCTCTCCAAGGGCCTGGATGCCTGTCGCCTGGCGGCCGTTGGCGCCTTGCTGGGCTTGCCCGCTTTTGCCTGCGTGATTTTTTCGGCGCCCCTCGACTCCAGCTGGCTGTTCCGTTTTGGCAGCGCGCTGATTGGCTTTGCCGGTGGCCTGTTCTCCGTGGGCATGTTGATCACAGCGATGGAAATGCCCGACAAAGAAATGACCGGCATGGTGCTGGGCGCCTGGGGCGCGGTGCAAGCCACGTCGGCCGGTGTGTCCATGGCCTTGGGCGGCGTTTTGCGAGACGCCATCACCTCGCTGGCCAGCACCGGCTGGTTGGGCGAGCCCCTGAATTCACCGGCCACCGGTTACAGCTTTGTTTTCCATTTGGAAATCTATTTCTTGTTTGTGGTTCTGATTGCGCTCGGTCCTTTGGTCCGACGCCGTCAGAGCAAGCGTTCAGCAACGCAGCCAATGGGTCTGGCTGAGTTGCCAGGTTGAATGTTGACCCCTTAAAGCCGCAGGAGGCCTGATTATGGAAACTGGTGCCATCACACAGTATGTTGACGTCGCACAGATCGTCTTGTATCTGTTCTGGATCTTTTTTGCCGGACTGATTTATTACCTCGTGCGCGAAAGCCACCGCGAGGGCTACCCCATGGATTCGGGCCGTGAGAACGGCCCCAAAGTCCAGGGCTGGCCAGTGCCCGAGCCCAAAACCTACAAAATGGCCGACGGCCACACCATTCTGGCGCCGGACTTCAACCGCCCCGACGGCACCTACCATGGCCAACCCAGCCATGGCTGGAATGGCGCACCGCTGGAGCCGGTGGGCGACCCCCTGCTGGCAGGTGTCGGTCCCGGTGCCTGGGCGCAGCGCGCCGATGTGCCCGACATGACCCACCATGGCGACGTCAAGATCGTGCCCTTGCGTGTGGCGACCGACCACAGAGTGGCGATGCGCGATGTCAACCCGATTGGCCTGCCGGTCATTGGGGGCGACGGCGAAGTGGCCGGCCATGTCAAGGACATGTGGATCGACCGCGCAGAAATGATGTTCCGCTACCTTGAAATTGAACTGCCCAGCGGCCAACGCGTGCTGGCCCCCACACCGTTTGCGCGCATCCGCCGCACCGAGGTGGAGTTGACCGCGATTCTGTCCACCCAGTTCGCCAATGTGCCGGCCTTGCGCAATCCTGACCAGATCACCTTGCTGGAAGAGGAGAAGGTCTCGGCCTATTACGGCGCGGGCACCTTGTACGCCACGCCGCACCGTCAGGAGCCGATATTTTGAATCCGCACCACGAACACGAATTTGAAGCGGCGCCGGGCTTGCCCGAGGCGCTGCCTCGGGGTGAAACACTGATCTGGCAAGGCGTGCCCAAAGCGTCCTTGCTGGCCCTCCATGTGTTTCACCTGCGAAAGTTGGTGTTTTATTTTGCGTTCATGTTGCTGTTGCAAGCGCTGTACCTGGCCGGGGACCCCGAGGCCAACATTGCGCGCTCTGTGACCATCAGCGCGGTGATGGCGGGCCTGTGTTTGCTGTGCTTGCGCGGGGTGGCCTGGTATGCCGCGCGCAACACGCGCTACACCCTCACCAGCCGCCGGGTGGTGATGCGCATTGGCATGGTCTTGACCATCACCCTGAACATTCCCTTGAAGCAAATTCGCGCTGCCTCGGTGCGCGGCATGAAAGACGGCGCCGGTGACATCGCGCTGGGCCTGATTGGCAAAGACCAATTGGGCTGGCTGCATTTGTGGCCGCATGTGCGCGCCTGGACCTTCCGCAAACCCGAGCCTTGCTTGCGCTGCATTGACGATGTGCAACAGGTCTCTGCGCTGTTTTTGGCCGCTTGGCAAAAAGAAAATCCGCAAGTGACCGTCAGCTTGGGTGACAGCGTACCCGCTTCCCAAGCTCCCGCCCTGCAGGGTGCCACCACGATGCAAATGTCATGAGCTCGCACGCGCCCTACGACCCTCGCTCCCCATGGCCGCTGTGGCTGTTGGGGGCGCTGGCCATGACGGTGCTGGTGGTGGTGGGCTTGGCCCGCTGGGGTGGCTGGACCAGCGCGGGCCAGGATGCCGCTGTGCAGTGGTCGCGCGCTTTGTATTTTGAAGACCACGCTTCGGGTGCCGTGCAAGTGCGCGATGCCCGCAGCGGCGAAGAGGTCGCTCGCTTTGAAGGCGAGCAAGGTTTTTTGCGCGGCAGCTTGCGCGCTTTGATTCGCGAGCGCAAACGCCGTGAGCTGGGCCCTGAAGAGCCCTTCATTTTGCAAAGCCATGCGGATGGCCGCCTGACTTTGCATGACCCCGCCACGGGCAGCCGCATTCCCCTGGATTCTTTTGGACCGAGCAACCTGGCATTGTTCATGCCCTTGCGCGGTGACAACTTTCAAACTTCCGCTCGCTCACAAGGAGTAAAGCCATGAGCCCCAATTCCCTTGACTTTGACCATGTCGAACTCCTGATTGGATCGGTCGAGAGCGCCGAGGACGCCAACGCCAAAGCAGTCAAAAGCACCGTGCTCACGCCGCGTTTTTACACCACGGATTTCGCCGCCTTGGACCGCTTGGACATGTCTCCCGTGCGCGCCCAATGGGACGCGATGATGAAAGAGTACGAGGGCGACAATAACCACGACCACTTTCAGCGCGACAGCACGTTTGCCGATGAGGTTCGGCAGTTGATGCCCCAGCTGTCCCCGGAATTGCGCCAAGAGTTTCTGGATTTTTTGATCAGCTCCTTGACCTCGGAGTTTTCAGGTTGCATTCTTTACAACGAAATCCGCAAAAACGTCACCAACCCTGACATTAAACAGCTGATGACCTACATGGCGCGCGATGAGTCGCGGCATGCGGGCTTCATCAACCAGTCGCTGAAAGACTTCAATCTGGGCATTGATCTGGGCAGCCTGAAGAAAACCAAGCACTACACCTTCTTCAAGCCCAAGTACATCTACTACGCCACCTACCTGTCGGAAAAAATTGGCTATGCGCGCTACATCACGATTTTCCGTGAGCTCGAGCGCAACCCTGACAAACGCTTCCATCCCATCTTTCGCTGGTTTGAGCGCTGGTGCAATGACGAGTTCCGCCATGGCGAATCGTTCGCCCTGATGATGCGCGCCAACCCGCATTTGCTGCGTGGCCACAACCTGTTGTGGATTCGCTTCTTCATTCTGGCAGTCTACGCCACCATGTATGTGCGCGACCATACCCGCCCCCTGATGCACGAGGCCATGGGCTTGCACTCGACGAACTACGACTACGAAGTGTTTCGCATCACCTCGCAAATCGCGCGCCAGGTGTTCCCGGTGGAAGTCGACATTGACCACCCGGTGTTCCGCAAGTGCATGACGCGTCTGGTCGAGATTGCCGTGGCCGATGCCAAAGCCAAGAAGCAGGGCGGCTTGATGGGCGCCCTCAAGCACGGCTGGTGCGTCACCCAAGCCGTGGCCACTTTCGCGCGCCTGTATTTTGTGCCGGTGAAACGCAACCCCTTGCCTGCAGAGATGCGGGTGCAGCCCACCTGGTAACGGCCCCTTGCTCACGCTATGACTGACCTCCTGTCCTCCACTTTGTTCGCAGCGGTGATGGCCCTCTTGAGCTGGTGGCTGGGCACGGGCGCGATCTTGTGGCTGGTCAGGTTGCCGGCGCACATGTTCCGCCGCAGCATGTCCTTGTTGACGCTGTTGCTGGTGCTGAGCCTGATCGCCACGGGCTGGAGCATGCGCGAGCAATCGGTCATCGCCGACTATGTGGGCTTTGTGGCGGTGATCGTCATGTGGAGCTGGCATGAGATGGCCTTCCTCTCGGGCTGGATCACCGGGCCGCGCAAGATTGCGCAAGACCCCAGCGCCACGGGCCTGCGGCGCTTTGTGCTGGCCGTGCAGGCCTTGCTGTACCACGAGCTGGCCTTGCTGGTGAACTTTGGCGTCTTGTTGGCCATGCAGCAAGGCATGCCCAACCATGTGGCCATGTGCACCTTTGCCTTGCTGTGGTGCATGCGCCTGAGCGCCAAGCTGAACCTGTTTTTTGGCGTGCCGCAAGTGGGCGAGCAGTACCTGCCCCAGCATTTGCAGTACATCGGCAGCTATTTCCGGCGCTCGACCATCACCGGGTGCTTCTATCTGACCATCAGCCTGTCTGGCGGCACCTGGCTTTGGCTGGTGTTGCAGGCCCAGCGCGGCGCAGTCGAGGTCAGCACCGGCTGGGTTTTGCTGGCTTCCTTGCTGGGCTTGGCCATCATTGAGCATGTGCTGATGGTGTTTGCTTTGCCCCTGCAACGTTTATGGGGCTGGGCCATGAGGCAACGCGCCGCCAATGTCGCGGTCAGCGCCCCTGTTTTGCCCACCCACCCGGACCGCGCATGAACGCCTTTCGCACCACCGACGATCGCAGCCACTACGCGCCTGTCAGCCAAGCACGCCCCAAAGCGGTCGTGATTGGCAGCGGCTTTGGTGGTTTGGCAGCCGCCATTCGGCTGAGCTGCAAGGGCTACGACGTCGAAGTCTTTGAAAAACTGGACGGCCCCGGCGGTCGCGCCTTTGTGCACCGCCAGGACGGCTTCACCTTCGATGCCGGCCCGACCATCATCACCGCACCCTTCTTGCTCGAAGAATTGTGGACCCTGTGTGGCCGACGCTTCAGCGACGATGTGGATTTGCGCGAGATGGCGCCGTTCTACCGCATCCGCTTTGACGACGGCAGCTTCTTCGACTACAGCGGCGACGAAGCCGCCATGTGCGACCAGATCGCCAAGTTCGACGTCGAGGACATTGAGGGCTACAAGCGCTTGATGGACAAAGCCGAGCTGTGCCGCAAGCTGGGCTTCGAAGAGATGGGCTCGATCGCCTTTGACAGCATCAAGGACTTGATCGCCGCCTTGCCGTCATTTGCGCGCATGGGCGCCTGGCGCACCATTCACGATTTGGTGGCGCAGCACATCCAGCATCCCCAGCTGCGGGTGGTGATGAGCTTTCACCCGCTGTTGATTGGCGGCAACCCGTTTTCGGTGACGGCCGCTTATGCCCTCATCCACTCCCTGGAACGCAACTGGGGCGTGCATTCGGCCATGGGCGGAACAGGCGCCATTGTTCAGGGCCTGGTGGGCTTGTTGCGCCAGCGCGGCGTGAACATCCGCTACAACGCTGCTGTTCAAAAAATCCGTGTGGTCGAAAACCAGGCCAAGGGACTGGAGTTGGCCAGTGGTGAGTTTGTGCCCGCTGACATTGTGGTGAGCAATGCCGATTCAGCCTGGACTTACCGCTACTTGGTGGACGCAGAGCACCGCAGCCATTGGACCAACCGTCGCATTGACAACGGCCGTTACTCCATGGGCTTGTTTGTTTGGTATTTCGGAACGTCCAAGACCTACCCCGATGTGCCGCACCACATGATGGTCTTGGGGCCGCGCTACAAAGAATTGCTGACCGACATCTTCAAGCGGCACAAGCTGGCCGAAGACTTCAGCCTTTACTTGCACCGCCCGACCGCCACCGACCCGTCGTTGGCGCCTGCGGGTTGCGACACGTTTTACGCCCTGGCACCGGTGCCACACCTGGACAGCGGCACCGACTGGCCCGCATTTGCCGAGCACTATCGTCAAGCCATCGAGCGCGTGCTCGAAGCCTCGGTGTTGCCCGGTTTGTCGCGCGCCGTGGTCACCTCGAAAGTGACCACGCCGCAAGATTTTCACGATCGTCTGTGGTCTTACAAAGGGGCGGGGTTCGGCCTGGAGCCTTTGTTGCTGCAAAGTGCCTGGTTTCGCCCTCACAACCGAAGTGAAGACGTCCAGGGTTTGTACATGGTCGGCGCGAGCACCCATCCCGGTGCGGGCGTGCCCGGCGTGTTGATGTCCGCGAAAGCGCTTGAAACGGTGGTTCCCCATGCCTCATCTTTCGCCTGAGTACGATTCTCAGGATTTGCAGGCCTGCGTGGCCATGATGCAAGGTGGCTCCAAAACATTTTTTGCCGCCAGCCGCTTGCTGCCCATGCGCGTGCGCGCGGCGGCCATTGCGCTCTATGCGTTTTGTCGCGTGGCCGACGACTTGGTCGACCAAGGCGGTGATGCCCAGGCCAACTTGTCGATCTTGAAGCAGCGCCTGGATTTGATTTATGCCGGCACGCCCACCGATGCGGTCGAGGACCATGCCCTGGCCTTGGTGGTGCAACACCACCAATTGCCGCGCCTGTTTTTAGACGCCTTGCTGGAAGGCTTTGCGTGGGATGCGCAGGGGCGCCGCTACCAAACCATGGAAGACTTGCAAGCCTATGCCGCCCGCGTGGCGGCCACCGTGGGCGGCATGATGTGCTGGATCATGGGGCCGCAGGCGCCCCTCACGCTGGCCCGCGCCTGCGAGCTGGGTGTGGCCATGCAACTGACCAACATCGCCCGCGATGTGGGCGAAGACGCCCGCAATGGTCGCATTTACCTGCCCTTGCAATGGATGGTGGAGGCGGGGGTTGAGCCCGATGAGTGGCTGCAAGAACCCAAGATGAGTGCCAACCTGAAGACCGTCATTGAGCGTGTCTTGCAAGAGGCGGAGCAGCTGTACAAGCAAGCCCAAGCGGGCATTGCCGAGTTGCCGGCCGACTGTCGTGCAGCGATTCTGGCCGCGAGCCTGATTTATGCAGAGATTGGCCATCAGTTGCGGCGCGAAGGCCTGGACTCTGTGTCGCACCGAACCGTGGTGAGCACACGCCGCAAGTTGGTGTTGTTGGCCACGGCGTGGACCCAGTCGGGCTGGATTTACGCACAGCGCAACCCGGTTCAGCCCTTGCCCGCCATTGCGTTCTTGATTGCGCCGGAGGTGTTGAATGCCGATGAGCGCATGCGCACCTTGAACTTCCCCAATCGCGCCATGCCCCAGCGCATCGAATGGGTGTTGGGCTTGTTTGAGCGGCTGGAGAACGAGCGCCGTGGGCGCAAGACTGCGAGCCAGCCGCTGTAAGGTCTTACTTCTTCTTGCGCGGGCGGTTCATCCAGTTGGCAATCATGAACAAGCAGAACACGACGTACATGATGATGAAAATGGTGCTGAGTTCCATGGCTTCTCCTGAGTGAGCTTGTAAAGTAATTTCGTATTTCACCTGCGATTTTAAGTCGCATCAGTGTGAGGGGTTATTCGGCGGCGGCTGAGCAAGGGGATCATGGCCGCCCAGGCGGCCACCAGCAGCACGATTTCCAGCAGGTAAACCCCGTTGTAGCCGCTCAAGGCGCCCCAGTTCTGGGCCAGTAGGTCTCGCAACACCCCGCCCAAAGCCATGGCCCCACCGGCCGCTGTGGCTTGCACGGCGCCCCAGGCGCCCAGTGCCAGGCCGGTTTGCTCTTTCGGTGCCAGGTTCATGGTGGCGGTCAGCGTGCCGTGGCTGAACAAGCCCGCACCCAGCCCAATCAAGAACGTCCCGATGGCAAACACCAGGGCCGAGCCCATGGGGGCGGCCAGAATCACGGCCATGAAGGCGGGAATGCCCACCATCAAGCCTTGGTTGGCCATGCGAAACGCGTCGGCCCCACGCCCCAGGACATAGGACGCCCAGCAAAAGCCAATCAGGCTGCCGGCAGACAGTGTGGCGGTGAGCATGGTGGTGGCGGACACGCTGAGGCTCAGGATTTCGCCGCCATAGGGCTCGAGCAAGACGTCTTCCATGGTGAAGGCCATGGTGCCCAAAGCCACCACCCACAAGCGGCGCAGCGCGTGGCCGCCCTGGCTGAAGCTTTGCCAGGCTTGCGCAAAACTGCCTTCGATGGGCGTGCCGGGTTTGCGCAGGCGGCTGCGCGGCTCTTGCTTCCACATGGCCACCACATTGAGAATCAGGGTGGTGATGGCCGCGCCTTGAATGACTTGCACCAGGCGGCCCGGCGTGTAATCCGACAGCAAATGGCCAAAGAGGAAGGCGCTGACAATCATGCCCACCAGCAGCATGACGTACATCAGCCCCACCACCTTGGGTTGGTCTTCTTGCGGCGCCAGGTCGGTCGCCAGGGCCAGCCCCACGGTCTGCGTGGTGTGCACGCCGGCACCCACCAGTAAAAAGGCCACGGCGGCGCCCATGTGGCCCACCCAGGCCGGCGCCTCGTTGGCTTGCCCTGCACCCGCCAAGACCAGCAAGGCAAAGGGCATGATGGAGAAACCGCCAAACTGCATCAGGCTGCCCATCCACAGGTAGGGCACACGACGCCAGCCCAATTCAGAGCGGTGGTTGTCGGAGCGAAAGCCAATCAATGCGCGCAGCGGCGCGAACAGCAGCGGCAGGGCGACCATGATCGAGACCAGTGCTGCGGGCACCTTGAGCTCCACAATCATGACGCGGTTGAGTGTTCCCACCAGCAAGACCAAGGCCATGCCGACAGAAACTTGAAAGAGGGAGAGTCGAAGCAGCCTCGACAAGGGGAGCTCGGGCGATGCCGCGTCTGCAAATGGCAGAAAACGCGTGCCCCAACTGGCCCAGGACTGAACGAGCTTGTGACTGATTCGTTTCATGGTGAAAAGGACCGGAATCCGAAGATTCCGATCCAGAGGTTAACCCCAGTTATTTTTTTCCTGGAGACTCAGCAGCAGCGGTTGCCACAGCTTTGTTGCCACCGTTCAGGAACGCCTTGACCCATGTCGTGTTGGACACGATGGCCAGGTGAACGCTGAAAGAGGCAATCGCCACAGCGCCGATGATGATGGGAATACCCACCGATGGTTTAACGACGCACCACAGTTTTCCGTAGATCATGATGTACCTCGCTTATTTCAACCAGGGTGAATAGATATAGGCAAGCAAATGGGCAAACGCGGCAATCATGCCGAAGATTTGCGTGCCTTGGATGAGATGCCTATGGATCTCTTCTGATTCGGCCTCGGTCAAACCCGTTGGCCATACTTTGTCTTTATCGGACATGGCTTGTTCTCCTTGCAAGAAGTTAACAAACGTGCTGGACCCGCACGAGGGCTATCCACAGCCGGAATGGCTGCGAATTCTGGAGGCTGCCCTTTCACATGAAAGGGCGCGGCCTGTAAGAGGGACGAAAAGCCTGTGGTCATCAGGCTCTCCTGGGCATGCGCCAGGGCAACATGCTGCGAACAATGGGGGAGACCAAGCGCGGCACGGACAGGCTTTCATGAAAGCTGTGCACCGTCTCGCCGAGCAACTCGTTTTGCAACAACGCGCGCTGGTAGAAAGGGGTATCTTCCAACTGATGCACCACCTTCACGGGGGAGGGGCTGCGCATGTTGCGCTTGACCCGCCAAAGCGTTGCAGGCAGCTTTTGCCGCTGGGGTGCTTGAAAGCTGTCGACCTTGCCCTCGCGGTCAAAGCGCAGGCTGAGCACACGCTCGGGTTGGTCGGGCCACTGCATGTCATAGATGACCGCGGTGCTGCCATCGCGCAGCTGGCTGCGTGACCAGTCCCAGTGGTGAAAGCCCTTCTCGATGGGCTCATCGCCTTCGTTGGAGTCCATGTAGGCGCTGCCACGCCATTTTTGTTGCGGTTCATCCAGATCGACTTCAATCGCGGCGTGGGGCGCAATCGGGCCCCAGCGGTGCGCGCCGGCTGCATCCAAGGGTGTGCTGAAGTCAAACAGGCGGTGCGGAAACAAGCGGATGCGCCCTTTGATCTTTCGGGGGAAGGGCACGCAGACTTCGTCAATGGCAATTTCCAGGCAATTGCCGGTCCAATGCATTTCGCTGGGACCGATCTTGAATTGGGTGGCATCGCGGTGGCAATGGCGTCGGCCGCGCTCTGTCATGCTCCAACGGTTGGCATGTCGGCTGTACAGCGCCACATTCAGCGCGCAGAAGTTTTCGGGGTCGGACTGCGGCTGGCGGCGTGCCCAGGCGTAGTAGGGCGAAAACACACTGCCGACAAAGGCAATGAGCGTCAGTCCGAATTGGCCGTCATCACTCATGGCGTCGACATACCACCAGAGGTAGCCCCCGCTCGGAACGGTTTGGTCAAACCGAGGCTCGCCCGCACGGCCGCGGCCGCCAGACGGCCCGACATGGCTGCCATCGGCACGCCCGGCCCCGGATGCACGCTGCCCCCGGAAAGGTAAAGGCCCGGCACGGCGCTCTGTGCCCCCGGGCGAGAAAAGATGCTCATCCATCCGTGTGTCGCTTGTCCATAAAGAGCGCCTCCGGTTGCAGGGAAACGATGGTGAAATTTCTGCGGCGTGCTGACCACATGGTTGTGTGGCGTGAGTTCCAGCGACAAGCCGCATTGCTGCATCAAGGTCAGACACTGGGACTCGCACTGGGCCAAGGCCTGGTCTGACAAGGCTTGCTGATCGCCTGTGGCCGGCGCATTCACCAGGCACAGCAAGCGCTCTGGGCCGGCAGGGCCTTGCTGGTCCTGGCGGTCTTGCGCACACAGGTACACCGTGGGCTGCTTGGGCAGTTGCTGGCGCTCGAAAATGTCTTGAAATTCGCTGGCGTAGTCGGGCCAGAAAAACAGGTTGTGCCGGTCCAGTGCCAAGCCCTGGGTTTTCGCATGCAGGGCCCAAGTCACGGCTGACAGCGATCGCTGCGGTGGCGTGGCCGTCACGGCCTTCTGTGCGGGCGCGCCCAGCAAACCCTGGCGCAGAGCGGCGGCATCGCCGTTGAAGACCACGCATTCGGCGGGCAGCTGTTCTTGGGTGTCCAGTTTCACGCCCGACACCTTGCCGTTTTTCAAGGTGATTTGCTCGCAGTGGGTTTGAAAGCGAAAGCGCACGCCCACTTGCTGGCACAGCCGGGTGAGGCATTGCGCCAACTCCACCATGCCGCCTTCGACCGACCAGACGCCATCCATCTCGACTTGGGCAATCAGGCTCAGGGTGGCTGGGGCTTGCCAGGGCGAAGAGCCGCAGTAGGTGGCATAGCGTGCGAACAGTTGGCGCAAGCGCGGATCGGTGAACTGCGTTTGCAAGCTCGACCACAAAGTTTTCATGGGGCCCATGCGTGTCAGCAGGGCCAAACCGCGTGGCCCCAAGGACGCCATGAAGCTGGGCAAATTTTGGCGTTGGGCGCGAATGAAGGCGGTGTCCATCACGCCGTACAGCGCACGTGTGGTGTCACAAAATTTTCGAAAGTTCTCGGCCTCTTGGGCACCGGCAAAGGCTTCAATGGCCGCCTCGCTGGCCAGCGGGTCGGCGTGCAGGTCCAAGCTGCTGCCATCGGCCCAGAAATGTCGGGCCAGGGTGTTCAGCGGCTTGAGTTTGAGCTCGCGGTCCAGGCGCAGGCCCACGCTGTCCAGCAGCTCATCGAACACCCAGCGCATGGTGAACACGGTGGGGCCGCTGTCAATCGGCTGGCCCTGGACCCACTCGGCAGCCACTTTGCCACCGGCCACGGCGCCACGCTCAATGACGGTGACGTCCAGTCCAAGGTGTCCCAATTCCAGCGCAGCGGTCAAGCCGCCGATGCCCGCGCCAATGACGATCACTTTGTGTTCAGCCATGGGCGACCTCCATGGCATGGGCAAACGGCTGGCCTTTCCATTGGCCTTGCATGCGCAGGACCTGCATGCGCACAAACAAAGACTCCGAGAAGAAGTCTTGCTTGTAAGCCGCTTGAATGGCGCTTTGGTGCGCGCCCTGGTGGGCATAGTCCAGCATGGCCTGTGTGTCTTGCCACAGGCTGAAGGTGCATTGTCGAATCAGCGGCGCTTCGCCCAAACCCATGGCCAGCATGCAGCCGGGCGCTTGTTCCAGGCTGGCTTGCGAGGCGGGGGCGTGGCGCCAAAACGCCATGGCCTTGGCCGGCCGAATGCTGGCGCGCGTGAGCACCGCAAAGGGGGCGGCGGATGCGGCCTGTGTTTCTGCGTTCGGGGTGGTGTCCCAAGCTTGTTGGTCCCAGGCGCCGCGCGACGAGGTGACGCGCAGCATGCCCAGCCAGTGTTCTTTGGCCCGCTCTTGGCAGGCCTTCACATGCGGGCCCGACATGAAGCTTTCGGCATCGCTCTGGTTGGAAAACATGCACAGCAAGCCTTGGTGGCTGCTGCTTGGGCGCAAGCTGAAGCCGCCATCTTGTCCGCTGCCCATGACTTTGGAAAACAACAAGCCCGGCGTGCCTTTCAAGGCGGCCGGGCCCTGTGCCAACTTCAGCCAACCCCAGGCGCGGTGCTGCGTCAGGTAGTCCAGCAGCAGCATGACCACGACACCTGACAGGGTGTTGGCATGGGGGTTGGCGATCTCCATGCTTCAGGCCGGGGTGGTGTTCAGGATGCTGGGAATTCGGAACAAAACATGCTCTTGAATGCCTGGCAATTGAGAAACGGTTCCTGGGTGCAGGGTTTGCAGGGCTTGCACCACGCGCTGCACCAGAACTTCCGGCGTGGAGGCACCGGAGGAGACGCCCACACGCTTCACGCCGTGAAGCCATCGGGGGTCGATGTCGTGTTCGTCTTGCACCAAATACGAGGGCAGACCGTCACGCTGGGCCACCTCGCGCAGCCGGTTCGAGTTGGAACTGTTGCGCGCGCCCACGATCAGCACCAGGTCGACTTTCTCGGCCATGGTTCGCACGGCGCTTTGCCGGTTTTGGGTGGCATAACAAATGTCGTCCATCTCGGGTCCCACAATGCTGGGGTACCGCTGAGACAGGGCCTGAATCAGTTCACGGGTGTCGTCCAGGCTCAAGGTGGTCTGGGTCACATAGGCCAGGCGTGCATCGGCGGGAAAGGGCAGGGCCTGCACATCGGCCATGTCGCTGATCAGCGTCATGGGGGCGTCCACGCTGCCCATGGTGCCCACGACTTCTTCATGCCCCGCGTGGCCAATCATCAGCAGGGTGTAGCCTTGGCGCGCAAAACGCTGGGCCTGGCTGTGCACCTTGGTGACCAGGGGGCAGGTGGCATCGATGGCTTCCAGGTGCCGTTGGTTGGCTTCATCCACCACGGCCTTGGACACGCCGTGGGCGCTGAAGACGGTGATGGCGCCCGCTGGAATCTCATCGAGCGCATTGACAAACACGGCACCTTTGTCCCGCAGGTCGTTCACCACGTGTTGGTTGTGAACGATCTCATGGTAGACATAGACAGGGGCGCCAAAGCGCTGCAAAGCCAGTTCCACAATTTCAATGGCGCGCGTCACCCCTGCACAGAATCCTCTGGGTTGAGAGAGAAAAATGTCCATGGGTGACTCGCAGGGCTCAGGTCACGGCGTCATTTTTGCGCCAGCTTGGCCTGGCCCACGCTGCTGCCGGCCAGTTCCGGAAAGTCCTTCAGCATGGGCGCGCCGTTCAGGGGCTTGTAGGCACCTTGGTGGCAGGTGGCGCAATTCAATTTCGCCACATCGCCGGTTTCCCCTTTGCGATGGTCGGGGAAGGTGCTGGTCAAAGGCTCCATGTACTCCTTGTTGAGGTCACGCGCCATGCGAATGCCAAACCAGGCGGTGCGGCGTTGCGGCGGGTTGCCTTCCCAGCTTTGGAAGGAGCGTGAGTTGTGGCAATAGGTGCAGTTCACGCCCAGGGCCGATGACATGTGGGTCATGAGGCCGTAGGTCCACTCGGCTTGTTTGATGGAATGCCGGTTGTCTGAGGGCAAGGCGGTGGGGCCGTTCACGCGGATGTCTTTTTGTTCCAGAAGAAACGGCGTGAAAGGGTCGTTGGGCAAGGACGCCAAGGCGACGCTGGTCGCCGGATGGTTTTGCCCCGCTTTGTCACCCATGAAGTTGGAGCCATAGGGTTGCGGGTTCGACTTGAACCAGATCGCCGACGGCACCGGGTTGCCACGGTGGCAGGTGTAGCAGGTCACGCCGGTGTCGGCCACGTGCGACTTCCACTCGGTGTTGATGTACTGCGTCATTTGCAGCATGCGACGCGCCACCACCTTGGTGTACTTGCTGTCGTCGGCGAAGTTCGCAGGGTTATGGCAGTAGAGGCAGCCTTCTTGCGGCGCAATCCAGATCGACATGGAGGCCATCACGCGGTTGAACTGGCCAGCGCTCAGGTCGCCCAGAACTTTCACGTTTTTGTAGATTTGCGAGGCCTTGGGCCCCGAGGTGTCGCCTGCCGGTATGGCAGGTGGCACTTCGTTGGCCTCGACCGAGGCTTCCAGTGCGCGGGGGTTGTAAACCTGAACCATGCCGGTGCCACGGTAGCCGTGTTGCACCGACTCCATGGGTGGGCGCTCACAACCGGTGAGCAGAGTCAGCAGGCCCAGTGATGCCAGGGTGAGCCAGTGCCTGCATGATTTCAATGAATGGGTCATGGCTTCACTCCTGTGGTCAGGCTGGGATCAACCACCAGCGGAAATACTTCAGGGTAGGGCGGTACCACGCCGTGCTTCATGGACCACAAATACCAGTTGTCCACCACGGTGCCGGTCAGCAGGATGCCAATGCCGCCAGTCAGGGGGCACAGCACCGCAAACCACCAGGCCCAGCGGTGAATGGATTCCATCGTGGCGTTGAAGCCCATGGTCCAGCGCCAGAAGAGGGCGGCGCGCTCCGACGCCGTGCCACGGTCGGTGATCTGCTCGAGCTCGCGCTCGCCGCCGTAATGCGTGACCGCCAGAATCGTGGCGCCGTGCATGGCAAACAGCAGGGCCGAGCCGTACAGGAAGACGATGGACAGCGCATGGAAGGGGTTGTAGAACAAGTTGCCATAGCGCAAGGAGAAGGCTGCCGTCCAGTCCAGGTGGGGGAAGATGCCGTAAGGCACGGCTTCGCCCCAAGAGCCCATCAGGATCGGGCGGAACAAGCCCAGCACCAGGTACAACCAGATGGCCGCTGCAAAAGCCCATGGAATATGGGTGCCCATGCCCAGCTCGCGTGCGCGCCGGTAGGTGCGCGCCCACCACAGGAACAGCGAGGCGGTGAGGAACAAGCCGGTGATCAGCCACCAGCCGCCTTGGTTCAGCGGCGGCAGTTGCAGGCCGTATTGGGGCGGCGGCGGCTCCAGGGCCAGCCAGAACAGCTGGCGCACGAATTGAATCGGGTCGTAGTTGACCGAGGCCAGCATGTTCATGCCGATGATGGTGAAGGCAATCAGGCCGCAGATCAGCGAGGCGATGCCCAATCCGCCCAAATAAATGGGGCCCAGCTGTGCATTGCCAATTTTGCCCAGCCAGTAGTAATGGATGGGGGGATCGAAGCTGCGCGGGCTGTTGCCATGTCCGAGCTCGACACCGGAATGAAGGGGACCTTCTGCGGTGACCGTGGTGAAAAGATTTTGGTATTGCGCCATGGTGGACTCCTTGCCTTCAGCGCCAGATCGGCATGTTCAGCCACCAGCCCCACCATTCGGGCCAGCCACGGCTCCAGAAGGGACCACTGATCACGATGCACAGGGCGCTGAACAAGACCGCGGCCAAGGCCAGGAACAGGCCCAGGCGGTGGATGCCCAGGGTGCCGATCGAGTAGCCGATGGTGTCGCGGAAAAACGTGTCTTCATGCTCCGGCGTCTTCACCACTTCGCCCTTTTTGGGGTTGGCGGCTGAGAGGATCAGGCCGCCGTGCAAAGACAGCGCAAAGACGGTTGCAAAAAAGAAGCTCACCGCCAGCATGTGGGCGGGGTTGTAATGGAAGTGCAGGTACTGGTAACCGACGTTGGAGACCCAGTCGAGGTGGCTGTAAATGCCGTAGGGAAAGCCGTGGCCCCAGGCGCCCATCAAGACGGGGCGAATCACCACCAGGGTGACATAGCCCAGGATGGCCACGCTGAAGGCGGCGGGCACGTGGTAGCCCATGCCCAACTTGCGGCAAATTTCCACTTCGCGCAGGGCCCAAGAGCCAAACGCGCCAATCGCACAGACCGTGATCAATTGCCACAGCCCGCCTTCCATCAGCGGCGCAAAGCGCAGGCCGTAAGACAGGTCAGGGGGGGCAATGCTGATTTGCCACAAATTCCATGTGGGGCCTTGCGACGCGCCCCAAAGAATGAGGGCCGTGCCGAGGGCGGCAAAAAAGATCGAGGTGACGCCAAAGAATCCGACATAGAACGGGCCAACCCAAAAGTCGAACAAATCGCCGGCCAGCAGCGTGCCACCGCGCACTCTGTATTTTTTTTCAAAACTGAGCATGGCCATGTCAGGCTCCTTCTGGCTGGGTACAGACCGTTAAAAATTCATCAAAAGAAAAGCAGACACTGCGCTGAAGCAAGTTCAGGGACAGCGTCTGCATGAGGCAACTGTCAGGACTTGGCCGCCGGCACTGCTGCGGGCATGGGCGAGTTTTGCGCCGATGCTGCAACAGGCTTTTTGGCGCCATCGAGCCAGTTGAATTTGTTGGTGCTGAGCAGAATGAGGTGAATCATGGCTGCCAGCCCGAACAAGAAGATCCCCTGAACCACCATGGCTCTGAGAGGGTCGTAAAGTCGCCAAATACGCCACATAATGTTTCTCCTAAATGATGTGGGACATAAAGGTGTAAACCGCGGCCTTCACCCCTGAGTAGATGTTGGTCATGTTTTCTGCCCCCGGCAGCCAGTGTTTCCAATGCAGGCCGACCAGTTGGCCGAGCAATGCAAGCGGGAACAGCAAAGCGAAGCTGGGAATAAAAATCAGGACAAACGTCAGCTTGTCACCCTTGTAGGGCTTCTTTTCCGAGAAAAAGGGGATGTCGGTCATGGGGTACTCCGTTAGAAATGCGAACGCGCCTTAGAACCAGGGTCGCCATGCCCAGACCAGGACGTGTGCGATCACGGCGACTGCCGTAAATCCCACTGTGCCCTGCATCCAGTAATGGTGAAACTCCTGAGCCTCCTCGTCGGTCAGCCCGGATATGGAAGTCCGATTCGACATACGAATGCTCCTTTACAAAAAGACCTTGCGGCCAACCATGCGCACAGCCCGCGCAACCTGGGCAGCCGCAGCGGGGTGCTGCGACATCGGGGTGAGACAGACCACGCTGTGTCTGTGTCTCAAATGTTGGTGGGAGCTCATGCCATCGCTCCCAGGCCCAGCTCCGCGCCTGCGGCGGCCACATGGGCTTCATTGACTTCGTCTTCGCCAGCCTCGCGCGCACGCCGCTCGGCTTGGTCGCGCAAGCGTTTGGCCGCTGAAATTTGGACCAGCACTGGCTGGCTTTCAATCAGGCTGCGCAAGCGCGCTTGGGCGCTTTCTTGCCAGGCGGTGTGGGGCTCGACCACGCCGCGTGCCGGTGTGGCTTCCACGCGGTCCATGTCGGTGCCCAAGGGCAGGATGTGGAACAGCGCATCAAACAGCGAATTGCAAACCTCTTGCACCAGGTAGCTGGCGCCGCTGTAGCCCATGAAGGGGGTGCCGGTGTGGCGCCGAATGATGGCGCCCGGGAAAGAGGCCGGAATGAAGGTGGCGCGCATCGGACCGGATGCGGACATTTCGCTCAGGTACATGCGCTCGTTGTAGCTGCCAAACAAGATGAGCGGCGTTTGCTGCTGCACTTGCTTGCGGATGCTGACGTTGTCGGTTTTGTTGCCCGCAGTGCGCGACACGCTGAACTTGCAGGGCAGGCCCATTTCGTCTTCGAGGAAATGGCGCAGGCCGCGGGCGTAGGTTTCACCGGCCACCACGCCAAAGCTGGCCGTGGCAAAAAAGTCTTGTGTGACCGAACGCCACAAATCCCAGACCGGCTTGAGCGTGGTGTGGCGCTCGCGCTCGATGAAGGGCTCGGGGTCGAGGTTCAGCAGCTCGCCAAGCTTGCGCAAAAACTGGGTGGTGCTGTGCAGGCCGATGGGGGCTTGCAGGTAGGGACGCTCCAGCGCTTCGCACAGCATGCGGCCGAACTCACGGTACATGCAAATGTTGACATCGGCTTCCACCAGGCGTGACACATCGGCCAGATGGCTGCCCAGCGGGAACACCATGTTGATCTCGGCGCCAATGCCTTGCACCAGGCGGCGAATTTCTGCCAGATCGCTGGGCGAGTTGAAGGTGCCGTAGCAGGGGCCAATGATGTTGACCCGGGGCTTCTCGCCCGCAGGGCGCTCGGCGAAGGGCTTGCGGGCCGGGACTTTGCGCAGTCCGTATTCGCTCCACAGCCAGAACATGGCGCGGTTGGCACATTGCCACTGGTCTTCGTCGATGGTGCGCGGCAAGAAGCGCTGAATGTTGGTGCCTTCGGGCGTGACGCCGCCGCCGATCATTTCGGCAATCGAGCCGGTGACCACCACCGCTGGCAATTCCGGGTCGAGGGTGGCATGGGCGCGTTTCATCGCGCCCTCGGTGCCTTCGCGGCCGAGTTGCTCTTCGGCCAGGCCGGTCACCACAATGGGCAGCTCATGCGGTGGCAAGGCATCGGTGTAATGCAAGACCGAGGTGACGGGCAGGTTTTCGCAACCCACCGGGCCGTCAATGACGACTTGCAGGCCTTTGATGGCCGTGAAGACATAGACGGCACCCCAGTAGCCGCCCGCACGATCGTGGTCGAGGATCAGCATCAGCCCATCTCCTCTGCTTTGCGTTTCTTCATCAGCTTTTCCAGCTGGCGGCGGGTTTCCGCCTTGAACTCGGGACGGTCCTTGGGGACCCCTTCCCAGACGCCTGCCGCGTGACCCGCACCGGCATCGCCAAAGAACGACTTCATGGCCTCAAAGCGCCCCTTGTTGCCAATGGCCGCTTGCACCACTTGCACCAGCGAGCCGGCACCGGCGACCCCCATCAGCGGGCGCGCAGAAATCAAGTTGGTGAAATACAGCGAGGGGATGCAAAGCTGTTTGGCTTTTTGCACGATGGGCGTGGTGCCAATGGCAAGGTCCGGCTGGAAGGCATGCACCGCGGCCATGTCTTGCTCGAGCGAGGCCCGGAACTGCACTTGCACGCCTTTGGCGCGCAACCATTCTGCATCGTGTGCATTCCAGGGCGTGGCCGGGCAGGCCGAGCCCACATAAGGGACTTCGGCGCCGCATTCAATCAACAAGCGCGCCACCAGCAACTCGGAGCCTTCGTAGCCACTGAGGGTGATGCGGCCTTTGATCGACTGGCGCGACAGCATGTCGCGCAGGCCCTTCAGCGCGTCATTGCGCGACTTGGCAATCAGGTCCGGCGCAATATTGCAAGCTTCGCCAATTTTTTGCAGCCACTCTTGCGTGCCTTCCAGGCCCACAGGGGCTGAGCCCACAATGCTGCGGCCTGCCGCTTCAAACTCGCGAATGCTGGCGGTGTAGAAGGGGTGGATGGCGGCCACAGCGGCGCAGTCGAGTGCGGCATACAGCTCGCGCCACTCACGTGTTGGCACCGAGGGGCCCACGGCCAAACCCATGGGGGCCAGCATTTGGCCAATGATCACCGGGTCGGCCGGGAACATTTCGCCCAAGAGGGTGATGGTGGGGCGGTCTTGTCGGCCACCGCGCGGCGCGGCAACCGGGCCGTTTTGAATTTCCTGGCGGGCGTAGCGCAGCATGGCGCCGGCCAACACGTCTTTGGCTTCGGCATGGGTGGGCACGCCAAAGCCCGGCACATCGATGCCGATGACGCGCACGCCATTGATTTCTTTGGGCAGCAGTTGCAAGGGCACGCCGCTGGCCGTGGGGACGCACAGGTTGATGACCACGATCGCGTCGAGCTCACCCTCGGCGGCTTGGGCATGGACGGCATCGCGAATGTCTTCGAACAGCTTGCCGGTGACCAGGGTTTCCGAGTTGAACGGTACATAGCCCACACTGCGCCGGGCACCGTAAAAGTGCGAGGTGAAGGTCAGGCCATACACGCAGCAAGCCGAGCCCGACAAGATGGTGGCGGTGCGGCGCATTCTGAGGCCCACGCGCAAGGAGCCAAACGCGGGGCACATGCTTTGCGGCTGGTCATGCGGCCCTGCGTCTTGTTGGCGGGGATAGTCCAGCGCGTATTGCGCCAGGGTTTCCGATTTCCCTGCGGCCTTGGCGGCGGCCAGCAGGGTTTCCCCACCGGCGTGACAACCCATGCCATCGCCTTCGATGGCGGTGGACTGGATGGGAATGATGCGGCCTGTGTCCATGGTGTGTCAGGCGGCGTCGTAAATCACTTCGAGGGTGGGCTTGACCAGGTCGTCACGGCCCATCATGTCGAAGGTGGTGGCCGGTTCGAGCACCACATTGCGGCCCACCGAGTCGGCGCTGAAGAGGCCCAGCAGCTCATCTTGGGTTTGCGGCTTGGGTCGCACCGGCGGGGCCAGGCCCACTTGGGTGGCCAGTTCTTCAAACAGGGGGCCCCAGGTGCTGCCAGGGCGGCCAATGATTTCGTAGCTGGCGCTCTTGCGGCGAATGTCTTCGTGCGCAGGAATGGCGGCCAGCACCGGGATGCCGGCATTGGCGGCGAAGGCAGCGGCTTCGCCGGTGCCATCGTCCTTGTTGATCACCATGCCGGCCACGCCGACATTGCCACCGAGCTTGCGGAAGTACTCGACGGCCGAGCAGACGTTGTTGGCCACATACAGCGACTGCAAGTCGTTGCTGCCGACCACAATGACTTTTTGGCACATGTCGCGGGCGATCGGCAGGCCAAAGCCACCGCAGACCACGTCGCCCAGAAAATCGAGCAGCACATAGTCGAAGCCCCAGTCATGGAAGCCCAGCTTTTCCAGGGTTTCAAAGCCGTGAATGATGCCGCGCCCGCCACAACCCCGACCCACTTCGGGGCCACCCAGTTCCATCGCGAAAACGCCATCGCGCTTGAAGCAGACATCGCTGATGCTGACCGCTTCGCCCGCCAGTTTTTTCTTGGAAGAGGTTTCGATGATGGTGGGGCAGGCCTTGCCGCCAAACAGCAAGCTGGTGGTGTCGCTCTTGGGGTCGCAACCAATCAGCAGCACTTTTTTGCCTTGCTGCGCCATCATGTAACTGAGGTTGGCCAGGGTGAAGCTCTTGCCAATGCCACCTTTGCCGTAAATGGCAATGATCTGGGTTTCTTTGGTGGGGGCCTGCGTGTTCACCGGCTCGGGCTCATGCGCGGCCTCTTGGCGAAGACGGTTGACGAACTCAATGGGCTGGCTATTCACCGGGGGCGGATTCATGTTCATGCGTTGGCACTCCAATCCAAAACCATCTTCAAACAATGTGCATCACCAAAGGCAGTTGCATAAGCCTGTTCGGCTTTGGCAGGACTTTGGTGGTGCGTGATGAGGCCATCCAGCGACAGTCGGCCGGTTTGGACCAACTCCGTGACAGCCAACAGGTCGGGCCGCTTCCATTCAGCGGCAGTCCGAATTTGGGCTTCCCGCATGAAGGCGGGGGCATACGCAAAATGCAGGTCGCTTTTGTAAAAGCCTGCCAGCACCACTTCGCCACCGGGGCGCAGGCGCTGAATCAGCTGGTCCAGCAGGTGGGCATCGCCACTGACGTCGTAAATTGATTGGTAATCGCGCCGGGGATCGTCTTTTGGCGACACCACGGGGTACCCTTGCGCGCCGGCCTGACGGTGCGGCTCGGTTTCCCAGACGGTGGGCGCGGCGACACCGGCGGCCACCGTCAGACGGGCCAGCAAACGGCCCATGACGCCGTGGCCCACAATCAAGTCGGGTGGGCGAATTTCCTTGCGTTGTCCGCCGCCTGCGACCGCGTGATAGGCGGTGGCCGCCAAGGCCAACAAGACGGCCTGGTCTTTCAAATCTTCGCCCACGGCAACGGTTCTGGCCTCAGGGACGACCAGCCTGGAGGCCGCACCGCCAAAGAGGCTGCGCACCCCTTCAAAGCACTGTGCACCGGGGACAAAAACCCGCTGGTTTTCTTTGTAAGTGGTTTGGCTGCCTGCCCGGCGCACCCGGCCAACGGTCTCGTAGCCGGGCACCAAGGGGTAGCCCATGCCAGGGAAGGCCGGCATGCTGCCGTCCCACAGCAGGCGTTCTGTGCCGGTGCTGATCCCGCTGTATTCCACCTCGATTTCGATCTGGTCAGGGCCGATGTCGGGCAAGGCCAGGGCTTGCAGTGCAAGCTGTCGGGGCTGCTCGAAAACGATGGCGTGGGCATTCATAGGTGTATTTTTGAGTTGACTTTGATATGTGTCAATCAAAGATGACGTTTTAGACGAAGAATTAGGGTAAACACTTAGATTTCCTTCCAACGAGGATCTGGGCATGCAGCGGCATTTGGGTCGGAACATGCTCAATCAGGCAAAAACCGGCCTGTTTCATCAGGCTGCTCAGTTCGTGCGGCGTGCGCAGCCGACCCGAGCCCATGGCCAGCAGGTAGAAATGGAAATAGGCATCGCCCAGGGGCGATTCATGGCGCTCACGCGCCATCGGCTCGGCCAGCAACAGGGTGCCGCCCGCGGGCAGCGCGCGGTAAATGGCTTTCAACAGGGTCAGCACGTCCTGGTCGGGGTGGTCGTGGGCAATGCGAATCAGGGTGACCAGGTCGGCGCCGGTGGGCAGCTCATCGGTCAGAAAACTGCCACCTGTGGCTGTCGCCCGATCGGCCAGGCCTTGTCGCGCCAGGTTTTGGGCGGCCAACTGGGCCACCTGGGGCAGGTCGAACAGCTTGAGGCTCAGGTGGGGTGCATGGCGGGCCAGACGACTGACAAAAGTGCCCTGTCCGCCCCCCACATCCAGCACATGGCGGTGGTCTTCGAAACTGTAGGCCGCCAGGATTTCGTCTACGACAAAAGGCTGGGAGGCCGACATCAAATCGGAGTAGCGCTGGAAGGTGGCGTCGGGGCTTTGAATGGCTTGCGCCGAGGCCGGGCTGTTGACATAAGGCCAGTAGCCATTCATTTGCGGTTGCATGGGGCCATCGCGCAACAGGGCCAGCGGGTCTTGCAGGTCTTGGTACAGGGTGGCGTGGTGTTCGATCATGGCCTGGATGCCGGGGAAAGCCGCGATGGGAGCGCCCAGGGCCCCCAGGCCGTAGCGCTGGTCGCCGCGCCAGGCCAGCAAGCGCAAGGCCACCGCCGAGTCCAGCAGGCGCTGCAGGGCGGCCTCGCGCATCTCGGTTTGCTGGGCCAGGGCCCGCAGGGTTTGCGGCTCCTGGACGCGCTGAAAAATCGACAACCGGACACAGGCCAGCAGCACCTGGGAGTAGACAAAGCCGGCCATCAGGTCAAACACCTGTTGCGAGCGGCGCTGGGTGATCCAGCGCGTCAGGGGGTTGCTGACGCTCCAGCGGTAAAACCGCTCACTGGTGAAGCAGCGGTCCAACCATTTGTCTGCCAATTCGCGCCAGGCGGGACGTGACCAGCCGGGGGTGTCGGATTTGGCGAGGTCCAGGGTTTTCATGTGGACAGGCTCACACCGGCGCCGTGGTGGCGTGCGAAATCACATGGCGGGGCACCAGGCGTTCTGACTCCATGAGCACCAGCTTTTGCAAGCTGCTTTGGCGCGGGCCCGCGGGCACCGAGGCCACCGCACGCTGAATCAGGCCTTCAAAGTATTGGATGGCGCCGGCCAGGCCCAGGGCGGTGGCGGCGCTGGGGCGGCTGTGGTGGACATCCTGGCCCACCGGCTTGCCCAGGTGCTGGGCGTCGCCCATCACATCGCGAATGTCATCGGCCACTTGGTAGGCCTCGCCCAGCGCTTCGCCCAGGCCGCGCCAGGCTTGCGGGTCGGCGCCATTGGCCAGGGCGCCGGCACAGGTGGAAGCCACAAACAAGGCGCCGGTTTTGGCGCGTTGGTACTGGCTCAGTTCCACGCGGGTCTCGCACTCCCAGGCTTGGCCGGCGACAATGCCGTCCGGGGCGCCCACGCTGTCGCTGATCAATTGCATCAAGGCCAGGGTGCGCTCGGGGTGGGCGCTGGGTGTTTGCAGCAGGCATTGGTAGGCCTGGACGATGAGCGCATCGCCGCACAGCAGGGCCAGCGGCTCGCCAAAGGCTTTGTGCACCGCCACTTGGCCTCGGCGCGTGTCGGCGTCGTCGAAGCAGGGCATGTCGTCGTGCACCAGGGAGGCGCAGTGCATCAATTCGATGGCGCAGGCGGCGGCATTGGTCAGCTCCGGGGCGTTGTCACCACAGGCCAAGCTCACGGCCAGACAGAGTTGGGGGCGTATGCGGGCACCGCCGGGAAACACCGCATGGTGCATGGCCATCACCAGCTGCGGCGGGGAACTGGGGCTGTCTGCGCGCGCCAAGTGTTTTGTCAGCGCTGTTTCAATTCGTTCGAGCATTGGCATGGCCCCGATCCTTTCAAACCGCTGTCAATGCGAATTGACAGTCAATGACGTCAATATAAACCGACATTTGAATTTGTCAACAGGCTGTGACAGCTATTTGGCGCGGTCAAGGTGCCTTTTTGAGCGGGCGTTCGTCTTCGGTGGGGGTGATGCCGTAGCGCGCCAGCAGGGGCCAGAAGTGCTGGGGCACCATGTTTTTCAGCCGCTGCGGGGCCTCGCGGCGCAAGTGCAGGATGCTTTCGATGGCTTTCATTTCCACCCGCGCCCGCGCAAACTCCAGCCCGCGGGGGCCCACGCGGGGCATGAGCCAGCTGACCACAGGGCGCAGCCAGTCGGGCATGCGGCGCAGGGGCAAGCCGCCGGCTGCGCGCTCGACGTTTTTCAAAAAGCCTTTGACGGCGTTCAAGCGTTGGCCGGCACTGCTGGGGGCTTGTGTGTGCAACTCATCGCCGAGCAGCGACACCAGGGTTTCGCCACGCGCGTTGCGAACAATCAGCCATTGCTCGCCGCGCCCGCCCATGTAGCCCACGGTCAAGTCGCTGAGCGCGTTGGTGTAGTCCACGCAGGTTCGGCAGGTCATCGGAAAAAAATCGGGGGGCAGATCGGACAGCGGCAAACTCAAAAAAGGCAGCCTGCGAACCTCGCCTTGCCGGGTGCGAATTTCCACGTGGTAATCGGCGCAAAACTCCAAGTAAGTGACCTCGCTGGGATCGGGCGCCACCAGGGCCAAAAACTCATGAAAGCGCTCGGTCGTGGTGTTGTCCGAGCAGGGGATGCCAATCACCGTAAGCTGTTCCAGGCCGTGGTCGCGCTCCAGTTCGGCCTGGATGGCGCGCAGCGCATAGACCTGGCAAGGAATGGCAATGACGGCCAGGCGTTTCAAGCCGCGTTGCAAAGCCGGCTCGACCAAGGCCAGCAGGGGGGCGTAGCCCATGCGCATGCCGCGGCATTGGGCCATGTCCTGGGCCTGGGTCACGATCACGGGCACGGGCCGCCAGGGGTCCTGGGGGTCGGGCGCCATGGTGATGACCGCGTCCACCTCGCCCGACTGCAGCAACTTCTCGGCGATGCGGGTGGTGATGCCTGTCCATTGCGCGCCGGGTGAGGGCGTTTTCATGGCGGCTTGCAGCATGCGGCGGTGCGGCCCAAAGAACAGCACGTCTTCTGCGTGCTCGGCCTGGTGCTGCTGCTGGCGTGAGCGGCCATGCACCTGAATTTCAAAGCGCGGGTAATCGGGTTGAATGAACTGGCAGGCCTGGCCGCAGCGTTTGGGGTCCTGGGTGCGTGACAGCCCGCAATCTGTGCAGAAATTGCGCTCGGGGGCTGGCGCGAGTTCAGGCGTCCACATCACATGCCCAAAGGACTCACACCCACCAAGTACGTGTGGCCTCCGGCCAGCAGCGCAAGCCATGCGGCGATGCCGATGCCCCAGGTCAGCAGCGTGCGTGCACGCAGCGACCCAGGCGTCTCGATCAGCTCATTTTCTGCGGCGCGGTCGCGCTGTCGGGCCGCGCGAAAGCACAAGACGGCCCAGACCAAAAAACTGCCGAACAACACCAGGTCGGCCACATTGCCGTTGCTGCTCAAATGCGCCAGTGCCCACACCTTGACGCTCAACACCATGGGATGTTTCAGCCGGTTTTTCAAGGCATTGCGCGGGATGTAGGCGGCCACCAAGAGCACCATGGCGGGCAGCATCAACAACACCGCCAAATGCCGCATCCCTTTGGGCGGCGTCCACACCGCAATGGGATTCAGGCGTGTTTCTCCATAGCCCTTGAGGACCAGGTAAAACCCCAGCAAGGACACCACGGCATACAGGCCTTTGAAAGCCATCGCGCCGATGCGCGCTTGCAGCGCAAGGCGACCTTGCTCCGCAACAATGCGCGCAGAGTGCATGCCCAAAAACAACAGCAAGCCCAACAGCAATGTGTTCATCAATGTCTTTCAGTGGACGGGCGTGCACAAGGCGCCCTGTGCTTGCAATTGCTCGGCGATGAACTCGCCCAGCACATCGGCTTGCTGGAGCGCGGTGGCGTGATCGATGGCCAGCTCTTTGGTGGCATTCGCTTGCACCAGGTGGCCGGGACGTTCAGGGTCGCCCCAGACCGCATGCAGCATCAGTTTTCTGCCGTTGCATTCGGCGTGCGCCGCCAAGGGCATGGAGCAGCTGCCCCCCAGCGCACGACTGACGGCGCGCTCGGCGGTGGTGGCCAATTGTGTCTTGGGGTCGTTCAATTGCGCCAGCAATTGATTCAAGGCGGTCGCCTCGCTGGGCGTTTCAATGCCCAGCGCCCCCTGGCCAGCAGCGGGTGGCATTTGCGACACGCTGAACACCGCGCGAATTCTGTCGGACATGCCCAGGCGGCGCAGGCCGGCGGCGGCCAGCACGATGCCGTCGTAATCGCCGGCATCCAGCTTTTGCAATCGCGTGTCCAGGTTGCCACGCAATGGCTCGATGCGCAGGTCGGGCCGCAAGGCCTTGAGCAAGACGGTGCGCCGCAGGCTCGAGGTGCCCACCACCGCGCCTTGCGGCAAGTCGAACAGCGAGGCGTAGCTGGCGGACACCCAGGCATCGCGGGGATCTTCACGGGGCAACACGCAGGCCAGGGTCAGGCCCTCGGGCAGCGTCATGGGCACGTCTTTCAGCGAGTGCACGGCGAGATCAGCGCGGCCCTCCAGCAAGGCCGATTCCAGCTCTTTGACGAACAGGCCTTTGCCGCCCACTTTGCTGAGGGACACGTCCAGCCGCTGGTCGCCTTGGGTGGTCATGCCCAGAATATCGATGGTGTGGCCTTGGGCCATGAGCAGGCTTTTGACATGCTCTGCCTGCCACATGGCCAGCCGGCTTTCGCGGGTGGCAATGACGTAATCACTCTGACGCTCTGAAGCGGCAGGGCTGCGATCGACGGAGGGCTGGGCTGAATTCAGATTCATCATGCGCTTCTCCTTTTCTTTCTTCAAGTCGTGGAACTGGTGCCAGGCAAACAAAAACACCAAGCCAAAAACACCCAGTTCAATCCAGATGCCCATGGCTTTAGCCAACCCGTTGGCGCTGGCTTCTCGAATGGCTGTGCACTGCCTCCACCAGGGCTGTGACATGCTCTGGCGGGGTGAACTGGCTGATGCCATGGCCCAGGTTGAAGATCTGGGTGGGTCCTTTTGTGTTCGGGTCGGTGTGGGGCGTGCCAAAGCTGTCGAGCACGGCGCGCGCCTCGGCGGCGATTTGCTCGGGGTTGGCGAACAGCACATTGGGGTCCAGGTTGCCCTGCAAGGCCTTGCCCGGCCCGCCCACGCTGCCGCCCACTTGCGCGCGCGCCTTGCCCAGGTTGACCGTCCAGTCCAGACCGAGCACCTCGCAGTCGAGTTGCCCCATCTCTTGCAGCCACAGCCCGCCGCCCTTGGTGAAGACGATGCGCGGAATGTCCACGCCCTCGTGCGAGCGCTTGAGCTGCGAGAGCACGCGCGCGGTGTAGGCCAGGCTGAAGGTCTGGAAGGCGCCATCGGCGAGCACGCCGCCCCAGCTGTCAAAAACCATGACCGCCTGCGCGCCGGCATCGATTTGGGCGTTGAGGTAGGTGGCCACCGAGTCGGCATTGACCGCCAGCAGGCGGTGCATCAGGTCGGGGCGGCTGTACATCAGCTGCTTGACCTGGCGGTAGTCGTCCGAGCCGCCGCCCTCGACCATGTAGCAGGCCAGGGTCCAGGGGCTGCCGGAGAAGCCAATCAGGGGCACGCGCCCGTTCAGGGCTTTGCGGATGGAGGTGACGGCATCGAACACATAGCGCAGCTTGTTCATGTCGGGCACCTGCAGCGCGGCCACGGCGGCCTCGTCACGCACCACCTTCTCAAAGCGCGGGCCCTCGCCCTGGGCGAAGCTCAGGCCCAGGCCCATGGCGTCGGGCACGGTGAGGATGTCGCTGAAGAGAATGGCGGCATCCAGGGGATAGCGCTCCAGGGGTTGCAGGGTGACTTCGGTGGCGTAGTCGACCTGGGTGGCCAGGCCCATGAAGCTGCCGGCGTTGGCGCGGGTGGCGCGGTACTCGGGTAAATAACGCCCGGCCTGGCGCATCAGCCAGACGGGGGTGTGGTCGGTGGCCTGGCGCCAGCAGGCCTTGAGAAAGCTGTCGTTTTGGAGTGCAGGAGTCATGGTGACGAAGGGGCTTCCATTCACAAATTGAAAAATGTCATCTATGAATTACACCCGAAGTGTCATCTTAACTTGACATTTTGTCAAAGTTCTATAAATTAGAGGCCAAATCGTCTCTTGGACCGATCGTCAATGGCTGGTTTACTGGAAAACATCGATACCCCCTTGCTGCTGAGAAATTTGCGGCGGGAGCAGCTGCACTTGCTGTCCGCAGAGTTGCGGCAGCACCTGCTGGCGTCGGTGTCTTCCACGGGCGGGCACCTGAGCGCCAATTTGGGCACGGTGGAATTGACCGTGGCCTTGCACTATGTGTTCAACACCCCCGAAGACCGCCTGGTCTGGGATGTGGGCCACCAGGCCTACGCGCACAAAATCTTGACCGGCCGGCGCGAGCGCATGCCAAGCTTGCGTCAAACCGGAGGCCTCAGCGGCTTCCCCAGCCGCGCCGAGTCGGCCTACGATGCCTTCGGGGTGGGGCACTCCTCCACCAGCATTTCGGCGGCCTTGGGCATGGCCCTGGCCGCCCAGCAAAAAGGCATTCCCCGAAAAGCCGTGGCCATCATTGGCGACGGTGCCCTGACGGCGGGCATGGCCTATGAGGCCCTGAACAATGCGGGCGTGAGCGCTTGCAACCTGTTGGTGATCCTGAACGACAACGACATGTCCATCAGCCCCCCAGTGGGTGCGCTCAACCATTACCTGGCCCAGTTGATGGCGGGGCGCTTTTATGCCGCCGCCCGCGATTTGGGCCGCGAAGCCCTGAAGAAAGCGCCGCCGCTGTTTGAAATTGCGCGCTGGATGGAACAACGCGCCAAGCAGGAACTGAGTCGCGACACCTTGTTTGAGAAATTGGGCTTTGAGTACACCGGCCCCATCGACGGCCATGACCTCGATGTCTTGATTCCGCACCTGGAAAGGCTGTCCACAGCAAAGGGACCGCAGTTCCTCCATGTGGTCACGCAAAAGGGCAAGGGCTATGCCCTGGCCGAGAAAGACCCGGTGGCCTACCACGGCCCAGGCAAGTTTGATCCCAAAGTGGGCCTGGTCCCCAGCACCAAGCCCAGTGCCACGACCTTCACGCAAATTTTTGGCGATTGGTTGTGCGACATGGCGACCCATGATCCTCGCTTGGTGGCCATCACGCCAGCCATGCGCGAAGGCTCTGGCATGGTGGCGTACAGCCAGCGCTTTCCATCGCGCTACCACGACGTGGGCATTGCCGAACAACACGCCGTGACCTTGGCCGCCGGCATGGCCTGCGATGGCTTGAAGCCGGTGGTGGCGATTTATTCCACCTTCTTGCAACGTGCCTACGACCAGTTGATTCACGACGTGGCCTTGCAAAACCTGCCGGTGGTTTTTGCCTTGGACCGCGCGGGCGTGGTCGGAGCAGATGGCGCAACCCATGCCGGCATGTACGACATTGCTTTCACACGCTGCATTCCCAACATGAGCGTGATTTGTCCGCCCGATGAAAACGAGTGCCGTCAGTTGTTGACGACGGCTTACCAACAGGACCACCCCGTCACCGTTCGCTATCCGCGCGGCGCGGGCGTCGGGCAGCCTGTCACCATGGACCTTGAGCCCTTGCCCTGGGGCAAGGCCGAAATCCGGCGCCAGGGGCGCAAGCTGGCCCTGTTGGCCTTTGGCCCCTTGCTCTACGAAGCCCTGAAAGTGGCGCAAGCCCTGGACCTCACGGTGGTCAACATGCGCTGGGTCAAGCCCCTCGATGTGGCCATGGTGCGCGAGATGGCCCAAACCCATCAAGGCCTGGTGACCCTGGAAGAGGGCAGCAAGATGGGCGGCGCGGGCTCGGCCGTCATGGAAGCCTTGCAAGCCATGTCGCTGCAAACACCTGTGTTGTGTCTGGGCATGGACGATGTCTTCATTGAGCACGGTGACCCCGCCACCTTGATGAAGCAAATCGGCCTGACAGCGGGAGGTATTCAACAAGCCGTGCTGGCCCGTTGGCCCGCGCTTGCGCAAGCCGAGCAAAGCACCGTGGTACCCCTGAAAAAGGCCAGCTGAATGACCGTCTGGACCCTTGGCCTCAACCACAAAACCGCGCCACTGGAGTTGCGGGAGCGCTTTGCGTTTGCGACCGAGCGCTTGGGCGAGTCTTTGCGCGACTTGCGCAATTCTTTCTCTTCGCACAAAGAGGTCGCGATTTTGTCGACCTGCAATCGCACGGAAATTTATTGCGCTGGCCAGCAAATTCAGGTGCCCGAGACGCTGGCTTGGCTGGCCCATGAAGGGCGCACCCAAGTCGAGGTTTTGCAGGCGCACACCTACGGCCTGACCGGCGATGAATCGGCACGGCATGCGTTTCGGGTGGCCAGTGGCCTGGACTCCATGGTGCTGGGCGAGCCGCAAATTTTGGGTCAGATGAAAGACGCGGTCAGGATTGCCGGCGATGCGGGTGCCCTGGGCACCACACTTAACCAGCTGTTTCAGCGCTCTTTTGCCGTGGCCAAGGAAGTCCGTGGCAAAACCGAAATCGGTGCGCACTCGGTCAGCATGGCGGCCGCCGCGGTTCGCTTGGCCGGCCGTTTGTTTGAAGACTTGAGCCAAGTCCATGTGCTGTTTGTCGGTGCGGGTGAGATGATCGATTTGTGCGTGCCGCATTTCGCGGCCAAGTCGCCACTGTCGCTCACCATTGCCAACCGCAGCGCGGACCGCGCAGAGGCTTTGGTCAAGGCCCATGGCGGTGAGACCATGGCCTTGGCCGACTTGCCGCGCAGATTGCACGAGTTCGACGTTGTCATCAGCTGCACCGCCAGCACCTTGCCCCTGATTGGCTTGGGTGCCGTCGAGTCGGCCTTGAAAAAACGCAGCCACCGTCCGATGTTCATGGTCGACTTGGCGGTTCCCCGCGACATCGAGCCTCAGGTCAAAGATTTGAGCGATGTTTACTTGTACACCGTCGATGATTTGTCACAGGTGGTGAGCCAGGGCCAGACGCAGCGCCGCTCTGCCATGGTGCAAGCCGAGGTCATCATCGACGAAGGGGTGCAGAAGTTCATGGCGTGGCTGGATGTGCGCAGCCACTTGCCCTTGATTCAGCAGCTCAACCAGAAGGCCGAGTCCTGGCGCGAGATCGAGTTGGTACGTGCCCGCAAGATGCTCGAGCGCGGCGAAGACGTTGAAAAGGTACTGCAAGCCCTGTCGGCCAGCCTGACCCGCAAGATGCTCAACGGGCCGTTGCGCGAATTGAACCATCCCACCGCCCTGCAACGCGACAAAGCGCGCGATGCGGTGCAGCAATTTTTCTTTGAGCCATCCACCTCGGCCGATGCCTCTGCCTCTGGCGTGCGCACTTCTTAAGGCACGCCATGACCGCCACCGGAGCCATCGATGCAAGACCATGACCAGCGAATAGCCCTGCACAACGAAGTGCACGCCAGGCCGCCCGAGGCCTTGCAAGTGCCCATGGCCATTGCGCACATCGTCATGTGGACCGACCGCGACGGGCGTGAGGCCAGCCGCAACCATCTGGCGCAATTGCTGCGTGACCACCACCTGCCCACCCCCGCGGCGAACTCCACCCACCTGCGCGCAGACTTCGGGAGCTGGCGCCTGCGCTGGGAGTTGCACACCGAATTTGTGACCTGGACTTTCATGCGCGAAATGCCGTCGGAGCCTGCCAACGTCATGCCGCAGACCGCTGTGCAGGCCGTGCCGCAACAATGGCTGAACCAATTGCCAGGTGAGTGCCTGGTGCGCTTGCATTTGTGGGCCATGTCCGTGCGCGACATGGACGCCGCGTGGGTGTCGCAGTGCTTGCGTGAAGAGTCTTTGGTGGCCTCCACCGTGGCCGATGGCTTGGCCGAAGTGCACACCGATTTCCAGATGCACGCCGATGGGTTTGCCCGCATGGTCTTGTTCGCTGGCAACATGGCACCGCGCCGGCTGGGACGTTTGGTGCAGCAATTGCTGGAAATCGAAACCTATCGCATGGTGGCCTTGTTGGGGCTGCCCGCCGCGCGTGAAGCAGGCGCGGTGCTGGCCGATGCCGAGCGCGAGTTGGCCGAGTTGGCGCAAGCCATTCGAAGCGCCAAGCGCGAAGACGAGGCAGGCTTGCTGGACCGCCTGACGCGACTGGCTGGGCAGGTGGAGGGGCAGTATGCGGCCACGCATTCGCGTTTCTCGGCCAGCCGCGCTTACTTTGAGTTGATCGACCGCCGCATCCATGACATTCGAGAGTCACGGCTCAGCGGCTTGCAAACCATCGCCGAGTTCATGGAGCGTCGCCTTTCGCCGGCCCGCAGCACTTGCGATTGGGCGGTTCGGCGTCAAACGGCCTTGTCCGAGCGTGTTTCGCGCATGAGCAACTTGTTGCGCACGCGGGTGGAAATCGAGCAGCAACAAAGCAACCAGGAATTGTTGGCCACCATGAACCGCCGCCAAGGCTTGCAATTGCAATTGCAGTCCACGGTGGAGGGCTTGTCGGTGGCGGCCATCACCTACTACATCACCGGCTTGGTGCATTACGTGGTGGAGGGCTTGTCGCGGCACGGCTGGCCCTGGGGCGTGGACATCACCACCGCGGCCACCGTGCCTTTGGTGGCTTTGCTGGTGTGGCTGTTCATTCGCAGAATCCATGATCGGATCACGGCCGAATAAAAAAAGGAGGCCACGGCCTCTTTTTTTGCGTCAAATAATCAGCATGCGTACGATATTGACACAACTAATAAGTGTGGTTATTATTTTGGTTTGACAGAGATTTCAGAATTCGGAGACGCGTGATGCAGTTTTATAAAAATGGTTTCAGAGGCGGTAACCCGGACATCCAGCCCGCCGCGCCCAACCGCCGCAACCGTGGCCTGCATGAGCCCTTGCCAGAAAAAGTCGATGTGCTGATCGCCGGTACAGGGCCGGCCGGCTTGTGCCTGGCCGCGCAGTTGGCGCAATTCCCTGAGATCGAGACCATGATCATCGAGCGCATGGCCAGCAACATCATCAAGGGCAAGGCCGATGGCATCAACACCCGCACCATGGAGATGTTCCAGGCTTTTGGGTTTGCCGACAAGGTCAAGCGCGAAACCTATTGGGTGAACCAAACCGCCTTCTGGATGCCAGACCCCCAAAACCCCGACCACATTCACCGCGTTGGGCGGGTGCAAGACGTGGCCGATGACAGCTCGGAGATGCCGCACATCCTGATCAACCAGGCGCGTTTGCATGAGCTGTTTTTGGAGGTGATGCAAAACTCGCCCTCGCGCCTGGCGCCCGATTACGGCTGGGAAATTGTGGGCTTGACGATCGACCCCACCACGCAAGACCACCCGGTGACCGTCACCCTCAAAGACGCCATCGGCGTGAACTGGGGCGGCACCCGCACGGTGCGAGCCAACTATGTGGTGGGCTGCGACGGCGCACACTCGGCGGTGCGCAAAGCCATTGGCGGCGTGCTGCATGGCGACGCGGCCCACCAGGCCTGGGGGGTGATGGACATCCTGGCCAACACCGATTTTCCGGATGTGCGCCAGAAGTGCCTGATCTCATCTGCCAAAGAAGGCAATGTGCTGGTGCTGCCGCGCGAGGGGGGCTACATCTTCCGCATGTATGTGGAGCTCGACAAGCTGCGTCCCGATGAGAAGGCGGCCAACCGCAAAATGAACCAGGACGACATCATTGCAGCGGCCAACCGCATCATCAAGCCCTACAGCCTGGATGTCAAAGAGGTGGTCTGGTGGTCCATTTACGACATTGGCCACAGCCTGACCGACAAGTTCGATGACGTGCCCGAAGGCGAAGACCGCAACCCCCGCGTGTTCACGGCAGGGGACGCCTGCCACACCCACTCGCCCAAAGCAGGGCAGGGCATGAATGTCTCCATGCAGGACACCTTCAATTTGGGCTGGAAACTGGTGCATGTGCTGCAAGGCCGGGCCGATGCCCGCTTGTTGCGCAGCTATACCAAGGAGCGTTTGACCGAGGCCAAGCGCTTGGTGGAGACCGACCACAAATGGTCGCGCATCATGTCGGCGCCCACCACGCAGGCGGAGCGCGAAGGGCGTGAAGAGCCGCGCATCATTCGCCAGTTTAAGGAGAACCTGGAGTTCACCGGGGGCACGGCGGTGAAGTACGACACCTCGTACCTCTTTGCGGCACCCACGCACCAGGCGCTTGCAACGGGCGAGGTCATTGGCCGGCGCTTTCACTCTGCGCCCGTCGTGCGCTTGTCCGATGCCAAGCAAATGCAATTGGGCCATGTGGCACAGGCCGATGCGCGCTGGCGCATCTATGCGTTTGCGGGCCAAGCCGACAGTTCAGATGCGGGCTCGGCCATTCACAAGTTGGCCGACTGGCTGCAGGCTGATCCCCAATCACCGATCGTCAAGCACACGCGCAAGGGCGAAGACATCGATGCCATCATCGACTTTCGTGCCGTGTTCCAGCAAACCTTCGACCAACTGGCTTACGAAAAAATGCCATCGCTGTTGAAGCCACGCACCGGCAAGCTGGGCTTGCAAGACCACGAAAAAATCTTCTGCGTTGATCACAAGGGTGCTGGCGATATTTTTGAGATGCGTGGCATCGACCGCGACAAAGGTTGCCTGGTGGTGGTTCGGCCCGATCAGTACGTTGCCAACATCTTGCCGCTGGATGGCTTTGTTGAACTTTCGAATTACTTCGAAGGCGTGCTTCGCTCTTGAATGGCCGAAATTAGCCTGATGGGCTGATGGTCGCTTTACTTTTTTGTGGTGGGGTCGATCAAAGAACACCACTTCTTTGCGCCCAGCTCATCATTTCATGAGCCCGTGACGAAGGGGGGGATATTGAGAAGCCATGTTTTCGCCCCGCCGACCCCCGTCATTTCCCGCATGCCCAAACCCTGAAGGCTGGGCGGTAGGAAAACTGCGCCTGCTCTTGACTGTCAGCGCAGGGCTTGCTGCCATGACAGCTTTGGCTCAAAACAATGGGGCGGCCCGCTACGATCAATGGATCCAATATCCACCGCGGCCGGTCAATCCGGCGATGCCCAGCACGCTCAACAGTCCGGACAAGCAAGTGAATTGGGTGCGGTTTCCCCCCTTACCCAACTCACCCGCCCAACCTCCCTTGGTGGTTGACAAGGCGCAAGAGGTGTCGGCGCCGCCAGCAGCGCCGCAGGAGGAAGCCAGAAAGGCGTCCTTGCCTGCGGATTTGGCCCCAAGCGACAGTGCGCCCAGCCAGCCTTTGGTGACCCCCGAAAAAGCGCAGGTGGCGGTGGTCAAAGGCTTTGACCTTCAAGGCACAAGTGCCTTGACACTGAAGGAGTTGACCCAGGTACTTCAGCCGACACTGGGCCAACCCCTGGAGATGCCAATACTTGAAAAAATTGTTTCTTTGTTGGACCAACACTATGACAGCAAAGGCAAGCTTGGCCGTGCTGAGATCCCGGCACAGGACTTGACCGACGGCATCGTGCAGGTGGTCGTTCGCGAGGGCCGCTTTGCTGGTGCGGTGGTAGAGCCAGCCACTCAAACACGCGTGCCGCCGGCGTTGGCCGTTGACTTGGTGGAAACGGCCCAACCCAAAGGCGCCGTCGTGAATCTGCAGGCGCTGGACCGCGCCAGTCTTCTCCTCGCTGAATTGCCGGGGGTTCAGGCGCAAATGAGCTTGCGCCCTGCGGCCAAGGAGGGAGAAACCGAGGCCGTGATCCAAATCAACGAGGCGCCTGGCACGGAGGGCAGCCTGACGTTCGATAACTCAGTGGTCAGCGCCACTGGAAGTACCCGGTCCATCGCCCAGTTGAGCCATCACGGTGGCTTGGGGCGAGCAGACACGTTGAGCCTTGTTTGGATGCAAACGCAGGGAAGCGAGTACCTCAAGCTGGGCTACAGCGAGCCTTTGGGCGGCGCCGGAAAACGTGTGGGTATGAATGTCTCGAGCAGCAAATACCAACTGATCTTGCCACAGTACATGGCGCTCAACCCCACCGGCCCTGCAAACTCGATCGGCTTGGACCTGTCAGTGCCCTGGTTGCGGTCTCGGTCAGCCAACAGCACTTTGCAATTTGGCTATGAGCACAAAAGTTTCGTGAACAACACGGCCGCCGGCTTGGTGTCGGACTACAGGATCAACACCTTGAGCGCCACGCTTCAAGGCCAGCAAAGCGATGACTGGTTGGGGGGAGGCGAGTTCGCAACCTCGGTGCAAGTGGTGCGGGGCAATGTTGACTTGAACGGTTCCCCCAACCAGTCCATGGATGCAATGACTACCCAAACTGCAGGCCCCTATGCTAAATTGAGGTTGATGGCTTCGCGGGTTCAGCGACTGGGTTCTCAGCAAACCTTGGTGGCAACTTGGCAAATGCAAAGTGCCAGCAAAAACTTAGACGGCTCTGAAAAGTTTTTCCTCGGTGGCTCGCAAGGCGTGCGGGCTTACCCAACCAATGAAGGCGGAGGAAGTCAGGGACGATCCCTTAATCTGGAGTGGCAGCACCTGCTCAGGCCCATGGGCCAGCCAGTGACACTTTCCGCTTTCTACGATGTTGCAACGATCGATGTGAATAAATTCAATGATTTTGTCGGTGGAGCCAGCCTCAATTCCTACACTTTGCAAGGCACTGGCTTGTGGGTCGGGAGCGCCTTCGCCCATGGATGGGGCAAGCCCCTGCAATGGCGCCTTAGCTTGTCGCGTCGCTTGGGCGCCAACCCCATGGCCACAAGCAGCGGTTTAGATCAGGACGGCTCATACCGCCTGAACCGCATGTGGTTCTCTTTCAATCAGCCTTTTTGACGAAATCAAAGCATGAGTCAAAAAGTCGCCCGAAATTGCCTTGATGTGGGGCTTTTTGCCTGGCAAACACAAGGCGCCATGCATTGGGCGCTGGTCCTTTTGGCGACCAGTTGGATGCCAGCCTCAGCGCAGGGCTTGAGCGCTGTCCCTGCGACGCAACTGCCACAAGGCGGCAAAGTGTTGGGGGGCGCCGCTAGCATCACGCAAAGCACGGGCAACATGCAGGTCAATCAAACGACGCCACGTGCCGTGATTGAGTGGAACAGCTTCAACTTGGGCAGCAAAGCGCAGGTGAATTTTGTCCAGCCCACAGCAGGTTCAGTTGCGCTGAATCGCGTGCTCGATACCCAAGCCAGCCAAATCCTTGGCCGCATCCAGGCCAACGGTCAAGTGTTCATTTCCAACCCCAATGGTGTTTTGTTTGGACCTACTGCGCAAGTCGATGTTGGCGGCTTGCTGGTCACCACGCACGGCATCAGCACAGAAGATTTCATGGGTGGCAAGTCGAGCTTTCAGGGCTCAGGCCAGGCCGCAGGTGTTGCCAACCAGGGGGAATTGCGCGCAAGCTTGGGCGGTTTCATTGCAATGCTGGCCCCTCAGGTTCGCAATGAGGGCGTGATCCTGGCCAAAGAGGGAACGGTCGCGCTGGCTGCCGGTGAAAAAATAACGCTTCAATTTTCCGGGCAAAGTTTGACAGCTGTGCAAGTTGACCGGGCCGTCGTGGATGCGCTGGTGGACAACCGGCACCTGGTCCGCGCTGAGGGCGGGTGGGTTGTGATGACTGCGCGCAGCGCCAATGCTTTGCTGCAAAGTGTGGTCAAGAGCTCAGGCACGGTGCAAGCGCCTAGTTTGGTGAGCCGCCAGGGCAGAATCATCTTGGAGGGGGGCAGCGTTGGGCGCGTCGAGGTGACCGGGGAACTCAGCGCAACCGGTGGCGCAGGCTTGCCGGGCGGTTCAGTGTGGGTGACGGGGGATCAGGTCACGTTGGGCAATGCAGCGCGCGTTGATGTCTCAGGGGATACAGCAGGTGGCCAGGCGTTGATTGGCGGTGGTTGGCCAGAATCGGTTGGCCCCTTGGCCAAGTCATCCGAGGTCAGCCTCGGCGAGGGCGCAAGCATCAAAGCCATGGCCAATGGGGTGGGGAATGGCGGGTTTGTGGAGACCTCTGCCAGGAAAGTCCAAATTGCAGCCACAGCCAAAATCGACACATCGGCCCCAAATGGGAAGCCAGGCCAATGGGTCATTGACCCGGTGGACATTGACATCAATGCAAGCCTGGCAAGTGCCATTTCGACCGCACTCAACAGTGGGGACGTATTGGTCAGCACCGACAGCGGCAACACCCCCTCCACGGCCTCAGGCGAAACAAGCGGTGTTGGCAACATTTCGGTGAACAGCCCCATCAGCTGGTCTTCCAATCGCTTGACCCTCAAAGCAGCGAACAATCTGTACGTGAACCAGGTCTTGCGCGGGAGTGGCACCGCAAGTTTGCGCTTCCATATGACCTCCAGTGAAGGCATTGACCGGGTCTATGTCAAAGCCCCGATTTATTTGCCCGAAGGCAACACCCTTTCAGCTGTCGACGGGCCTGCAGGCAACATTGATTTCAATGTGATCACCCGCTTGGGGTCGGCAGGAAGTACGACAGGCACAGACCTTCAAGGGATCAACGGCAACTTGAATGGCTACTATGCCTTGGGCGATGACATTGACGCCGCCGCCACAAGCCTTTGGAATGGCGGCGCAGGTTTTATGCCCATCGGTAACAGCGTGACCCCCTTTGCGGGTGCATTGACGGGTTTGGGGCATGTGATCAGCAACCTGACGATCAACCGACCGACCTCAGACAGCGTTGGCTTGTTCGGCCGTTCAGTGGGCGTTTTGTCCGAGTTGGGGATCGTCAACGCCAGCATCGTGGGCGCCAATCAGGTCGGCACGCTGGTGGGCAACAACGCAGGCTATACGACAACCAACTTTGCCACGGGAAGTGTCACCGGGCAGTCCAGTGTCGGCGGGTTGATGGGCGTCCTGGATGGCTACGGCAGCGCAAGAAACAGTTACGCCAAAACCAATGTTTCGGTCTCGAGCAACGCAGACGCCGGTGGGCTGATTGGCTTGGTCAAAATTGGCACGGTCTATAAAACCTATTCAAGCGGCAGTGTCACAAATTTAGGCAGCGGGGCGCCATCCGGTGTGGGTGGCCTGATTGGGCGTCTGGGAACGGGCGTTCAGGCGCCCGTTGATGTCAGCGTCGCTGGATTTTGGGATACCACGCTTTCTGGGCAAACAACCTCTGCAGCCGGCGTCGGCCTGGACACTGCATCGACCATGCGCTGGAGCTCGCTTTCCCAGTTCAACCTGAACACAAATGAATTTTGGTTGAACTATTACGGTAAGTCCGCCCCCCTGCTCAAGCCATTTTTGACGCCGCTGACCATCACGGCGTCCAATGCCAGCAAGACTTACGATGGCTTGGCTTATGCTGGCGCCCAAGGATTCAGCACTTCTGTCAGCACCAACAGCTACCTGATGGGGGCTGACACCGTGTCATATGGCGGCAGTGCCGCTACAGCGGTCAACGCTGGAAGCTACGCCATTGTGCCCAGCGGCTTGTACAGCAATGACAACCGTGGCTACGCCATCAGTTATGCGAACGGCACGCTGACCATCCAAAAAGCCGATCTCACTTTGTCCGGGACGCGGCCTTATGACGGCAGCACTGTCATGGCCGGCGCTTATTTGACAGCGAATGGCGTCAATGGCGAAACCTTCTCGGTGGTCGGAGATGGCGCGGCAGGTAATTTGTCAACAAGGAATGTCCAAACGGCACAACCCATGCTCAGTTCTACCGGACTGGCCTTAGGAGATTCCAGCAATGGCGGCCTGAGCAGCAACTACAACACCTTGGGCATCTCGGGGTCGTCGGTGACCATCACCCCGAAATCCGTCACTCTGACAGCACCCACGGCAAGCAAAGTTTACGATGGGACTGTGACATATGTCGCGTCAGCAGATGACCTGGCCACACTGGGCTCGCAATTGGGTGTCGCGGGTGACACAGTCAGCGGCCCCGCACTGAGCTTCCAAAACAAAAATGCAGGGCTTGCAAACAAGGTCTTGTCTTTGAGCGCGGCCACCGTGAACGATGGAAACAGTGGGCAGAACTATGCAATCAGTTATGCCAGCAACAACATCAGCACCATCACCCCCAAGGCGCTGACGATCAGCGGGATCACAGCGGCAGACAAGGTTTACGACGGTACGGCATCGGCGGTATTGGACACAAGTCTTCTACAGGGCAATGGGCTGGTCGCGGGGGACGATGTGCGGGTGAGCGCCAGCGGCAACTTTCGCAATGCCGGCAACACGGCGAACGACAAGAATGTGGGCAACGCCAAAACGGTTCAGCTGTCGAGCAGCTACTCGGGTGCAGACGTAGACAACTACAGCATCACAGGCCAGGCGAGTACGACAGCGAGCATCACGCCCAAGGCGCTGACGATCAGCGGGATCACAGCGGCAGACAAGGTCTATGACGGTA
>Ga0255094_1000010_pt1 | contig 165526 bp, 119 predicted proteins | sample Colum_Law_RepB_8_2_FD_188434 | JGI IMG/M metagenome (GOLD analysis project Ga0255094, IMG submission 188434) | Freshwater microbial communities from Columbia River, Oregon, United States - Colum_Law_RepB_8d | ecosystem: Environmental > Aquatic > Freshwater > River | place: USA: Oregon...
TTGCGTCTCAGGCTTGGCTTCTTCTGCCTTCGGGGCATCAGCACCTGGTTCCGCCGGAGCTGGATTCTCTTTCGGAGCTTCTCCTTCTGGAGTCGCTGGGGCAGCACCTTCTGGCTTTGCAGCCCCTTCCGGAGCAGTACCACCTTCTGCCGGCGGCGTTGCAGAATCCGTCTTCTCTTCGACCTCGACCGGCTTCTTGTACAATCGCTCCTTATTCTCGTTGTAATACGCTTCTACTTCTGCATCGGTCGGAGCTGTCGTTGCCTGCTCAACGGCCTTGTATCCCAGCTCAAGATAAGCCAACTTGGCCTTCTGTGGCTGGCGGAACCCGGGAGAACCCGGCTCATCCATGTGAGGAAACTTCAAACGGTTTTCAGCGAACAGTTTGCCGACTTCAGCATCGGACGGGTCCGGAACTTCGCTCGTGAAAGCGTCTACATCCAGTCGAACTGCGTTTAATCGCTGGCTGACCTTAGTTCGCTTATAGAGTTCGTAGTAAACCTCTGGCCCCTGAGGTACAGCCGAGAAGTGGGGATTCAGATGCTGGTAAGCCATCTGTGCTTTGATCTCATTGCGAAAAGCATCCACCAGTTCTGCTTCGGTCACAACTTTACCGTTAAAACTGAGGCCATTGCGGATCTCCGCAAACATGGCCTTTGTCAACTTATTGTCGGTCCGCTTGTTGATGTAATCAAAAACCATCCGGTCCGTGACGACGATCTGAAGTTCATCAGCTTCGGCTCGCATCAGCTCGCCGAAAGTCATGTCGTCTTCCACGTTTCCGCTGTAGAACTGGAATTGAGGAGCGAATCGGCCCATTCCCGGGCCAATCGTCTTTTCGAACGCCTGGAACATGAAGCCGTTTGCGACGTTTCGCTTGAGCATCAGGTCGCCAATTCGACGTTCGTCGAAAGTGCCAAGAGTCGATGTGCGAATTACGGCATTGGCCGGGCTGATCAAGTCCGGAAGCACAAAACCGCAGACTCCGCCAAGAACAGCGCCCCCAATACCATATTGCATCCAGCGTCCAGCGCTGACCCCTGCGAATGCGAAAATGATTCCACCGAGAAGGACGCCCAGCATGACAAAATGCGAGCCCTCCTGAGAAAACACAGCATCAAGGGTGAAAGCCATCATCGAAAGGATGACGACTGCCACCATCCACACGTGCTGATTTCGACGAAAGAAAGTAAATGGAGAACTCATGTCGGGACGCTCGTACCGTTTGGAGGTTTCTTGTTCTGACCTTCGACCTGATCACTTGACAGAGGTCCGAAGAATAATTTATCCCATCACGCGAGATCCGACGGGAGTCGCGGATTCTAGCCGTCAGGAGGGTACAGACAAGGTCAACTGAAGTCCGACTTCCCCACACTTCAAGGATGAGGCACCTCGAAGTTTCTTGACTTCCGGGCCTTTCGCTGTCACGTTCCGTCCTCCTTTCTGAATCTCAAGCTTCTCGAAGCCTGCTGTTCCTGTCCAGTTTTGAAACCAAAGTTAGTTGTTCATGGCATCCCAGAAAAAAGCACTCGTGATCGTCGAATCGCCCGCGAAAGCCAAGAAAATCGCTGGCTTTCTGGGGGATGATTACATCGTTAAGGCCAGCATGGGCCACATCCGCGATCTTCCCTCCAGTGCCAAGGAAATCCCGGCGGAACTCAAAAAGGAGTCCTGGTCCACTCTGGGGGTAAACGTCGAAAATGACTTTGATCCGCTCTATGTGATCAGTCCGGACCGAAAAAAACTGATCGCCGAACTTAAAGATTCTCTGAAGAAGGTTCGCGAACTGGTACTGGCGACCGACGAAGACCGCGAAGGCGAAAGTATCGGCTGGCATCTGGTGCAGGTTCTGAAGCCGTCCGTGCCGGTCAGCCGCATGGTATTCTCAGAAATCACAAAACCGGCGATCCTTGAAGCCATTAAGAATACTCGGCAACTGGATGAAAACCTCGTTCAGGCTCAGGAAACTCGACGAGTCGTGGATCGACTTTACGGCTACACACTAAGTCCGCTGCTCTGGAAAAAGATCGCGCGAGGTCTTTCGGCCGGGCGCGTGCAAAGCGTGGCGGTCCGCCTATTGGTCATGCGCGAAATCGAACGCATGAAGTTCCGCAGCGGAACCTTCTGGGACCTGAAGGCGGCTCTTAAGGCGAAGACCGGGGGAGAATTTGAAGCGGTCCTGCAGACCCTTGGCGGGAAACGGATCGCGGCCGGACGCGATTTCGATGAGTCAACAGGACGCCTAAAAGATGGCTCTGATGTCCTTCTGCTGCAGGAGAGCCAGGCGAAAGCTCTGCTGGAGAAAGTCCGTTCCAATCCCTGGACGGTTTCCAACATCGAACAGAAGCAGCAGGTTCGTCGTCCGTACCCTCCGTTCACAACCAGTACTCTGCAACAGGAATCCAACCGCAAGCTGGGCATGACGGCTCGTCAGACTATGCAGACGGCTCAGCGCTTGTACGAAGATGGCCACATCACTTACATGCGAACAGACAGCGTGAGCCTCAGTGGTGAAGCTATCGCGGCCGCTCGGTCAAAAGTGGATGATCTCTACGGCAAGAATTTCCTCAGCCCGTCGCCACGCCAGTTCACAACCAAGGCCAAGGGCGCTCAGGAAGCACACGAAGCGATTCGCCCGGCTGGTACAGAAATGAAGACGGCCGATGAAATTGGCTTGTCCGGCGGCGAGTACAAGCTGTACCAGATGATCTGGAAACGCACGATGGCGACTCAGATGGCTGACGCCTTACTGCGATTTGATACGGTGACGATCACCGTGGACGACGCAGAGTTCCGAGCAAGCGGTCGAACTGTCGAGTTCGCTGGTTTCTTCCGCGCCTACGTTGAAGGCTCTGATGATCCGGATGCGGCGATCGAAGATCAGGATTCGCCACTGCCGCCACTGTCAGAAAAAGATAAAGTCGATTGTCAGAAAGTCGACGCGATTGCTCATGAAACCAAACCGCCTGCTCGTTTCACCGAAGCCACTTTGGTGAAGTCGCTGGAATCAGAAGGCATTGGTCGCCCGAGTACTTACGCGAGCATTCTGAGCACAATTCAGGATCGTGGCTACGTCCGCAAAAATGGCAATCAGCTGATTCCGACGTTCACTGCGATGGCCGTGACGAAACTTCTGGAAGGACACTTCCCGAATCTTGTTGACTTCGGCTTTACTGCAGGGATGGAACAAACGCTCGACGATATCGCGACCGGAGCAGCCGATCGTCTTCCGTATCTCCGCAAGTTTTACGCGGGTAAAGAGGGACTCGACGAACAAGTCAAACAGCGAGAAGGCGATATCGATCCTCGCGAAGCCTGTACGTTGCAGATTGACGGCCTGGATGCGGCTGTCCGCGTTGGCCGCTATGGCCCGTACTTCGAGAAGACTCAGGGCGAAGAGAAACTGACGGCGTCGATCCCCGACAGTATTGCCCCAGGAGAAATCACAAATGCGGTGGCCGATCGCCTGATCGAAGAAAAGCAGCGTGGCCCTCAGGCCATCGGTATGCATCCTGAAGAAGGGCTGGCTATTTATCAGATGCGTGGCCCGTTCGGACCGTATTTGCAGCTTGGCGAGGTGACAGAAGAAGCCCCGAAACCGAAACGCTGCAGTATTCCGAACTGCTTCGATCCGCTTTCGATCGATCTGCCCACGGCCATGGCCTTGCTGGCCCTTCCGCGACGTATCGGTAAACATCCTCTGACAGAAAAAGTTGTCAACGCAGGCATTGGTCGATTCGGACCGTATGTGACCCACGACAAAGTCTTTGGCAGCTTCGACAAGAAAGCCCACACCTACGATTTCAACGGGGAAACTTTCAACGTCCTGAATATCACGATGGATGCAGCCGTCGAGATGTTGCGTAACACGAAGAAGCGAGCCGCCCCGACGCCTCTGCGCGAACTGGGCAATCATCCCGAAGACAGCAGTCCGATTCAGATCTTCGAAGGTAAGTTTGGACCATACATCAAACATACCACAACGAATGCCACGATCCCCAAGGATACGGATATCTCCACAGTGACGCTGGAGCAGGCCGTGCAGTGGATCGCTGATAAGATCAGCAAAGGCGGCGGCAAACCCGGCAAGAAAGGCGGCTTCACAAAGAAGGTTGCCAAGAAAGCCGCCGGAGCTACCAAGAAAGCGCCGAAGAAGAAAAAAGCGGCAGAAGAATAGCCGTCTGGTGATTCGATTCGTAGTGCCGACTTCAGTCTGCTTCGCTTTCGCAATACAGACAGCGATGCTGGCTAAAGCCAGCACTACAAATCCTCACAAGTTGCTTCAACGCCCTGTTCGCGTCCGGTTTCGGGTACCGCTGTCAGTCCACAAGTAACGGAGCTGGCTCATGAGTGACGGGCCTTCAGGCATCAAACAAGTGATCGTGATGCGCCACGATCTGAAGATGCGACGAGGCAAACAGATTGCTCAGGGTGCTCACGCCTCAATGAGCTTTCTCTGCCGCCGATTGCAGAATCAGCCAGTTGTTTCTCTGAATGATTTTTCTGATTCAGAACGCGCGTGGCTGGCTGGATCCTTCGCCAAGATTTGTTGTCGAGTCAACAGCGAAGAAGAGTTGATGTTGATCCACGATCAGGCTCTCTCATCCGGCCTTCAGGTGCATCTGATCACCGACAGCGGTAAGACAGAATTCCACGGCCAGCCAACTCGCACATGCCTGGCAATTGGGCCTGATGATGCCGCGAAGATTGATGCCGTAACCGGACATCTGGAATTGCTGTGAGCAAGGCCTGCAAGAACGTGCTGAGCCGCTGGCGTTCGATTGCCGGGGAATGACTTGACATAACCCGATGCGTCAGCGAAGCATGCTTTTCAATCATGCCGCTGCCGGATCCCTCACTGACGTTTTGATTTGTGATATCCCAGTAATTCGCTGAACGCGATCATCTCTCAGGAGCCATACAGTTCGTCAAACACCCGCGAACAACGCTGTATAGACCGGAGCCCAATGATTGCGGCCCGCGTACCGCGAACCGGGCAACTTCGAAATCTCAGGGGTGCGACCAAACTCACCGGTCATTACGACCATCGTTTCGTCGAGCAGACTGGTCGCGGCAAGATCATCGATCAATGCCGACAGAGTCTGATCGAGTTGCGGCAATAACTCGTCACGCAATCTCTCGAAGTTCTTCTCGTGACTATCCGAGGTCTGGACCGGTCCCATGTTGGCCTGAACAATTTTGAAGCCAGCCTGAAGAAGTCATCTGTAACTCTCCTGCCACTCATATTCGCCGTGTTCCAATGCCGCCTCCAAAGTTCCAGAGGCTTTTTTCGACACGCTGTTTAGCCACCAGCGTGACTTCTGGTACTCTAAGTTTGTGACTGAGCCTTCAGCAGATTTGAAATCTCAAGTTTGCTGCTTTCAGCAATCAACCCACTTAACGGTAAGGATCCTTCACATGATTCGAATGGTTCGCAAGGTACTGCTCCTGTCGACGCTACTCTTGATTCTTGGTTCTGCTCAGGCTGATGAGTCGTCTGGCAAAAAGAAGGTGGCTTCCGGTAAGGCTCGTATTCAGGAAGCGGCTGAGAGCAAGGCCGACAAGCAAGCCGAGAAAAAGAAAGCCGCAAAGAATGCCGAGCCACCTGCTCCCACGCCAACGCTGGACAATGTTTCCTACGGCCCGCACCCAAAACAAGTTCTGACTTTCTGGAAAGCCGAAACCGAACAACCAGCACCGGTATTGTTCTTCATTCATGGCGGTGGCTGGCAGGCTGGCAATCGCATGGGCAGCATGGCCAGTTATGTTCCGGCGATGCACAAACACGGGATCTCCGTGGTTTCTATCGAGTATCGATTTATCGAAGAAGCAATCGCGGATGGCGTTGAACCTCCAGTCAAAGGATGCCTCCATGATGCCGCGCGAGCACTTCAATTTGTTCGCAGCAAAGCCGCCGAATGGAACATCGATAAGACTCGCATCGCCGCCGCTGGTGGTTCAGCTGGAGCTTGCTCAAGCTTGTGGCTGGCCTTCCATGATGATCTCGCGGACCCTCAAAGTGACGATCCGGTTGCTCGCGAATCATCTCGCCTACTGTGCGCCGCGGTCACGGGTGCTCAGACAACTCTGGATCCTGTGCAGATGAAAGAGTGGACTCCGAACAGCAATTACGGAAGCCACGCGTTCGGCATCTTCAAGGAAGTCGACGGCAAGAAGCAGCGCGACTTCGAAGCCTTCTTGGCCAAGCGTGACAGCATCATGCCGTGGATCCAGGAGTATTCACCGTACGCTCTTGTTACTGCCGATGATTCGCCCGTCTACCTTTTCTACAGCGCGCCGCCGGCTTTGGGGCAGGTTGAAAAAGATCCGACACACTCTGCGAATTTTGGAGTGAAGCTGCAGGAGCATCTGCAGAGTTTCAAAGTGCCGTGTGAACTGGTTTATCCGGGTGCAATGGATGTCACTCACAAGACTGTTCAGGATTACTTGATCGCTCATCTGACCGCGAAGCCGTAGGGTCTTCAGACGAAAAATTTGTGTGCCTCAGTGTTTTTGCGTGGAATGCCTTTCACTTGCCGTTGAGGTCATTGACAGCGTTTTTTGAACAGGAGGCAGCAGAAGTAACTGAGAAGAAACCCATGGCATACTGCGATTTCTCTGCTAACTCTGTTATCTCCTGTTCAAAACCATTTCGTCTTTTCGGTCGTGGGATTTGGCAAAGTTTTCACCGGGACGCTCACTTCGCCAACAGCAAATGCCAGCCGTAGCGGTAGAGGTTTCTGGAATCCGTATAACGCGATTCCGAGGCCGCGGAACCGAGAACAACGACGATCAGCCGCATCCCATTACGCTCACCCGTTGATACCAGGCACGCACCAGCTTGATCGGTCGTGCCTGTTTTTATTCCATCGTAGCCATCGGTTCCCAACAGCTCGTTCGTGTTCTTCCACAGAACATTGCGAGTGTATCCGCCGGGGCCAACCACCGTCGCACCTCGTTGACGCGTTGACGAGTACTGCCCCATCACCGGATTGGTCAGGGTTGCTCGAGCCAGAATGGCCAGATCGGCGACCGTCGACTGATGAGAGTCATTCGTCAGTCCATGGGGATTTGTGTAGTGAGTCTTCGTCATGCCAAGTCGTGCGGCTTCGGCATTCATTGCAGCCACGAATAGCTCCAGAGGATCCTGTTCCGGATCATTCGCAGCGGGGTTCTCAGTCGCCGCGGCAGAGGCTAATCGAGTACCGAAGTGTTCCGCCAACGCGACGCTCATGTCGTTTCCGGATGGCAACATCAAGCCGTACAGAGCTTCGCGCACGGGCACTGATTCACCAGCTCGAACATCCGCCGTGGATCCTCGAGTTTCATCCGCGCGAACGGACATTGTCAGCGTTTCGTCCAGCACTTCCGGATGTTGTTCCGCCAATCGAGCCACCAGCCAGGCGGTCATGATTTTCGTGGTGCTGGCGAAGTGGCGAGACGTCTCGGTTTCAGCACCAGCAACCATGCGGCCATCCGCAGCGTCGACGATAATCCAGGAATCGCACGAAACAAACGGCGAACCGGCAAGCGGTTCTGCTGGCAGCTTCGGCAACATTTCAGCATTGATCACGTCCGGAGCTGCGATGGCGGCTTCTTCGATCACTGGCCCAAGTTTTTGCCACAAGGCCGTGTCCGCGATGCCCGTGACGGTCAGCGCATTGGCTTCCTGAAATTTTCGCACTGCAGCTTCAGTCGCTGGCCCGAAATCTCCGTCGACTCCTAAACCGGGCGACGGCTCCAGCCGTGCATTCAAGGTCCGCTGCAGAAATTCCACCCGAGTTCCGAAAGCACCGACACGTAATTCTGTGGGTTCATTCGGAGCGGTCCGTTCCCACTCCGGATTAAAATGATCAAACGCGCTGCGAGCGATCTTGCCAATCAGCACATGCGCGGCGTTGTCATCTTTCCAGCTCTTGTCTTTGTTGTTTGTTGTCAGTACGCAGATTGCGAACGGACCTTTCGGACCATAAATGATGCCAGCATTGCAACGACTCTCAGACACCGCGCCGGATTTGTGAGCGACCTTGGTGCCGTCCGGCAGCTGGCTCACCAGCATGGTTTTGTCATCACAGGCCAACAAGTGATCCAGCATGGCTTTGCACGATTCAGCTGACGCGGCCGTTCCCTTGTGAAGTTGCTCCAGCAGGTTGACCGTTTCGTTCGCGGTTGTGCTGCCAAGCCCATACAGCTTGCTGCGATCCGGTGCGATGGACGTTTCGCCGCGATAAACCTTGGAGTTCAACCTGGTCTGAGGAAATCCGAGGCTTTCCATGGTGGCTGCCGTCGTCGGCAGACCAATCTCGTCTACAACCAGATTTGTCGCGGTATTGTCCGAGTAGCGAATCATCAGCCGAATCGCATCTCGCAGAGAAAGCTGCAGGCCGGAGGAAAAATGTGTTGTGAGAATCCCGGATCCCGGAACCTTGTCGGCTTCCTCCAGAGCAATCATTTTGGCCGGATCCAGCTCTTTGCCGTCAACCATGCGGTAAGCAGCGACCATAACGGCCATTTTGATCAGGCTGGCCGTCGGCTGGATTTCATCGCCACGCCAGACAAACTGTTCGCCCGTCTCCAGATGACGAATACAAACAGCCACGTCTCCCGCGTGAGCTTCGATCAGGGGTTTCACGGATTCGTTCAGGTCCGCAGCAATCAACCGCGAACCTGGCTGCAATGCGACGATCTCAAAAAGAACGATGAGCACGGCTAAATTCATCGGTATCCAGCGCCTCATAGTCACTCCTCAGAGTTTATTCCTGACAACGCGGAAGCCGGTTGTCTCGGTTGAATTCGCCTCAATGTCCGGCAAAACTGCCTTATTCCAGCGCGCGGCCACGTTTGAGGCCTTCCTCTGCAATGTATCCCGCGAACGCCATGCCTCAACAGGCACCGTGCGAAAAATATTCTCATCAATACAGTACAGTCACACAAGCATCAGAATGACCATGCAAAAGCCACTTCCGTTCGATGAACAGACGATTCGCCGCATTGCCGAGCAGTATCCGACGCCGTTTTACCTCTACGACGAAGAGGGTATGCGAGAATCATGCCGAAGCCTGAATTCTGCGTTCTCATGGTGCCCCGGGTTTCGTGAGTACTTCGCAGTCAAAGCGTTGCCGAATCCTTATGTTCTGCAAGTGCTGAAAGCAGAAGGGCTCGGAGCCGACTGTTCCAGTCTCGCTGAATTGGCCCTGTCTGAAAGAGTCGGGCTGACCGGTGAAGATCTCATGTTTACCTCGAACAATACTCAAGTGCATGAGTATCAGCGAGCGGTTGATCTGGGAGCCATCATCAATCTCGACGACCTGACTCACATCGATTACCTGAAGGACAACGTCGGTCTGCCGGAGTTGCTGTGCTTTCGGTACAACCCGGGATCAGCTCGCGAAGGAAACGTGATCATTGGCAAGCCGGAAGAAGCCAAGTATGGCTTTACGGAAGCTCAGCTGTTCGAAGGCTACAAGATTCTTCGCGACGCCGGTGTGAAGCGATTTGGTCTGCACACGATGGTCGCATCCAATGAGCTCAACGGCGACTTCTTCGTCGAGACGGCTCGTATGGTGTTCGACCTGGCGGTGCGTATCCATCAACAACTCGGGATCAAGATGGAGTTCGTGAATCTTGGTGGTGGCATCGGGATTCCTTATCGCCCGGAACACAAGCCCGTTGATCTGGCGGCCGTCGGCCAGGGTGTGAAGAAGTTGTACGAGCAGATGATTGCTGGAACTCCGCTGGACCCGCTAAAGGTCATAATGGAGAACGGCCGCATGATCACGGGGCCTCATGGCTTCCTGGTGACGAAGGCCATCCATCACAAGCACATCTATCGCGACTATGTCGGTGTGGATGCGTGCATGTCCAACCTGATGCGTCCCGGCATGTATGGCGCGTATCATCACATTACCGTGCTGGGCAAGGAGAATGCTCCTCACGATCGTATCGTCGACGTTGTGGGTTCACTCTGCGAAAACAACGACAAGTTCGCGATCAACCGTGAACTGCCAGCAGTTGAACGAGGCGACCTGTTGGTGATTCACGACGCAGGTGCTCACGGTCACGCGATGGGATTCCAGTACAACGGCAAGCTGCGTTGTGCGGAATTGCTCGTGAAGAAAGATGGATCCGTCAAGATGATTCGTCGCGCAGAAACGATGGATGATTACTTTGCAACGTTGGATTTCAGCGGCCTGCAAAGCGCCGCCGGTCGCTGACCGTTACGCTTCACGGGATTCTCAAGACTTTGAAAGGCCCACCATGCCTCGCGTGAATCGACGACTGTTCCTGAGCACTACAGCGGTTGTCGCGACCGCGCTCTCAACTGGGATCACGCGGGGCGATGAATCAGAGTCCGTGCAGTGGGCCGATGTACGAGACTGGGGCGTGGAAGGGCGAGGCTTCAACGATACCGAAGCGTACTTTGATCGTTTGCCAGGGCGAGCGAAGCCCGTGGTTCGTGAAGCCGTTTGGAATCTCAGTCGTCACTCCGCCGGAATGATGGTTCGCTTTCGCACGGATGCAACAGAGATTCATGTCGACTATGGAGTGACCTCCAGCAATCTTGCGATGCCTCACATGCCAGCCACCGGCATGTCCGGTCTGGATCTCTATGCTGCCGATACAGACGGCACCTGGAAATGGGTTGCGGTTGTCGCCCCGGCGACTCAGCAGGTCAAGAAAAAGGTCGTCTCCGGACTTGCTGCCGGGGAACGCGATTATACCATTTATCTTCCGCTCTATAACGGCACGGAGTTTCTGAAGATCGGTGTTCCGGCCGGTGCAAAGTTTCAGCCCATCGCCCCTCGAACCGCGAAGCCAATCGTGTTCTACGGCACGTCGATTACTCACGGTGCCTGTGCGTCTCGTCCGGGCATGCCGCATCCATCAATTCTGGGACGAAGACTCAACACACCGACGATCAATCTGGGCTTCTCTGGAAATGGTCGCATGGAGGCCAATGTTAGACAATTTTTGATCGAACTGGATCCGTCCGTTTACGTGATTGATTGCCTTCCCAATATGTCGGCCGATGAAGTCACCGCGAATACTCAGCCACTCGTGAAGCAGTTGCGAACTGCCCATCCAGAGACGCCGATCGTGCTGGTCGAAGATCGCAGCTATTCCGGATCGTGGTTGATCACTTCTCAACGCGAACGCAACGAAAGCAGTCGCAAAGCGTTGAAAGCTCAGTATCAGATGTTGCTGGACGCCGGCACGGAACGATTGTCGTACATCGATGGCGAATCATTGCTGGGGGCCGATCGCGATGATACGACCGATGGTTCTCATCCATCCGATCTGGGCTTCTATCGCCACGCCGATGTGTTTGAACCCGTCCTCCGCGAGGCATTGAAGGCAAGCGCAAAAGCGTAACGGCACAAACCATCGTATGAGTGCTTAAAAATCGAAAACAACACAGGATGGCGTGCGACATCCGCTTCGGTTGGGAGCACCCAACTTGCTCAAGCATTCTTCGCAGTCGACCACGCGCCGATCGCAAAAAACAACCAGCCGAGAATCATCAGTGTTCCGCCGATAGGAGCGATCGCTCCCCAGGGAACTCCCAGCCACTTGGGCCCCGCAATGACCAGCAGGTAAAGCGATCCGCTGAAGAAGAAGACCCCTCCCAAAAAACAGACCGACGCTGCTGACAGCCAGCGTGATCGTTGTCGCAGCATCAAAGCTCCCGTCAGCCCCAATGCCAAAGCATGCGCCATGTGGTAGTCCACACTGGTTTTGAAATCCTGTAAGTACTTGTAGCTGGCCGGGACACTTTGGCCTGCGATCATCTTCGGCTCCATGTCCGCATATTTCTTCTCGAGATAGCCGTCACCGGTGTTGTTGGTCAAACCATGAGCACCGAAGGCTCCCAGCGTGACGGCCAACATGCCAAGCAAAGCCGACAGCACAAGGCATAGACGAGGACTCATGGGAGAAACCTTTGAAGGCGGAATGTTGAGGAACGTTCGGACTCGGACAAGCGATTTTCACAATCACCACCAAGTCTACCCTGGTGGCGTAGACTAAGTGAGCAGAATGCTGGCCACTGGTGAGTGTCTTCAGGAACACAGGAAAGTACGGGCGGCTGCTTTCGTCGTTTAACGGCAGATACACCACCGAATCAATATCCCGCCCATGATCACTTTCACCTAAATCCGAATTATGGCGACGATCAGCCTGAAAAGAGGCCGATCGGCCCGCCCCGGCAACTGATTTCCAGAATTGATGTTTGTTTCTTAGAACTCACCAAATCGCCTATCATTCGGCTCTACAACGGCGCCGCTGTGTGCCTGAATCCGGATCCTCTGAACCCGACTTCGAAGCATCCCATGACAGATATCGAAAAGCTTGGACAGTTCTACCTCGGCAAAACCCACGACCTGAAAACCGGAGTCACCTCGCCCGATCAGGTTGTCATGTATGACGCAAAAGACCTCACGACTCATGCGGTCTGCGTCGGCATGACCGGCAGCGGCAAGACCGGTTTGTGTCTCGCACTTCTTGAAGAAGCCGCCATCGATGGCACGCCCGCGATCTGCATCGACCCCAAGGGCGACCTCGGAAATCTGATGCTCGCATTTCCCGATTTGTCGCCACAGGATTTTCAGCCGTGGGTTGATCCTCAGGAAGCCAGTCGCAATGGAATGACGGTTCCTGAGTTCGCCAAAAAAACGGCTGACACATGGCGAAATGGACTGGCTGAATGGGGACAGTCCGGAGAACGCATTCGTAAGTTCAAAGCCGCCGCCGACGTGGAGATTTATACTCCCGCCAGCAACGCCGGCCGACCTATCACCGTCCTGAAATCATTCGATGCGCCGAATGATTCAGTCCGCTCCGACTCCGACGCGTTGCGAGGGAGCATCATGTCGGCGGTGTCAGGGCTGCTGGCTTTGCTGCAAATCAATGCCGATCCGATCAGCAGTCGTGAACATATTCTGCTGTCCAATATTCTCGATTACTACTGGCGCAGTGGTCAGAACGTGGATATGGGATCGTTGATTCGCAGCATTCAGGCACCGCCGTTTAACAAGGTTGGCTTTCTGGATCTGGAATCGTTTTATCCGCAGGGCGAACGCTTCAAACTCGCGATGACGTTAAACAACCTGCTCGCGTCTCCCAGCTTTGCCGCGTGGCTCGAAGGCGAACCGCTCGATATCCAGAAGCTGTTGTGGACACCAGCCGGTAAACCTCGCCTGGCGATTATTTCCATCGCTCACCTTTCCGATCAGGAACGAATGTTCTTCGTCACGATCCTGCTGAACGAAGTGCTGAGCTGGATGCGGAGTCAGACAGGAACTTCCAGCCTGCGAGCAATCCTTTACATGGATGAAGTGTTTGGCTACTTCCCGCCAACCGCGAATCCGCCATCGAAGCTGCCGATGCTGACATTGCTGAAGCAGGCTCGAGCATTCGGGCTGGGTTGCGTCCTGGCGACTCAGAACCCCGTGGACCTTGACTACAAGGGACTGTCGAACTGCGGCACATGGTTTCTGGGACGGCTGCAGACGGAACGCGATAAGATGCGAGTTCTCGAAGGGCTCGAAGGTGCGGCCGCTTCGACGGGATCAACCTTCGATCGCCAGCAGATGGAGCAGACTCTGGCCGGTTTGGGCAGTCGAGTCTTCCTGATGAATAATGTGCATGAGGATGCTCCGACTGTCTTTCGTAGCCGCTGGGCGTTGTCGTATCTTCGCGGACCAGTGAGTCGTCAGCAGATCGAATCTCTGATGGCTCCGTTAAAGGGCAACAGTCCGGCACCATCCACAACGGCTCAGGTGATGAGCAGTGCTCCGGTCGCTCCTCGTTTTGCAGCTCCGGCTACTGAACTCCCCAGTCAGCCAACCAGACCGGTTTTGCCCCCGGGGATCGCGGAGTTCTTCCTGCCGGCTCATATTCAGGCCGATCGATTTGTGTATCGTCCGGCTTTGCTGGGACAAACTCGCATCCATTTTATTGATGCGAAGAACGGTATCGACTTGTGGGATCCGGTGACGCTGATTCGCCTGGGCGGCGATTCCATTCCTGCAGATCCCTGGCTTGAAGCTGACGAATGGGACGAAGCCGATGTGCCGCAATTGTTGCCAGAGCCTGAATTCGGCGACGCGACATTCCGTGAGCTGCCCACCGAGCTGACTCAGAAGAAGTCTTACACCGGCTGGACGACAGCCATCAAAAATCATCTCTACCGAGACCGTAAGCTGGTCGTCTTTACATGTGAAGAGCTGAAGCAAACTTCGCAGCCCGGTGAATCTGAAAGCGACTTCCGCATTCGTCTGCGTCACGCCGCGCGAGAAGAGCGAGATCGTCTGGTGGAGAAACTGCGTCGCAAGTATGCCACGAAATTTGGAACTCTGGATGAAAAGATTCGGCGGGCTGAGCAGAAAATTGAGAAAGAGAAGCAACAAAAATCTCAGAAGACGCTCAGCACAGCGGTCAACTTCGGCACCAGTATTCTCGGGGCGTTATTTGGCCGCAAACTAGGCACATCGACGAACGTCACGCGGGCTGGATCTGTGATTAAGTCGGCCACCAATATGGCCTCAGAATCCACCGACATTCGCATTGCGGAAGAGCAATACGCCGCGTTGCTGCAGGAGCGGGAAGCTCTGAATGCCACTGTCGAAGGTGAGGCCAATGAGATCGTGCATCAGTTCGATACGGATGTCATGAAGTTCGACAGCCTGGAAATCTCGCCTCGAAAAACGGACACCGCCGTCGATCGAATCGCATTGCTTTGGCTTCCCTTCGTCGACGACGGTGCGGGGAACATGCACCGCGCGTTTTGATTATTGCGACGGTCATATTTAGGTAGGGTGGGACCAGCGAGCATTGCGAGCGCCGGCCCACCCTACGCAAATTTCAATAGTACAAGACAAGAAGAATGAGGTCCCAGGATGAAGAGCATCTGCAAACTGGTTCTGGCCACAATCATTGGCATCGCTTCAGTCACGGGATTCCCGGCCATCACACCACCTCAGGCTGCGTTGCTCAACACCGTGGCGGCCGAGGAACCTCTGTCACGGATCTCATTTGGTTCCTGTGCCAAGCAGGATAAACCACAGCCGATCTGGGATGCCGTAGTCGCCGGCAAGCCCGAGCTGTTTATCTTTCTGGGTGACAATATCTACGGCGACAGTGCGGACATGAATGTTCTGCAGGCAAAGTATGAGCAGCTCAGCCAGCAGCCCGGCTTTATGAAGCTGAAATCATTTTGCCCGGTTGTGGCCACATGGGATGACCATGACTACGGGAAAGACGATTCCGGGGCCGAGTTTGAAATGCGAGAAGAGTCGCAGCAGGTGTTCCTGGATTTTCTGGGCGTCGCCAAAGACGATCCTCGCAGAACTCAGGAAGGCATTTACTGGTCCAAAGTGTACGGCCCGGAAGGCAAGCGAGTTCAGGTGATCCTGCTGGATGCTCGTTACTTTCGCAGTCCGTTGAAGAAAGGTTTTGACGGACGAGAACCCGGCGATGGATATCGAGGCCGCTATGCACCAAATACCGATGATGATGCGACTGTCCTGGGAGAAACCCAATGGAAATGGCTCGAGGAACAGCTCAAAGTTCCGGCTGAAGTTCGAGTCATCGGTTCCAGCTATCAGGTGCTTTCAAATCAACACGGTTGGGAAATGTGGGGCAACTTCCCCAAAGAACGCGAGCGACTCTTCAAGGTGCTGCGCGATTCAAAAGCGGGCGGCATCGTCATGATCAGCGGCGACCGACACCTTGCTGAAATGGCCGAGCTGAAAGCCAACGACCCCTCCGGCGTTGGCTATCCGTTGTACGAAGTCACCAGCAGCAGCTTGAATGCTCCCAGCGGCAACATGACCAAGGCTGGCGTTCGTTTTGCCAATGAGATCAATCCTTATCGCGTGGGCCTGACCTTCTTCGACACCAACTACGGCAACATCCTCATCGACTGGACCGCCGAGCAACCAGTCATCCGCCTTCAGGTCTGCGACGAGAAGGGCGGCGTGGTGTTGCAGCAGAGGGCGGTGTTGAGTGACCTGCAGCGGTGATCCGCAAGAACACGTCAGCATCCATTTGTAGCTTGGACATTCTTGTCCGAGTGCTTTCCTCATCATCGTTACCGTGAACGACCGACGGGCAAGAATGCCCATCCTCCATGGCTGCAGCGCACATGAGCGTCGTAGCGCACGCTATTGTTTCCGACACCTTTTTCCTCACTTTGTAGCTTGGACATTCTTGTCCGAGTGCTTTCCTCAGCGTCGTTACCGTGAACGACCGACGGGCAAGAATACCCATCCTACAAGGTGGCTGCATACATGAACGTTGTGTCGCATACGTTTGAACGAGAGCCACCTCCCGGCTTTCAAGGGTTGCGATCAGATATCCCACTAAAGTTCTACAGCCGACATTTACCACATTGGCGACAGGATGGAGCGACGTACTTCGTGACCTTTCGCCTCAATGATGCACTGCCTCCAGATGTGCTCGAAGATTTGAAGCAACTTCGGCTGGACGGGGAATGGAAGTGCCCATATCCACGGTCTGAGAAGCAATGGGAGGACTTTGCTCGAATATTGACGCAGAAGTCCGAAGTCTGTTTGGATCAGGGCTACGGTTCCTGTCTTTTCCGCGAACGCGAGAATGCGGAGTTGCTGCGAAACGCATTGACTCATTATCAAACGACGAGATGTTTTTTTTCCTGCCTCACTGTGATGCCCAATCATGCCCATGCGATCATGAATCCGCAAAACGGGGTTCCGCTGGAGCAGACTTTGAAACTGATCAAGGGCTATGTGTCGCGGGTGATAAATCGGAAGAATCAAACCGCTGGCAGTCTTTGGGAGCAGGAGAGTTACGATCGAATCATTCGTGATAGCCAACACTTAGACAAAGTGATTCAATACATCGGTCGCAACGGAACACTGCCTCGGCTACAGGCAAATCAATACATCCGCTGGATGGATCCGTCCTGGCAGGCGGCAGGCTGGGATTTCGACGAAGAGACTGAGCTTCTGTAGGATGGGCATTCTTGCCCGTCACGTGGCTAGATGTCGAAATTCTCGGGCAAGAATGCCCAAGCTACAGAATCGCAGTTCTGTGATCCCTGCCGCTTCGTTGGAATCCACAAACTCTCGACAGTACGATGATACTGCGTGGCATCAGGCCTAAAGAGCGAATCGAACAAGCAGGGGGACACAACATGAACCAACTGAATCGCCGAGGTTTTCTTGCGAGGGCGAGTGTTTCTGCGGCTGCGTTGGCGATGACTCAATGGTCGCCGCAGACTTCGCAACTGCTGGCCGAGGATGCAAAATCAGATTCGCTGGCGATGCAGCTTTATAAAAGTCTGAATGATGAGCAGCGGCAAAAAGTGTGTCTGCCGTCGGATCATCCGAGACGTCAGTATGTCAGCAACTGGTGGTACATCCATCCGGAGTATCGCATTCCATCGACCTTCGACAGCAATCAGCAGGAACTGATTCAGAAGATCTTCGATTCCCTGCACAACTCCGAATACATCGAAGAGGTCAAGAAGCAGGTCAAGATCGACCAATATGGGCAGCTCAAAAACGCTCCGGCCGCTGGTTTCTTTGGAACGCCCGATGATAAAGACTTTGAATTCATCTTCACCGGACACCATGTGACTCGACGGTGCAATGCTCATTCAGACAAAGGCCTTGGGTTTGGCGGAGCTCCGATTTTCTATGGCCACTATCCTCACTCCGAAGAGAACATGCAGGACAACTTTAATGAATCGCCCGATCATCCCGGCAACCCATATTGGTATCAGGGCCGAATCTTCAACGAGTTTGTGCAGGGGCTGACCGCTGAGCAGCAGGCCAACGGTCTTGTCTCCGCAGCACCTCGCAGTGAGAGGCCGGAAGCTGTGATTCAGACACCGGCACAGGCTCAGGGTTTGGATTGTTTGACACTGAGTGCTGACCAGAAACGGTTGCTGATCGACACGATGAAACGAATGCTGAAGATGTTCCGTGAAGATGATGTGACCGCGACAGTTCAGTCGATCGAGCAACGCAATCTCGTGGATCGACTTCACGTGTCATGGTATGCCGACAAGTACGATATCGGCTCAGACAAAGTCTGGGACACCTGGCAGATCGAAGGTCCGGAATTTGTCTGGTACTTCCGCGGCCAGCCTCATATTCACTGCTACTTCCATCTGAAAAGCTGACGCAGCGTTCACGGAAAATAACAAGGAAGCATGCTGCATTATCTGGACAACACGACGAAGCCAATTGCGGGAACATCGTGATTGACTGGAACGCAGATCAACCCGTGATTGGCGTTCAAATCCGGACGAATAGCAGATCGTCGCAGTTTCGGTTACGCGGCGTCGTGAGCGTTCCGACCGAGGGCGATGTCGAAGTCATTCATGGCGGGGACCATCATCGCGACGGCTGTAAATCCGTACGCGACGCAGATCCAAAGACAGACTCCCAGATTGCCGCCCAGCAGAAAGTCCGTGATCGCATAGAACGTAAGGAACGGCAGTACCAGCGAGGCCAACGTCAGCGCGCTGGAAGGGTTACGATAAGTCAACGATGAATAGAGCCCGAGACTTCCGAAGCCAATGAACAGAATAAAGCTCTGCAACTGAATCGCGAATGATGAGCGCGCTTCAACAAGCAGCAGCATGAAGATGAAGATCCCGACGCACAGGAAAAACATCGTCCCAAGACTATGCCCGATCGCGTGGCGCGAGTTTTCATAAGTCAGTCCCTGATGAAGTCCGAGGGCCACCGCAAACAAACTCAGCACAATGTAGGCAATACATAGGTAAACGACGTTCTCTGCCGTCAACGCCGTACTTTTGCCTGTCAGCGACATCACAACAATCATCAGCAATGGCAACAGAATCATTTCGCGAGCGTTCCACATCGCCCCGCCGATCTTGCCAAGGATGAATTCGTGGGGACGCAGATCGGTCACCAGCAGAATCTCAAGAGTACGTCCGTCACGTTCGTTAGTCAGCGAGGTTACGGCCTGAGCATTCGTCAGGAGCAAACTTAAGATCGCGATACCAAGAAAGGCGAACGATGGTACGGACAACATTCCCAGCACAAGTTCGTTGCCGGAATCCTTCGAGGCAGAAACAAACGCAACTCCTGCGATCATCAGCACCATTAATACGTAGGAAAGCTTGATCCAGATCATGCGGCGGCCATAAGCACGCGTTCGCATTTCACGCCAGATCACAGGCTGATTCCAGACATGGCGATGAACTCGAGGAGCCGCCGGAGTCAGATCTTCAGTTTCAGTCCCCGGTGTGGTCTCCGCAGCGGACTGGTGGAACTCCCGAGACGGATTCCAAACTCGCATCTTCAGAATAGTCACGGTCGAAAGTGCGACGGAAAGCGTAAGCAGCGACAGGACGGTTGGCCAGGCAGAGACATGAAGCACACCGGAAACTTCCAGACGGAGAGGATCCAGGACCTGCATAAGTCCGAAGAAAGGTGAAGCCTGTGCGATGTTCGATGAGTAAGCTACGCCGATGCTGTGAGTCAGCAACACATAGAGCACGACGCCCAACACACTGATCGCCAGCGTCTGAAACGTCTTCTCACGCCAGAAGGCGACAAGGCAACCCCAGCTTCCAGCCGCCAGTGTGGCTGCACCGACGATGGCTTGTGACCAGAAAATCTGTTCCCAGGTAACACCGCCCAGAAGCTTCAGAAAGCAAAACACGGGCCACGATGTCGCGAGGAGCACGCCGACATTCAAAAGGCTGGAGAACAATTTGCCGAGCGCGAGTTCATGATTTCGCAGATCGGTCATCAGCAGCAGAATCAGCGTCTTGCGATCTTTCTCCTGAGTCACCAACGATGCCGAGAACACTGTAGCAAAGAACAACCCCAGTGTTAGCTGCAGCAACGCGAAGAGTCGAAATGTCAACGCACCGAATGACGCCACATCACCGGCAAACAGGACGTCCTGAAATCCGATCGTGGCCTGCCGAATGCTGTAAAACAAAATCAGCAACGCACCCACAAAACCAGATCGCATGAGGTAGTGACTCAGGCGACGCGGAGTCGTCAGAACTTCGCGTTCAAATATCGGCCCGGCAACCACCAGTCACACTCCCCAACCAGTTCTCTGCGCGAGAACTCAGGCAAACCTCTGAATTGCAGACTCCATTGCAATCATTGCAACTCAGAGGACATTGAATCTGTTTTTTCTACTGCAGCTTACGCCCACGCGTTTCGCGCTGAAACTCGCGTTCAGTTTCCAGGTGCTTTCCGGAATTCTCAACCCACAACGATTTAAGTGGATAGTCGTCAGGGATCGGCCGAGCATTCTGCTGATGAATAGCCTGCCAATACTGAACGATCAGCAACGCCTCATCCACATAGCGGCTGTCTTCATACATGGTCGAGAATTCCTGCTTCGCTTCCAACCATCGCTGCATCGCTTCTTCAAGCTTTACCTGGGCCTCAGAGGCCACGGTCATGCCTGACGCAGGATCAAGACGATCGAAGCCCTTCCCCTGCATGTAGAGTTGCTTGGCATCAAAGAAGGTCTTATGCAAAGTCAGCGTCACAGGGGCCATTTCGGCACTGGCGTATCGCCGCCAGAAATCGAAATTCACCATCTTCACATTGCTTTCCCACAGCTTGCGCTGAGCCATCAGCGTAATGCCGTTTCGCTCTGCCTGCTGCTTCAGTTCCTCTTCAGACGGAGCCAGTGTGTAGACCTTATCATCCAGACCTAGAAATTCTTCTCGACCGTAATCTTCCATCCACGACTTGAAGCCCGCTTCCCAGGCCGCGATATGCTCGCCAAACGCTCCTTCTTTGGTCCTCATCTCTGCATAGTTGATCAAAGACTTCGCAGGTCCCTGTCGGAAGAAGACGTGCGTCATTCCCTTAACGCCGATCAGATCATCGTTATCGTCTTTTTCGTTTGCTTTGACGAACCAGTCGTGCGCGACGAGATAACTGTCCTTGCCTTCTTCATTGATCGCAGGATCCGGTCCTCTTTGCCCAGGAGAAACCTCAAACTTAGGATCGGGATCCTGCGTGAAGAAGACGCGGAAAAACTTCTTCTCATCGGAAATCCCCATCTTGGAGGAGATCACTTCACCCACGTTGTGGAACAGAATCGGGATAGTCTGATTACGATCAGTCCCGAGCTTCAGGAATTTGATCCCTTCCTTGACCCAGTAGAATCGATCATCGACTTTGTCCCATTCGCGTGAAACGTTGTAGGCCAGATTCCAGCCCTGAAACTTCCAGATCTGAACATAATGGGGCTGCAACAAAATGATGGAATCAACTGTTGTCTTTAGCTTTGCCCACTGCTTCTTTTCCTGATACTCAATGGCTTTCAGGTGCAACACGCTGGCCGCTGGTCCACGCAGGCCCAGCAACACCAGGTTCATCGCAGAGCTGGAAGGGTCCACTTTTCCCAAAGTGGCTTCGCCCAGATCATACTGCTGTCGCATCTGCGCGAGCTTGCCAAGACCACCCGACGAGGAATCCGCAGCGTTCTGCTCGGCAGGAAATCCGAGATATACAATCGGCCCCAGCAACAGGATGATTCCGATGCCGTAGCTCATCTTGCGTTGGCGAGAATTCAGATTCGTCATTTTGCCTCCAGTTCGCGAAACTTCAGCATCGCGCCCGCCATCAGGACACAAGGGATCAGAAAACCAGCGAAAATAGCGACAGCCGGGACTACGCAGTCGTTGAATGGAACATCAAATCCGTTTTCAACGAACGACGCCCCACGATTGAACACACTGAAGTCCGGAACGATGCTGCTGAAAACCCTAAGCACTCCCTCCAGCCCTTTGTCAGCCCCTTTGAGGACTGCCGAAGTCGTGGATGAAACATCCATACCAACCTGAGGATTTCGGTGCTGAGCAATCAGAACCGCGGACTCCAAGGTTCCCATACCCTGTTCCTTTCCCGAAAGCATTCTCATCATGAATTCATGAAAGAACTGACCGACAAGAAAGAAGGTCAAAGTGAAGAACAGTGCAACCGGACCTTTCACGATACAACTGACTGTAACACCCAGCACAATGATCAGCATCAGCATCAAAGCAATGCTCACAAGGGCCTTCGTGTATCCAACAAGGAATGAACGATCCGGCTTGCGAATGAACAGGTCAGGGCGAGCCATGCCGAGGTACATTTGATCGTTGAGGCACGCGACTTCAACTCGCAAAAATCCATTGGAGACCAGATCCGTGAGGAGATCTTTCTCAATCAGCCAACCGTCGGTGTCCTGAGAGATCAGCAACTCTTTGCGGATGAGATCATCAAAAAAGGCAAACCAGCGACGGCCATCGGCAACTGCCAACTTGCCATCACTGATCTTCAGTGTGCCAGCAGTTAATTGTTCGTTTAGCACTGTCACCAATAGCTCGGCATTGAGCGGAGATACAGCAGCGTCCTTCTGAAGACTATCAACAAGGGCGGAGCTGATCGCACTTCCCTCAACCAGCTTTCCCTCTTCACTCCACTTCTCAAATATGCCCGACAGGAACCTCGCCAAAGTTTCATAGTCGGCGGCAAACCGAAGTTTCCGTGGAACGACTGTGATGTTTTCTGCTGCACCTTCGTGATACTCTGAAATGTGGAAGGCTGGAAGCGGGACCTCTAATTTTGGCAGCGATTCATGCAGTACGTCGGCATTCTCCAGGATCCCGCCGGCCAAGGTCTCCAGAGATTCTGCAAACTCAGCATACGGTGGTTTATCCGTTGCCCCGGTTGCATTATTCGCCTGAAGAACTCTGATAAGAGCGATTCCACTATTGGATGCGGAATCAAACTTTTCCTGAACAGGCGTTAACGCGGAAAGTTTCAATTCCTTAAGGATAGCACCCGCAACGGCTAGTCCGTTCTGCAGACCAAGATAGTCCGCGGGACGCAGCTCGTCAGGGGTCGTGCGGACGCGAGTAGCCAGCTCTTTTAGTCGTTCCGAACCATTGCGAAACTGGCCGTCTCGCAAAGCATCTGCCACTGGCCTCAGAGCCTCGCCCTGAGACAACATCCCGAATGCCTCTTCACGTGGATTGGACGACAATGTGTACTGAGCCTGAACTCCCTGAAGAACGCTTTTCTCAGACCCCTTCACCGTTCTGAAAGCTTCAAATCGACACTCAAGCTTCAGACCTTCGACCGTCTTCGCCTCGTCTCCAGTACCGATCGTTTCTGTCACAATCGAACTTTCATTGACATCACGAAACATCCAGACAGCTCGGGCTCTGGAGTTCCCGGCGATGTGCGACCGATACATCCATGTATCACCCACATTGATACCAGTTGCGGCCGGCTGACCATCGGCATCGAAGAAGTAGAGTTGTCCAAACACTGGAACTCGGCAGGTCAACTGACTGCGGCTGTTTTCAGGCAACTTGCGGTAGATCCAAACCGCTCCGATAACGCCCATGACAACAAGTACCAGGCATGACACGATACCCATGCCCGCCATACGTCCAATGACAATCTCCAACCGACGAGCTGGCTTAGTGACGACCGTATGCAATGAGCGAATCCGAATGTCTTCCGGAAGTGCCCAGCAACTCAGGAAGATCACGGCTGGCAGAATCAACCACGCAATTGCTGTCAGCAAAAATGTTACGTGAATGGAAACCTGCAACTCCGGACGAGAGTTCGTATCTGTCAAAAACCAGCCGGCAAACATCAGCAGGACCGCAAACACCACAAACACCAGCAACGCTTTGCGTCGGATCGCCTCCAGCAGCGTCAGTTTCGTTAATGCGTAAATTCTTCCGGGCGAAAGCGAGAACAGGTCACCCAGATAACTTCCCAGCCCCTTGGTAAAAATCGCGACACCACTTCCTCCGTTTCGAGCGAGAGAAAGTACGAACGACAATCCGACGGAGATCAGCGTCAAGATCCCAACAAGCATCATCCACGAAGTGGCTGCGCTGGAAAGGCTGTAAGGTCTGATATCAAAGTCCATAAGTCACAGTTCCGACAAAACAGTCTGCGAAACAGCAGAAACATCACGGAGTGGACCAGTCCAGCACAGGCAATGCCAAGGACTGTCAACGTACAGAGTGGCCTGAGCGACCGATCAACTGGCAGCTCGACATATTGCAACCCGACCTGCTTTATCAGGCGTTGCCGCCCTTCCCTGAAGCCGCAATCTCCTCAGCAGAAAAGCGTCGTCCCGGACGCTCGCCGCTCTCACGAACAGTACGAAGGAAGAGTTCCTCCAGGTCTGCTCGCGGACTGGTGAACTGAGCATTCTTAATGTTGTGCTTCTCGAGGACCTTGCGAATATCCTCTTCCGCTTCTTTGCTGAGACTTGACGTTCGCATCTGAGTCTCGTTTCGCATTTCCAGCAGTTCGTCAACGCGGCCCAGAACTTTCAACTCGCCCTGAAACAGCACAGCGATGCGATCGCATACGTCCTGAACATCCGCCAGCTGATGGCTACACATGACAACCGTCTTGCCCTGGGCTTTCAAACGCAGGATCAGGTCTTTCATTTCTCGTGTACCCAGTGGGTCGAGACCACTGGTTGGCTCATCCAGCAGAACAAGCTCCGGATCGTTGATCAAGGCTTGAGCAAGGCCAATACGCCGAGTCATCCCCTTGGAGTATTCCTTCAATTGCCGACGGCGAGCTTTACCGAGTCCGACCATTTCGATCAGCTCGTCAGAGCGACGAATTCGGTCGGCAGCCGACATGTTGAACAGTCGACCGTAAAAGTCGAGCGTTTCGTCGGCATTGAGGAATCGATAGAGATACGACTCTTCAGGTAGGTAACCGATCTTTTCATTCTTCGAGACGTCTGAGGCTGACTTGCCCAAAATCGTCATTTCGCCGCTTGTTGGGAACAACAGCCCCAGCAGCATCTTCATCGTCGTCGTCTTTCCGGAACCGTTCGGCCCCAGAAGCCCGAAGACTTCCCCCTTCTGCACATCCATACTCAGGCTCTTCACGGCCTGCACCTTCTTGCGGCCCCAGAAGTCTCGATAAATCTTGGACAGATTCCGGATCTCAATCACGGCGTTTGACATGTCGTACCGTTTCAAAGACTGAATTGAATGACAAAGAATTTAGAAGGAGAACGGGGCAAATCCACAGCCACTGAACCGCCAGAAACTCCCGCTTACTGACCATACGTAGTTAGCGAGCCGGGCGTTTGCGCAATTCTTTTGAGGCGTTTTTGGGATGATTGGCGATTGCAGAATCTACGATCCGAGCAGTTTGGACTCAACAATGTCGCGATGAAATGCTGTGCGAAACTGCATTCCGAGTCGGAACGACCGGCACAACATCCCAAATCTGCCCACGAGTCACAGCGAATCGACGGGATGACAACGGCGCACAACGAAAAAAGCCCGGACTGACGCCTCTGCCATCCAAAGGAGGACGGAAGACAACGTAGTCCGGGCTTTGATACTTAACGACCTGTCCAGTTAAACCGAGCGACCACCACGTTCTTCACGAATGTGTAGAAAGCCACTCAGCGATGATTTTCTGTGACAGGCTTCGCGATAATCCCTGTGATTTTGCGTAGGATTGGCTTCAATTGCACCGAATCCATAAGCCACTGCAATTAAGCAGAGAAGCTGCTTCCGCAACCGCAGGACTTCACGGCATTTGGATTCTTGAAGGTAAACCCGCGCTTCTCCAGACCGCTGTAAAAGTCGATCTCGGTCCCGTCCAGAAACAGGTCGCTCTTCTTGTCCACTACGACACCTACCCCGTGGAATTCGGAGAGGACGTCGCTGGCGTCGTCGAAGGCATTGGTGAAGTCAAAAGAGTACTGAAAACCGCTGCATCCACCGCCTACAACGCCGACGCGGACGTACTTTAGCTCAGGGCGAGCCTGCTCGCTCATTACTCGCTTGATTTCGCTTGCTGCCGCTTCCGTCAGAGTCACTGACATTTGTTCAGATCTCCCAAAACAATTCATCTAAGCCGTTTGAAGCACATTGACCTACACTGTGACACATTCGCCGCATTGAGCAAACAGTCCGTAGTCCATTTACTTAAATTTAGGCGCGTCTCAGGCTTTGTTACAGACGAAATCCCTTGAATTCGCCAAAATCTCGCACTCCTTCAGACTGTGCTATTGTCGAAAGGAAATCCTTGCCACCATTCGACTTAACGGATGCCCTTATCCTTAACTTCCTTTCCTGATCACCCTCTTCCTCCCGTCGTCTTCTGATGATCGTTTGATTTCCACACTTCTTCAGGCAAGCACGAAATACCATGCCCACCCCAAACGCTCTCAAACTGAGTTTTTGTGTCCTGTTGCTCTCGGCAATCTGCCTCGGTTGCAATCAGGGCCCAAGAAACGGCAAACCAATCGTCGGCTCTCCAGACGGCGACGTGGAACTGCTGACGCTGACTGCGGAAGGGACCATTGAGCACTCCGAGGGGAAATTTCTTGAACTCGTCCAAAGAACCGACCAGAAACTAGTCCTTGTGGACTTCTGGGCGAGCTGGTGCGGCCCGTGCCTCAAACTTGGCCCAACGCTTGAAAAGATCAAGTCGAAGTGGGGCGACAATATCGATGTCGTCAAAGTGGACGTCGACGTTTGCCCCGAGATTTCTCAGTACCTTGACGTCTCATCCATTCCGGACGTCCGCATCTATCGCGGTGGCACACAGGTTGGCGGCTTTGTGGGAACAATGCCCTTCGCCGAAATCGACTCTTTGCTGAAATCGCTGAAGTGACGTCCGTCGCCACTCCTTCTGCCACCGGATTCTCGCCAGGTTTTCGGCGAAGGCGATGGTGTTTTCGTACGATCGCAGTCCTTCTGCCATTTCTGTTACTGGCTTTAACCGAACTTCTTTGCACTTTCACAGGCTGGGGCTCAGCAGAGATTTCTGACGATCCGTATGTGGAGTTCGCTGAAGTTCGACCTCTGTTTGAACTGACTTCCGACGGAAGGTCATGGCAGACCTCGCCCAGCCGCAGAATGTATTTCAAGGAGGTTTCATTCTCTGCGAAGAAGTCCCCCGACGAATTTCGCATCTTCGTGTTTGGCGGCTCTACGGTTCAGGGAAATCCATTCTCCATCGAAACCAGTTTCCCCACATACCTGCAGGTCGCTCTTAAGAAAGCGGATCCGAGTCGTTCATGGAAGGTTATCAATTGCGGCGGTGTGTCCTACGCCAGCTATCGACTTGTTCCTATCATGCAGGAGTGTCTCGCTTACGAACCTGATCTGTTCATCTTCTGTGAGGGGCACAATGAATTTCTGGAAGATGTCTCCTACGCTTCCGTGCGTAAAGCACCTGCTGCAGTCTCGACTACATTCAGCCTGTTAAACCAGCTCAGAACATTTCGTCTTCTGCGAGCTGGCGTGCTGAATCTTGCCCCGGCAAAGACCTCGCCGGACAGTTCGGAATCTCCACCGGAGACGCGCCCCGTTCTGACAACAGATGTCGATACGCTGCTTGATCATGACGGAGGCTTCGCTGCCTATCACCGCGATGATGCTCATGCGGCAACTGTGGTGTCTCACTTCCGCACAAATCTACAGCGCATGGCGGAGTTGTGTAATCAGCATTCGGTGCCCTTGCTGATGATTCTGCCGCCGTCAAATCTCAGCGATTGTCCTCCGTTCAAGCCGGAGTTCTCTCAATCACTCTCTGAATCTGACCGGGGCCACGTGGTCGAACTTCTGAAGCAGGCGCGGCAGATGGTCGTTGGCCGTCCGGCTGAGGCCATCGCGATCGCGGAACAGATGACTCAGATCGATCCGCAGTATGCTCTGGCCTGGTATGAACTCGGTCATCTGCAACTCACCGCGCGAGATTTCTCGGCGGCCGAACGATCATTTCGCCGAGCCCGTGACGAAGATGTCTGTCCGCTGCGAATGACGACTCCACTGGAAGCAACGATGCAGCAGGTGGTCGATGAAAACCGTTTGCCGTTTCTGAATGCTCATGACCTGCTCAAGGCCCGCACGACAAATGGTATCGTCGGAGATAACGTTCTCGTCGACCATGTTCACCCTTCTTTTCGCGGGCATGAAGAGATCGCCATCGCGATTGCCGACTGGATGTTGTCTGCTCATTTCGCTTCCGCTTCCAATCCCGACTGGAAACAGGCGACTCGTCAGGAATGCCAGCAAAGACTGCAATCGCTCGACAATCTTTACTTCCTGCGCGGCCAGCGTCATCTTGAAAATCTGAAACTCTGGGCCGCAGGTCGATCCGGAGGACCGCCACTGAAGAATGCGTTGCCTTGAATTCCTGATCCGAGCTGATCAAGATTTCGCACCGAACAATCAAAATGGTTCTTCAGAAAGGGCTTTTGCAATGCTGCTCGGTTACTCCCGATTTACAATTTCCAGTGTTGCATTGGTGATGCTTGCTGTCGGAGTTTTATCCGGCTGCAGTGAACGAAAACCAGCAGGTCCTCTCGAGGGGGCGACGGCAACTGAGTCGCAACCCATGACCCCGACAGCAACACCGGCAGATGCAGAGACAGAAACGAAGTAACCCGATCACTTCAAACTCGCCAGTCGATCGGAGTTTCACCGACGCTCTGAAGATACTTATTGATCTGCGAAAATGGTCGAGTTCCAAAGAAACCTCGATGAGCAGACAGCGGGGACGGATGCGGGCTGCGAATCACAAGGTGGCGGTTGTCAATCAGGCCGGCTTTCTCCTGAGCCGGGTTGCCCCACAAGACACAGGCCACATGAGGTCGCTGATTGACGCACTGAATAACTCGGTTTGTAAATGTCTCCCAGCCACGATTGCGATGACTGTTCGCTTCGTGAGCACGGACGGTCAGAACCGTATTCAGCAGCAATACTCCTTGTCGTGCCCATGACTCCAGACAACCGTGGTCAGCAGGAGCAATCGCGAGGTCACTTTGCAGCTCTTTGAAGATGTTTCGCAATGAAGGCGGCAACTTGATCCCGCGACGAACGGAAAAGCTCAGCCCGTGAGCTTGCCCGTCGTCGTGATAAGGATCCTGCCCCAGAATCAGGACTTTGACCTGATCCAATGGGGTCATCTGCAACGACTGAAACACGTCGTTATCAGGCGGAAACACCGTGTGTTCAGAGCGTTCCTGCCCCACGAAGGCTTCGAGTTGCAGCCACCACGGGGAAGTGAACTCCGTGGCTAAGGCTGCTTGCCATGAGACGGGAAGGTTCTGGAGTTTCACGGGTTAAAAGAACCTCGCAATGGCATTCTCGAAACGACTTTCACGAGCACTATTCGCGGGAAAACTCCATCTGCAGCCCGCCGGTCATGCCCGCCAGTATGTTGTAAATGAAGGCGTAGATGACTCCACCGATGAATCCACCGATGCCGTAGATCAACGGGGTGAAAACAAGAATAAGGGCACCGCCGCCTAAAGTAGAAACGGTGTCATTGTTTGCGGAGTTAAAGCCGACCGCCAACAATGAAAACAGAAAAACGACCCCGCCACCAAGCAGACCGCCAATAGCTCCCAACGTTCCCAAAACCATCCCGGAGGACAAAACTCCCACGCGCTTCAGTCGAACGACGCTGCGTGTTTCCATCACAGGAAGAGAATTCGAATCGGGCATTGCGAATGGATTGGACATGTTCTGGCCTTTATCAAAAGAGGTCTAATGAAACTCAACTCAACGGATACGGGGTGTACGCCGTACCCCTCCGTGTTGTCAAATCAGTGACCCCACTGCCAGTCAGAATGATGCCTCAATGAGCTTATGCTGGCCATAACTCCACACACATGCCCCCGGCACGCATTCGCGGATCGCCGCTTCTCAACCAACTAACCGGGCTTCGCCATTTCCCGATTTAATCGCAACTGTCCGCAGGCCGCGTCAATGTCCGCGCCTTTGCGTTTGCGAACGGTGGCCGTGATTCCGCACTCTTCCAGAATCATCAAAAACTGTTGCGTATCCGGATCGCGAGGAGCCGTCATGATTAACTCATTGACGCCATTCATCGGGATGAGATTCACGTGAGCATTCCGGCCACGCAGCAACCACGCCAGCTCTTCTGCATGCTCAGGCCGATCATTAATGCCGGCCATCAACACGTACTCATAAGAAATCCGCCGGCCGGTCACTTCAAAATAGTCGTCCGCCGCCTGCAGGATGTCCTGTATGCCAATGTTCCGGTTGACCGGCACAATCTCAGTTCGCAACGCATCATTCGGTGCATGCAATGAGACCGCCAGATTGTACTGCTGTCCCGACTGAGCCAGCTCGCGAATCTTCTCCGGCAATCCCACCGTCGATACCGTGATGCGACGCGCACCCAAACCAAATCCGTCCTCTGCAGTGAGAAATGTTAACGACTGCATTAACGCTTTGTAGTTGGCCAGAGGTTCCCCGATACCCATAACGACGACGTTGGTAATGTGCTCGTCGTCTTTCATCAGCCGATGCAGAACAAGCACCTGCTCAAAAATCTCCGTCGGGGTCAAATTGCGTTTGACTCCCAGCAGTCCGCTCGCGCAAAACACGCAGCCCATCGCACAGCCAACCTGAGTACTAATGCAGACCGTACGACGATCCGGATCACGCATCAGCACGCACTCGACCAGTTCGCCATCCTGCAGTCGAAGCAGCAACTTTTCCGTCAGGTCTCGAGCAACCTGGTGACCAACGACTTCGAAGGGAGAAAACCGAAAACTCTGAGTCAGCTTTTCACGCAATCCGACGGGCAGATCCGTCATCTGTTCAAACGAAGTGATCCGCCGCTGAACCAGCCATCTCCGAATCTGGCCTGCTCGATATCCCGGCTGCTCGACCGACTTCAACCAGCTCACCAGATCTTCCGGACTGAGATCCATAATCGGCCGACGCGTCTCCTGCGACAGCTCCACGATTGGAAGTCCCAAAGAGACCACGGGCCCGACGTCAGCAGCAACGGAAATTGTTTCAGGTTCAGTCACTCGAGGAGCCAGAAAAAAGCGTTGTTCAAAACATGAGAACCAGCAAAACGTGATGGCGCGGACTCAGTGCCCAACCATGATACCGTGAAAATCCCGGAATGTTGGCAACAACCGCAAATTCCTGGATTCCTCGCCGTTTCCGGAATGTTCGACCGGTCCATGATGCTCAACCGGTTCGGGAGTTCCACAGGACCGCCCGATTCACAGCACAGCAAGCGATCTCATTTCGCCGGCGCGGGCCCAGGAGCAGGCTCACGGGTCCGCGCGAGGTCACGTCGATAACGACGGATCAGATCGGCATATTCACTGTCCAGAACATCTTTCCCGGCATCGCTGTTTTCACCGTCGAGCTCATCCTGAAGTTTCCCCCAGTCGCTTCGCTTCCCGCCTGGCGCGGTTGCATCGGGAGTTTTACCGTCGAACTGTGACGTGTTGCCGGAATCCTTTGGACTATCGATCGTGCCCACCTCGTCCGCGATTTGCTCGAGCTCTTCTCGCACTTTGCCTAACTGCTTAGCCGCTTCGTCAACTTTCTTCGCGGCTGTTTCGGATTCTTCCTTAGCTGCTTCTTCAAGTTTCTTCGCGCCATCTTCGGACAGTTGTTCTGACAATTCCTTCAACTTCTGTTTTTGCTCGGGAGTCATCTGTTGGTCTTTGGACTTTTCCGCCAACTCTTTGAGTTCCTCCGCCAGCTGTTTTTCCTGTTCGCTGAGTTCCTCTGCCTTCTCCTGAGTCTCCTTGGTCTGCTTTTTCTCGATCTCCTCCTTCAGCTCTTCGGCCGCCTTCGCATCCTGCTCCAGTTGTTTCTGAATTCGTTCCAGATCTTCGAGGAGTTCTCTTCTGGCTGCTGCGTCCAGTGTTTCTCCTCCGGGCGGCGCCTGATCGTCGATGTAAATCGTCCACGGTCCCTGACAGACAACCTGAGGTCCGGGTACCGGTCGCTCATCCTGAGTACAAACCGTTACCGTCAGCGATTCACCAGACTTCGCGTTCAACGCTTTGAGGTCCAGCGTAAAGTTGTGCGACACAATCAAGGCGCCAATCTTTAACGGCTCTGCAACAACCTTCGTTGTAGGGAGTTCCGCTTCCGCTGTTAAGGCATCGACAAGATCGGTCTGCGGTGCCTCTGAGTTCGCCGGGTTCAGCCGATACTCCATGCTGAGTGCTCCAATACCGATATCATCCGCCGCACCACATTCGACTGTGAGCACTTCATCCAGACGAACTCGCAATCCGTCTTCAATACCACCCACAGATAACGTCGGCGGAGTATCGGGCAGCACAATCAACCGGCGAGCTGTCTCGGTGGAAACACAGAGTCCGGCCTTGTTGAATGCCAGCAAATCAAAATCACCTCCGCCCTGAGCTTCAAAGCGAAACACGGCCGATACCCCGTCCGGAGTTAACTCCACCGGCTTTTGAGGTTGAGCGACTTTCGCCTGATCGGCGCTTGTCTCATCCTCTTCGTCGGAAACACTGGCAACCGACTTCCAATTGGACCATTCGATTTGGACGTCGTGCACCGCTTCGTTGAACGTCAAACGAAGTTCAATCTGACTTCTGACAAACACCTCCATATCGCCACTTGCTCCCTCAAATGTCGCGGGGGCTCGACGAGTATACGCCGGAGCAACTGATGTCAGCGTGGCCGTCCGCAGGACCGGCGGATCTCCGACCGTCAACTGAAACCACTCTGTCATCGCGCCGCCGCCGTAGACTCGATACCGCAGCGATTCGCGAGCACTCCTAAGCACAGACGTAAATTGTTGCGACTCAGAATTCAGCAGCATCGGTAACTCATCGATGATGCCTGACTCCGTGTGGAGCTCCAGTTTCACATCCGTTGGCATTTCACCCGGAACGCCTTTTCGCCATTGGGGGATGGCCGTAAATTCGACATCTGCATTCCGTGCGGCAACGCGATTACCTTCGGGCAGTTCAAAGTACAGATTGGAAGCCGCAGCGAGATTTGCGAACGGCATGACGAAACGCTGGGCGAGCAATCCTGAACCGGTTGGCCATAACAGAACCGGGATTAGAATCATCGCGAGGGCAACAGCGGCCATTCCACAACGTCGAATCGTAGAACGACTTTTGACGATCTCGGAAGGACGAGCCACCTGAATGTGCTGCTCGACACTCTGTCGCAGTCGTTCCTGCATGATTCGCGTACTGACATCCGTGACGTCGACGGATTGCTGAATGGAGATCAGAGTCGCGACGGATTCCTGCAGTTCCGGAAACTCCAAATCCACCGCCGCACCGAGTTCATCGACTGGCGGAACCTGCAGCAAAGGAATGATCAACCTTCGCGCAGCAATGATCGCCGTAAGTAACAGCGTGAGGGCTAAAAATGCGAGGCGAAAAAGACCGGGCAGTGAGAGCAGATAATCCAGACCACAGGACAGCAATACTCCGGCGATCAATATGCTGACTGTTTCCGCGGTGCCGCGCAACGCCGACTGAATTCGAATACGTCGCCGAACACGCTCCAGCAAGTCAGACAATCCCGCCACTGATGTGGATGCATCTGAGATCACCGGAAGCTCCGAAGGGGACGAGTATGAGAATTCACGTTTCTGGCCGCTACACAAATAGTACTTTGAGCATCAACGCTTGTGTAGCAGTAACGTCAGAACGGCAGGATTCGAATCCCATTCAAGCTGCACAAACCGTAGGGTGGGACCAGCGTAGCGCCGGCCCACCGTTTCCTGTATCCGTGGGCCGGCGCTACGCTGGTCCCACCCTACAACTGTCCGATTCAAGAACTGCGTTGCCGAGGCCAGAACGAACCTCGAAAGTGCGTTCGCGGATTTATCTGTGGTTCAAAAATCACCGATCAGAATTTCAGCACATCCGGATTCACAACATTCTGCGGAGTCCCAGCAAGGAAGGCCCGGATGTTTTCAACACACCCCATCGTCAACTGGTCGATCCCTTCCTGAGTCTGATCGGCCGTATGAGGCGTCAGCACGACCTGCTCGCAGCTCAGAATCGGATGTTCGAGTGGCAGCGGTTCCTGATCAAACACATCCAGACCCGCTCCGAAAAGTGCTCCACGATGCAATGCGTCAGCCAGCGCGGCTGAATCCACAATGGCTCCGCGAGCGGTATTGATCAGAATCGCCGTCGGCTTCATCATCGCGAGCTGTGCCGATCCAATCAGGCCGGCTGTCTTTTCTGACAGTCGAGTATGCAGAGAAATCACATCCGATGTCCGGAGTAATTCTTCCAGCTCAACATAGCGAAAGCCGAGTCGTTCCGCTTTAGAAGCATCGGGATGAAGACTCCAGGCGACGACATTCATCCCAATCGCTCGGCAAAGGCCGATCATCGCACAGCCGATGTTGCCAGTGCCAATGATCCCGATCTGCTTTCCGCTCAGCGACATCCCCAGATCACCGCGCCAGCGACCAGCCTTGAGTTCGGATGTCATCCAGGCTGCTCGGCGAGCCACGGCCAGCATCAAAGCCAGAGCATGCTCGGCCACAACCGTCGCAGTCCGACCGGGAATATTGCTGACGACAATTTTTTGTTCGGTCGCGGTCGGCAGATCAATCGCGTCGTAGCCGATTCCGCAGACCGCAATCATCTTCAAATGAGGAAGCTGCTGCAGAACCGCGCGAGGAATTTTCAGACTACCTCGTGAGTTCAACAGGATGTCCGCATCCTTCAAACGGCGAGCCTTTTCGGCATCGTCAGCTGGGCGATCAAGGTGCAGCCGAACGTCTGCAAATTCCTCCAGCAGCTTCAGATGAGGAGAACGACTGACCATTGGCGGCGAGTCAGCGGGAATTACGATAAGTGGTTTTGCAGACATGATTCAGAGATGAGAGATGCAATAATTTGCGGAAACAGTTGAGTAAGCATTTTATGCCACGAGATTTATTCGACCTCGCCGGGAACAGCATTCGAATCGCCGATCTGCATCGGGAAATCTCGCACATACAGAATTCGGCCTTCCCGCTTCACGTCCGAACTGACCGTCATGTCCTGAATGGCTGGGACAGGAGCATAGATCAGAATTCTTACACGTCCCTCAGGCAGCTCAAAGCGTTTGAGGTCTGCATAAAAGTCGTCTGCCGCGCTGCGCGCGACAAGTTTCAGCAGAGACTTCTGAAAACACTCCGCGACCGGATCATTCGCTTCATCAGGATAATCAGGTCCCCGTGTTCGACCGGGCGTAAGGATTCCAGCAAAGCCGTCGTCGAATTCATGCACCGGCGCGCAGAACGTTGTCAGCAGCGAGGCGTTTCCAGCGTAGGTCAGTTGTTTCCTGGAATCATCAGCTTTCAACGTGTGAATGCGTTTTCCGTGGACTACGAAATACTGATTGTCCTTATACAACGGAAACTTGTCATTAAACGACAAAGTCAATGCCGTCAGTTCCGATCCGTTTTGTTCAACATTCGCAATAGTCAGATTCCAATCGTCCATCGTAAGTCGTCGACGGAAGATCATCGATTGGCTGCTGAATGGAGGAACGCGAGCAACAAAGCTGGCCGAGTTTCCGGAAGTCATAACGGCATCTGCACGCTCATCCGCAGCTCCGGATGCAAGCAGCGTCTGGCGATCTTTATCGTCAAGCGTGTAAAGATCTCCAGACGTCACAAACAGCGTTCGATACTCCAGCGAACTCCAGTGCGTCGCGTCTTCCGCGCGAGCGACCGCCAGCGTATGCAGTGATGTTGTTTCTCCATAACCACGCTGACCAACGAACAGAAAAATCAGACTGAAGAAAACAGCCAGTCCTGCGATGGCTCCGTAGGTCACAAGGAAATGCAGACGACGCTGCTTCGACAGGATCCAACAGCCCGGGAAGATCAGACCCACATAACACATCGACAATAGAAAGATCAGAATCCAGGCATGGTCCGGCTGAGTCAACTCTCGCATCCACATCAAAATTTCATCGTCATTCACCGTCGCTTCTTCCTGAGCCGTATTGCCCCCGGTGCCGATCTGATTGAATGATTGTTCGGGCTCCGCTACATCCTGGGTAAGTCCTGGTGGCGTCACGACCGGAGTCACGACCTGCAGACTGAGTCCGTCTCGCTGGAAATCGTGTCGCGTCACCAGACCATTGCCGACGGGAAACTCCGGGAACGGTTCATTGAGCGGAGCGAGAATACCGGAAAACGACAGCGTCTGATTGTTGCCGTCTTTCATCAGATGCAATTGGCCACCGGATTTCAGCCACGACAACAAAGCCTGCTGACGGGGAGCTTCCCAGTCCGGCGCATGATCAAGAAACAAGGCATGCAGCCCGTTCATCGCAGTCGCATACGGCGGAAAAATCTCCGCCGGCATATGCTTGATCGTCGTCGGAGACTTTGTGGCCACTCCCTGCTGATCCAGAATCACAGCAGGCAACGAAAGCTGAGCTTCCTTGAAATCTCGATTGCGATCAAAGATGGCTCGCGGTTGATCCATCGGGTCGAATGTATATGTTTTCTCCTCCGTCTTCAGATCAAAATACCAGGTGGCCATATTGCCCAGGATGTACGGATAGAACTGTACCCAGCGACGTGAGTTCGGGCTGACAAATACGGGCTGAGTCGAAATGCCGCCGACTTCATTGAGTGCTCCGGTGACACGTCTCAGGCGTGCTGTCGCCTCAATCGGCTGGTCGCTCAGATTGTCCACCAGAATTGACAAGGGCATGAATTGGCCTGTGACAACTCGACCATCAAACCCCCACACCACTTCAACGACTCGGAGCTGCTGACTGTCCTGAGCAATCACGGTCGGGGCAAAAATGCTGCCGACAATCAAGGCCATCAAAAACATCGGCGTTGTTCTGTTCACATTGCCCCTTCCGATATGAGCGTGGCCGATGACTTTTCAATGAGTGGAGAATTCATCGGGATTCCGTCATCAAGCCGCTGCAGCAATCGCGGAGCCAGTGTTAATGTCAGGCCGCGAAAGCACAACATCATCAGGATATGCCACGCAAGGACGAGCACAGACACAAGTACGGCTGTTGATCGTAATCTGGAGAACGCATAGAACGGTGCCGTTTTAGAAATCCCCGCGAGTCTGTTTGATGCGAGGATGCTCTCATTGGCCCAGATACTTCCGTCGGGACGCATGAGACAGCAGACAGAGGACACCGTCGCCGTTAATCGTTCGATCTTCTCCTGTTGCTCGATTTCAGCTCTTGGGTCCCAGCCCTGACTTGGAAGGATAAAGTTTTCGGAGAAGCGTTGTTCCTGGATGCCAAAAAACGGGCTCAATGTGGACACTCCGAAGCTATATCCGAACTCACCCGGCGTTAACAAAAAAGCAGAGCCTGCAACCCAGACGCCCAGGACAGTGATAGCCGCCATGACAGAGCGAGCCTGTGTCGGCGAACGTAACCCCATCAGGGCCGAAAGCCAGACAATCAGATGCATTGATGTATACGTAGTTGCCGCGACCATGGCACCGTAAAAAAGAATAGTTCCAAGGGTGCTCAGCGACAGACTTCGAACGATCTGCACGATATCAAAGTGCATTAAAAACAGTGTCAAATGAATGGTCAGAATCGGGATAGAGAGCACAATCATCAGTCGATGAAGTCCGGCCACTTTCTGGCTGATGATTTCGCGGCTGGACATTGGCGTCGACAGCAGGGCTTCCAGCGTTTCACGAGTTCTCTCAGAGGAGATCATCGTGGAGGCTTTCATTGACAGAATCATGGCCGTAATCGCCCACATCAGAAACAGGAGTACTCGCAGGCCATCAAAGTCTGCTGTCATGGAGAACGTGGCGGTGGCGAGACAAATGAAAAGCACTGGTCCTTCCAGCACAATCAGGACTCGAAACAAATACCGAGCCTTCCCGAGCGACTTCTTGGATCGTTCTCGCCAGGCAACCGGGTCAAATGCCGGCAGCGAGTCATAGTCTTTAATCAGAACGACACCGCCTGTCGTGTTGTCGTTCAGCTTTGTAAAGAACGTGTCGACCCGCTTGAAGACTCGCAACAGGACCGAGGACGAGGACACAAACGCACGGCGGATGAGAAAGAATCGAGCCAGCAGGACAAAGAACCCGGAAGCCATCAGAGACGGTACAGACATCGAGATCAGCAACATGACTCGAGTCATCAATTGGCCACCTGCAGCAGCGGAAGACTCCCGCAGTGCTTCGAACAGCATCTGTTGAAGCCATCCACGGTTCGACATGTAAACGTTGTACTCGTTCATCCCGCCAAACGCAAAATTCCAGACATCAAAAGGCGTGACCACTGGATACAGATAGCCAAAGCCCATGATTTGCGTAAACATGACAATCATTCCCACGACGATGTAGGAACAAATAAACGCCGAAGCTGTTGTGGAGAACCATGAGCTGCACAGCAATCCAATGCTGGCATAGAAAACACACTCGCACAGCAGCAGCCACAAAGTGCTCAGCAGCACTGTCGTGTCGACGCCACCCAGTGAATAGACAAACGCCAGAACTGGAAACGTGAGTAACAGAAAAGTCAGCATCGGAACCAGCCGACTGGCCAGCTTCTCCAGAATGATCGTCATCGGTGAAAGACGAGTCACGAAGAGCGTGCCCAGAGTGTTCCGCTCTTTTTCAATCGTGACAGCACCACAAATGAGTGCTGGCATCAACAACTGAACGCTGTGGAACAACATTGGTACCAGAGCACTGAAGATAACTCCACCACTGCCGTTGAACTTATTTGGTACCCAGCCACCGCCAGGATTTGCAGTCTGCGAGATGACCTGCATCACTCGAAAGTATTGCACCATCACAATGGAAAGGATGATAATCGCCCCTGCGAAACGGACGATGTACGTTCGCCGACGATTCGATAACTCGATCAATTCTCGTCGCAGCAGCGGAAGTTCCGGAATCAGGCGAAGCAGGCTCACGCGGTTTTCCCTTCCGTCAGCTTCATGAACGCCGTCTCCATGTCCATCGCTTCGGGCTGAAACATCGTCAGCCGAGCTTTCTCCTCAACAAGTGCCTGGTGCAGATCGCCGACCGAAAGCTGATCTTCATGCAGACGAATCTCCCAGCGATCGACCTGCTTTTCTACCGTTTCGACGCCCGCGATGCGCTGCACGCGTTCCATCAGATCCGCAGCCGGATTCTCAATGCGCACGTGAACGACTCGACGAACCTGCAATTGCCGATAGATATCATTCACCGACCCCTGCGCGACCATCTTGCCAAGTTCCACGATGCCGATTCGTGTACAGAGCTGACTGAGTTCCGACAGAATATGACTGCTGATCAGAATCGTCTTGCCCATCTCGCGCAGGGCTTTCAATAGCTCTCGCATTTCGATTCGGGCACGAGGATCTAGGCCGCTGGAGGGTTCGTCGAGCAACAGAACCTGAGGATCATGCAGGAGAACTCGCGCAAGCGCCAGGCGTTGTTTCATTCCGCGAGACAATCCGTCGACAGGCGAATTCGCCTTGTGAGTCATGTCAGTCAGTGTCAAAACGTCGTCGATGGTTCCTTTACGTTTGGATACCGGAAGTTTGTAAGCCGCAGCAAAGAAATGCAGATACTCCAGAGCTGTCAGGTCTTCATACACTCCGAAGAAGTCCGGCACGAAGCCCATCACATCGCGGACCTTCTGAGCCTGACTCAACACATCCAGGCCACAAACCAAAGCAAGTCCGCGAAACTTAGGCTGCAGGGTCGCGAGTACTCGAAAGGTTGAAGACTTGCCCGCACCGTTTGGTCCGATGAATCCAAAAACCTCGCCCTGAGGAATGTCGAGCGATATGCCTTTCACAGCTTCAAACTTGCCGTAGCTGACTCGCAGATCCCGAATGCAAATCGCCAAAGGAGTAATCTTCCCGTTTGCCACCGACGCTGAAGAATTTGCATTCGGAGTTAACGCGAACGCATCCGGCGAATTACTTGAGGCTTGCATAGTTCAACACATTCGTTGTTCAACGCACTTTATAGTTCAGAACAGTCAATCAAGATGTTGTACAGGACGCGGATCCTTGTCGCGTCAAATTTTGTCCAGCAATCTGGACGCAATGCCCGGCCAGGTAAAAAATCTTTGGCGGTCCGGTCTATTGCTGATGTCGGTGTACTCTTGTTTCGCGAGGAATATCTGCCCATCGATTCCGCGTTTTCGCTGAACGGCGAGCCGCAGTCGGAGGCGAAATCGAGCAACGAGGCTTGCAGCCTGCCGTTAAACGATTAAATCAACACCCGGTTTGTATCAATCACTATTATCAAGCCTCGCCCCCCAAACACCGCCCCAACCGCGGATTCTAGAAGCCTCAATCAGCGATGTCGAGAAGGCCGAATAGGGAGACCTTTTCGTTTACGAAGCGAACAGCACGTAGATCAACTGCTCCGTCGGGAACTCAGTGAATCCGAGCGTTTTCAATCAAGCGGTAAACGAGTGTCGTGAATTACAGCAAATTTTGCCGAAGGGCAATTTCAGTGATACTTGCCCGCGTTTCTGGTGAGTCCTCTGCCGTGATGTATCTTCTCGCTGTATTTCTCCTTCTTTTCACCGCCTGGATGTTTCTCGGCTGGATGATCGGAGAATCGCGCGATATCCGGTGGATGCGAAACTGGTGTGCCGGGATTTTTGTCGTGATGGCGATTCTTATCTGCCTCGGTGGAGGAGCCGTTTTCGCACGCCGGTCGACGCAAGCCTCCTGCCGCGCATCACTCGAACAATTTGCGAGGCTGCTGGAAGAACGCGCCGAAGAGGGCCGAATTCAGGACGTTCGCGATGCGATTAGCCACCTCGCCAATCGGCCCGATGAATGGTCCAGCCATAGCCCGGATATCCTCAGCCGCATCAATGAGGTCACGCAAGCCCTCGAAAAGACGTCCTTGAACCGAGTCGCGACGAAGGCGTTCGGACAAAAAGCAGCCCACTAAGCCTGTCTTTTCGCCCTCACGAAACCGCAATTGCAGGTCGTAAAAAACTTGTCACCGTTCATCGCCCGACGACGGCGTACGGTGTATTTGTCTGGTAAGTGCGATCCTGGCCGCGTATAAATAGGTGAGAAATAAGGTCGTTCGTCGAACTGACCTGCAGGCCATTCTGTTCTTCCCTAAGCCCTGCCTCCCATTCTGCTGGACAATGTGCATGCTGATTCATGGCTCACAGATCCGAACCGCGATGGTCGCGATGCTGCTGTGTCTGGGCTTCGGTTTCGCGAATGCTCAGGACGATCCTTCACAGCGGCCCCTGCCGTTGCCGGAACGTGGCGTGGCCGATCTGCCTCAGCACATGGAACTGCTGAAACGTTTGCGGTCGCTTGTAGAATCTCAGCAGAAGAATTCCGAACAAGCCCAGAAGGAATCTGACACACTGCCGCAACTGCCCGAATTGCCGTCACCGGCTGATGCCCCTTCATCGCAGCAGAAAAAGAACGAAGCGACTCCTGAGAAATCTCCCTTTCAGCCTCAACAACTGCAGCAGTTTCAGGAAGCCCTGAAGAATCTCGCCAGCAAATTGCCGCCAGGGTTCGTGCCGCCGGATTTAAGTTCTGTGCCGCCCGATCAACTCCGCAAAGCCATGGAGAATCCCGCGGTCCAGCAGCAGATGAAGCAGATGCTGGAGCAATTCGCAAAGGACGGTGTGTTGCCAAAACCTGGCGACAACGGATCTCAGTTGCCTGTTCCGCCGCAGAATGATGCGTCAACAACTCCACCACAAAATGATGTTTCACAGAATGATGTAACACAAGAGGGTTCGCGGAAGAATGAATCACGGGAAAACAAACTGAACAATCGACCGTCTCCAGGTAACCAAGAGGGTCAGAATAAGCCGTCCGAGAATGCTCAGCGGGATCCCGTGCAACGCGATGATTCACCAGAAGTACGATCCAGGAAACCTGGCGAACAGAATTCTCCCGGTCCCGATGAATCGGCGACAGGCGAGTCTGCGCCAAGCGACTCTGAAACTACTGATTCCGCTAACGACGCTCCGCCCGGATCTCTGCGTTCTCTTCGAAGCTTCCTGAAGAAGTTGGCAGAGGATACCGGAATGAAGTCACCGGATGCTTCTCAGGACACGCCGACTCAAGGCGAATCGGATTCCCGAACTGCGGCAGAAGAGCAAGTGATGCCACCCGAGCCGAAGAACTCATCCAGCAACAACAGTTCTTCGAGCAATAGCAGCGCCGCTTCACCACGCAGGCCGCTTCGCAAACGAGAGACTTCGAAGCCCAGAACACCACCGTCGGCTGATTCCTCAATCAGTCCGGCACCAAACGCGAATCGCAATGAGTCTGGACAGTTGCCAGGCACTTCTCCAAATCCTGTGACCCCGCCAAATACATCACCGGGAGCAGATGATCGGGAGAATTCCCCAGACGCGAATTCTTCAGACAACAGCCCTGGGCTTCCGAATCCGTCGTTTTCAAATCCGCCACAAGGGATGAAAATTGATCCCGAGACCGCGCGGAAGCAACTTGAGGATCTTCAGAAAACGCTCGAACGCATGAAGCAGCTTGATGAAGAATCGAACTCGGAGCGGTTGCCAACAGAGGAATTGCCGTCCGCGAATCGTCAGCCTGCTCGACCCAACTCAAACGACGATGCCCGCGCCGCCGATTCAAACAGCATCGCTCCATCGCCAAACAGGAATAATCGAATTGCGAACAAGCCTGATTCTGACAACAGCAACGGTGAACAATTGTCGGAATCTCTGCCGGATGTTGATGAGTTTCTGCGGGAGCAGTTAAAGAACTTCAAGCTTCCGCCAGACGCCTTCCCTGGCGGCAACTCGGGCAATGAATCATCGTCGCCCGGAGCAAATCCCGTCGACGATCCTCGTGGGGCAAATGCCAACAATGGGGCGCCGAACAACAAACTTCTGCGTAGTTCTGAAACTCGCGATCTGTACATGGAACGCCCACTAAAGCCAGAAGATATCCAACGCTTGAAGAACACACTGCGTCGCGAGAATACTGAGCGGCCCGGCAACGCATCATCGCCACAGGGGAACGAAGGGTCTGGCAAGCCTCCGATTGATATCGCAAAAGAACTAGAGCAACGCGGATTCGGCGACACGCTGCAAAAGCTTGTCGAGCGTGCTAAAGAAGAAGCCAGGAAGCCTCGCACTCCATCACAGAATCCTGCCGACACTCAGGACATCGCAGGCAACCCAGCGGGAAGTAAGTCCGCGATCGAAAACGCCATGAATGGAGCAACGGAAGCAGCGAAGAAGGCCGATCCTGAGCTAAGCAAATCAATGGCGAAGATGCTGGATGGTCTGAAAGATGATCTGGTGAAGATCGCCAAAGATGCCAAGTTCAATGATCCCCCGGAACGATCTCGCAGTGACCGTACTGCAACTCCCCCTTCGCCGTCCGAATCGAACTCGATGATCGACACGCTTCGCAAGTCGGCCTCGGAGATCCTCGCCGGACCCTCGCGAACTTCCAATTCCGGCAACAGTGCGGCCTCAAGTCCATCCTCCGCATCGAGTGCATTCAGCGGCGAGTTTGATTTCACTCCCGTGCTGGTATTTGCCGGCGTTCTGGCAGCATTGGCCATTGCGTTCTTCGGGCTTCGTCACGTCAAATTGCGTTCCCCCAACGCAACGGAATTGCAGTTTGCCGGTCCGCCGCTCAAGCCATCCGACATCAATAGTCGAGCCGACGTGGTACGCGCGTTTCATGAATTCGCCATGAGGTCTGCACAGTCTGTTCAGTCCTGGTGGACTCACCGAAACGTGCAGCAAGCGATTCTGGAGAAAGCTCCGGAATATCGAGCGGCGGTTGAAACGCTGGCCAACACTTACGAGCAGGCTCGATACCTTCCGGTGGAACAGGAATTGTCCCCGGAACAACTGGAATCCGCTCGCTCAGCGTTGCAGCAATGCAGCCGAAAAAACAGCAACGGCTAGCGGTCTTGTTGATTTATTCGTTTAACGGCAAGCCGCAGTCGTCGTCGCTCGATTTCTCCTCCGCCTCCGGCTCGCCGTTAAATGAAAATGCTCCATGCGGAACCAAATCAACGGATCAAAAGCATTTCGCCTTCCAACAACTTAAGAAACAAAGCTCATGGATATCCCGAAAATCATTCGCGCACTTCAGATTGCTTTGCCACCGGTTGTTCGCTGGAGCGGTGCTGTTGCGTCGCGGTTACGTCAGTTCAATATTGCCGTCGATGGCAAGTCATCCGGAAACGCAAACACTGATGCACTGACGCTGGCGGATCTATCAGTGCAGGAACTGCTGGTTGCAGCGTTACGAGACGCGGACCCGATTCTGCGAACCTGCCGCATCGAAGGTGAAGAGACGACTGGCGACATGGCTCTGTTTTCAAAAGACAGTCCGCTCGCGATCGCCATCGATCCCATCGACGGAACAAAACAGTATCGCGACAAAACTGGCAATGGCTATTCGATCATTGTGCATCTTCATGACGAATCGACCCCGCATTATTCACTGGTCTTCGCGCCGGAAATGGGCCCCACAGGAACATGGGTTGAGGTCACTCCGGAGCGAATTGTCTGCGGACCGGATGATGTCACGAAGACAGCTCGCGAAGTTCTCGATCAATTGCCAAATCTGATCGCTCGACGCGAATCGCTTGGAGCGGGAATCTATCTGATCGGCTTCCAGAAGCGGGATGCTCAGCGTGCCCGAGAAGTGGACCAACTGCAGGTCAACGGACGATCATTACAGGGCCGGACGTCCGACGAAATGCAGGGCAGTATTTATCCGCTGATGGCCACTGGCGAATATGCCGGATCGCTGATCCATTCACCCAATATCTATGACTTCCCTGTGTCCATGCATATCGCTCGAGTGCGTGGCGGTGATGCGGTCTGGGTCCACAATCGCCAGCCGGTCCACTATCGAGAACTCTGGATGGATACTCGCGCAGGAATGCTGCGATATCCCGGCATCGTGGCCTGCAGTGAAGACGCGGCGGTCATTGACGAACTTTGCAAACTCTCAAAAGCCTGGAGCACTGTTCGGTACGAGGATTGAGGCGGCTTTCAGTGTATTGCCAAGCAGCATTGCGATTGTCATCGGCCCAACTCCACCAGGCACCGGTGTAATCGCCGAAGCCACGGAGCTGGCTTCTTCGTAATGCACGTCACCGACCAGTCGTTCACCGACGCGATTGATCCCGACATCAATAACAACGGCCCCCGGTTTAATCATCGAGCCACGCAGGAACTCGGGAATACCAAGCGCGGCGACGATGATGTCGGCTGAGCGACAGACTTCGGCGATGTCCTTTGTTCGGCTGTGACACACAGTGACAGTGGCATCAGCACCTTTCTGAAGCAGCAGAGCGGCCATCGGTTTGCCGACGATGTCACTGCGACCAATCACGACGGCGTGTTGCCCGCAAGTCGGGATCGCCGACACTTCCAGCAAACGCATAACACCGGCGGGAGTACACGGCAGAAATCGAGGTCGCCCCTGAAGCATCAGGCCGACGTTCTCCGGATGGAAAGCGTCAACGTCTTTCGTCGGATGAATCGCGTCAAGAATGAAAGTGGCGTCGATATGTTTTGGCAGAGGCAACTGGACCAAAATTCCGTGCACGGTTGGATCGGAGTTAAGCCGTTGTACGAGATCCAGTAGTTCGTTCTGCGTTGTTGTTCCGGACAGGCGATGCAGAGTGCTGGCCAGCCCGGCCTTCTGACACGCGCGTTCTTTATTGCGAACATAGACTTCACTCGCCGGATCATTGCCAACAAGCACTGCGGCCAGATGCGGCGTCACGCCCGTGCGTTCACAAAAAGCCTGCACCGCCTGAGCGACTTCGTTGCGGGTTTGTTCGGCAATCAGTTTGCCATCAATAATCCGAGCACTCATGAGAACATCAACCCTTGCATCAAACAACAAACATCACAGACTTCGGAACAATCATTGGCGGCCAGCAGGTTTAACCAATTGCTCACCGGCTGATGGGCCAGTCGAATGTATCCGCTGACAGATTCCCTCTGTACTCATCACCCGAGTTGTATTCCATTCGGTGCGCAGGTCGCAAACGCATGGGCACCGGTCCCGCAAACGATAACCTCCTCCGATGCAGGGCCGTCTCATTTTGATGGACGGAATACTAATCCAGTTTCGGTCGTGTTCGTAATTTATTCCCGATCGCACGAAAGAATCCCGAGAACGAACTGCGACTGGTTGAGCTGACGCTTTGCCCCTTCGCATGCTTCAATAGATCAGCCAGTAATGCATCGGCTGAGGCGTAACGGTCCGTGGGATGACGAGCAATACAATTCAGAATAATCGTCTCCAGACCTTTCGGGATTTCACGGCAGACGTCTCGCGGTCGAACCGGCTCCGCTTCCAGAATCAGGCGGATCAATTCATCACGGTCAGAATGGTCGAAGACAGAACGCTGCAGGCAGAGTTCGTAAAGTGTCGCTCCCAGCGAGTAAATATCACATGCGGTACTCTGCTGCCCCATCAGACGTTCCGGAGCCATATACTTCAGCGTGCCCGCCACAGATCGATCTCGACCTGAAGACCCTGCAATCTTTGTTACCGGTCTGTTGGGATCAACAGCGGCCAGCGGCTGCGACAATCCGAAATCCGACACCCAAACTCGGCCTTCTGCATCCAGCAGAATATTCCCTGGCTTGATGTCGTTATGCATAATCTCGGCCGCGTGGGCAGCTCGCAAAGCCTGCGTCGCCTGAATGCCGACCTTGACGAAACTGGCCCATGATTTTCGAGTCAATCGGCGATCGGTGTCCGAAGTTGAATCCTGAATATCGGTTGGTGAGACAACTTCGGCATCCACGATCAGTCGCGGCTGGCGATCAACCTGCTGCCGTCGAATTTCACTGAGCGGAACGATCCCATCCGTTTCCTGCAGTCGCGAGATAATTCGATCGATTCCAATGCCATTGACGAACTGCATGACAAAGTAACAGTACCCGTTCTCCTGGCCATAGCGAAACACGGGGACGATATTGCGATGTCTCAGTTTGGCCGCGATGCGAGCTTCTCGTTCGAATCGCTCGACCCACTCTGGCACCACGGAAACTCGCCAGGGCAGAATCTTGACCGCCACAAGATGATCGGAATGCAGATCTCGCCCCTGATAAACGACGCCCATGCCCCCGCGGCCAACTTCCATCAACAGTTCGCAGTTCCCCAGCCGCGTAAACGGAAACCGCTCAGGCATATTGCGACGGATCGACTGAGCTTCCTTCTGGATGCGAGCATTCTCCAGCATCGCAAGGACCGGAAACACTTCACGGATCTTTTCGGCGTGTGGAGGAAATCGACGAGCATACAAGTCGACTGAGGGACTCTTTCCAGCTCTCAACTCTTCGACAAACTGAGATGCCAGCAATTCGAAAGGGACTCGCGACCGCAGTTCATGGCTCTCGTCTCCCGACGGAATCCCCAGTAAATGAAAGCTTGTGTCTTCCGCGCTGTCAGAGTCCTTTTCGTTCATGGAGAGCTTTTCCACAGGGATATTCCGGAGAACATCCTATCTGGGTTTCTCCTGCTTCCTTCTGCCGCTTGCTGAATTTGCAGGAACCCACGTATTAGCACTGGTGACTTTGATCTCGTGAACTTCGGCCGCCGAGATTGGTTGGTTTGTTCCCGACACGATGGGTCGAGCATCTCCGGCTTTGCGAGGTTCGTAGTCCGAGAGCCCATCGTCTCGCTTGTTGCGTCTTGAGGAAAGGATAAATCCCATATCTGCGTTGGGAACTTTCCCGAATCGCTGCAGGACTACAAAGACCATAAAGGCACCGACAATTCCTCCGACCGTCCACACGGCTGTCGGCAGAGAAGACGGGGACATGGCGGCAACTGTAAACAGGCTGCATCCCGCACCAAGTGCCAAAATGAAAACCGATGCCAGAAGGCTGCCTGCATCGTTTCGATTTCCGTGACCACGCCGTCCCATCGTGATTCTCGTCGTTCAGTTCTCTGCTTGCTGGCCGCACTTGATCGACCGGAAATCCCGGCCCCGCGCTCCCTCGGGAGCATCACATGTCTCTATTTTGTCTCACAAAACTCGGTCAGAGCCCGCAGTTTGATCATTTTGAGCCGGCCGACTCTTAGTGAACCGAGTCTACATCGAAATCCCCCGGAAGTCGACTGGCCTTTGGAGGGTCAAAAGTGGAAGTACAGTTGGTGATTTTGTGCGGTTCTCTGCAGCATGCCTCAATTCAATCCCATTTCCGTGTAACAGATCGAGTTGTATTTCGCTCAGACAGAAAACACGTCTGTCCTCCGAATAGAAAGCTCGCCCCATGTTCAAAAACAAACTCAAAAAAATTACGGAACTGGTGACTGGCCTTGTTGCAGCAGCCGTTGGCCTCGTAGGCGTTGCCGGAGAAAAGGACCTGTACTCCGATGTTCAGGCTGGCAGCGTCTTTGCTGCAGGCGACTCCTCGAAGGCAGCGGACTCGGTCGAGACTCCTCGGATCGCTCGCCGAATCACCAGCCTTGAACAACTTGCTCAATTGGTTCGGGACGCGAATTTCGAATCGAAAACTACCGAAGCCCGAACCGTAACAACGATAAAATCGCTTGAGCCGTGGCGGTTTCCGGTTTCAGTCACGCTCTCTGATGACGAGCAAACTTTGCAAATCGACGTGGCTTTGGGAGCGGTCTCAGACAAACAGGAGGTCGATGCCGCGAAACTGCTGTCCTTGCTGGAGGCCAACAAACTGCAGGCTAATGCGAGATTTGGATTTAACTCGGCTCGCAGCCGCACAGAACTGCTGGGGCAGATTCGGAACGATGGAGTCACCGGAGAATTGCTGCGTGACGAGATCAATCGGCTGGCTCTGATCGCCAAAGAATCCTCGCCCCTGTGGGAGATTGAACCAGCCCGAACACTATCGAAGACTGAGTCCTCGACCACGGCCCCCGAATCAGCCGTACGGCTGGAATCGGTGCTATCACCGGCGATTGCTCCAGCGAACTCATCAAATCCTGCGACCGGGGGAAATGGTGCTCCGGTTGCCAGTCCCCTCACCACTGCCGGAGCCGCATCGCCAACATCCAACGCAAATAATCCAGCGACGCCAGCAGTAACACCTCTCAGTTCCCCGGCGCCAACGAATATCGCTGCGGTCCGGCCGTCAGCGTTCACTGGCCGATGGTCGGCAAGTCGAGCCAGCAACGAGGCGTTTGCGATTCTGTTTGACGCCAATGGGACATTTGTGCTGGTCAGCATTCGAGAAGGAAAACAGGCCAAATCATCAGGAAAATTCAGCGTCAGCAGGTCTGAACTGACTCTGGAAAGCACCGATGGGACTCGGCTGAACGGCACGTTTCAGCTGACGTCGGCCAGCGAGTTTTCTTTTCAGCCGTCGTCGACGACCGGCATCGTGGCCGCACTTAACTTTCGAAAATCTCCGTAACAGACACGCAGCAACGACGCTTTCAGAAGTATCAGCAAGTGATTTATGCGTCCTTAGCAATCGAAGGGGCTTCCCATGACATCTACAAAACAGATCGCTACCAGCCACGGCTTCCGCTCAATACTCTGCACTTTGGCCATCGCGGCAACTTTGCTGACAACCAATGAGGCAGGAGCCAACAACGAAATTTACAAAAAGGCACTGCCTTCGACGGTTTGGGTTCTGGCAAAGACCGACGGAGAAACATCCAGCGGAACGGGCGTTCTGGTGGATCTCGAAAAGAAGCTTATCGTCACCAACTTTCATGTTGTGGGCGAAGCGCGAGCTGCGGTAATTTTCTTCCCGGTGTTGAAGGACGGAAATCCGATCGTCAGCCGACAGCATTATCTCGACAACGTGAAGTCACTTGGCATCCGTGGTCGAATCCTGAGTGTTGATCGCAAGCGAGATCTGGCACTCATCGAACTGGACAAACTGCCAGCCGACAGCACCGCAATTCCTTTGGCTGTGGCGACAATCAGCCCAGGCGAGAATGTGCAGTCCATCGGGAATCCGGGCTCAACAGACGCGTTATGGGCGTTTACTTCCGGCACCGTGCGATCCGTTTATCAGAAGACATTTCGGACCGGAGCCGGCGAACATGATTTCAAAGTCGTCGAGACACAAGCTCCGATCAATTCAGGCGACAGCGGCGGGCCTGTTGTGAACGACAAAGGAGAACTCGTGGCGATTGCTCAGGCCATTGCACCGAATGCTCGACTGGTCAGCTATAGCGTTGATATCTCCGAAGTGAAAGAGTTCCTCGCCAGCCCCTGGAAGCCCGCGCCGCTGCCCGCTTCGGACCTGCTGACTCGCGCCGATCTGAAGTTCACGGTTCACAAGACCGGACATCTGGAAGTGGAGTTTGAGGAGAAGGATGTTGAGAAACAAAATGTGTTCGTGACAAAAGACGTGGAGTATTTCGAAAAGGCCGACGTTCGCAAGATCTGGTCTCTGGCCGGCACATTGAAAACCGCTCCGAATCTGGATCTGACGCTGAGGATGCTGGAACAGAATGCTCGCACAAAGCTGGGAGCGTGGATGACGGAACGCAGCGAGACAGGTGAATACATGCTGATCTATTGCGTCAAACTGGATGCAACGGCTTCGCCGGAGGCCCTGAAGAGCACCATGGAATACGTCGCTAAACTGACCAGGACAGCCAAGAAAGATCTGCTGCCCAAAGAAGCCGGCACGACAGCGTCACAGACACTGGATTCCTGGCTGACGCAATAATCATGCTCACTCAGCAATTGAGTGGTGAGCAATATCGAGCAGTGAAAGGGGACTTCCAACAGCTCCGAAGATGAGGGTTTGATACGACGGTATCAAGCCCTCAATTCGTTGAACGGCAAGCCGCAGGCGAAAGTGATCGGCATAAACCAATGACTGCTCACAAGGTCTCTCGGACGGTGTTCAGCTTATTCGTTTAACCCGACGCCAAAGGCGAGGCATTTAACTTTGATTCCTCCCCGCTGGGGTCGGGTTAAACGACTAAATCAACAGCTGTTTCACGCCGGGGGACCGCAGGTTCAGCAACCAAAATGTGACGATTTTCAGTGGAGTCGTTCTTATCAGAAAATAATCTTCGAATTCGCATGTAACAAATCCGCGAGAGTTTCGCTGAGTAACTCAGACAGACATTCAAACCTCTGAAACACTCCTGAAAGGAAATCGATCATGACACGTTCATCAAAGAAACTTCTGCTACTCGCGGCGACTCTGGCGACATCTCTCAACAGCCTGACAACTCTGGAAGCGGGTTGCCACGGCAGCTCTGGTCGTCGAGTTTACTCCAGTCATAATCACGTGAGTCACCCGGTTCATTCACAGCCGTACTACTCACATGAAGTGATCTCCCATCCGCAGCCGGTCTATGTGCATTCTCAGCCAGAACCGGTCTATGGCTCGGGGCCGTATTCTTCAGTTCCAGTCACGTCGTCTCCCTTTGGCGTGCAAGTTCAGCAGGGTTCTTCCATCGGAGCAACTCCGGTTTCATTGGCCCAGCAGGTTCAAATGACGCAGGGAACGCAGCAGGTTCAGCTTCCACAGAACGCTTTCCCGCAATCAACGCTTCAACAGGGGGCTGTTCAACAGAGCTTGCCACAGCAGGGGCTGCCTCAACAAGCTGCAACTCAGCAGCCGGGATTGCAGCAGTCTGGCTCCCAACAAATCGGCACAGCGTCCGTTGATACGACTACCGCGGCCGAGCTATCCGCACTGCAAGCTCTTGGCGGATTCGCACCGCCTCAGGCTGTGAGCGCTGCCGCGGCACCGCAAGCCCAGTCGGTTCCCAATACCGCACCAGGGTACGTCGGGAACTGGATAGCCAGCATGTCGAACGGTGCTCGTGTGCAACTCGCACTGAATGCTGACGGAACGTTCTCGTGGTCGGCGGTCAATAGTGCCGGAAACGCCAGCACGTTTCAGGGAAGCTATCAGTTCGACGGCACTACGCTGACACTCAATCGCGGCAACGACAATCAGAAACTGGCCGGAGCGATAACATTCACCAGCGCCGGAACGTTCAACTTTAAGTTGTCAGACGCACAGGCGGGCAGTCTTGCGTTCACTCGAAGCTAATCACAACATTCAGAGAAATCCGCATCACACTTAGATCAGCCACAGGCCGGTGACTCGGGGAAAGTCACCGGCCTTTTTCGCTTTGGCTCTCAGGAGAACCTGCTGGTGCAATCCCGGCGGCCCAGCATTTCAGCAGATGATTTCGCGATCCGGCCCGACTATTTCCTGCAGTTCTTGACCATCATCGGTCGACCTCGTTAAGCTGGTGCCTCGATTTACGCGGTCGGGAAGTGCCTTAACGTCCTGCCATCGCGTGAATTCCCGCCTCGAATCTCATCGTCCCGCCTCAATCTTCTGCCAGGACTTTTCGCATGCTCACGATCTTAGGGCGAAATAACTCCGCACGCCGTGGCTTTTGTGATGGTGCCTCACGCCGTGATTTTTTGACCATCGGCGGCATGGCCCTGGGAGGCATCAGCCTGAAGCAGACACTGCAGGCAGAAGAAGAGACGAACGCTGGTCGATCACACAAAGCAATCATCAACATCTACCTGCCTGGCGGACCACCTCATCTGGATATGTGGGATCCCAAGCCGGATGCTCCTCGCGAAATCCGCGGTGAGTTCTCCGCGATCGCAACGAAGGTTCCGGGCATCTTCGTCAGTGAGATGTTTCCGAAGATGGCGGCAATGATGGACAAGTTCGTACTTGTTCGATCGCTCGCCGACTCCGATGGTGCTCACGATGCTTATCAGTGCATGACGGGCCGTCGCAAAGGAGCTCGTCAGCCTCCCGGTGGCTGGCCTTCTGGCGGTGCCTGGGTCTCAAAGATGAAGGGCCAGGTGACGCCCGCGATCCCGGCTAATGTGGCGATGATGTACAACACTGGTAACCGAACATGGGGTGAAGCGGGCGATGGCGGCTTTCTGGGAGTTGCCCATTCGCCATTCAATCTCGTTGGACGAGAAGCTCGCAGTCGTCCCGATAACATGATGCTGAACGGGATCACGCTCGACAAACTTCAGGATCGCACCACCCTGATGAAATCGCTTGATCGGTTCCGTCGCGATGCCGATCAACGCGGGCAGATGGAAAGCCTTGACGTCTATACTCAACAGGCGATGGGAATTCTGACAACGTCTAAACTGATCGATGCTCTGGATCTGACTAAAGAGGATCCTCGGATCGTGGCCCGCTACGGTCAAAGCAGCGAAGCCTTCCAACGCGACGGCGCGCCGCCGATGGTGGAGAACCTTTGTCTGGCTCGAAGATTGGTCGAAGCAGGGGCTCGGTTTGTGTCTTTGAACTTCAGTCGCTGGGATTGGCATGGTCCAGATGGCATGAACTATCCGAAGTGCCGCGAAGAATGCCCAAGACTCGATCAGGGCCTCGCTGCTCTGGTGACTGATCTGCACGAACGAGGTCTGGATCGCGATGTTTCGATTGTCGTCTGGGGCGAATTCGGACGGACTCCCAAGATCAATACGAACAACAGTCGCGATCACTGGCCGCAGGCGAACACCGCAGTACTCGCCGGTGGCGGAATGCGAACCGGGCAGGCTGTCGGTTCTACAAATCGCTACGGCGAACAACCGCAGTTGCGTCCGGTGACGTTTCAGGAGATCTTCGCGACCCTGTACCACTGTGCCGACATTGATGCTCAAAATACGCGAGTGTTCGACTTGTCGGGCGTCCCGCAGTACCTCGTCGATCCCGGCAGCAAGCCGCTGCATGAAGTTGTCTGATAGAGTTAACAACAACAAAACGTCATCGAATCTTTTGATCCGGCAGTTCTGTCTTGATGCCCTGATCGAGGGGCATCTTATCGGTCTCCGCAGTCAGTCCTTCGGCCGCCAGCAATTCTGTCAGATCTTGAGCCAATTGTTCCTGAGTCTTCAGATGTTCCGGCTGTCCCGCGAGATTGTGTCGCTCCTCAGGATCTTCCTTCAGGCTGTACAGTTCCGCCTTGTGACGATCTTTTGAACCGTCACCATGAGGATACCGAATGAACTTCCATTCGTCTGTCCGGATACCGCGCACATTCGGCGTGTAGGGAAACTGCTTCTCGTAGTTGTACTCATAAAACCACGCCTTGCGCCAGTCGGGATCGCCATCATTCACCAGCGGCACCCATGATCGTCCCTGGATCTTTTCCAGTGATGGAGCGCCGCAAAGTTGCAACAGACTTGGTGCAATGTCCATGGTCAGCGTTTGCGACGCAACAATCTTCCCCTGTGGCAACCCGGGACCGCAGGCAATGATGGGAATGTGAATGCTGGGCTCATGCATCGTCCGTTTGTCGACCATGCCATGCTCACCTTCCAGCAGACCATTGTCGCCCATGAATACGATAACCGTGTTCTGCAACTGGCCAGTTGTCTCGAGGTGTTCCACAAGTCGTCCGACGCTGTCGTCAACGCTCAGTACAGTCCCCCAGTAGGCGTGAACCATATTCTCAAAATCCTTGACCGCCTCAGGGCGATCGTCAGGGAATTTTTTCCGCCACTCAAACAGCGGTCCGTAAATTCCGTGCCAGGTCCTGAGTCGCTGACTGATCCACTCGGGCTTATCTTTCAGATCAAAAGCACTCGCAGGGTAGGGCACCTTGACGTCATCAAACGCATGAGCGTACTTCTCTTCGGGAAAGTAAAACGAATGCGGAGCTTTCTGGCCGATGCACAGAGCCCACGGCTTCTCCGCACTCTGCTGCTTCAACCAGTCGATCGCGTAATCAGTGACGACGTGAGTGTAATAGCCTTTCGGAGTTTCCCTACGCTGGCCGTTGACGTTCCACTCGGTGTCGAAATACTTGCCCTGACCCTTATGAGTCACAAACCAATCGAAACCAGGACGTGGTTCGTCGTTGTTTTCTCCCATATGCCACTTGCCCATATAGGCAGTGGAGTAACCTTCTTTTTGAAGCTGGCCGGGCCAATGCGGCAGTTCGGAAGGCAGCTCCGTGAAATTATCACGCACACCGTGTCGATGAGCATACAAGCCGGTCAAAATGCTGGCTCGACTGGGCGAACACAACGACGTCGTACAGAAGGCATTTGCAAACCGCACGCCTCGTTGAGCCAGTCGATCAATGTTTGGCGTGCGAACATGTTTTGATCCGTAGCAGCCCAGAGCATCTGGACGAAGATCATCACACAGCACAAACAGAACATTGGGCCGCGGCTCATTCGCAGAGACGACCGCCAAGGAAAGAAACAGCAGCATCGTCAGGAAAGCGGGAACTCGCATGGTGTGTGTCTTTCAGTAGAGATCAGTTTGCTGCGCGTGGAGTAGATTGTTTAATTGTTTAACGGTAAGCCGCAGCCGCAGTTGCTCGATTGCGCCAACGCTCGCGGCTCGCCGTTAAACTAAAAAGCAGATCTGCAGTTCAAGCCTTACCGCAGACCTTCAGAATCGCTTTGCAGAAGTCCGGCAAGTCATCCGGCTTCCGGCTGCTGACGAAATGGCGATCGACAACGACAGACGCGTCTTCAAAGATCGCCCCGGCATTCACCAGATCGTCTTTGATTCCCGGCGAGCCAGTGACTTTGACTCCTTTGTAAACGCCAGCTGAAATCGGCATCCAGCCACCATGGCAAATAGCGGCGACCAGTTTTCCGGCGTGAGCGAACTCACGAGTAATCCTCAAGACTTCCGGATCTCGGCGAAGTTTGTCCGGCATCCAGCCACCCGCGCAAATGAGCCCATCATAGGCGGCCACATCAATGCCTTTGATCAGAATGTCGGAGACGCAGGGATAGCCGTTCTTGCCAACATACTTCTTCCCGGCTTCCTGCCCCGCCAGATGAAACGCGGCTCCGGCTTCAATGAGGCGCAGCTTGGGATACCACACTTCCAGATCTTCGTAGTCGTCGCCAACAAAGCACAGAAATTTTTGTCCAGCCAATGTCGTCATGATGGTCCGTCCACAGGTCACAGAGTAGAGAATTTCAGGAGTGCGAATCGTGACCAACGCCCGCGAATTCGCAAGCGTGCCCTGGGTCAGAACGTTCATCCGTTCCCGTTCGTTTGCCGTGACGCTGTACAGAGCCCCCTGACATCACCGATAATCTCGTCCCCTTTCAAATCTACTGTCTTAGTCCTGATCTGTGTGGCGGTACTTCAGCCGCGGCCCTGTCTCATTCGGAAAATCGTTCATGTCGGCTCCTGGTAACGAATCAGAAATTGACCAACAACTTCGCGACCTTCAGGAAAAAGCGGGCGAACTGATTCCTCAATGTCGTTTTGCCAGCTCCTCACGTCTTTACGGTGAATTGCGTCGACGAGGCCGCACGGAACATCGTGCTCAGGCCTATGTTATGGGCACTTTCTTTCAGATGGATCAGGCTCAATACCTGCTCGATTTCCAAACCATGCGCGAACGCGCGGTGGAACTTATCGCGCTACTGGAAGATGAAGAACAGTTGCGGCAGATTCAGTCTGACTTTCCGCGAGACCAATATGAGTACCTTGTTTACTCCATGAGTTCCTGTGCTTACGAGAATCTGGCCGAAGCGACGGGCCAACTGGAAGGGTATAACTCCGAAGGCATGCATGCCTGCATTGCCGACGGCATTCAGATTTGTCGGCGCACCGGGAAGGCGGGCTGCGTGAGTTGTTTCCGCGAATACGCCTGTGATGTGTATCTGGCGGCTGACGATCCGGATATCGCCGGACATCAATGCCGCCTCGTGATGGAACAGGAAAGCGGCTGGTCTGATCGAGGTGACCGGCGATGGCTGGCGTCGACAAAACTGGCATGGCTGGAAGCGATGCAGGGCCGATTCGACGAAGCTCTGGTCACGATCGACAAGGCTCTGGAGTTTACAAACGGCGATGCTGTCTCGCTGAAATTCGAAGGCCGGATTCGCACGCTGTTGGTCCGTGATTCCATTCGCCTGGCCGCCGGGCTTGAGCCTCTGATGACAACAGACCCGGCGTTTGCAGACATGCCATCGGCCGAAGAATGCCCGGTGTTCGAGAATGCAGTGGATCTCAACACCGCACTGCAGATGGCGCGAGATCAAAAGTGGGATGAGGCGTCTCAGTTGCTGACCAAATGGGATCAGCGTCTGCAGAAATGCAACGGCACTCATCTTTGGTTTGAGACTCGACTGCGCCTGATTGCTCTCAAGCGTTTGGCGGGACAGCAAAAGCAGGCGGAAGCTCTGGCGAAGCAATTGGAGCAAAGGGCGCGGACGGCGAACGACTACCTCACGTTACGTCGACTGGAACACGTGATGGACGCCGATGAACCATCACCGTTGGCGAGCGCCGCGACAACTCGTCGCAATCTCAAAGACACCGCGACCACTTCGGGGACGCCATCGGCTGCAGGGGCACCATCTGCGACCGGCTCACAGGAAACTATTGATAATGCTGGTGAAATGACGTCGGCAGAAGAAACTCCGGCTGAGCCGCCGTCACCGCTGGCCTCGACGATTGCGGAGCTTCGCGAACGTATGACGGACCTGATGCAGGATCCAGCAGACGAAAAGTTCGACTCGTTACGTGCCGACGTGCTGGCCCTCGATTCGACGCTGGTTTCTCACAAGGACGACACCGCCGGTGTTCTGCATCTCATGGGATATCTGGTTGGATCCGGCCAGGATGGCGAAGACGTCTGGAAATGGGCGAACGCACTGGCGGCGTCTCATCGCGAGAACTCCGTCGTGCTTTCGTTGCTGGGAACTCTCGGCGACGAACTGCGCAGCTCCGGCAATGAAGCGATGGCCGAGAAGATCACGCCGGAACGCACGGAGCAATTGTTTCGTAAGTCGATGGAGCTTGATCCGACGAAAGCTCGCAACTTCCTGCGAGCCGGCAACCATTTTGCAAATCAGGATAACAACGGAGAAGCCGAGCGATGCTTTGCTCGCGCATTCCGGCTGGATCGCACGGACGGAAATATCGTGCGCAGACTGGCCGATCTCTATAACAACACGGACCGACCTCGCGACGCTCTGAATGTGCTTGATGTCTGTCTGCGTGAAGGCAGCGAAGATGCTCAGGTGGCCTTTGATGCCGCGATGTTGGCGTTCCGACTGAAACAGTATGACGCGACACTGACCTATCTGGACAAGTTCGAACAGTTGGCCGGCGACAATCTCTGGACAAACTACTATCGCGGCGTTTGCTTCTACGAACAGGGCGAATACACCAAGTCGCTGGAGTCACTGGATCGCGAAGAGAAGCTGGCGGAATCCACAGGCTGGCATCTTGAACTCATGCGAGCCGTGGCCAAAATTCGGCTCGATGATGTGACTGGAGCACAGCCGCATCTTGATGTTGCGATGAGCACTCCGTTCTCTGAAATTGATTTCCTGTCGTCGACTGGTGTCATGGAATTGATGCAACGTCTTGCCGTGGTGGCCGACGAGGTCATGAAAGATCAACCTCTTGTGGTTCGAATCGAAGCGAGACTTCTGCGATCCGGCCTGATGCCTGAAGTCTGGTTTCAGTGGCAGCGAGAATCGGGCGATGCCAAACCAAAGGAGAACGTCAGACTTTATCGATGTCTTGTACATCAGCCACTGGATGAATCGTGGGACGACGATCCGGATCGTCTCAGCGATCAGGAGGGCTGGACGCAGTACGTAACAGAGTGGGCGATCCTGGCTCAAACGGAGGACGAAGCAAGAGAAACTGCGCTGCGTTACCAGGCGATGTGCTGCTCGCTGGAAGCGACGGTCCAGGAAGTTCTTGAGAGCGAAGAAACCTATACGGATTCAACGGGCCCGGTCTGGCAGGGAGCCCGCTATCCGGTTGGTGATGACGACGAAGCGCTGGGAGAATTTTCCGATGATCTGAACGACGGCGAAGAGGATTTCTGATGCGGCTTAGGTAAAACGAATTAGTTCGTATCCAATGATTTCGTTCATAGTCCCGGCTTCAGTCGGCAAGCGATTTGAAGCCGGTTCCACGAACATTCTGCAGGCTGAAACCCGCACCAAAGGAAAACAAAATCGTCTTTCGAGAACGCCGGTTCTACAGTCCCAGCACATCCGCCATCGAATACATCCCGGCCCCTTTTTGCACAATGTACTTGGCTGCGGCGAGGGCGCCGTAGGCGTAGCTGTCTCGGGTATGTCCGCGAACCGTCAGATCGATCGTTTCGCCCATCATGCCAAACACGATCGTATGCTCACCAACATTATCGCCCGTGCGAACAGCGTGGTATCCAATCTCGTTCAGCGGCCTCTGGCCAACTCGGCCTTCGCGACCGTGGACATGATTTTCCTGCCCCATCTGCTCGGCCACAATGCGACCGAACTGCAGAGCCGTCCCGCTGGGCGCGTCTTCCTTGAAGCGATGATGACGTTCGATGATTTCCACATCCACACCATCGGCATTGTTCCGCAGTACTCGTGCCGCTTCCGACACGAGTTTCATGACGACATTCACCGCCATGCTCATGCTGGGAGCCATTACGATCGGTGTCGTTTGAGCAGCCGACATGACCATTTCTCGCTGCTCTTTGGTGATCCCCGTCGTTGCGACGACAAGCGGAATTCGACGTGATTCGCAGGTTCGGACGATCGCTTCCAAACCGGCTGGTGTCGAGAAGTCGATGATAACATCAACAGGGTCACCCAATTCTGATGTGATCAGAACTCCGGACTTTCCGGCCCCGGCAACTTCTCCGGCATCACGTCCAATGACATTGCTGCCAGACCATTCCAAAGCCGCCGCCAAAGTCAATTCAGAATCCATCATGGTCAGCGCGACAACACGCTGCCCCATGCGACCACCCGCACCATTCACACCAACTCGAAGACCCATGAACAGGAACCCTGATAAAGAAAGAAGGTTTAACCGACCGCTTCGACTTCGAAACCTTTGCGATACGACTTCGTCAGCATTTTATTGGCAGCTTCAACATTGGTAAATTTCATCGCTGCGGAATCCCAATCCAGCTTCTGGCCTGGAAGCCGAGCCGCCACGTTGCCCAACTGGACTGTTTCCGACAGAGGCCCCGCATAGTCAAAGCCGTCCGTGGTTTTTGTGCCAGCCATCGACGCATCAACCCAATCATGCCAATGATTTGCGCCAGTAACTTCAGGCATCTTGTAACCGGAGAATTTATCCTGCGGATACAGCCCTGGCTTGCCAACATGAGGCAATACCATAACGCCGCCTTCTCCGATAAACATCGAACCGGCTGCAGGCAGCTCGACACCCTCGGGCAATTGTGCCAGATCGCGAGGAGGCTTCAGACCGCCATCTCGCCAGGTGACTTTAATCGTCGCACCAGCCGTACGTTCGTTGCCTGGAAATTCATAGTACAGAGTTTCCGGGCCCGGCCAGACTTCTGATGTTGTTCCGGCGTTCTCGGCCAGAATTGAAGTTGGAGCTGTGATCCCCAAAGCCGTGAATACTGGATCCAGAACGTGACAGCCAAAGTCGCCCAATCCGCCGGAGCCAAAATCCTGCCAGTCACGCCATTTGAATGGATGGTAAACATCAGCGGCAAATGGTCGTTCGGCCGCTGCACCCAACCACAGATCCCAATCCACGCCAGCCGGTACCGGAGACGAAGCTGGTCGGTCCGTGCGATTGTTATACTGTCGCCCCGAAACACCCACCCACGAATGAACTTCTTTAACTTTGCCAATGGCTCCTGTCTGGATCAGCTTAACGCCCAGACGATATTCGGCAGCCGAATGAATCTGATTGCCCATTTGCGTGGTGATGCCCATCTTCTCGGCCATCAAACGCATCTGGCGAGCTTCCCAGACGGTATGAGTCAATGGCTTCTGACAGTAAACATGCTTGCCCATTTTCATAGCCATCATGGCAATCGGAGCATGCATGTGGTCGGGAGTTGAAACAATCACACCATCGACCTTATCGCCCAGTTCAGACAGACACTTGCGATAGTCTGCAAAGTGAGGCACCCCTGGGAACTCTGCATCAACCTTGTCAAAACGACCGGCATCGATATCACAGAAGCCTACGAATTTGACTTTCGTGTGTTTGCCAACACTCGACAGGTCCGCCCAACCCATTCCGTTCACGCCAATCGCGGCAACATGGAACTCTTTCTCCAGTGTGGAGGCTCGCACAATCGCCGGGGCTGCAAAGGCGGCCGAGGCAGCAACTGCGGACTGAGCCAAGAATCCACGGCGAGCAATCTTCTTCTGAGACATACCGATAACCTCCCCAACTGAGACCCCAAAGCTTTGACACCAAAGCAATCGCTGCAAGGATGTTACAGCGTGTCCGCGCGAATCAAAAGTGAACGCGTAGCCATATGCACTTAAGGGAGTGGCGTTGCGAATTTCCGTACGCCTTCTGTGGCGGTCGAGAGCTTCAAGGCTCGCTACGAATTGAATGCGTGCGATGGAGCAATTCGGCTCGTCGCGATCACGGCCATGCACATCAAACTCACCGAGCTGCGAATGTCCTTTCGAACACGATCAAGTTTGAACGCAGAGGTCGCGGAGATTCACAGAATTTTTGTGAATTGTGCCTACTCTGCGTTCCTCCGCGAACCCTGCGTTCGAGACTTCAGAGCATAACCGGACGCTCACGCGTTCCGGCTGATGCATTGCCTTTAACGCGACCCAATCACGGCGATTGGCTGAGCACAAGGCAGGCGTTCTTCAGCAGTTGTCGAAATGCAGGTTGCTGGAAATCGCCGACATGCCCCAACGAGGTGTAGAACGTCGTTCCGCCGTCCGCTCGCTTGTTCAGCCAAGCGATGGGTTCAGAAGGCTTGTCTGGTATCGTGCCGATCAGCAGTGGCATTGCCGTCGATTGCAGCGGGCTGACCTGATACAGCGAACCTTTGCCAATCAGCTCTTTCAGATTGACTCCGGCCAGAATTCCCGTGTCCACAGCCGCATTTTCAGCAACGGTGATTGTTGTTTCCGGTCCAGCGCCGTGATGATTCGTGTAGCTACCGCCGATCACATCTTTGTCAAATTCTTTCCAGTCGGTCCGACCTTCCGGAGCCGGCTTGTCTCGCAGACAGAACGAGTGATTTGCCGTGCGAATACCCACGACAGGTTTTCCGGCTGCGATGAACTCACGCACAATCGTCATTTGTTCCGGCAACAGCGTTCGTCGTCGAACGCTGAACAACGCAATATCCGCAGACTTCAACACATCCAGCCCGGGAAGTACGCTGCCATCCTGAGCATCACCAAAAACGAGGCTGACTTTGAAATCCTTGCCTAGTTCAGTGCGAGCAAACTCAGTCAGTGAAACCTCTGTCTTGTACTCCGGTTCAGACATCAGAATGGCCAAATGCTTCCGCTGATCGTCCTTGAACCGGAATGGCTCACCGCCGACAAGATCCGTGCTGTTCACTGTCGGGCACCAGTACTGCTCGATGTGTTCAGCGATCAGATCATTGCCGGTAAAATGAGACACAAACGGAGCCTTCGCAGGGTTGTACATTGTGTCCGTCATGTCTCGCATCAGCACGACATTCTGGCCCTGCTGAACCATCTGGCGAATCGAAAACGGTCGTCCGAGAACACACATATTGGTGTGAACTCCCATCACGATCACGTTTTTGATCCCTCGCTGCTTCATTAAATAAAACGCTTCCGCGCTTTCGGTGATCGCGTCACCGTCAGCGATTTCGATCGCAGGATGCTGACGGCTCCACGCTCGATAGTTCTTCACCGGCGAATCACAGTCGCAGCCGCCGTCGGAATCATCTATCGGAAGCTTTTCGCCCTCTCGAGTTTTGTCGAGGTACACCCAGCGTTCCAGCGGAATATCGGTCTTCACAACCGGTGCCGCCTGAGCCAACTTGCGCTGCGGGGTGTCTTTGTAAAAGTCCATCGTATCGCTCGGGCAGTGAATGATAAACACGCCCTTCGCACGAGCCGCCCGGATCACTTCATTCATCCGCGGAGCCATCTCACCAACTCGTGCGGCCGACTGTTTGCACCAGTGGTCATCCCACATATCACAGACCACAATACAGGTCTGCTGGGGTATCCATTCGATGGGCTTTGTCACTGAGTGCCATCGATTGGTTGCCGGTTCAACTTCTGTCCGAGACCGCGTATTGAGAATCAACTGATCTTCCGCCGAAACAACAGCGGTCGACATTGAGATTGTCACTGAGATCAACGAAAGAAATCGCAGAACACTCGACATCAGACAGTCCTTTACGAAGTTCGCAGGCACAACATCAAGTGCGGAAGTGAAAGGTTGAGAGGCCGCTGATCTGCATTATTTGGCGGCAGGTTCGGCCAACACTGGAGCGATAATTCGCGACTGATACTTTGAATTGTGATAAATCGTGTTTGTCGCTGTGGCCGCATCCTCGGGAAACTCAATCGTTGCTGGTTTGCCATTCTGAGGATTCGGTTCATACAGTGGCGCCCCGGTGCTGGCGACGGTCACTCGAATTCGATGTCCCTTGTTGAAGATCTGGCTGATCCAACCCACATCAAACGCGACTTTCACCACTTCGCCAGGCTTCATCATCACTTCGTGATCAAAACCGTCGCGATAACGCAGACGCTGCGGATAATCCACGATCAGGATTGATCGGCCATCCGGATAGACGTCAGAAACGCGAACGATCACGTCCGTGTCCGGAGCCGTTGATGACATAAACAGTTCAGCTCGAATTCGTCCGGTCCATTCGAGCGGTGATTCAATAACCGGCGTCGTAAACGTACGCACTTCAGCCTGTTTCTCGAATGCACTCGCGTCCGCAGCTCCGGGGAATGATGTGCCCGGGATTTCCATCGGATGGCGAGGATCGCTGATCAGGCTGGTGGAACCGGCTTCATTCGTCGGAGCCTTTGGAGTTAATAGTCCGTCGGCTGCGAGAAACATCGAAACGCTGTTCGCTGCCGGAGGAAAGTCATCGGCCGTTCGCCAGACATTGCCCGGAGCACCTTCTTCTCCGACGGCTCCCATCACGTAGTAACGCACGGCCGGTTCTTTGTCGACACCGGTGGCCTTGCCCTTCAACCAGTAATCGAACCAGCGAATCATGTGCTCATGTTCGGGCCAAGCCGCGTTTTCCGGATACGTGAGTTCCGCAACTTTGAAGCCTTTGTTGAGACGTCCGTGAAGCCATGGCCCAATGATTAACTGCTGCTTGCCACGCGAGTTCTCGCCACCGTGATGCTGCCGTCCCTGAAAACTGGCGATGGAACCCTGGTTCATAAAGTCGTACCAGCTTCCGATCGTGAAGCAAGGCACGTTCATCTTTGCAAAATGGAGTGAGCAGTCTTCGTCCTTCCAGTAGTCATCGAAGTTTGGATGCATCAGCCATTCCTGAAGCAGCCGATCATTGTCTTCAGGATTGCGACAGTTGCCTCCCAGCGATTTAAAGCGTGCCGGGCGATTGGTGCCACCGATACGATACCCCTCATGAAACAGGCTGAGTCCTGTATCAACCATGTACTGTGCCGTCAGATGCGGCGGCTGAGTGACGGCAAGAAAATTCTGAGCATAGCCTGCCTGAGAACTGCCGAACGTTCCAACCTTGCCAGTGCTCCATGGTTGAGTTCCCAGCCATTCACATGCGTCGTGTCCGTCCTTCAGTTCGCCCCAGCCGAGGGCTCGATATCCAACCCATGTGCCTTCGGATTTATGCGTTCCGCGATAGTTCACCATCGCGACAACATAACCGGCTTCTGCAAGTTTTGCGGCTGCCTTCCGAGTTCCCGCGCCGCTGATATCGGCATATCGCTGCTCGAACAGCGCTGGCCATGGTCCCTGACCTTGCGGAAAGTAGAGATATGCTGACAAATGCTTCCCGTCACGCATCGGGATCATCTGATGTTTCTCTGTCACCGTCCCGAGGTCAACATCCTGAAATGCGTAGACTTTCGACTGCAGGGCCAACGCAAACATCAACATCAGCAGCAGGGCACGCATTCTTAAACTCCGTCAGTTATGTTGGCGGGACAGTCTTGATGATCGCAGGAGAGATAATCTAGCGGGCCTCCATGCCGGAGACGAGCGAGCGACCGCTCGAATGTTGTCGGAATAACTCTGGCCGTTTTGCAATCACAGAGTTTTTGAAGACAGACTCACGCGAAGGCGCGGAGACGCGAAGAAGACAATAGTCAGAGAGTTTCTCTTTACGCCTTCCCGGCTTCTGGTGAATCGTCCTCGCGCCAATCTGCAGCCCCATTCGAAACGCGAGACAGCCCATCCTTGATCAACTCGGCCCCAAAGTTGATGAGATAGCCCAATCGTTTATTAGAAAGCCGGAGATAGGTTAGCAATTGTTTCTTGTGCACCGGCTGGATCTGTTCAAGCGATTTCAGCTCCAGAATTACCAAGTCGGCAACAACGATGTCCGCGCGAAACCCTTCGTCGAATCTAAGATCATCGTAGACAACTGGAATTGGTATCTGACGTTCCAATGATAGTCCGCGTTTTCTGATCTCGTGCGCCAAGGCGACTTCATAAACCGACTCCAAGAGACCGGGGCCGAGTTTCTGATGCACCTTGAAGGCGCAGTCGACGACAATTCTGCCAATTTCATTTTCTGTCATAGAGAGCTCTTGAGAAAGCCGTGTCACGCCAGGATGCAAATTTAAAGGACAAAAGCCGCCAGAATTGTATCTCACCTTCGCGTCTTCGCGCGTGAGCCATTTGAAGAGTTTTTCTGTGTTCAGTTATCAGTGCTCAGAAAGAACTGAAGCAGAAGACTCAGCACGCAGGATCAAGTCGGGCGTGATCGTATGGATGTCATCGCGAACGCTACGTTCTGTGAAGACTCTCTACGAGTTTAATAACGGCACTAAATCTACATGAATTGCGAAACCCACTTCTCGACGATACAAGCCACCTCAGAAGCATCCAATCGAAATTTCAACAGCGAGGCTTAAAGATGTCCCGAGTTGATCGTCGTCGTGTTCTGGAAACACTCAGTCTGATTGGTATTGGAACAGCCACGTTCCAGCGGGCGTTGTCGGACGAGGTTGTGAAGCAGGCAGGGCTGACTCTGGAGCAGATCACTCATGCGGAATGGGTAGCCGGAATTACGCTGACCGATGAGCAGCGAACTGAATTGACGGGGCGGCTGAACGGTGTTCGAGACGATGCCGTGCAGATTCAGAAGATACCCATCCAGTATGACGCACTACCTTCGTTTCGGTTTGATCCGGAGATGGCCGATCCAGCGGTCAAGCTGCGTGCTTCGGCGAGGCCGATCTGGTTACAGGAATCCGGTGACGAGACTCTTCCCTCGAATCAATCGGAGTCAGATCCTGAGATCTCCGGTGATCTTTCTTTTCAAACCGTTCGTGAACTGGGTCGACGTCTGCGTGCAAAACAAACCACGTCTGTGCAATTGACTGAGCATTGCCTGAAAGCTCTGGAAGAGAAAAACCCGACTCTGAACTGCGTTGTTACTCTCACTAAAGATCTCGCCCTGAAGCAGGCCGAGCGAGCCGACAAGGAACTGGCTTCCGGACATGATCGTGGCCCTCTGCACGGAATACCATGGGGAGCCAAAGATCTGATTTCCGTCGCCGGCTATCCCACAACCTGGGGCGCGACGCAATTTCGAGAGCAGCAGTTTGTAACGGATGCCCGTGTTGCTCAACGACTTGATGAAGCAGGAGCTGTGCTGGTTGCCAAGTTGTCGTTGGGTGCGTTGGCGATGGGCGACAAGTGGTTTAATGGACAAACAAAGAACCCGTGGAATCTCGAGCAAGGTTCCAGTGGGTCGTCGGCAGGGTCTGCATCAGCGGTTGCAGCGGGGTTGGTGCCATTTGCCATCGGTAGTGAAACGCTGGGAAGCATTGTTTCTCCCGGCCGTCGTTGCGGAATCGTTGGGCTGCGTCCCACCTTTGGCCGCGTCTCCCGCGCGGGATGCATGGCGTTGTCGTGGACGATGGACAAGATCGGGCCGATGGCCCGCACGGCCGATGACTGTGGCACCGTTTTGGCGGCGATTCATGGTCGCGATGATGCAGATCCGACAACTGTCGATCGATGGTTTCACTGGCCGGTGAAAGCCGACCTTTCCAAACTGCGAATTGGACGAGTCACCGATTGCGACACATCACCCCCCGATCAAGTGGCACTGGATATTCTGAAAGAACTGGGAGCCACGATCGTCGATATTGAGCTGCCTCGAAGCATTCCGGATTCTCCATTGAGCAGCATGCTGGATGTTGAAGCCGCCTGCATCTTTCAGCCTTTGACTCGAACAGGAAATACTGACGGACTGAATTCGTGGGGCGACATTTTCAAAGCCTCTCATTTCGTCTCGGCAGTCGACTACCTTCAGGCCTCTCGTGCAAGATTCGAACTGATGAAACAGATGGCTCGCGTGTTTACGTCTGTCGATCTTTACATTGGCGGAGATGATTTGGGAATCGCCAATCTGACGGGCCATCCTTGCACGACACTGCCGGTCATGATGGCCGACGTGCAACCTCAGGCAAGACCGCTGTGCTGTACGCTGACATCAGGCCTGTATGACGAAGCCACATTGCTGGCTGTTGCAAGACTGATCGAAAGCAAAGCCGACATCGTGAAGCATCGGCCGCAGTGATGGTAACCAATGAATCAACGAGATACTGTGCGTTCCGTAAACGAAGAAGTTTGGAGACAAAATCATGTTTACAAAATGATGGAACAAAACGTTGAGAGTCCTTCGTCAGCGATTGGATTTTCATCATTTTGTACCCATCATTTTGTCTCCCCATAGAAACTCGTTATCTCGGCAAGACCGATCTAAGCACCTGCTGAGCTGCTAACATAGCCTCAATCACTTGTTGCTTATTCGCCGATCTTCAGCAGCGTCTTGCCGAGCTTCGATGAATCCTCCGCCGACATCACTGCCTGACGGACTTCATCCAGTGAAAATGTTTGCGCGATTTCTGAGCTGAGCACTCCGGACTGAATCAGGTTCGTGAGTTTTCGAACGAGCCCAAGCTTAAACAGCAGGCTGGTCTTGTTCATGAAGTTGCCCAGCCAGAAACCTTCAACGCGGCTTTCGACGGTCATCAGCGTGCGTGGAGAAAACTGCAAAGGCTGTCCGCTCAGTGTGCCAAACGCCAGCATTCGTCCATCCAGACAGAGGCTGCGAATAACGGCCGAGCCGGTCTCGCCACCGACTGCATCGACGGCATACTTTAGTCCTTCGGGCCCCACGACAGATTGAATTTGTTCCGTCAGCGTGGCGGGATTATTTGCATCATCGAAGACGATAACGTGATCGGCCCCAAGGCGACGCAGTTCTTCCGCTGTTGAAGAGCGACGAACGACGTTCAGAGTTCGAAAGCCACAGTGCTTGCCCAAACGAATAATCATCCGCCCCAGTGCGGAGCCGGCGGCGGTCTGCAGCAGCCAAGCTCCATGCGGCACCTTCAGAACTTCGCGAGTCATTACCCAGGCGGTCGCCGGATTTACAAAAAATGTGGCCGCCTGTTCCGGAGACAAGCTGCCGCTGATGGGAATCACCTGGCCGGCTGGAACGACAGCATATTCGGCCCAGTTGCCACCCTTTTTGTTCAGAACAACAACGCGTTTTCCGCGAAACAGCTTGCCCTTTAGGCCACCGCCCGAATCCTCCACGACACCGACACCTTCAAAACCCGGTGTTGCAGGACACTGAGCTGGGATCGTGTAATGACCTCGAATAAACATCAGGTCCGATGGGTTCACCGGAGCTGCCAGCATGCGGACAAGAACTTCGCCATACGCCGGACGAGGCTTCTCGATGGCGTCTGTCCTCAAGACTTCACTGGGTGACCCCGGAGTTGCAAATCGAACGGCTTTCATGATGATCTTTAACTAGTGAATTGTGCAGACGTTCGAGGATCAGTCAGGCTCCGCGTCCAGCGTTACGGCAATGGACTTAAAGGCGGGCGTCTTTGACAGCGGATCGACGGCTGATGGAACCAGCACATTCGATTCAGGGTAATACATCGCCACATTCCCAGCCCGGATGTCAAACTCGCGAACCAGGATGTATCGCATCTCGCCCGCTTCACTGCGGATCCGAATACGCTGTTCGGGCTTGAATCCCAGGCGAACAATATCGTCCCGATTCATCAGCACGACATCACGACGCTCCTGACCTCGGTACAGATCTTCTTCGTCATAAACGACGCTGTTGAATTGTCCTTCCGAACGCATCGTCATTAGTCGCAGTTGACCGCTGGAGAGATTGCTTTCCGGAAGCCCCGTGGGAATAAACTTTGCTTTGCCGGAAGGAGTTGGAAACTTGTAGCCCGTGACGGCTCGACCGGGAACGTGGAATTCCGTCTTTGTTCCGCCAATCGATTTCAGATCTTCGTAGCCGGGGATCAGGTCCGCAATCAATTCACGAATGGCCTGATGACTTTGCATCTTTGACCAGTCCAGACGACTATCTCCCGCAAAGATCTTCTGGCCGATTTCCGCAAGAATCGAGACTTCGCTGCGAGCATTCTGATGTCGCGACGGCCCACCATCGCTCAGACGCACATAGCTGAACATCGATTCCTGAGTCGTCGTTTGCGGCTCTTCATCACGCGGCAGAACAGGCAGAATAAATGTCTCCTCACCCGTGCCCCAGGCATGACCTGTGTTCAGCGTGGTCGACATGTAGACGATTGTTTTGATCTTCTGCATCGCATCGAATGCTCGCCGAGCATTCGGATTGCTGCCGTAAAGATTACCGCCCAGTTGGAGCGTGAAATCCATTTTGCCGAGATACGCAGCATCCATACAAGCCATCGTGTCAAAGCCCGGTGACTTTGGAGCCTCGATGCCTAGAGTCTTTTCGAAACGTTCAAGCATGTTCTGCTTCAAGGCCGGAGTTACACCGACGGTTCCCAACCCCTGCACGTTGCTGTGTCCGCGAATAGGCATCAGACCGGCGTTGGTGCGTCCGACCATCCCGCGCAGAAGTGCCAGATTGGCGATGGCGTGGACGTTGCGAGTGCCATGCAGATGATGAGTAATCCCCATGCACCAGCCAATGACGACATTCTTCGCCTTACAATACTGATCGGCAATCTTTCGAATCGTTTCTCGATCAACACCACTCTGAGCGACGATCGCATCCCACGACGTGGACTGCACCGACTTGAGGAAGTCTTCGAATCCTTCGGTATGTTCGGCAACAAACTTCGTGTCATGCCCTGATCGTTCGACAACATCCTTCGCGATACCGGTCAGCAAAGCAAGGTCGCCACCGATATGCGGCTGGACGTACTGACTGGCGATCTCCGTTCCGAACAACAAACTGCGCACGTCGCTGGGAACTCGAAAACTGGTCAGCCCCAGTTCCTTCATTGGATTGATCACGATGATTTTGCCACCGCGTCGACGAATCTCCATCAGCGAACGCATCAGTCGTGGATGATTGGATGATGGATTCGCACCGATCAATAGATAGAGATCGGTCTTGTCCAGATCTTCAAGGCGAACCGTGCCAGCCCCGGTGCCGATCGACATTCCCAGGCCGACGCCGCTGGCCTGATGGCAGTAGTACGAACAGTTATTTACGTAGTTCGTGCCGAACAGTCGAGCCAGCATCTGGAACAGAAAACCGGCCTCATTCGAAGCGCGACCACTGGCATAGAAGAAGCTGCGTTCCGGACCAGCAGCCTTCATGCGATCTGCAAGTGTTGAGATCGCATGTTCCCACGTCGTGACCTTATACGCAGTCGCACCTTTGGCGAGGTAGAGCGGTTCGCTGATTCGACCGGATGTCTCCAGCTGTCGAGGCGTCATCGCCCGCAGATGATTCAGGCTGGTGCCTTCGATGAATTCCTTCCGAAGCGCGCCCTGCATGTCGGAGGCCATCGCCTGGAAAGACTTCTTACAGACTTCCGGGAAATGGCCGCCTTCATTGACCATGCCGCCAAGCTGTCCGCCCATGCCGACCGCGCAGGTCTTGCAGGTGTTCTTGGAACGCATGGCTTTCCACATGTTCCACCAGCCAACTCGTTGTGCGAGTTGAAGACTGTATCGAATGGCTTTCCAGCCACCACCGCTGCGAGGTCGTTGCATAGACTCACCGTAGATGAAAACAACAGCGATTATTCTCCGTCTGGTTCTTCCAGATAGGTATAACCGTTGAGCGCTTCTTCGTAGAACTTCACGAACTGGCCTGCCTGAACGTGGTCGATTCGATTTTCGCGAACGGCGACTTCGACTGCAGCCTGAAGACGATTGATCAGGTCACGACCGCGGAACTGCACATAGTCCAGAACCTCCGCGACCGTCTCTCCCTTGATGATTGTATCGAGTACGACTTCGCCGGTGGAAGAAACATCCACATGGACTGCGTTGGTATCTCCAAAGAGATTATGCAGGTCGCCAAGAATTTCCTGATAAGCTCCGATCAGGAAGATGCCCAGATAATAGGGAGCTCCATCGAATTCATGCAGCATCAAAGTTCGACGCACGTCACGACGATCGATGAACTGATCAATCTTCCCATCGGAGTCGCATGTGATGTCGCTCAGTACAGCATGCCGGGTCGGACGCTGATCCAGCTGATGAATTGGCATCACGGGAAACAACTGCTTGATCGCCCATGAATCCGGACACGACTGGAACAGAGAGAAGTTGCAGAAGTAGTTGTCCGAGAGAACTTTATCGAGCCGTTCGAGTTCTTCCGGAACATACTCCATCGTGCCTGCAAGTTGCCAGATCTTATGACACAGTGCAAAGTAAATGTTTTCAGCCAGACAACGTTGTTCCAGCGAGACGTAGCCCGTGTTGAACAGCGTCATCACGGTATCGATGGCTGTCTGAGCATCGTGGTACGTTTCCAGAATATTTCGCTGAGTCAGGCCTTTGTATCCCTGATACAAGTCGTGTAGAGCCTGCTCCGCATCTTCCGGTGGTGCCAGTGCCGCTTCGGAAGTACTCTCCCCCTGCTGTGAAACACCAAGGACGCTGAAGACCAGGACGCTGTGAAACGCCGAGATCGCTCGACCACTTTCCGAGATGATGTTCGGATGCGGCACGTTGGCTTCGTCGCACACGGTTTGAATCGTGTAAACCACGTCGCGAGCATATTCCTCCAGCGTATAGTTCATGCTGGATTCAAAGTTCGTCTGGGAACCGTCGTAGTCAACCCCGAGACCACCACCCACGTCGAGGTATTTCAGACCAGCGCCGCGACCGGCGAGTTCGGTATAGACGCGAGCTGCCTCATTGAGGGCCGCTTTGACCTGACGGATGTTGGTGATCTGGCTGCCCAGGTGGAAATGCAGCAGCGTGAAGCAGTCTTCCATTCCACGCTTCTTGAGTTCATCAAGAGCCATCAGAATTTCGTTGGCTCGCAGACCGAACTTGGAACGATACCCGCCCGATGATTGCCATCGGCCTGCTCCTCGCGCCGCCAGTTTCACTCGCATTCCGATCTGAGGTCGGACATTGAGTTTCTCTGCGTACTTCAGAATCAGTTCCAGCTCCGTGTATTTCTCTACGACCGGAATTACGTGCCGGCCGATCTTCTGAGCCAGCAACGCCATTTCAATGAACTCGGCGTCCTTGAATCCGTTGCAGATAATTGGCGTCTCAGCCTCGGTCATCGCCACAACGGCCAGGAGTTCCGGCTTGCTGCCCGCTTCGAGACCGAATCCAAATTCACGCCCGTACTCGACGACCTTCTCAACGACTTCGCGCTGCTGATTCACCTTGATCGGGTAAACGCAGGCGTAGTTCCCTTTGTAGCCGTGTTCCTTGATCGCATCGCCGAACGCTTTGTGCAGAACAGCAAGGCGATCGCGAATGATTCCGTTGAAACGCAACAGCACCGGAACATCCAGCCCTCGCATCTGAAGTCGCTGGATCAATTCTTTCAGATCCACGGACCGAGCCGGATTGCGATCCGGATGTACGAGGACGTTCCCGTTAGGGCCAACCGAAAAATAACCGTTCCCCCAGCGAGGAACCTCGTACATTTCAGCGGCGTCAACAGTACTCCAGCGCAATGGGGATTGATCAATCATTCCGGGAATAACTCCGCTTCAGCGAGGGGGACCAGAAAGGAAGAAAGCCCGGTGACCAGAGGTCAGCGGGCGTTTAAGTCTTAACAATTGCATCACAACACTTTGCCGAAAGAACAAAATTCAACGGCAACGAGCATGACTTCATTAGAATCGGATGAGCGGCGAACCTGCGAGAAATTCGCCACTCCTCGAATACCGCTTTATGCCTTCACAGTGCCCTGAACGCGATTCAAGGCCCAGATCAGGATCGGACTCGCGATGTAAATCGAACTATAGGTCCCTGCGATACATCCGACCAGGAGACACCAGGCAAATCCATGGACCCCTGCACCACCAAACGCGTACAGAATAAAGACCACGATAAACACGGTGGTTGCCGTCAAAATCGTTCGGCCCAGGGTTTGGTTCAGTGCCAGATTGACCATCGAAACAGTGATCGCCGGATTCTTACCACGCACTTCGCGAATTCGGTCAAACATTACGATCGTGTCATTCAGCGAGTATCCTACCAGCGTCAAGAACGCCGCAATCATTGGAAGATTGATGCGGAAGTCGTCGATCAGGAACAGGTCGCCGATTGGAGTTCCACTTACCCAGCTTGCCATAGCCACAAATCCAAGACTGACGAGCACGTCGTGGACCAGAGCCACTACGGCTGCCAGACCAAACACAACGTTCTGGAATCGGAACCAGATATAGGCTGAGATCGCAACAATACTCAGCAAAATCGCGATCAACGCACTTTCCTTCATTTCGCTGGCGACCGCAGAGGCGAACGTATTCACTTCATCAAACAATGGTGTTGAGGCCAATGTTGACTGCATGGATCCCAGAGCCGACTTCAGGTCGTCAGCAGCGATCTCCGGAGCAACTCGCACTGTCAGCTTGTTAAATTTACGAACACTGCGTTCACCGACGGAGGTGCCGGACCCTTCTGTTCCCTCAATCCCGAACAGACCTTCGGTTACCTGATACTTGCTGCTCCCGTCCTCTTTCTTAACGGCTCCCAAAGCAGCAGCCAGCATATCATTGACGGTGCCGGACGCGACCTCTTCAGAGAAAGTAAGATCAGAGGCAGAACCACCTTTATACTGCATGCGAGAAATCGCCTCAGCCGACTCATCACCATCAGCGATCACGACAGGAGCAATTTCGGAGAACTCCAGCGAGACCATTCGCAATTTAATGGATGGATTTTCCTTGAACGATTCGTAGACCATGTCTCGAACGCGCTGTTCGGCCGACTTCTGTCCAGCCGACTCAGTGTCACCTGGTGAATGGTCGTCCTTTTCGGTTGATCGCAGTCGGAAGTAGTTACCAATCCCCTCCTGGCTGTCATCTCCCAAGGTTAGTCGCTCAAGAGTGAATTCGTCTTTAAACTGACCCTTTAGTGCTGCCGCAACGTCAACCGTCTTCTGCGGCTCAGTGGTCTGGAAAGAGACCATCGTTCCACCGGTAAAGTCGATGTCATAGTTCTTTTCGCCGCGAATGAAGAAGGCGATCAAACCAACGCCGATAATCACAAGGGAGATTGTACACCACATCACCTGATGCTTCAGGAAGTCGATTCGAGTCTCGCCGATCAACTGGCTCATGTTCAGCTTCTTCAACCAGCGTCGCTTTTCAGCGATATCAAACATCAACCGACCCACAAACAGGACGGTGTACATACTGATCGCAAGACCAAGGAACAGAGTGACCGCAAAGCCCTTGATCTGGTCCGTTCCGATCGCAAACAGAATTACGGCTGTCAGCAACGTGGTAATGTTCGCGTCAAAAATCGTGAGGAAGGCTTTTTCAAAACCATTCTGAATCGCCATTCGAATACTGCATCCCTTGGCGATTTCTTCTCGCATACGTTCGTAGATCAGAACGTTAGCATCCACGGCCATCCCGATTGTCAGCACGATACCGGCGATACCTGGTAGAGTGAACGTGGCATTGATCGCGACCATCGCCGCGATGGTCAGCAACAGGTTCAGCATCAGAGACACGACGGCCACAATGCCGGAGAATCGATAGTAGGCCAACATAAAGATGACGACCGCAAGACCGCTGATCAGCGTTGCACTCACACCCTTATTACGAACGTCAGCCCCCAGAGTCGGGTCGACTGTCGCTTCACTCAGAGGCTTCGGGTCAATCGGAACTTCAAGAGCACCGGCGTTCAGAACATTGGAAAGTTCTTCCGCTTCCGCTCGCGTAAACCCGCCAGCACCGCCGGAAATCTGACCTCGATTGGTAATCTGCTCATTAATGTTCGGAGCACTGAAAACCTTCTTGTCCAGCACGATAGCCAGCTTGCGAGGAGGCAGGCCCGGCTTTGGAGCATTGCGTCCCGTCAACTGACCAAACAGATAACCACCGGTCTGATCGAAGTTAAAGCTGACGACGATTGCACCGTTCTGATCAAAGTCCGGCGTTGCCGAGCGAAGATACTTACCAGTAACACTTTCTTCCGGAGGTTCAACCAACAGAAGATACTCTTCGGTTTCATAGTTCTCCATCTTGCCATTGACTTCGCGAGTCTTCTGGACGCTGCGACGAATCACGGATTCATCAAGCAACTTCGGAGCACCGTTCTTCTCAAAGGCCGGGATCCAGCGGGCTACGATCTCACCATCCATCTCAAGAATGGTCTGTGACTTATCCAGTTCGTTAGCCATTCGCACAAGCTGCTGGTCAGTGCTGTCCGCGCAGATGAAGAATTCGAGACTTCCCAAACGAGTAATCTGGCGTTTGATTTCATCAACGGTCTGCGGATCCTCACCGGGAACAATGACTTCAATTCGGTCACGACCCACTTTACGAACAGTAACTTCTTCCGTACCACTGCGATTGATTCGCTGGCTAACGGCACCCACCATTCGATCCATGACCTGATCGTTGACTTCCTTGCCTTCAGGCTTCACCTGAAACACCATGTTGGTTCCACCGGCGAGATCGATCCCGAGACGGAAACGCTTATCAAGCGGCTCACCCTTCATTAACGATGTCAGGAACGGCGAGGCTCCAATAGCTAACGTGAAGAAGACAACAGCAAGTCGCCCTGTCCACTCCTGAACCTTCAGAGCTTTGGCAACGACGTAGGCCAACACGAAAGGCAGGACAAGAATGAACAGCGTTAACAGCGTGAACACAAAGGGACTTGTTCCCGGAGCCTGAGCGACCGGGATAATTTCGGTTGCCGTCTCAACGGTCTCCGCAGCCGCCTTCGTCGCGGCATTGGCAACTTCTGCAGCAGCATCGGGTGCCTGAAGAGCGAGGTTCAGCAATCCATGGAGCAACTGAGACATCAGAGTGGGTTCCTGGGGAATTCGCAAGGACCAGGATTCACGGCTTTGACCGGGCGAATCCGAGCAATGAGCAAAGAAAAATCAGCCGAAAGTGGCGTATATGTATCGAATTGTCACTGTTTAGCACAATTCAAGTCACAGAGATGGTCCACAAACCGGAAAACAGTGGTCTTCAGCCCGCCCTGAAGATGGCAAGCTGACAGAAAACCGTGAACGCTGGCTGAGGCATTCCTGAACTTATCCGGGCTACGTCGCAGCAGCGGGAGCTTCCGCCTTTTCATCCAGTTCGCCCTGAATCGCTGACCGAAGAAAGCGAACTCTCGTCGTGTCGTCGACTCGAAGGGTCACCTGACGGCCGTCCGACGAGATGTCGACAACAGTCCCAATCAGACCGCCAGTCGTCACAACCTTGACGTTTTTTTTCAGGTTGTTCAGAAAGTCCTGCCGTCGTCGCTGCTCTTTTTGCTGCGGACGGAGCAGGATAAAGTAGAAAAATACCCCAATAATCAGGATTGGGGCAAACTGAGCAATCGGATTCGGAGCGTCCGCCGCCACTCGACCAGCCTCTGCGGCCCCACCAGCGGGAGCCGCTCCAGCAGCAGGCGCAGGACCAGCGGCCGGTGCGGACGCAGCACCGTCCTGAATCCAGAACAGGAGCTCAGAAAACTTCACATAAAGCTCAAACCAGGACACGGCAACCACCTGTAAGAAGGCTTAGCAACCGGAGACCGAGGAACAGACCTCGGCGATTTCGACTGCACGATTCAATCCGTCCGCGCCACAACCACGAGCGGGCCGCAGACTTCGGGAGAAACCGCGTATCATAGGGGCAATCGCCCTCAGTTCAACGTCCGGTGCCTCTATCCTGTCGGAACCAAGGAACAAGTCTGTTCAAATTGAAGCTTTTGAAGCTGTAAATGATCGAGTTCCCTGGAATTCCGGGAACGGACTCCGCGATTCGCGATGGTGATCAGGACTGCCTGGCCAACCTGCCTTGGCAACTCGAAAGCAATCACAAATCCCTTCGGCACCATGAATCTGAGTTTACCCGGCGGGGCTGAGTTATTCCTGGCGCGGTTAGAACCAAGTCGGGGTTCTCGCGGGATACCTAGTACGGATTATTGCCTCAATTGTGGCCACGCACACAAACAAGTCCCCCCGGAGGTTATTCGCACTGTGTGGATTCACCCAAAACTTCTGGATACCCTGCGACAGGCTGCTTTTGAGCGAGTTGTCGGAGCCTTCAATGACGCAGAACATGAAACGATTTTTCACATACCTTGTGGCGGTTCTCGCGACTGGCTTCTTCGGGCGAGCGATGAGTTTTGCTGATGAGGTTATTCGAACCGATATCCCGGACGATCAGATGGGATCCTACGTCGATGAACTGGCCCAGGCTCGAAAGATCGTCACCGAATTGAAGATTAACGTGATCGGGGGAAAACCAGCCTATGATGTGACATCCGTCGACAATTCTCAGCAGAAGCCATGGGTCATTGAGTTCAACATCAGCGAAGCGGCTTTCAAAACCAGCTCCAAAAAATACGAGGGCGATGGCTTTGCGATGACGATCCATGAGACCACCACGATCAACCGCAAGCGACGCCATTCGGCCGTTTGGGTTCAGGATCCCGACGCGGCTGCAAAGCTGACTCTGCCCGAAGGTGACATTCCCGAGTCTGGACAAGTTGGTCGTGATCTCCAGCCCTTGAACGAACTCATGCGGCGCACTCTGAAGGAGAACAACATTCCGGGTGCAACGTTGGCTGTCTCTTATCGCGGTGAGCTACTATTTGCTCGCGGCTTCGGATACTCCGAGGTTCACACAATGACAGCGATGCCGGCAGCCGCCAACATGCGAATCGCCAGCGTATCAAAACCCATTACTGCCGTGGCGATTCTGCTGCTGGTTCAGGATGGAAAGCTCAAGCTGGACGAGAAAGTACTCCCGCTTCTGGCAAAGCATCCTTCGTATTCGTTCGACGCGGAAGTCGCCATCAAGTCAGATCCTCGATGGTCCACGATTTCGGTAGAACAACTCTTGAATCATTCCGCAGGCTGGGATCGGGAGAAATCGAAGGACACGGTCTTCCAGTTGGTTACTGTTACGCAGCAATTGGAACTCAATCGGCTGGCTCGAGGCAATGACATCCTGCAATATCAGTTAAAGCAGCCGCTCGATTTCGAACCTGGCTCTCGGTACGCCTACAGCAACGTAGGCTACTGTATGCTCGGACGAATCATTGAAGCGGCTTCCGGACAGACCTACGAACAATTCGTAACACAACGAATTTTCTCTGCCGCCGGGATGACTCAGACTCGACTCGGGAAAACCCGATTGCCGGATCGCGCCGCTGATGAGGCACGCTATTACACACAGAAAATCACGCAGACTCCCGCCGTGTGGGAACTGGCCACGAGAAAGACGGGAGCAACCTTCGAGATGGTCGCCCCAACATATGGTCAGTGGGATCTGGAGGTGATGGATTCATTCGGAGGATGGACTTCCACAGCTCAGGATCTGGTGCAATTCGTGGACGCGATCGATTCGGAGAAATCGCCTTTGCTTTCAGAGGAGTCACGTCGACTGATGCTGGAGTCGCCTCCATTCACTGACCGCTCGTCGGCCGCTGTTTGGTACGGACTTGGCTGGAATGTTCGCACTGTCGGTGATGACAACCGGAGAAATTACTGGCATACGGGTTCGCTCGCCGGCACATCTTCTCTGCTGGTTCGTCGGCATGATGGCTATAGCTGGGCCGTCATCTTCAACGTCGACCGAACTCTGAAGGGCGACCGCTGCACGGATGTTGTCGACCGCGATTTACATAAGGCCGTTTTGGAATCTCATCCACGACGCTAGTCAACCGCTGATTAACTTCACTCGGCTTGACCCAACAGAAGGCTGATTCGCGGGTGGTCACAAATGGATCGGAATAAATCTCTGCATTTCTCCAGGGCGAGGAGCTTCCGGAGGATCGATCCACGGAATCAACTGCTGCTTCTGAGAAAACTCCTGAACGGTCGACTTGAAACGCTTTGTCAACTGGATCAGGACATCTCGTTCTGTATTGCCTTCCGCAGAAATCCCCTCCAGATTCGCGATTCGACCCGCAAGCTTTGTCGATCCGGAAATCGGAGAAAGAATGGCGATGCAGTTGAAGACCGGGACCGATGACGGTCCGGATCCGCACGAGGATTCACTGAGTTGAGGCAATTGTTCCGAGGTCATGACGTCACTCTGCAAGCATCAAACGAGTATTCCACACGCGGCATAAACTGAGGCCGTGTGTTCGCGGGACACATCATACAGACTAATGCCTCAATCGTGGCCGCGCACAGAATAATCTATCGGCGCAGGAAAATGCCGAGCGATTCAAACAAGTCGAATCGCTCGGCACTGGAACAGAGTGGACGAAGAGGGAGGGGCCTCGCCCAGCGCTTCCAATTGTACGGTTCTTGCACCCGCGGCTGGCAGGTAATTACCCCGGCCGCCACGAGCGACGCCAACGGCCATCGGCCGTCAATCGCCTGACACGCAAACGCGGACCGTGATATGACGAATTGATCATCCGACCAAGAACATGTACGTTCGTTGCCGATATCCAAACGTCAGAATCATTGGCAGATTAATACGTTGGCAGAGTGTCCATCATGACCATCTGCTGACTGGCCTGAGGTGCGTAGCCTGCAACCTGTGGCGCGAGATAAGCGGATTGCGGAACACCCGGGTTATAAGCGGACGGATAACCTGGAGCCATCGCTCCACAGGCTCCGCTTTGACAGGGCGAACAGCCGCCACCGTAGCCACCGCCCATAGGAGCGTAGCCGCCACCACCACAGCCGTGACCGAGTAGACAACAGCCGCTTAAAGAACTGACCATCAACAGGCCAGCACAAATGCTTGCGAAACGAGACATCAGAGAGCCTCCGGGGTGTCACTGAGATTTCAGCAACAGGGCGGGATGGTGAACGGTCGCAACCTCATGAGAACGAACCTGAGACATTGGAATGCGGAGTTCCTGGTCCAGCCTCAGATCAGAGAGAAGAAGTCGGCGAACATTCGAGAGGAGAGAACGAGAGGAGATTTGAACTGCAGGAACCACAGTTCGAGTGGGCGGAAGTTAGAAGAAACCGGCAGAACAGGTCAATAGCGTTTTTTGCTGGCAGGAATAGCCTTTCCTGACTCCGCACCACAATTCTTCAGAAACCTTTTTCTGACTTTGGCTCAAGTCTTCAAATCACGCCTCAGCACGCATCAATCGATCCCGTGGCGTTTCTTCCCCCCTGAACAGCAAAATCAAAGGCCTGAAACGAAAACACCTCCGAGAAATCCCGGAGGTGTTTCGTTTTTCCGACTGACGCTTCAGGACTAGTCCCCAAACGCCGCATCAAAGGCTCGGCTGGACGGCTGGAAGTCCACGTTCTTGCAGAACTGAGCTGCTTCGGCTGCTCCATGTTCGCGATCCATGCCGCTGTCTTCCCACTCCACAGACAACGGTCCCGTGTACTTCGCCGCATTCAACGCGCGGATGATTTCTTCGAAGCGAACACCACCACGACCAACGCTGCGGAAGTCCCAGCCACGACGAGCATCCCCGAAGGAAATATGGCTGCCCAGAATTCCAGTCCGTCCATTCAACGTCACTGAAGCATCCTTCATGTGTACGTGATAAATTCGATCCGGGAAGTAGCGAATGAACTCCACTGGATCGATGCCCTGCCAAATCAAATGGCTTGGGTCAAAGTTGAAGCCGAATTCTTCGCGATGATTCAACGCCTGCAAAGCTCGCTCTGCAGTGTAAATATCGAACGCGATTTCTGTTGGGTGAACTTCCAGAGCAAACTTGACTCCGCAGTCCTGGAATACGTCCAGAATCGGATTCCATCGCTCGGCCAGCAACTGAAAGCCTCTGTCGTACATCGACTTTGGAGTCGGCGGGAAGTCATAAATCAGGTGCCACACGCTGGAGCCGGTGAAGCCATTCACAATGCTGACACCCAGCTTCTGCGCGGCGCGAGCTGTGTTCTTCATCTCTTCAATCGCGCGAGCATTCACGCCGGCGGGATCTCCGTCGCCCCAGACATAGTCCGGAAGAATGGACTTGTGGCGAGCATCAATATTGTCCAGAACCGCCTGGCCAACAAGATGATTAGAGATCGCGAACAACTTCAGATCATGCTTTTCCAGCAGCTCGCGTTTGCGAGCACAATAGGCATCGTCAGACAAAGCTTTGTCGACTTCGAAGTGGTCACCCCAGCACGCCAGTTCCAGCCCATCATAGCCGAATTCGCGAGCCTTCTTGCAGAGTGTTTCCAGTGGCAGGTCAGCCCACTGACCAGTAAACAGAGTGACAGGACGTCCCATGATTATCTCCCGGAGTGTGTGTCAAGAAAAGAATGGTTATTCTGAGCGCAACGAACAATTGAGCCTGACGTCTATCAGGTATCCCGCGAACACCCGGCTTCAATTCACACCGTGCAGAGAATAAGCCGGTACGTGGCAGGTTGCCGCTCGTAGTCAGGAAACAGCAGCCATTCAGAGCGGACACGTTAATCACATCAACAAAGAAGTCAAACGGTTGACCCCAATTGTTCAGTTTCGCGGTAGAACCGATCGACGCCGATTCTTACCATTACGCCGTCATGCGGCCCATCTCGGGCAGAGCGATTCGCCTTTGCAGGGATTGAAGTCGATGCGACTGCCCGATACTTCAGGCCAGAGAGCCCCATTTCGTTTTAACATCACGCCGATGATCGACGTGGTGTTCCTGCTAATCATCTTCTTTCTGGTCGCCAGCTATTTTGTCCGCAGTGAACACTCCCGGGAAGTCGCTCTGCCGGATGCTCAAAAGGGAAACCCGGACGACCCTTCGTCGGAGTATCGCCTGACGATTACAGTCGAACGCGATGGGAAACTGTCCATCGCGGGGAATCTCGTCTCTGAAGAGACAGTAATGCAACGCATCCAGGAACTCCAGGCGTCAGCGACCTCCGCAGCTTCAACTGGACAAAAAATGGCTCGCCCCGAAGTCCGTATCAGGTCTGATCGCGACGCGCAGTTTGCGGAAATTCGAAAGCTGGTCGAACACTGTGCCGCGAACGGAATTCAAAGCATCAGGTTCGCCGTGGCCAACCAGCCGAAGTAAAACTTCGAATCCCTCGCGGACACCTCAACTACGCCGCACGTCGATCCTGAGATTTTGTACCCTCAGTTGACACTGTGCGAGTGATCCGAATCGTTGACTGTTGTGTTGATTGCGATTTACCTGCTGGACCAAGTCGAAAGCTGAGGGCAGCAATCAGCCCACAGACAGCGATGGCTCCGAAGCAGCCAAGAATTGCGGTTTGATCGTCCGTAAAAATGCTCAAAAGAATCATGACGCGTCCCGCCTCGTTCAAAATTGGCTCTTGGTTTTCGGAGTACCAAATCGGCAAATCCTGCTCCTCTAGTTTCGACCATTAGCCTCTAGACACTTCAGAAAGCCACTTCGGCCAGTAACGTCTTCTCAACCCTGCCGCGCCAGTTGAGCAGATTTTCCGAACACGAAAACTGGGCAATCTGACGGTCGCAGACATCTGCTCAGTAGAAACCCGAGTCGCAAGGTAATTCAGGAAAGCCGTAACGGTCGCGGTGAAGCTGCCGAATCAAACTGACTCTGTCCATTGAATCGAACAGGAGTGTCGTTTCAGCAGCGACGATGTTCACGATACGGGCGGTTGCAAAGTCAGTGTGGTGTCCTGGGAGCATGTTATGAGAAGACCAATGAGCAAAATGCCACTGGCAGCGTTAGCCCTTCTTGCCTTTCTGTTCATGATCTCTCTAAGCGGCTGCGCAGATCAGAAGAAGCAGGCCAGGGGTCTGGTTCAGTCAGCGCTCAAGCATCGAGAGGCTCAGCGACATGCGGAAGCCATTCAGCTTCTGAACCGGTCAATTGCGCTCGATCCAGGGCTCAGCGAAGCATGGTATCTGCGCGGCCTCAGTCACGCGGCGTTGAAGCACGAGAAAGACTCGATCGCGGACCTGACGGCTGCTGTCAAACTAAAGCCCGAATGGAATGAAGCGTGGCTTGCGCTGGGAGTTGCTCAGGATTCCTCCGGCGAAACAGCATTGGCTGTGAAGTCTTACACAGAGGCGATCCAGCGAGGAATCAAAGCCTCGGCCGCTTGGTTTGATCGAGCAACCGCTTATGCAAAGCTCGGTGAAAATGAGAAGTCATTGGATGATCTCCAGACCGTTTTGCAGATGGATCCTGATCATATTCGCGCCAGAATGATGCATGCTCTGGCCATCGCGGAAACAGAGCCTGATGAAGCGATCACAGACCTGACCCATGTCATTGGTATTGATCGGGAAAACTCCGAAGCATGGCTGCAGCGCGGTCTCTGCTGGAAAAGAAACGAAGACTCCGATCGAGCACTCGCGGACCTGAATGTGGCCTGTCGATTAACTTCTGCTGACTATCGTCCATGGCTGGAACGCGGTCGAGTGCTCATGAAACTTGGCCGTGCCGAAGATGCCATCAGCGACCTCTCACGAGCAGTTCAGTACGGCACCAAAGACGCAAACTGCCCTTACGAGTTAGGGCGAGCCTTTGCGGCGGCAGGCAACGATGCCGGCGCGGAAACAAATTTTGATCAGGCCTTGATGCTCGATTCACATCATTCCGACGCACTGCTGGCCCGCGCTGGATTGCGAACTCGACGAGGCGACCATGATCGGGCTCTGGCCGATCTGCATCAGATCTCAAGTTCTTCGACGAAGTCCGCGGACTCAAAGGCTGGCAACTCCGACGAGCGTGATGCGAAACAATTGCATCGAGTTGCCATCGAGAAAGCTCGTGCTTTCCTTGGTGTTGGGCAGTCAGAAGAGGCTCTGAAGGAAGTCTCTGCACTGCTGGAGAACGCTCCACAGCACAGAGAGGCGTTGCAGCTTCGAGCAGAGATCTATGCGTCTCAGGGCAAAGCTGAGGAAGCTCTTGCAGATTACGATTCGGCGATTCTACTTGGCTCTTCGTCAGAACAAACTCTGCTCGCCCGAGCACAACTCCACATCGCCGCGCAACGCTGGGAAAAAGCGATGTTGGATGTTACAGAAGCTCTCAACAGCCATCCTGACTCACTGGATGGATTGCAGATGCGAGCAAAAATCTATGGTCAACAGTCAGAATACTCACTGGCGATCACGGACCTGACGGCCGCGTTGCGGTTGAACCCAAATTCCATAGATCTGCTGCGTCAGCGTGCGGAGATGTTTGATGAGCTGGGCGAAACGGATGCGGCGACCGCTGACCTGCAGCATCTTGCGGAACTACAGCCAGGCGACGAAACACTGATTAGGGATCTTGTCGCTCGCCTGCGAAAGCACCAACAAATTCCGGAAGCAGTCAGTCTACTGGACCGAATTGCACAAACGTCTCTCTCATCAATGCCTGCGTCACTCGTCTTATTACGAAGCGAACTGCAGATGGATCAGGGCAACTTTGAAGGAGCTCGGTCTGGTCTGGACTCGCTGGCTGAGGCCGATTCGTCGTCAAAAGCAGCCGCCGTGCTGCGTGCCAGAATTGCCGCGGCGGAAAAGAACGACGAACGTGTGATCGAGGCTCTGAGTCAGCTCACCGATGAAGATTCAAATACGGAGGTTCGCTGGCTGCGAGCAACGGCGATGTCACGTCTCGGAAAAATGAATGAAGCAGAAGCAGAACTGTCTGCGTTGCTGGATGCCGAACCAGAAAACGTCGCCGCGATTCAGGCCCGAGCCAGTGTCTATGAAGATCTTCGTGACTGGATGAATGCGATTGGTGACGCATCTGCTGTGCTGGAACTGGACGCAACCAACGCTGAAGCACGCCGTTTACGCGGAGTTGCTCAGTTTCATCTGGGACGTTATCAGGACGCAATCGATGACCTCGACAGCGATGCTGTTCGTGCGATCGATACGGCTTCATTGCAGTGGATGAGAAGTCGTTGCTTTGTAGAACTGGATCAGAAGTTCCGAGCCCGCGAAGAACTTAACACTCTGCTTGAAACAGATCCAGCTCATGAACAGGCACGCCTGATGCGAGCATCGCTGGCCGAACAGCAGGGAGAATTCGATGTTGCGATTGAAGACATGTCTGTTCTGCTGACACAACAACCTGAAAACGCGGATCTTCTGATTCGCCGAGGTCTGCTGCAGCATCGCGAAGGGCGATACGAGAAAGCGATTGAGGATTTCTCAAAGGTCCTGGAATCTAAACCCGAATCGGCCGAAGCGTGGTATCGTCGAGGTCTGGCTCATCACCAATTGCAACAGGACGACGATGCGATATCTGACCTCGACGAAGCTCTGAAACTCGACGACAAACATGCCGATGCGTGGTATGTAAAGGGCAATATCGATGCAGGGCAGGGCAAGGTATCTGAAGCCCTTGAATGCTATCAGCATGCAGTGGACCTCGAACCCGCTCATGCGGCAGCCTGGTATAATCGTGGCAATCTGCTTTTCAACGAAAATGAAATGGAGAAAGCCGTTGAGTCGTGGACGAAGGCTCTGGAATTTCAGCCAAACCTCTTCCGAGCGTACAATAATCGCGCGGCGGCTCAGGCCAAACTTGGCAAGTTTGAAGAGGCCATCGCAGACTATGAACGTGCTGTCTCTCTCAGCCCCGGGTTTGCTCGGGCATGGGATAACTATGCGTGGCTGCTGGCAACGAATCCTGACCCGGCCATTCGTGATACAACGCGAGCCGTCTTCATGGCGAAGAAAGCAGTTGAGCTGACTGGCAGCAAAGACTGGTCCTGCCTCAGCACGCTGGCCGCCGCCTACGCCGAAGCCGGTGATATGGACCAAGCTGCTACCTGGGCGCAGAAATCTCATGAAGTTGCTCCCGAGGAACAGCGAGATGAAATTGAGCAACTTGTGAAGACATACCAGAGTCGCCGTTTGACCCGCCGCAGCACCTCGACAGCCGTTCGAAACGGCTCAAGCCAGAAACAGTAGCCCAACAGCAACGAATGTTTACTGCTACATCGGATAAGGATCGGCGAACGCTGCGAAGGCTCCCAGCCCACCGTCAACTTCCAGATCGGTTGCCGTGATAAACGCAGCGTCAGCGCTGGAAAGCCAGAGCACGGCGGCGGCGATTTCCTCAGGCTGGCCAATGCGTCCTAGCGGATGACGATTAGCGACCTGAGCTTCTCCGCCCTGTTCGGCCAATGTCGCGCGAACCATCGGTGTATTGATACAGCCCGGGGAGACCGAAACAACTCGGATGCCTTCCCGAGCATACTCAACGCCCCATTGCCGCGTTTGATGCAGGTTGGCAGCTTTGATCGGGCCATACGCCGGCACCTGCCGAGCCGTTCGATGAGCCTGTCCACTGGCCATATTCACGATGACCCCACTCTGCTGTTTTCGCATGATTGGAATCGTATGCTTGGCCAGCAATGTGTAGCCCGTGAAATTCACAGCGACCATGCGATCCCAAAGTTCCTGAGGCATCTCATGGACTGGAACATACGAAGCTTTCGGCTGAATCGCCGCATTGTTTACAAGCACATCAATGGTCCCATGGGATTCCACCGCAAAGGCAACCGCGTTGCGACAGTCGTCTTCCTTTGATGTATCGCCGTAGACAAATTCAATACCTTCAGGCAGTTCAGCAGCAGCCTCGTCATTGACGTCCATGCAGACAACGCTCGCGCCGGATTTGAGCCAGGCTTCGCAGATCGCTCGCCCAATCCCCATGGCTCCGCCGCTGACCAGAATCACTCGGCCAGTGTTGTCGTAGAGAACTCGTCCTGGCGGTCGTTGAGTGGTCATGATTGCGGGTCTCTTAGATGTGTGAGGGGCGACGAATTTGAGCCGTGCATTCAATCCCGCCGGCGGAGCGACGGGCGTACCGTACACCCGTCGCTCCGCCGACGGGACTCTACTTCGTGTACCGCGCTCATGATTTGGGTCGACGTATCTATCGCTGCCGATTGCGTTCGATGTGACGGAAGAAAGCACTCGCATCCAGACCAGACCCGGTGACTTTACGAAGAATGTCTTCGGCGGCCATGCGATGTCCTGTTTGATGGACCTGACTTCTGAGCCAGGCCAGGAGATGCTGAAACTCGCCGCCATCCAGATCACCCGTCATTCCGTGCGACGACTGATAGGCCTCCGTCAACTGAGCGGCATACAGACTCCCAATCGTATACGACGGAAAGTAGCCAAACATGCCAGCAGCCCAATGAGAATCCTGAAGCACTCCCTCACGATCATTCTCAGGCACACTTCCCAACAGAGCTCGACAACGTTCGTTCCACGCTGAAGGCAGGTCGGACACGCTGAGATCGCCTGAAATCAGTGCCAACTCCAGTTCGTAACGCAGCAGGATATGCAGATGATAAGAGACTTCATCGGAGTTCACTCGGACCGACTCGCGACGCACGGCATTCACGACTCGGAAGAATGTTTCACCAGTCAGGCCAGCGGATGCATCCGGAAAGATGGCTTCGATCGTCGGAAACCACCGATCCCAGAACGCTCGACTTCGCCCCACATGATTTTCCCAAAGCCGTGATTGCGATTCATGCAATCCCATGCTGGGAGCTTCCCCCAGAAATGAATCGCGGTCTGTTGGCATGAAGCCCTGATCATAAAGCCCATGACCACCTTCATGCAGCGCAGTCAACACGGCGCTGGGAAGATCGGACTCACGCAGTCGAACGGTTAGACGAACATCGTGAACGCCCATCTGCGATGTGAATGGATGAGTTGATCGATCCATGCGCCCACGTTCGAAGTCAAAACCGATCGCGGTAAGGATTCGACGGCACAAATCCCACTGGCCAGCTTCGGCAAATATTCTTCCGTCTAAGAGGCTGTGATCATTTGCCGTTTCCGCCGACCATTTTTCAACCAGTGGAACAAGCTTCAGTTTCAGATCAGCCAGCACAGGCTCAAGACGCGAACGGCTCATGCCGGGTTCATGTTCCTCCAGCATTGCATCATACGGATCACCACCTCGAGACAACGTGACGGCTCGTTCCCTAACCAGAGTCAGCAGCTTCTCAAATGACGGCGCGAATAAAGAAAAGTCGGCCTGTGCGTAGGCGTCTTCCCACGCTCCCAGCGAGCGAGATTTTGCCTTCGCGAGATCTCGCACCAGATCCTCCGGAAGCGACAAGGCCTGACGTCGCAGTCGCCGAATCAACGCCAGTTCTCGCGACCAGCGATCATCGCCTTCTCGTTGCTGAGCAACTTCTTCGACCAGATCGCCCAGACTGTCGGCCGTCAGCATCGAGTGACGAAGTCCTTCCAGAGTCGCCATTTGCTCGCCGCGCTGCACACGTCCCATGGACGGCATCTTGGTTTCTTCGTCCCAGCCCATCAGACCAATCGTCTGATCCAGATGCAATAACTCCGAGATCCTCGCCCGAAGTGTCTGTTCGGCACCTTCCGTGCGCACCGGAGTTCGGCGCGGCATTTTAAGTTCGCGCGGAGGACGAGCGATCAAGACCGCCGCCAGCCCGCCATGCTGTGCAACGTTGACAACCTGCTTCTGGGAAACTCGGCAGAGTATCCCCAATCCGTTCTCCGTCGAGGCGAATCCCATAACGGAATAAAACGGCTCTTCAAAGACGGTGCCGTTTGGGCCCACAATGGGGAATTCATGCACTGGAAGACGGGCCACCGACTGCAGCACCCACGACTGTTCCGGATCAGTATAGAATGTCGCCGCGTCATCAATCAGACGATCCCATTCCGCCTGGTCCGTAGCGGCTCCCAGCGTGACGCCTTTGCCGCCGTAGCCGCGATTCGGCTTCATCACCAGACGTTCACGATTCTTCTTCGCAAAGTCCAGCAGGTGTCCTTCCTTACCGTGCGGAAGCGTTGTGCGGCGATCGCCGATGATTCGAGTCCAAAGGACATGGCGTCGAAACAGCCGTCGTTCTTCGGCCGTGAATAATCGCGATGCGATGGATTCATCCGTCATCAATTCCCAGCAGCTCTTATGATCAAAATCTCCGACCATCGACGAGACAACTCGGTTCTGCCGAAACAGCAAACGCATGGCTTCCAGAGGCTTCCCGATCTCCTGTTCCAGAGCCACCAGATCTCGCATTTCGTAGTCGCGATAGGCGACGTCGATCTGGACATCTTCGTAGTAAACCTCATCGCCCTCAACGCGCAGTTCACGCGGGTCTGCATGAACGATCGTCAGTCCATGCAGCTCCGAAAGATGCTGCCTCAGAATAGACTGCTCATTGGGACCATCCTGAGCATACTTCGGCTCCACAAGACACAGGCGACACCTGTTTCGACCGATGGCGCGTGAATGATCGATCAGCACCTGCAGAAACAATTCTCGCTGATCACGAGGCAATTCGATGTCCAGTTCAGGATCCTGAGCCAGCAACGTGGGCACGACATCGTGCATGACAAGTTGCTCGGCCAGCGGGGCGTAGTGAATGCCGCCAACGCCGGAGAGATTGGGCTCAAGAAACAGCAGAGATTCCTGCCAACCTGCGGATGTGAAATCACAGACCGCATCCAGTCGGCCGTAGATCGGGTTATGTTGCTGATGCTGAGGAGTCCACGTATCTCGCAGCCAGTGTTCTTCTTCGGGAGTGATCGCCAGAATCTGGCGAACCTGTTCATCCTTCAAATAGAGATCCGGCAGCCGCTTCAAGGCCTCAGACAGTTTCAGGCAGACATGATCCACATAACTGAGCTGTTCAGGCATCGCCAGCAGCGGACGCAACATGATGCGAACAGGTTCTTCGACACCATCGCGTTCGTAGCAGACAGCATTCGCCATCGCATCGGTCCGCAGCCGTTCCGAAATGCGAGCCAGCGCACCGTCCCCGACCCGCTGCGCCGCCTTGCGCACACGATTGTCGAGGGTCGATCCAAACAAACCTACAGATTCGGCAGGACTGAGCATGCTACTTCTTCGCACTCGCCAGTTCGAGCATGAAGCTCTGCAGGCGGGCGGCCATTTCGTTGCCGTTGGGGGCGAGGCCGGCCATGATCATGGCGTTGGCATGAAGTTGCTGACCGCAGTCCTGAATGAAACGATAGTTGCTCTCGTTCGATGCCAGTGAAGACAGACGCTGGACCAGTTCCGCATTCGGATTCAGCTCCAGAATCATCTTCTGCATTTCAAAGTCCGGCGTGTTCATTCGCAGAACTTTTTGGAGCGTGGTGCTCATGGACCCCTGAGCATTCACGAGACAGCAGGCCGACTCGGTCAGTCGTTCGGAACGACGAACTTCCTGAACCTGATCGCCCAGAGCTTCCTTGATCAAGCTCAAAACGGTATCGAAGTTCTCCGGAACGCTCTGAGCAGCCTTTTCAGCTTCTGCCTTTTCTTCTTCAGACTTAGAGGCATCCTCAGCCTTCGGTGGCAACTGCAGATCAGCCGAGTCGACTGAAACGATATCTTTCTTGTCGAACTCACGCAGATGCGACAGGATAAATTCGTCTGCTGGATCTGTCAGAATGAGTACTTCCAGATTTCGTGAGCGGAAGACTTCAAGATTCGGATCACGCAGAACAGCATCCGGATCGGTACCGCAAGCGTAGTAGATCTGTTCCTGACCTTCCTGCAGGCGGCTGCAGTAGTCGGGCAATGAAATCAGTTCGGTGGTGCCAATCGAATGAGTCGACCCGAATCGCAGCAACTTGGCCAAACGATCGCGATTGTCAAAGTCCGAGGTGATGCCTTCACGGAGAGTCGAGCCAAACTCCTTATAGAACTTGAAATAAGATTCTTTGTTCTCTTCAGAGAATGAATCAAGATGATCAAGAACCTTCTTGGTAATGACCTTCTGCATCTTGCGGAAGACGGTGTTGTCCTGCAAAGCTTCGCGAGACACGTTCAGCGGCAGGTCGGCTGAATCTACGATACCACGCAGGAATCGCAGGTAATCCGGCAGCAGGTCACGGTTGTCGTTCTGAACCAGAATACGCTTGGCGCAAAGATGCAGACCATGATCTGAACGGCCGAAGCCCATCTTTTCAAGGTTCGCGTCAGGGCAGTACAGAATACTATAAAACTGAAACGGTGAATCTGCGGACAGGTGCAGATGCCACAAAGGTTTCTGGCCGGGATAGTGAGTCAGGTACTCGAAGAAGTTCAGGTACTGCTCTTCAGTGACCGTATTCTTTGGCTCAACCCAAATCGGCGGCTGGTTATTGATATGCTCCGCTTCAAGATAAATTGAATGCGGCACGAATGTCGAGTACTTTCGCAGGATGTACTTCAGTCGCACAGGCTCGGTGAATTCATCAAGCCCGTCCTTCAGATGCAGGCGAATGCTGGTGCCGCGCTCGACGGGTTCGGTCACTTCACTGATGGTGTAGTTGCCGTCACCGGTTGATTCCCAGCGCCAGCCGGTTCCTTCGGTGTAGCTGCGAGTCACCACTTCGACACGATCAGCCAGCATAAAGGCCGAATAGAACCCGACACCAAACTGGCCGATAAGCGACAGATCAGCAGCTTTGTCTTTGTCGCCAGCCTTCTGGGCCGTCTTCAGGAACTCCAGCGAACCACTGCGAGCGATCGTACCAAGATTGTTCACCAGTTCTTCGCGAGTCATCCCGACACCGTTGTCACGAATGTTCAGAACCCGGGATTCTTTGTCGGGATCAATCGTAATCCTCAGATCATCCGCATCCTGCTTCTGACCACTGGTCAGGCTGACGTAGCGAAACTTGTCCAGCGCATCGGAGGCGTTGGAGACGAGTTCTCGGATTGTGATCTCACGATTCTGATAGAGCGAATGAGACAACAATTGCAGAAGCTGGCTGATCTCAGCCTGAAAGGAATACTGTTGCTTCTCAGCTTGAGCGGTCATGGTGGTTCCTTCAAAAAGTCAGTTACGGTTGATGTGTTTGTTTACGTTGCAGGTGCCATTCAGAGGTTGAGAACGCGTCGCTGGCGAGCTGCAGGATGACTGGCATAAAATGGTGATGATTTCAGCCTCAGCCGGAATTTACCGACGTGTCGCCCACCCTAAAGAAAAGACGATGGCAGAACAGAACGCGGCATATACCAGAATTGGCAGTCGCCAACTGCAAATGGCATTCCCGCCGCAACGGCAGGCGAATCGCCTGAGGAATCTCGGGATGGGTTCACAAAAGCCAGTAAGCCGGTCGTTTGTAAGCGGAAGTTCAGGTTTCGAAGCGATGCAATCCGAGATGGCGGGTGGGCTCGGAGGTTGTGAAAGGGGCAAAAATGGCCGAATCATTCTAACGCGACCAGGTTTGGCGTTCTTGTAAAACGGGACCAGCGAAGCACCGGGCCAGCCATGTGAAAGCTGCAAATCTGTGGGCCGGCATTCCCGATGCTCATTTGAGCCAACCTACGATTGCAAGAGCCTCACAACCTCGACGCGTCGGCGAAGGATCGACTTTGGGGCGGTTGCGGGGGCTGCGGATGGCAAGTTGCTCTTGGGAAAATGATTGATTCCGGTCAGACTGCCAGGAATGAGAGAATCTGTTAACATCCCGCGGCCAAAGGCTTTGCCACTGGAAATTCCGGGGCAAAACCTTCTTCGCTGCGCGGGACGTTTGCGTGGCGAAAATACCAGAAAACACAACATCGGTGAACAAATCTGCCGCCGGGCCTGAATGTTCGGGGCAGTTGTTCGACCGTATTCAACTTCATTCGTCCAACTTTGAAACAGGTGCCTGAATGGCCAACGACCCGTACTCAATGTGCCCTTGTGGCAGTGGTAAGAAGCTGAAATTCTGCTGCGGAGAAATCCTGCCGGATCTCCAGAGGGCCTTCCGTATTCGTGATAACCAGCCTGAGGCCGCGGCCAAAATATTCAGCGATCTCCTGAAGAAGAATCCTGACAAGGATGTCGTTGCTCGGGAACTGACATCTACTCTTTACGAAATGGGCCAAACCGCAGAAGCTCGCAAGGTCGCTGCGGATTTCCTGAAGAGTCATCCGGATCATCCGGGCATCCTGCTGTCTCTCGCCGAAATCAGCCTCAAAGAAGATGGATTCGAAGCCTCTCGCCGAATTCTCCACCGCACGTTCCAGTTGTGCTCTAAGACTCAGCCTTTGGGAATTGCCTATCTCGCCGCGATGATCGCCTCGGGCATGGCAAAGGCTGGTTGCCTGCTGTCGGCTCGTGAGCACCTGGCTCTGGCCGTCCGCATGTCAACCGGGGAGCGTCAGAAACAGCTTGTGCTCCAACTGGTCAGCTTTGAGTCAGAATCATCACTACCGTTTCATTTCCGCAGTGCTTATCAGTTGCTGCCGATCACCTGCAGTGAAGAGGCAACTCAGCAGGACATGCGAGCACGCAAGTTGAGCGTACTTGGCTGCTGGGAACCGGCCGCGATTCTCTACAACCGTCTTGCGGACTCATATCCAACCGAAGGCGCGATCTGGTACAACATGGGACTTTGCCAGGCGTGGGACGGTCGCATCGCCGAAGCCGCCGCGTCGTTGCACCATGCCGCAACACTGCTGCACGATTATGACCAAGCGATCGAAGCCGAAGCTCTTGCTCAGCAGATTGATATCACACTCTCGACCGAGCGATACAGCACTGTCGCCGTGCGATTAAATGTCCGATCGATGTCGGAATTCCTGACGCGCCTCGAAAGCGACCCCGTCTTCAAACGCAATGATACTCATGACCATGAGCACTGCCATCACCCCAATGGCACGGGCCATGCCGCGATGATGGTTCTGCTATCCAGCGTCGTGACTGCAGAAGAAGTAACAGATGCTTCAAAACTGCCGGAATCCATCGCAGATCTGGATCTCTACGATATCCTTGATGCCGATGAAGCCGCTGCCGCTTCGATCACTGATCCGTTCCTGGTCGTCACGGCGACAGAAAATCAGATCGATAACGCGATTGTCAAACTTCGTGGAATCGCCGGAGACTTGATCCTGACATCAGCGGACGAAGAGAAGAAGTCCGTGACGGATTACGAGCGTGCGGAAGCTCGTCCGTTCGATCGCCGTTACTATTGTCCGACCGGCTTGACTCAGAAGCGTTTCAAGTCTCTCATTCGCTCCGTGGAGCCAAAGGCCATCGAAGCCTGGCTCAATCTGCCGCTCGCCACGTTGGGAGGCAAGTCGGCTTTGGAAGCTTCGAAAGAGGAATCGCTCAAGACGAAGCTGGGAGCCAGTCTGCTTGTGATGCTGTCGGTGGCTGCCAATTACGATCAGGCCCCGGATCTCAAGGCGCTGCGTCAGCGATTGAACCTGCCTGCTCGCCAGTCGAAAGAGATCCCGGCGAATGCCGCCATGGCAGCTATTCCGGCGATGCAGTACGAACGTCTGGATGTGGCCAAGCTGGCGGACAATCAATTGTCCGAGTTTACAAATCGATGTTCTGTGCTGGGCCTCCGCAACGAAGTTCGCAACGGTCTTGATGAAATCCTCCGCCGGCCTGCAGCTCTCAAGGAATTCGGTGCTCGTCGCGCATGGTTGATGCGAGCTGCGATTGCTCGCGTCGAAGAAAGCGATGAGTTCACCTTCACTTGTCTGGAGAATGCTCGTCAGGCAATCGAGCCGGGCGGCGACGCATTCCGAGTTCATCTGGAACTCGACATCCGCGAACTCGCGTTCCGCCTGGAAGATCCGACCGATCCACAGCTGAAGCCGCTGCTGCACAAATTCCGCGATCGATATTTGCATAAGATCCCGGAGATCGAAAACGTGATTATCGAGCAGCTTGAGAATGCAGGCTGTCCTGAACTCGCTTCAGAGCTTGAAGGCGGACTGTACGCGGTCGGTTCATCATCCGGCGGCCTGTGGACTCCGGGCGCAGAGAATGCTCCGGCGGCAGGCGGCGGACAGCTCTGGTTGCCAGGACAGTAAGTCAGATTGTAGCCCAGAACATGTCAGCCTTTGAATTTCATCTCGACGCTGCCGATCCAACCACGTCCGGCCGCGCTGGGCGATGGGTGACGCCGCACGGAGTTGTCGATACACCGGCGTTCATGCCGGTGGGTACTCTTGCGACGGTCAAAGGACTGCTGCCTGCTCAATTGCGCGAGGCCGGTGCTCAGATGGTGCTGGCCAACACGTATCATCTTGCCCTGCGCCCCGGTTCGGAAATCGTTGCCGAGATGGGCGGCCTGCATCGTTTCATGGACTGGCAGGGACCGATCCTGACCGACAGCGGAGGATTTCAGGTCTTCAGCCTGGCTCAGATGCGGAAGATGACGGATGAGAAAGTCGTCTTCAAATCGCATATCGATGGCAGCACTCTGGAACTCTCACCGGAACGAGCTATCGAGATTCAGGAGCAACTGGGTGCAGACGTGATGATGTGCCTGGATGAGTGTCCTCCATCAGGCGAGTCGATCGAGAAGATTCGAGTCGCCGTAGATCGGACAACTCGCTGGGCATGGCGATGCCGGGATGCTCAAAAACGATCGGACCAGGCTCTGTTCGGAATAGTGCAGGGCGGGATTCATCCGGCTATGCGACAACGATCGGCCGAAGCACTTCTGCCAATAGATTTCCCAGGCTATGCGGTCGGTGGACTCAGTGTCGGCGAAGCACCGGAACTCATGTATCAGACGCTCGACTGTACGGTTCCCATTCTGCCGGCGAACAAGCCTCGCTATTTGATGGGAGTCGGTCGGCCTGAGGATATCGTTGAGGCGGTCACGCGTGGCATCGATATGTTTGATTGTGTCATGCCAACTCGCAACGGTCGCAACGCGATGGCCTTCACCAGCACGGGACCGGTTCGGCTGCGAAACGCCGTTCATCAGAGAGATGAGAGTCCTCTGGATGCCGAGTGTGAGTGCACCGCGTGTACTCGATTCTCACGAGCCTACCTGCGGCATCTGTTCGTGGCGAAAGAAATGCTCGGGCCGATTCTCCTGTCGTTACACAACGTCGCCTTTTACCAGCGACTGGTTCGTGGGCTGAGAAAAGCTATCGTCGCCGGAAACCTGGCGGAACATCGAGCCGCATTGCTGGCTCGCTGGGGATCTGCGGTTTGAGGCATGTTCAAGAGGTTCCTTCGTCGTTGAAGCGACAACGAGAGGACATGAGAATTTCGGAAACGACATGACACCTCAGAAGAATGACTTCGCAGATGTTAGTGTGCCCCGATTCCTCTACGGAACCGCGTGGAAAGAACATGAGACCCAGCGTCTGACTGAGTTGGCACTGCGACAGGGGTTTCGCGGAATCGACACGGCCAATCAGCGACGGCATTATTTCGAAGCAGCGGTCGGAGAAGCCATCAAGGCCGCGATTGCGAGCCGACTGGTCAACCGTGAGGATCTGTTTCTACAAACAAAGTTCACTTTCCGGAGCGGCCAGGATAATCGCCTGCCATACGATCCTGCCGCTTCCATCGCGACACAGGTGGAGCAATCCTTTGCCTCATCGCTCGAACATCTGGGCACTGAGTTCATCGATTCCTACGTGCTGCACGGCCCCACTCAGCGGATCGGTCTTGCGCCAGACGATTGGGCGGCCTGGCGTGCCATGGAAGAAATTCACGACAGTGGTCGAGTACGTTTGCTTGGTGTCAGCAATGTGACGCTGGAACAACTCAAGTCTTTGCATCACGGAGCACGCATTCGCCCGCGATTCGTCCAGAACCGATGTTATGCAGCGCGTGAATGGGATCGCCTCATCCGCGAGTTCTGCGCCGCGAACGACATGATTTACCAGGGCTTTTCTTTGTTGACGGGCAATCGAGATGTGATGGTGCGTCGTGAACTGGTTCAGATCGCCAAACGTCATCGTCGGACTGTCAGCCAGATAGTTTTTCGATTTGCGCTCGATGTGGGAATGCTGCCGCTGACCGGAACCACCGACGCCGAGCACATGCGATTGGACCTCGATCTCTTCGACTTCCATCTGGAGCCCGCTGAACTTCACACGATTGAACGTCTGGCTTTAACGTGAGTTCATGAGTCTGTTTCTCCCATTGCTTCCCACAACCACTCGATGACACTCACTGTTGCCGCCGGATCGACTCTCTCTTCGTGGTTTCCCTCTGACTGGCGATCGTCAGAGTGATCGTGCTGCGGGCCTTGGTGCAGGAAAGTGCCCCTGACGCCTCGATCAAAGTAGCCGTCTCGCTCCGCGAGACGTGCCTTGCAGTTTGCACAGAATGTGAAGATCCCGGCAACGAACCACGCTGAGCCTCCAATGCATCAGACAAATCGTGGGAGGCATTATTGAAACTACCCGAAAGATCAGGCTCATCTCGCTCCGTAGAGACGAGCCTTGAGCTTTTGCCGACATTACTCGATGCAGGCCGCTCTGGGTGAACGCGTCTCGGGAGTCTACGGGCCAGATGGTTGCAAGCAGGGTACTGCAAGGCTCGTCTCGGCGGAGCGAGACGGCTACTTTGCTTGATCCCGGAACGACGCCGCTACGTTCAATGAATGCTAGTTCCACAGCGGTTCAAGGTTCGCTCGAAAATCCTGCCCGACAGTGGGACCAGTAGTAGGGCGCGGTCTGAAGAACGGATGCAGCAGCGAAGTGGCTCGGTCAGGAGACCGGCCACAACAGCGTTGGGATGCTCCGGTGAGATCGACCGTGATGTACTCGGGCCAAAGTAGCCGTCTCGCTCCGCGCGACGTGCCTTGCAGCTCGCACAGGATGTGAAGATCCCGGTAACGAACGACGCTGAGCCTCCGTTGCATCAGGCAAATCCAGGGAGGCATTATTGAAATGCCCAACCTCCGGAAGGTGCCGTCTGAGGTTGACGAACCCTTCGGAAATTGGGCGATTTATGCTCATGCTGGCGACCGGGGCAGTTCATCCCCGAAATTGAGAGGCCCAAAAACTGAGGGCGAACGCAACCCCCGATCTTCGCGTCTTGTGATTTGTCGTCGATCCATTTAGAGTCTCTACTTGGCGGAGCTTCCGCATATTGTTGGGCGAACCAGACCCCTGCAGCACCATTTCCTGTCTCTGAAGTAAAGTTTCAAATCGTGTATCGAGTTCTCATTACAGACAGCCTCTCCAAGGCCGGACTGAAAATTCTGGAGCAGACAGAAGGTATCGAAGTCGTCGTTAAGAGTGGTCTGACTCCCGCTCAGGTTCGCGAAGAGCTGAAGACGGCGGATGGGATCATCATCCGCAGCGGCACAACTCTGACCGCCGAACTTCTGGAAGGTCAGGAACGACTGAAGTGTATCGCGCGAGCGGGCGTTGGTGTCGACAACATCAATCTGGAAGCCGCAACTCGCGCGGGTGTTCTGGTGATGAACACACCAACCGGCAATACGATCAGCACGGCTGAGCATACCTTTGCGATGATGCTCGCGCTGTCTCGTAACATCGGGCCAGCTCATGCCAGCATGAAGTCAGGCAAGTGGGATCGTAAGTCGTTCCAGGGAACACAGCTCGCCGGCAAGACTCTGGCGGTGATTGGTCTTGGACGAATTGGTCTCAGCGTCGCATCCCGCGCGGCGGCCTTTGAAATGAACGTATTGGGTTACGACCCATTCTTGTCCGAAGAGAAGGCGAAGGAACTGGGAATCACTCTGTTTCGTGACGTTGATGAAATCGTCAAGAAGTGTGATTACCTGACGGTTCATACGCCTCTGACCGATGAAACTCGCGGCATCATCAACGCGGCTCGTATCGCCACGATGAAGAAGGGTGTTCGCATCATCAACTGTGCCCGCGGCGGCATTGTCGATGAGAAGGATCTGGCAGACGCTATTGAATCCGGTCATGTCGCCGGTGCTGCTCTGGACGTGTTTGTGGAAGAGCCACCGAAGGATCGCAGACTCGTCGACCTGCCTCAGGTTCTGGCCACACCACACCTCGGAGCATCCACAGAAGAAGCTCAGGAAATGGTGGCGATTGAAGCAGCAGAATTGGTCGTGGCTTATCTGAAGCGCAATGAGATTCGCTGTGCCGTGAACATGGCTCCGGTTTCCGCTTCGGAAATGGGCGAACTGAAGAACTACCTGAATCTGTCTTATCGCCTCGGGCTGCTGTCAGCTCAGATGATCAAAGGCCAGGGGCTCAAAGGGGCCGAGATCATCTACCGTGGCGAAGCCGCCAGCAAGAAGACTCGCATCCTGACCAACGCGTTCACAGCCGGGCTCCTGGAAGCGGCTCTGGACGAAACTGTCAACGTGATCAATGCCACGTCCGTCGCTCAGGCTCGCGGAATTCATATCCGCGAATCATCCAGCGGTGACTGCGAGAACTTTGCTTCCATGGTGTCGGTTGTTTTGACGACTGATCAGGGCAAGTTTGAGGCATCCGGAACGATCTTTGGTAATCAGTTCCTGCGTCTCGTGCGATTGAACGAGTACCACTTCGAAGCGTATCTGGACGGGCTGTTGTTGATCTATCGCCATCGCGACGTACCAGGCCTGATTGGCTTTATCGGGACCGTGTTTGGCGAACACAACGTCAACATTGCTCAGATGGCATTGGGACGCAAGCAGGATCGTCCGGGCGGGGCTTCTGTCGCTGTTCTGAATCTGGACAATGAGCCATCCGCCGAAGCAATTCAGAAGGTGAAAGGCCACAAGGAAGTGACCGGCGTCGACATCGTGCGGTTGCCACCAGCCGGTGCTCCACTGCCGTGGCTGACATCGACATAAGCTGTTGCTGTGACGCATAAGTAATATCAAAGGGCTCCCTCAACAAGGGAGCCCTTTGTGTTTATGGCAAGAGCTCTTGCTTGAGGACTAGCTGGCGCGCATCACGGAGCCTGGTGCAAGCTGTTCTGCAGAGAACTCTGTCAGCAATGAGTAAACCGTTTCTGCAGTGATGCGAGACTCTGGGGACGCCTCATGCACCACTCGCAGCAATGAGCAAAGTCGTGACATACGGGCTGCATTGCCAACCGACGTGATCGAAATCGCGCGGACGGCCGATTCATCTACACTCGATGGTTCCTGAACCTGCTGGCCGATCAGGGAGCGGACAAAGTCGGAAGACTCCGCCGTATCCAGTTCGGTCAGTCGAATCGGCACAAGTCCGCAGTCAGAGAACTCAGCAGGAAGCGATTTGGCCGAGGCCGCGACAACCGTCAACATTCCTCGACACTGAGTGCTGAGTGAATTCAACACACGTATAAGAACACTAAGGTCACCGATTGCACGATGCAGATCATCCAGCAATATGACGGTCTGAACTGCACAGCGAGCACGTCCAGCCAGTTCATCGCGGAGCAGTGACATCAATTCGAACCGTCGCATCGAAGGTCGCGTTCGCAGGGCGAGGCATTCGGTCAGCTGCCAAAGAGCAGCTTCTTCGTCCATACCACTCAGATTCAAATTGACGACCATCGTTCCGCTTCGCATCAGCTCCTCGCGAAGGCGGGAGAGAACTCGCGTGCGGCCGCTGCCGTCCGGGCCCAGAACAATGCCGAGAGGTTCGTGGTTTTCGACCAGATACAGAAGTCGGCTGACAGCTTCCAGATGAACGGAACTGTCAAAGAACCAGGCTGGTTGAGTCTTCTGGCCGAACATGGAAAATCCTTTTTCGCCGTTTGGAAGAACGAATTCTTTGGGGGTTTTCGTTTAACGGCAAGCCGCAGGCGGAGGCGAAATCGGGCGACGACGCCTGCGGCTTGCCGTTAAACGAGGCTTACTCCTGCGTGGCAGAATAAAGACCGCTGAACTCCGTTTGAACGCTCCACACAGTCCCACCTCGTCGCAATCGGCAGATTTGGCACAATCGCTTCAGATTATTCCCGGTAAACTGTGCCACACTCAGGATTGGCAAAAGACAACTCTGCGGCGGGTTGCCGCTTTGGCGGCTTGACAGTCGAGTCGGCAAGTCGTGCAATTCGCCATGCGGTGATGCGCAAGGTGGGCTGAAGCCCACGCTACATTGCGATTCCGAAAAGATCTGTCCAAAGACTTAGCGAATTCCATGACTGAACTGACCTACCGATCCGCCGGCGTTGATCTTGAACTCTACGAACAGGGGATGCAGAAGCTGCCGAAGCTGATGCAGAAGACGTTCACGCCCGGAGTGATGGAACTCCCTGGTGGCTTTGCCGGTCTGTTTCGCCTGAATCATGGCAAGCAATGGAAAGATCCGGTTCTGGTCTCCGGCACTGATGGCGTCGGCACGAAAATCAAAGTCGCCATTCACTGTGGTAAGTATAGCTCCATCGGTATCGATCTGGTCGCGATGTGCGTCAACGACTGCCTGTGTCTCGGCGCGCAGCCTTTGTTCTTTCTCGACTATATTGCGATGGGGAAAGACGATCCCAATCTGCTGGAGCAACTTGTCAGTGGCGTAAGCGATGGTTGTTGCCAGGCCGGAGCTGCGTTGCTCGGTGGTGAAACAGCCATCATGCCGGATCTTTACGCGGCTGGTGATTTCGACATGGCAGGATTCTGCGTGGGTGTTGCGGAACGCGAAGAACTGATCGATGGGCGGCATCGAGTCAAGGCGGGCGATGTGTTGATTGGTGTTCCTTCGTCTGGCTTTCATTCGAACGGATACAGTCTGGTTCGCAAGGTTGTCTTCGAACACGCAGGCCTGAAAGTTGCGGATCATGTGGCTGAGCTGAATTGTTCTGTCGGCGACGCGTTGCTGACTCCGACTCGAATCTACGCAGACGTCGTCGCTGCCGCCAGAACCGCAGCGGGTGAAGGCAATATCCACGCGATCGCTCATATCACCGGTGGCGGCATTGCAGACAACTTTCAACGAGTTCTCCCGAAACATGTTCAGGGTGTTGTGAATCGATCAGCATGGAAGATTCCAGCAGTCTTCCAATGGCTGCAGAAATTGGGGAACGTTGCAGAACAGGAAATGTTCAACGTCTTCAATATGGGCATCGGACTGATTCTGACGGTTCCGGCCGAGGTCGCTGACAAGGTTCAGGCGGCCTGTTCAACGCCAGAGTATCCTGCGTTTCGACTGGGTGAGATTCGAGCCCAGGATGCGGAAGAACCGACGGTTCTGGTGCAATAACGGAGTCATCGCAACTCGGATTGATCGGAGATTTTCGTCATGCTGCCCGCATCACTCATCGCCGCCAAACGAGATCATCGCGAACTCAGCGACGAAGAGATCACCTTCTTCATTCAGGGTTTTGCAACCGGCACGATCCCGGATTATCAGATGTCGGCCATGGCGATGGCAGTTTATCTCAACGGCATGACGCCGCGAGAAATCGCCACGCTAACATCGGAGATGCTGCGTTCCGGAACTCAGCTTGCTTGGCCAAAGAATGGTATTCCGCGAGTCGACAAGCATTCAACGGGAGGCATCGGCGATAAGACTTCTCTGATTCTCGCACCGTTACTGGCGGAGTGCGGACTGCAGAATCCGATGTTGTCTGGTCGCGGCCTCGGCGCCACCGGTGGAACGCTGGACAAGCTCGAAGCAATCCCCGGCTTTCGCACGAATCTGTCGCTGGATGAGATCACTCGTCTGACTCAGTCCGTTGGCTGCGTCATCACGGGGGCCTCCGCGGAATTGGCTCCTGCCGATCGAAAACTTTATGCTCTGCGAGATGTGACCGCCACAGTTCCATCCATCCCGTTGATCACCGGCAGCATCATGAGCAAGAAGCTGGCCGAGTCGTTAGATGCTCTGGTACTCGACGTAAAGTTCGGCAGCGGCGCGTTTATGAAAACTCGCGAACAGGCTACGTTGCTGGCTCATTCGCTCGTCAACACGGGCGAACGCATGGGCGTACGCACGACGGCGTTGTTGACCGATATGAATCAGCCGCTGGGCCGCATGTGTGGCAATGCCGTTGAGGTTCAGGAATCGATCGATGTGTTGAAAGGCGGTGGGCCGACGGATGTAAGGCTGTTGACGCTGGAGCTATGTGCCGACCTGCTCGTTTCCACCGGCGTAGAGAAAACACTGAAGGATGCCGTGAGCCGTTGTGCCGGCCTTCTGGATAATGGCTCGGCGTTTGAACGTTATTGTCGTATGGTGAGAGCTCAGGGCGGAAACCCGGACGCGGTGTTGAACGTTGCTAAAGCCACGGACCTCGTCGCGGATACGGATGGTGTGGTCAGTGTCATGGACACGGAAGCGTTGGGGCTTGTCATCATTTCCCTCGGCGGCGGCCGGAGAAAAATGGGCGATCCGATTGATCATTCAGTGGGCCTGGAAATGCTGGTTCGCATCGGTGAACGAGTGAGTCGTGGAACTCCGTTGGTGAAGATTTTCTCCGAACAACAAGAAGCCGTGATTCCAGCGATTCGTGCTGCAATTCAGATCAGCGAGAACGGGGCAGCTCCAGAGTTGATTGTGGAAAGAATTGGGACATTGCAGAGTTGATAAGTCACCATTTCACCCCGCAGGAACATTTCGGTATCCTGCCTGAACAACATTGTGGTGATCCTTTCGTTGGAAACTCGCTCGTTTCGTGTTTGCCATTAACTTCGCACAATTCAGACCAGCGAACAACGTGAGCGTTTCCTTTGGTATCGTGCCGTTAGGCAAATCGGGGCAAGGGCCATGCCCTTGTCGGAGGAACTCCTGAGATGACAGCCTCATTTTATTCCCGCCGTCAGATGCTGCAGCGATCGGGTTGCGGACTGGGTTTGCTCGGCCTGGCCGGGTTACTGCATGACGAAGGTCTGCTGGAATCATCGCGTGCGGAAGATAGCCTCGGCAATCGTTCGTTGAATCCCATGGCGCCGCAGCCGGGGCATTTTGATTCGAAGGCCAAGCGAGTCATCTGGATCTTTATCAACGGCGGTCCCAGTCCGGTTGATACCTGGAATTATCGACCTGAGCTGACAAAGTGGAATGGCAAGTCGATCCGTGAATTCGATCCGGAGTTCAAAGATACGACAGGCTTCTTCAAGAACGCTGTCGGCAACCTGATGCAGTCGCCGTTCAAGTTTACTCCGCGCGGTGAGTGCGGCAAGATGGTGCCGGATATCTTTCCGCATCTCGGTGAGCATGTCGATCGCATGGCCGTGATTCAGTCAGGCTATACAGAATCCAACAATCATTCTCCAGCCTTGTTCGCGATGAACACCGGGTTCGCTCGCATGGGATTTCCCTGTGTGGGTTCGTGGGTCACTTATGGCCTTGGCAGCGAAAGCGCGAATCTGCCGGGGTTTGTTGTGATGAGCGATCCTAAGGGACGAGGTCTGCCAAAGGGTAACGCGGCCAACTGGAGTGCCGGATATCTCCCGGGCGTTTATCAGGGGACTTATCTGCGTCCTCAAGGTGAAGCCATCGACAATCTCGTGCGACCTGCGTCACTGACTGACGCGGCTCAGCGAAACGAACTGGACCTGCTAAAACAACTCAACGGTTTTCACCAGCAGCAGCACGCAGCCGATTCAGAACTGGCCGCGCGGATTGAGAGTTTTGAGCTGGCGTATCGCATGCAATCGTCCGCGCCAGAAGCTTTGGATCTGGCGAGTGAACCGAAGCATATTCAGGAATTGTACGGCATCGGCGATGAACGCTGTGACCATTTTGCTCGCCAATGTCTGACGGCTCGGCGACTGGTCGAACGTGGCGTTCGCTTCGTGCAGATTTATTCCGGCGGGATGGAGAACCAGCGATCATGGGACGGCCACAGCGACATCGAAGGCAACCATCGCCAGTTTGCTGGCGAAACGGACAAGCCGGTGGCCGGACTGTTAAGTGACATGGCGGCCAGCGGACTGTTGAACGATACGTTGGTTGTGTGGTGCGGTGAGTTCGGACGTCTGCCGATTGCTCAGACCGGTGGTAAACCCGGACGCGACCACAATCCTCATCACTTGTGTGCATGGCTGGCCGGTGGTGGCGTCAAAGGCGGCGTCAGCTATGGGAACTCGGATGACATTGGCTACAAATCAGTGGAAAACCGAGTTCACATCAACGACCTTCATGCCACCATTCTCCATCTGCTGGGGATGGATCATGAGAAGCTAACGTACAAGTACAATGGCCGACGGTTCAGATTAACCGATGTGGGCGGTCATGTGATTCAGGATATTCTGTCATAAAGGCAACGTTATATGGCACGCGTACTTCTTCTGGCTGGTGATTTCGTCGAAGACTACGAAATCATGGTTCCGTTTCAGACTCTGCTCACGGTCGGCGTTCAGGTTGATACGGTTTGTCCGGACAAAAAAGCCGGGGACAAAGTTCGGACCGCGATTCATGACTTCGAAGGCGATCAGACCTACAGCGAAAAACCCGGCCACAATTTTGCATTGAATGCCGACTTCGCCAGTGTCGACCCGAGCCAATACGACGGACTGTTGATCCCTGGCGGTCGAGCTCCCGAATATCTGCGGTTGAATGCTCGCGTGCTTGAAATCGTGCGAGCCTTCGATGCAGCAAAGAAGCCGATTGCGGCCATCTGTCACGGCATTCAGATTCTAACGGCCGCCGGGATTGTCAAAGGTCGCTCATGCACAGCGTATCCCGCTTGTGGTCCTGAGATCACGCTGGCGGGCGGAACATATGCATCGATCGCGATCGATGGGGCTCATGTCGACGGTCATCTGGTGACCGCTCCCGCCTGGCCTGCTCAGCCTGCGTTTTGTCGCGAGTTTTTGAAGTTGCTGGGAGTGCTGTAGTTCTTTGAGGTCATGCAGAGAATTCATCCCGTCGGCGGAGCGACGGGTGTACGGTACACCCGTCGCTCCGCCGACGGGAATTTGCTCCGATCACGACAGCTTTGTACCCGTCAGGACTTCGTTCATGTCAGAACAGTGCTCACCGAGCATTACGGCCCCCGTCAACTTTGAGCAATTGGCGGCTGCGCGTCGCGAATGGATCGAATCCGTTCTGCGCGTCTGGTGTCGGCAGGCGACATTCAAAGAGCTGCGAAGAGCCGAGCAGGAATGGTTCGATATTGCTGGGCGGGCTGACGTCAATCCAACACTGTGGACATGGGCCTGGGAACGTTTCCCGGACATCGTGCATCCGGAGTTACCGGGAGTTCATGAGACCTTCGAAGTCCGCGTAACTCTCAACGACGGCCAGCAAATCGTCGGCTATCCCGACGGCCGCAAAAGCCAACGCGGCCTACTTGTCATCGTCGGCAAAACCGAAGTGGGTGATCTGATGATTCACGACCCGATCAGCATCGATCTGGTGGCGGCCATTCATAAGACTTAGTGTTTTGTTTCGGAAACGCCGATCGATGCATAGAAGCCTACCTTCAAAGGCGAGGCGGTCAGCAGGCCCGGAGAAAATTATCACGGGCCATCTATCATCGGGATTTCTGCGAGCACATTGGGGACGGAAATCATAGCCAGACAATGTAGCCATCTCGCTCCGCCGAGATGAGCCTTGTACGGTGCACGATGTGATGCCAAAAGCAACCTCGACTCTCACGACAGCGTTCATCAAGTCGCGCTAAGAATTGGACCTGAGTATCTTCCGTCACGGGGCCAGATGCAAGGCCTCGTCTCGACGGAACGAGACGGCTACTTTGGGATGACTCCAAAACCCGAAGGCTGCCAGACCCTCGAAGCAACCGTACAAGAACAGGGTTCGCCCCGAAGCATCTGCCTGCTTCCTTTCATGACGGCGCTTGTCAGCTCAACGCAACGACACCACATCAACCTGTGACCCCACTGGGATCATGGGCCAGAGGCGGCCGACGGGTTCGATTCGGACGGCGGCGAGAGTATCTCCCGAAGAGCCGGTGGTGTCGGCCAGCATCGGCACGTCCACGATCTGGCCCCGGAATTCCTGATTACCCGGGAACATCAGTTCCACTTCTTGTCCTGCCTGCATCTCCGTCACGCGGCGGGTTGGCAGATGCACCATGATGTAGCGGCGATCGGTGTGAAGAATTCGCACCATAATCTCGCCGTTTGGCAAGTCATCGCCCTGGCGATAACGAACCTGACCCACGACACCATAGACCGGTGCGTTCACGTGGATCTCGCGGCTGACAGACTTCATGGTTTCCAGATGCGAACTGGCATCGTCCAATTGTTCCTTGAGCGATGTGACGCCCATGGCTTCATTCACCGTCGAGGGCAATGCTTCTCGCAATGACAACAAACGAGTTTCCTCGGTGTGCAGCTTCTGAGATTGCTCATCGGCGGGTGCGGCTTCAGCGGGAACTGGTACCAGATCCGCAGCCGGCGAATCAGACACGACACCTTCACGCGGAGCCATCGCGGTTCGCACAGGAACTGATTGCTGTGCCGGAGCGATTGGTGTTGGCGATGCTTGTCCGCTGCCGCTAAAGAACATCAGGCCACCGGCTCGAGCTTTCGCTGGCAGAGATGCCAGTGTTGCTATAGCTGATACCGGGGAGACTCGAGTCCCACGACGGCTGTTCGAGGCGTCTGCAGTGCGAGCTTGCTGATACAGCGTTGGTGTTTTGCGTTGAGCAATCTGGAGGCGAACATCAGATAGTTCACGGTCAAGTTCACTGGTTCGCCATTCGGCTTCGATTCTGGCCTGAGCTTCAGCGCGTTTCAGTTCCTGAGTCAGCTTGCGAACGGTTCGTTCCTGATCTTCCAGCATCGAGAGATGTTCAAGCTTTTCGAGCGTCAGCAGTGGCTGCCCAGAGAAGACTTCCTGTCCGGCTTTCACATGAACAGCCGTCAAACGCGACGGCGCGGGAACTCGAATGGAAGTGATGTCAGCAGAGAGTACGCCAGTCAGCGGCTGATTGCGATGGCGTCCCAACATGTAAATTGTAAACACGCCTACCAGCAATGCGCAGACCAGAAGGCTGATCGTGCGAAAGGCCGACGCGGGAAGATCATAAGCGCTGCCGGTTGGAACAGGATGGCTCAGTGAGCGAGCTTGTTCCATCCAGCCCTCGTCGACAATGCGGGAGACCGGAATCTGCAGTTCACCGCTGATCTCCACGATTTCGCGGTGACGCCAGAGTGCAATCTGCCCGAACAGATAGATGCCTCGCTGATTCAGCAGCACGGCTTCGCGCGTTCGAATGCCGTCAATCAGAGTCAGGTCATCCGCCTGCGACGGAGCGACGTCGTATACGATTCCGAATTGTCGATCCATGCGGTGTCCGCGTGGCAGTTTCGCGATAATCGGCGATTCCATGGTTCCATCCATTCCGTACAATTCGCGTAGCGCAATCCATGCACTCCAGCGCAACATGCTGTACCTTTTTTCGGCCTTACGATCCTCATCCGATGATCAATTCCGAAAATCAGCAGGAAACGAATTGATGGCTGGACTTCGCCAATCCCCGCCAACCGCCATCCGAGTCTTCCCAAATCCCCTGAACTTCCCTGAATTATGCGATTGGGAACCGGCAGATTGTGCCGGAGTTCATCTTCGCGGCTCCAGTGCCTAGAATGCCGGAGCCGCCGTTCCGGCGCGATATCGTGATTTCCGTGGTTTGCCTGATCACTCCATGCTGTACGAGGGTACCTCGTTCGAAAGGACTGGTCCGGGGCAAACGTTTATCGAAGAGTCATCCAGCATGTTGATCACCACCTTGCTCAGATCCCGATCTCTGATTCTTTTGCTCACAGTTTTGTCCGTCAGCATTGGGCAACGGAACCTTATGACTTTGGCCGACGAATCAAAGAAGCCGGAATCAGAAGCCGATGCGACCAATTCGAAGGATGGGAGCTCCGCTGTGAAGCACCCTGCGAATCGCCTGGCGAAAGAATCCAGCCCTTATCTGCTGATGCATGCTCACAATCCAGTGGACTGGTATCCATGGGGACCAGAAGCTTTTGAAAAGGCGAAGAAAGAAGAGAAGCTGATCTTTCTATCCGTAGGCTACAGCAGTTGCTACTGGTGCCATGTGATGGAGCGCAAGACGTTCTCCAGCGAGCAGGTTGCCGAGTTTCTGAACAAGCACTTTGTCTGCATCAAGGTTGATCGAGAAGAACGCCCGGACATCGACGACATCTACATGACCAGCCTGATCGTTTATCTGCAGGCCGCGGGAAGTCGTGGTGGCGGCGGTTGGCCGTTGTCGATGTTCCTGACTCCGGACGGACAGCCTATTGCCGGCGCAACATACCTTCCACCAGAAGACACAGCCGAAGGAGGAACAGGATTCCTGACTGCGGCCGGACGTATTCAGGATCTGTGGAGCAATCAGAGAGATTCGATTCACAGCACGGCGACGATGATCGCTCGCGAAGTTCGACGGCTTTCAGGTCCGTCGGTTCTTGCAGAGCAGTCGGAATTGAAGCGTGAGCAATTGAAGCTTGTGGCTGATGATATTGGCAAACGTTATGACAGTGTTCATGGAGGCGTCGATTTTAATGAATTCAAACCGGACGGACCTCGATTCCCCAACGTTCCGCGTTTGATCTTCCTGCTAAGTCTCTATGAGGAAACCAAAGATCCAGCTCTGCTGCAGATTGTTGATCATACACTGACGGAGATGGCGAAAGGTGGTATTCGTGATCATCTGGGCGGCGGGTTCCATCGGTATAGTACCGATCGACGCTGGAACGTGCCCCACTTCGAAAAGATGCTCTACGACCAGGCTCAGATGCTGGAGGTCTATGCTCATGCAGCTCGGGTTACAAAGAATCCATTGTACGGTCAGGTCATTGACGAACTGGTTGGATTTCTGACTCGTGAGATGACTCTTCCTGACGGAGGTTTTTGTTCGGCTCTGGATGCCGAAACGAATGCCATCGAAGGAGAATACTATGCGTGGACTGAGCAGCAGGTTCGAGATTCTCTGAAGGCTGAAGAGGCCGAACTGTTTCTCGAAGCCTACGGGTTTAAACAGCCTCAGTCGTTTGAGCATGGCCGTGTCCTGTTTTTGCCGACAACCATTGCGGAACTGGCAGCAGCTCGATCGCTGGATGTAACCGTGGTGGAACAACAACTGGCTGCGATGAGAGCTCAATTGTTGAAGGTCCGCTCCGAACGCCCACGCCCGATGCTGGACGATAAAGTGTTGACGGAATGGAATGCCTTGATGATTCAGGGGCTGGCCGTAAGTGGCCGACTGCCCGGACGCGAAAAGGACCTGAAGATTGCTGGCACAGCGGCTGATTTCCTGCTGACGAAGTTGCAAGATTCTGAGGGCAACTTGCTCCGATCATGGAGAAACAATACTGCCGGCCAGCGCGGGTTTCTGGACGACTATGCGTGTCTCGTGTCAGCGTTGCGAGCTTTGCATGAATCCACCGGAGAAGTACGCTGGCAGACAGCCGCATCGGAATTGATGAATCAGCAGATTGCTCAGTTCTATGATGAGACGCAGAAAACGTTCTTCTTCACAGCCAATGATCAGGAACAGTTATTTGCTCGAACAAGCACACCGTATGACTCTGTGACTCCGTCTGGCAACAGCATGACCATCCGCAATTTGCTGGCGCTTGGCCAACAGGCCGAAAACAAGTCATTCAGGTCGCTCGCTGAGACGACACTGCTGAGATTCAGCGGGATGCTGGAATCATCTCCGTCGGCCTGCTCGGGCCTTGCACTGGCCTTACAGGATTTGCTGAAGCTTCAAGCTACGGAGTCCGGCAAAACTGTCAGTGCAACTAATCGCGACGCAAAGAGCCGAGCTTCCAAAGATCGTCGGACGTATGTGCGTCAGCTTATTCGTCAGGACATGCGATTTTGCAGTTTAGGCGATGAAAACCCTGTCGTGGAGGAAAAGAGCAATAATAGCCCCGCGGCAGTTGAGGAACAGCAATCATTCAAGCCTGTACTACCGGATCCCGCCAAGCCATCGCCATTCAAACGCAACTACGATGAACGCCCAATCAAAGCAAAGATCTACCCTTACTTTGATAAGCTTCAGCGCGGAGGCAAATGCCCGGTGGCGATTGAGCTTACGATTGCCAACGAGTGGCACATTAATGCGAATCCAGCTCACCCGGATTTCATGATTCCGACCGAGGTCAAGATCACGAGTGAACAGAAGGTGAAGATGACCAAATTGAAATATCCGGAGCATGAGCTCCTGGAAGTCGAAGGTCAGGACGAGCCTTCTCATGTGTACGGTGGAAAAGTCATCATCTACGCTTTACTGGAAACTGATGCGGCCGAGATGGCTGAGAAAGCTGATGTTGAAGTGGAGATCAAGTTCCAGGCCTGCAATTCAAAGACCTGCGAGCCGCCTGATTCCATCAAGCTCAAGGGGAAGTTGACGCTCGCCGATCCGGGGGACGAAATCAAACGCATCAATGAGACGAAGTTCCCAAAAGAGGACGAAAAGAAGGGGCCGAAAGAGGACGAGAAGGGCGACGAAGAAAAGCAGGAATAGCACGCCGATTTTCCTCCAGACAGGCTCGCCTGCATTGTGCATGTGAATCGGAACACACGGGACTGGCTCCGATCGAAGTACAATGTACAAAATGAGTCACAGCATTCGGGGGCCGTGCTTGTCCCGCTTGCGATCCGTTCACTCCTCAAACTTGGGAGTGAGGGGGCAATATGGCGCTGTCCAGCTAGAGAATTACGATGATTCTGCGGCCTGTACCGACTAAGGATGCCGCCCTAATGCGAGTGCTGTCAGGAATTCTGACAAGTCCAGACCACTGGCCTCGATAAGCTGACCGATGCTTCAGCGTTTTTGCGCGCTGGGTACGTCATTTACTGAGGTCGGGCCATGCTGGTTATCATCGGAATCATTATCGTTATCGGTTCGGTGCTTACCGGATTTTCTATGGCGGGCGGGCATATGCATTCGCTCGTTCACCCGTCGGAAATCGTGACGATTGGCGGGGCAGCCCTGGGAGCCATGGTCTGCAGTTCTCCTTTGAAAGTGATCAAGGACCTGATTCATGGTCTGATCGCTACGCTGAAAGGAGGGAATGTAGGAAAAGTCACCTACAACCAGATCTTCCAGTTGCTCTACGAGCTGTTTCGAATTGCCAGACGTGACGGAATGCTGGCGTGGGAATCAATCCTCGCGGAAGGACATGACAACGCCACGTTTAAAAAGTACCCGAAAGTTGCCAACGACCATCATCTGATGGAATTCGTCACAGGTGCACTGCAGGGGGCCATGGAAGGAAACGATGCTGCCAATCTTCAGGCCCTGCTGGACACAGAGATTCATGTGTTTGAAGAAGAGCATCATGCGGCCGTGATGGCCATGACACGAACAGCGGACGGTTTGCCGGGATTCGGGATTGTTGCAGCGGTACTCGGGATCGTGGTGACCATGGGAGCGATCGGTGGTCCCGTGGAAGAAATTGGTCACAAGGTAGGTGCCGCTCTCGTCGGAACGTTTCTTGGAATTTTGATGTCATACGGCATGGTCGGTCCGATGGCCGGTGCGATGGATGCTCTGGGACACGAAGAAGTGGCTTTGCGACGTACGATCGTGGCGGCTGTCGTCGGTTTCGCTGGAGGAGGTTCCCCGCGAGCTGTGATGGATAATGTTCGTCGTGGCTGCGGGACTGGTGTTCGCCCAACGGCCAAAGAACTCGATGAAATGCTGAAGGCGGTTGACGCTGCGAAATAGTAACCGTGCTTTTAAGTTGGAGAACGGAACCAGTAGTCGCTGAAGGAGAAGACAAATGGCGGGTGGCGGTGGTGGTGCCTGGAAAGTGGCCTACGCAGACTTCGTAACGGCCATGATGGCATTCTTCATGGTGATGTGGCTGGTTTCGCAGGACCAGAAGGTCAAAGATTCGGTTGCCAAATACTTTGTCGATCCTGTCGGCTTCAGTCTTTCGGGATCCAACAGCAAGCCTAAAGATTCTGCGGGCGTGTTTGATCAGGAGTACGCCGGTCCGGTGCCTGGTGCCAAGAATCGAACGTCCGGGCGAGGTCGAGGCAACCTGGCGAGTCGAGAGAATCAGGACAGCGAGACCACGATGGTGGCGGATGCCATTCTGGAGGAACCTGACAAAGCCGAACGCTGGCAAGGTGAGGCCCAGAAGCAAATTGATGCAGCAAAGAATTCTCCGGCTGTGCGTGCTGGGACGATGTCTGAAACAGAGGCTGCAAAGCTCATGCTGTCTCGAAAAATGCGACAGCAGATTACCAATGAGGCCATGCAGTCAACTCAGGGCGTTTACCAGGATCTGGTATCAACCTCGTTGAACCGAGTCGACTTTGATGCGCTGGCGGAAGAAGTGATTCGCAATATGGTGGAGCAGAACTGAAGGTATCAAGTCAACGCCGTTCGTCAGCCCTTGCTGGCGTGACAGGTAACGAGTCGCGCGTCAATACGCTGATCCGTTGATTGACAGACTTCAACCACTCGTCATCAGGCCAATTCTCTTGTTGCCGAGCTTTCGTGAGCGTTGCCTGAATCTCCTTGACCTGCTCACCCACAAGGACAGACGACGATGCGGCATCCCCCACGCTTCTGGAGAGTTCCATCACCGTCAGTTGCGCCTCCACAAAATCGATCCAATCCGAAGCAGAAAACCAGTCCGGGTCATTGATCTGACGATACTCGGTGACCGCTCGGCGATAACAATCAATCACTTCACTCTGATTCTGCTCCGTGTTTTGCTTCAGCTCGCCGAGGTCTGACCAAGATTCGGCTAATTGTCCGTGAGCATCAGGGTCGTCCTGAGATATCAACAACCTCGCCTCGGAGATCTGAATCACCGCCTGTAAAAATCTTTCCGCGCTCAGGTCGTCTTCATCATCAAGCCTCGCTTCGATGACTTCAGACATCGCCAGAGCTGTATCAAAGAATCGATCACTGTTATTGCTGGTCAGCGATATCAGTGATTGAACCATCGACTGAAACTTTTCTACTGCGATGGTTGCTGCGGAACCGCCATCTCCGCCGGGTCGACGATCATCCTGATCCAGGGACTGATCGAATGACTCATGGGAAATCAGACGATCCTGTGCCTCCAGTCGAAAAACCAGTAGAAGCGGATTGTCGCGATCCATGGCCACGAATTGGTCGCATCTTTGAATCGAAGTCTTCAGCACTTCATCTGCTCGATCCATCGAATCTTCTGAACTTTGATCTGCGATCGCCAGATAGAGCAGATCGTTTGCCTCAAGCCACGTCAGCCGCGCCTCATCTGATTCCTTTGAGGAGCCGGCCAGCAGAGGAGTCAGCAGATCCGTAGATTTTTTCAGGGTCAATTCTGCCTGCACAAGCTCGTCTGTGCCGATCAGTTCATAACCAAATTTCATCAGGCTTATTGCCAGCATGGATTTGGCTTCTGAAGAATCCTCCTGAGCCAGTCGCCGCTGGGCCAGTTCTGCGGCTTCCTTGAGTGAACTCCCGGAAGGGCGTCTGAGAGTCTCAACTCCACGACCGTAGCCTTCATCCGACTGCGTGGTGATCTCATCATGGCTCCAGAGCACTTCCACGAGACGTTTCAGGAGTACCGGATTGGCGGGTTCTCGCTTCAGCAGATCGCGCAAAATCGCCTCCGACTGATCCAGGGAAGCGAGTGCTTCCTGTTCGTCATCAAGCCTCCACAGCAGATCTCCGAGGCGGCGCAGGGCTTCGGCGGAATGCAGATCGGGAGCGGCTGTCGTGCTGGCGGTGTTGCGGACGTCTCGAAGCCCATCGAGGGCGATCTGCAGAGACTCCTTCTGCAATTCGTCGATGTCCAGTTGATCGCCATCAAATTTTTCTTGAAGTTCAAACACCAACCGGCCTAGTGTTTCCAGCAATGCTGAACTTTGCCGCTGAGCCGCCAGTGCGTGACTACGTGATTCCCGGCTGGACGCCAGTAAACGCATCGACGACCACGCCATCACGACAGACAATGTGATCAACAGCAGCAGCACCAGAGAGCTTAAAGAAGAAACCATTGGATTGCGTCGGCACCATCGCCAGGCTCGCTCCAGGCGTCCGGTTGGACGCGACAGGATAGGACGCCCATCAAGCCAGCGTTCCAATTCATCAATAAGATCCTGAGCAGTCTGAAATCGAGACGAACGATCCTTCGCCATAGCTCGCAGGCAGATGGTCTCAAGATCTTTCGGGATACTCTCATTGTACCTGCGTGGTGGAACTGGTTCTTCGTGCACCAGTTGCAGGAGCGTCGCGCGGACCGTGCCTCGGAACGGAACTTCACCGGTCAACAGTTCATACAACACGACGCCCAGCGAATACAGATCGCTGCGAGTATCATTCGCGCCGGTGCGATGAACCTGCTCCGGACTCATATAAGCCGGCGTTCCAAGAATCACACCGTCCTGAGTCATCTGAACCGCATCAGTTTCCTCAACGGCCAGCCCAAAATCCGTCATCCGCGCATGCCCGGTTCGCTGGTCGAGCAGAATATTCGATGGCTTAACGTCTCGATGAACCAGTCCGGCCTGATGAGCGGCCAGAAGGCCTCTTGCGATATCGCGAACGATCTCGACAGATTCCCGAAACGGGAGCAGACGCTCACGATCAAGACGACTGCGGAGTGATTCTCCTTCCACAAACTCCATCACCAGATAAGGCGGGAACCCATCCTGATGCCCCGACTGAAACACGCGAACGACGTATTCACTTTGAACAGCGGCCAGCAATCGGGCTTCGCGCCGAAATCGTTCTGCCGATAAAGAGGATTGCATCAGTCGCTGATGAACAATCTTGATGGCCACAGTCCTGTTAAGCGATTCATCGACGGCTCTGAACAAAGCCCCCTGATTCCCTTCCGCGATCGCAGCAATGATGGCATAGTGACCGATTCGTCCCAGTGGCGCACGTTGATCGGGCGATCCCGGAAAAATATGACCAAAGGCCGTCTCTGTATCGCTGTTCTTATCCGATTTCTGGCGAGCGGCCGCAAGTGTTCTGGAATCCATCATTTCGCGGATCAGTTTTCCCAGCGAGGGATGAGAACGCCGAGCGACATCACCTCGCGCAGGAGCATGGTCTGCCTTCGTGAGTTCATCACATGAACTCTGACAGGTCGAGCAGGTTTCCAGATGACGTGAAATCTCCTGTGATTCTTCCGGATCGAGTTTCTCATCCAGAAATCGCATGAGTGATTCCGGCGGCGGGCAGTTCTGTTTATTCATGGCCACCTCTGTCTTCATCCAGACGTGCCACTTCTGTTCGCAGCATCTTGAGTACTCTTGATTTTGCAACGTAAACTTCGCTGACTGGCATACAGAGGCTTATTGCCACATCAGCGGCAGGGATTTGATCTTCACATGCCATTCGATATGCATCCCATGTTTTCGGCAGCACCCGCAATTGCACGCTGAGCCCCGCTCTTCGAACAAGCTCCTGCTGGTATGCCAGTTCCAGTTCGTCAAACAGTGAAGAAGCCGCATCCGGCTCGGCAATTTCCTCCAGCGACATCTGAACCTGACTATCCCCTGTAGCTCGTTCCCGCCAACTGCGTAAAACATCGACCACGACATGCCGGGTCACCGTTTTTAGCCAGCCTCGAAATCGTCCTTTATGGGAGTCATAGTCAAAGGATCTCAATCCTTCGACCAGTTTCAGGAGCACCATCTGGGTTGCGTCAGCGGCATCGGCTTCCTGCAGACCAAATCGGCGACACCATGAAAAGACGCGAGGAGCGTAGCATTCGACAAAGTCCTGCCACGCTCCTCGATCCGTTAAATCCCGGACTCGCAAAAGCAATGATTGCCGTGTTGAGGCATTCTCGTCACTGACCACTCGCAAATCCTTACTCTGACTTTTCACCCATGCATGACGATGTGTTTTCGCATCATTGCAGGAACGATAGCAGAGTTCGGCAGCGGGTTCACTATTCAGGGAAGAGCTCGGCCAGCATCAGCGAGTCTTCAGCGTCCGTCAGGCAGAGTTCCGGATACCATCCAGAATCAAGCCGATGCCATTGCTGAATACAGCCTCGGTTTCTGAATCACCGGGAGTAAAGCGAGATGATCTGCTCTCACTGGCTGCTGGCCCGGAATGACGACTGGCCCGGGTGTTAACTCGGGTTATTGACGGCCCATGATGGCGTTGATTCGAACGATTATTTGAGTGGATCGGCGAAGCATGTTCTGCAGTCAACAAACCAGACTGACGCGAGGCCAAGTTCGTCCTGGATGCAGACTTTACAGATGCCTGCTGCAATGACAGCCGAATAGGCCCGGCTTCTCCGTTGTAACCATCAACCGCAATCTGATAGGTCGTGCCAGCAATGGCATTAAATGTCAGTTTACTTGTGTAGATATCGCTGTCGAAATTCTCGTCATCGTTGCTGGCAACTCGAGTCAAACTGTTGACAGCAGTTCCGCGATAAACTCCCAGAGTCGTATCAAATGAACTGCCTGCAGTCGAGATGGTGACCAAGCCGCTGGACGTTGCAGTCCACGACCACCATACGCTCTTGCCACCGGTGACTCCGCCGTGAACAGGTTCGCCGGACTCCCGTGTTGCACCAACGTTCGTTCCGGTTGTTTGCACCGAAGTGCCGGACAGCAGCAGCCGATTCGCGAAGTGATTATTGGACCTCACTGCATCATTGTCCGCAATCGAAACAGTGGCGGCTGTTGCCGCTGAGTCAATCGAATAACCAGCCCCGGCGAGCACGGAAACGACAACAGATTCTGCAGACTCCGTTAAGGTATCGTCCTTGACGATGAGCGGAACAGTCACAGAGGCCGCTCCGGCCGGAATCGTGACTGATGTTGGAAGACTGTTGTAGTCCGTACCGGCTGTCGCTGTCCCTCTGACTTGCAGATTCACAGTCAACGCCGCAGAGGTGTCCCCGCTTCTTGTGATCACATACTGACCTGAGTTGACGACCTGTCCGGCAGAGGTTTCAGCGGCATTTGCATCCGATGCTCTTATGCCTACTGTGACTGTGGAGACAGATGTGCCGACAATGGAATCAATCCACGCAGCAAAAGCGTCGACTCGTGTATCAAACGAGCGGTCGCCGATGCCTGCGTTGTCCTGATTGCCTCCAGATGTAACACCCGCCACATTGTTTACTCCGCCCACAGACACAAACGCAGGACCACCGGAATCGCCAGGAGCCGTGTTGCTTTCTGAGTTATTGGTGAAATCCCAGTTGATCAATTTGGCAGAGACGCTGTCGATGGGTGTCGTTCCAACTCGCTTGGTTCCATAAATCCCATCGCTTCCTGTTGTCCCAGTTCCTCCATAACCGAAGCCAACCAGTGTCAACAACTGCCCGACGGTTGGCGTCGCACGGTAAATGGGAGATGGCGTTACACCAGTGACGGGCCGATCGAGTTTGAAGATGGCAATATCATTGGCGGCATCTTCTCCGAGCAGGCTCACGTTGTAGTTCGGATGCATAAAGACTTTGGATGTCTTGTACTCCTGGCCATTAATCATAAATCGACCACCGGTGTCGCTGACTCCTTCCGCACAATGACCGGCAGTCAGTACAAATTGTGGAGCGATCAACGTGCCGCTGCCATAGTAATCGCTCGCATCTCCGACCTTGCCAACGGTGACGTACTGGTTGGTCACCGTTCCGTTGATGATTCGGGCGATACCGCGGCCCGCTGATGCGTCCCCGGCCAGCAGGCTGGAAGCCGTCATCAGCGTGCGTGTCTCCAGCGATTCCAATCCGGTGCAGCCCCATTCAGGATTGCGACGTCGACGTGATGAAGAAGAAACGAACTTTTTCAGTTGAAGCAGCAAAGACATGGCAAACGCACTCCCCGGTGGAATTTGAGCATCAATTTGTTGAAAACGCAGCCTGCCGCTCACATGAAGTCTTCTGACCGATCAGGCACTGTCGGGGGTACGGAACAAAACTCAGAACCTTGCACGAGATTTCAAAGATTTTACAAAGGCCGCGATTTATCAACAAAAAAGCCCGATGCTAACGAAGCACCGGGCTCTGAGGATTCAAAGAACTCTGTGGCAGAAGTCGCTCGCCATAGTTCCCGACTCACGGTGTCGGAACCATGGGCGAAACAAACCTAGGCCTTCTTCACATGGCCGATATTGATGTAAGCATGAACGTGCGGAGCACCTCGGTAGTGCCACACGAAGGATGGACCTTCCACTCGCCAGATGTCCCAGGTCTTATCGCCGCCGACGTCTTCCTGCTGGTAGAACGCCATGTGCAATTGATCGACTCCACCGGACTCTTTCAGCACCTGCATGACTTCGTCGATATCTTCCTTGCGATACGGAGCCAGCAAAACTCCCAGAGTCTTCTCGACGAGTGCTTTCTGCTCAGCCTGCAGATCGCCCACTTTGATTCCAGCGAACTTGCCGCTTTCACCCTGAAGCTGCACAGCAGTCTCGGCCGGTGCTTTCTCCAGAAGTGCTCTCGCGGCCTGCTCTGATGTTAACGACTTAAAGACGGCATCGGTCTGCTGAGTCTGATAGAAGTAAATGTTCTTTGACGCATCTTTCTCGACCTGATCGTGTCCATAGACAATTGGACCGCCGAATGCCGCCTTGTCAACGCTGTCACCATCGGCTCGCAACGTCAGATGTCGCCCTGTCAGCATGAATTCAAACTGCTTTGAACCTGGCTCACCAAACATCGCAACGCTGAACTCATGCAGACCGCCGGCATCTTCGTCCATCTGACGAGTCATCCGTTCGTAACCTTCTTCACTGCAGAGGCCTTTTACAATCCGTCCTACCATCTCACGCTGTGGTGACGTAAAGAAAGTTTCGCCCATCGTGGGCTTGGTCACGTGCCAGTTCGCGCTGATGCGATGACGCAGCTCGTTCTCAAAGTCGAAGCACAGCACTTTCTTCTGATCATCGGTCAGCGATGCGTAGAACTCCGCAACTGCTGTCTCAGAAGCACTTGTACGAGATGGTCCGGCGAATAGTCCGGCGGCAAATGTCCGCCCAGGGAGAATCGCCAGCGAAGAGGCCGCAGCAACGGCTTTCACAAAAGAGCGGCGATTGACTGAGCAGCACTCAGAAACACCGGATTCAACTCTGTTCTCAGACTTCATGATGAACTCCCTTGGTGAAATTGGGATGGCAGGAAGAAAATCGCCGTTGCAGGGCCTCGAGTATACCGTTCTAAATCCGCAAGTGAAGACGATCAGTCAACAAACAGGAACTCGCTGGAGTTCAACAACGCTCTACAGACCGATGTCAGGCCGCCGCTGGAAGAAAGTTCCTCAAGAACTGTCAGTTCTTCGCTGGTGGGCTCGCGGAGCCAGCAGCTGCGAATGGCCGCAACAACCTGGTCCTGAGAGGATGAACTCGCTGATTCCACGTGTGCTGCAAACTTCTCGGCGAAGTGCAGCATGAAGTGATTGTTCCACAACACAAGTGACTGCAGTGAAGACGATGAGAAGCCTCGCACCGGCGACAGATGACCAAGGTCCGGAAAATCGAGTGCTTCCATAAACGGATCCTGAATACTTCGCCATACAATCCGATAGATGCTGCGGCGAGTGGCTCCGGGAGTACTCCAGTCAAATGAGTCGTAGTCCAGAACCGGCGTCAGCTGGGGCCCAGGGCTCGATAAAAAATGAGCCACGCCAGGTCCGCCCATAGTCAAATCCAGTTGGCCACTGACAACAAGCACTGCATCGCGAATGCTGTCTGCATCCAGACGATGTCGATTCATTTTCCAGAGCAGACGATTGTCCGTATCAACCTGCGCGGCATCGTCTCGATGGGCCGAAGATTGCTTCCATGTTTCCGACGTGACGATGAGTCGATGCAGCGACTTCAGAGAACCTTTCGCATCATCGCGAAACCAGATGGACAACCATTCTAACAATTCCGGATGAGACGGAACACCGCCCATGCGACCAAAATCGCTCGGCGTGTCACACAGGCCTCGACCAAAATGATAATGCCATGTTCTATTGGCAATGCTGCGCCACGTCAGTGGGTTATCGCGATGAGCAATCCACTCGGCCAATGCCGCACGACGCTGCGATTCATGAGCACCAGCGGGAATCTCAAATCGAGCTGGCAAGGCAGTCACTGCCGACAATGCCCCCGCACCAACCTCCGCGCCGGGTTTGTCGAGATCTCCCCGACGCAGCACGTGAATCGTGCGAGGTGCGGCGAAAGTGATGACTCCTCGTTCGTTTTCTGCACGGGTTCCGGCGGCATAAAGTTTAGCTGGCTCAGGCAGCTTCTGAAGCTCTTCAGACGCCAGCTGATTAACGACATGGGCTGCCAGCATTAACTTCTGATCGGGAGATCTCTGATCGGATTCGAGTTTCAGAATTTGATTGATTTCCAGAGGCACGACGGCCGTCAGTTCCGCATCAGAATCCGTCGCCGACAGAGAAAACCGTCCGATGATGTGACCACCGCCGTGGATTTGTCGCATCAACACAGACAGCTTCATGCCCGGTTCCACAGCCAGCGTTTCTGCCAGTTCGAAGACGATCAGATGAGGCTGCCCGACCTGAGGATGAAGGCCCCAAGCCGTGGTCAGATTGCCGTCAATCGCGTGACTGGCAGTCCATCCCGACTGATCAAAGTCCGCAGTGGCTCGACGAAATGCCAATTGCTTCGGCTCGGGTGAATTCGCTGAAAACACCTGCACGACGAACTCGGTCAGATGCAGGTTGCCATTGTCCATGCGGCCCGGACCACTCATAGGCAGCGAAGGATCCGTGAGCACATCCAGTCGCAACGCGGTCACCGATTTCAACGTTGTCGCACAGGTGACGGTGGTTGTTTCTTTGTCGGGCCGTGGCCCCGTCGAAAGAATCGAACCGTCTGGCTGACGAACCAGCATGGCTGCATCGACCGACACAAACGCTTCGATGTCCAGCGGCTGCCAGTTTGCCTCGGGGCCTCGTTGATTCATCCATTTTGCTACCAGAGCCTGATGTTCGGGCTGCAAAAGAATGGACGCGTCTTTGCGATCCGCTGCATCTTTCAGTGTTAGCCAATGGCGTCGTGTCCTGCCGACGGAGGCATCCGCATCAAAGGTGATGTCGCCTTTGCCAAGTCCGGCGAACACGGCCTGCAGGGAGTAATAGTCGTCCTGAGAGATTGGATCAAACTTGTGCTGATGACAACGTGCACAATTGGCGGTGGTGCTGACAAACGCGGACATCGTTTGAGTCACCATGTCATCGCGATCAAGATTCTCAAACGCATTGACCGCCGTGGCCGCCGCGCTATGGTCGTAAGTGCCTGCGCCTATGAAACCAAGAGCCGGCATCAGGTGAGTCTCCTCGGGATACAAAGCGTCTGCCGCAAGTTGTTCACGGATAAAGCGATCCCATCGTTTATCCTCGTTCAGGCTTTGGATCAAATAATCGCGATAGCGCCACGCGTTCTCTCGCAGGACATCATGTTCATATCCGTGCGTGTCTGCGTAGTGAATCGTATCCATCCAATGCCGTGCCCAGCGTTCGCCGTACCGAGGTGACTCCAACATCCGATCCACCAATCGCTCGTAGGCATCCGGAGCGGGATCGTTGACGAAGGCGTCGACGTCTTCGATGGAAGGATGAAGCCCATGCAGATCGATCGAGAGTCTTCTGATCAGCGTGCGACGATCCGCCTGGGCCGAAGGAGTCAGCCCATTGGCGCGGAGTTTTTCGAGAATGAATCTATCGATGGGATGCCGCGAGTCTGTGGCTCCCGCAGAGGCCGGAATTTCCGGTCGCGTCAGTGGCTTCAATGACCACCAGTCGACCGCGTCTTTGAGATCTGGTTTCTGTGGCTCAACATCTCGCGGATCAGCGGCTCCTTGCTGAACCCATTCCACAAGCACGGCGATTTCTTCATCGCTCAACTTTTCTTCCGGCATCTTCAGGTCCGCATCCGAATGCCGTATCGCCTTGATCACCAGACTGTTCTCAGGATCTCCGGGAACAATCGCTGGACCACGATCTCCGCCTTTTTGCCAACCGCTTTTCCAGTCGAGAACGAGACCTCCGCTGATCTCGGACCCCGAGTGCGAATGACACTCATAACAACGCCGCTTCAACAGTGGTTCAACAGATTCGCGAAAGTACTGCGTTTCATCCGCGCGAGTTGTCGTGAAGCCAATTGAGAACAACAGGCCGAAGGTGATGCTAATTCTTAAGCCTGCCACAAGCATTGAATTCTCTGGGTTGAGCTATTCGACGTACAAAAAACCGTTCGAACACAGCAGTGTCTGGCACAGCAGATTCAGATTCGCCGCTGCAATTTCTGGTGGAGCATCCGGCGGAGGAGTCAGAAACTCAACCCCCGAAGTGATTTCTGAAGCATTCGGAGTGCGGCCATAAATCAGCCGCCATGTCAAAGTAATCTGCGTTGGCAAGTCACTGCTGGTTGCACGAACTCGGTCGCCAATCAAGCCGGCCTGCTGCACTATAAAAGGGTTGTTCAGCATCAGCAGAGCTTGCGGTGCCGCCGTCGAAACCGGCCGTCGGTCGCAGTTGGGTGTCATTCGCGGAAGATCGAACGGCTCAATTACGCTCAACGGCATTGACCGACGCACCTGCACATAAATGCTGCGCCGGAATTCATCTTCACCCAACGCCTCAACTTTACCCGATGGCCGTCCGGCAGAATCGCGAGTATCAACGGCCACGACAAACTGGCCAACCTCATCCGGGCTCACCGGGATCGGCTTGCCGAATTGCTTTGTCGCCAGTTTGCCGCTGATCTGCAGGATTGAATCACGAACAATCTCTGCTTCCAGTCGTCGAACATTCATGCGTCCCAGCAGTCGATTCTCAACGTCAACCGCATCCAGTTCCGGACGATGGGCAGACACCTGACGATAGGCGGTGGAATTCAGAATCTGGCGATGGAAACGTTTCAGCGTCCAACCTTCGTCCATAAAGTCGCGAGCCAGCCAGTCCAGAAGTTCCGGATGCGAAGGACTTTCGCCCTTCACACCGAAGTCCGCAACGGTCGACACCAGCCCCTGCCCAAAATGATGCAGCCAGAATCGATTCACAAGGACTCGCGCGACCAGCGGATGCTGTCCGTTCGTGAGATGTTTCGCGTACGCCAGTCGACGACCTGAGGTTGGCACGGCGGGATCGTCAGCAGGAATTGCCAATGATCCGGAGTTAAGAACAGACAACTCGCCCGGCGCGATTTCCTGACGAGGCTGCTGGTGGTCGCCTCGAGCAAACAACTTCGTCACCGGAATCTGTCCGGGCACCTCATTGAGGCACATCACGTAGTCGTCAGCCGGACGTTTCTTTTTTGTCTCGGCGGTCAGGTCGTCCCATTTCTTGTTGAACCCAGTCAGCCGATCGGGCAGGTATAAATAAACGGAACCACGGTCGACGTTAAGGAAGGGAAACTCTTTGATCAGCTGCTGCTGCTCCGGAGTCCGTTTATCGGCCGCGGCTTCTCGCGCAGCACGAGCCAGCGGCTGCTGTTCAGCCGGCAGCTTTTGTAGCTCGCGTTCAAATGTGTCTTTAACAATTCCATCCAATTCTGCGGTGCGTTTGTTCGAAACGTCCGCGAGTTCCGCATCAACGGCCGCCGCAGCTTTTTGCGTTTCCGTTGACCACAGCGAAACAAGTCGGCCACCGGGAACTCGCCAGTTGTTCGGATCATAAGCCGGCTCAAAGAGTGCTCGCAGGCGATAATAATCTGCCTGAGTAATCGGGTCATAACGATGCTCATGGCACTGCGCGCAGCCCACGGATAATCCCAGCACAGCTGTTGAGGCGACCTTGATTGTTTCGGCGATGACATCATTGCGAGCTGTCACGACATCCGGACCACCAGCCGCTGTTCCGTCGGGACACATCCGCAAAAATCCCGTTGCGACCAGTTGATCGGCCTGCTCCGGAGTCAGATCCTGATACGGCGGAGTCAACAACTCATCGCCGGCCAATTGCTCGACCAGAAACTGATTCCACGGCTTGTCATTGTTGAACGATCGAATCACATAGTCGCGATACTTCCATGCCCATGGACGTTCAACATCCGTTTCATTGTAGCCATCGCTGTCCGCATATCCGGCCACATCAAGCCAGTGTCGTCCCCAGCGTTCGCCGTACAACGGAGATGCCAGAAGTTCGTCGACAAGCTTAGACCATGCATCCGGAGCTGTATCGGCGACAAACTTATCGATTGCTTCGGCAGTCGGAGGCAGTCCCGTCAGATCGAAGGTCACTCGACGAATCAATGTCTCACGATCGGCTTCTGCACTGAAGCTAAGTCCTTTTGATTCCAGCTTCGAAAGCAAGAACGCATCCACAGGAGTCGTCACCATCGCCTGCGCGGCGACGGCGGGAACTTCCGGCTTCACAATCGGACGGAACGACCAGTGCTGACGCTCTTCGTCAGTAAACGTATCTCCGGCCGCCAGAGTTTCGGGTTCCGGGCGTTCAGTCGTTGCCCCGCCATCAATCCACTGGGCAAGCAACTGCTGTTCTTCTGGAGACAGCTTCTTCTTGCCAGGCGGCATCTCCCCGGAGGCAACTCGTTGATAGAGCAGGCTGGCTTTGTGATCGCCAGGAACAAGTCCAGCACCTGATTCACCGCCCTTCAACAGGAAGCGAACCAGCCGTGTATCAATGCCACCTTTCAGCTCTGGCTCTTCTCCATGACAGTGCCAGCAATGAGCCTTCAGGATGGGACGGATGTGTTTCTCAAACTGGGGTTTGGACGCAGATTCATCCGCACAAAGGGATGTAAGAGGCAACGTCAGTGCGATTACCGACACAACCAAAAAGGAATTCAGTCGATTCATGGCTTTGCACCAGACAGCAAAATGCAGCGATTTTGAGGCAGGAAGAACCGTGGAGGGATCCTCACTTTACCCAAATTTTCCGCATGAGCAACCGCCGTTTCCGGTCGGGCTGCTGTTCGGTGCAAATGTCAGCGTTTCGAAGCAAAAGCCACCACTACGCCAACCGCTTCTCAGCGATTGTTCCGTTTGGTGAATTCTTGACGTTATATCCTCGGCTCTCGATATCCTTCCGAAGGCCATCTGCGGTCGGCCAGTCTTTACGCTGTCGAGCGTCATCAATCTGCCGGCAAAGACTTTCGATCTCCACTTGCTCACCCGACGCCTCACCGGAACCCGCGTCATTGGCTCCCAGCGGCGCGACGGCCAGCAGATCGTTGATGCGGTTGAGTGCTCCCAGAGCAGCACCGGCATCATCAGGAGTTGACGAGGCCCATGGCAAAATCGCACCCAGCGCGCCAGCGATGTTCAGGTCGTCGGCGATAGCTTCTGCGAACTCTTTCAGAATCGGATAGCTCAAATCGACAGGTTCCGCTTTGCCTCCGCAAGCAGCTTCCAGCTTGGCTCGGAAATCCGTCAAACGCTTAACAGCACCCGCCGAATCCAGCAGACCCTTTTTCGTGAAGTTCATGTTGGCTCGATAATGCGACTTGATCAGTTCCAGTCGCAACACGGCCGGATGTACCTGAGTTCCCGTCGCGCGGCCCTCGAGCACATCGCGGACTGTCCAGAAGTTGCCTTTGCTCTTCGACATCTTTTCGCCTTCGACCATCAGGAAGCGGGCATGCATCCAGATGTTGGCGAACTTGTCTTTGCCGGTTGCTCCGCAGGTCTGAGCAATCTCGCATTCATGATGCGGGAAGATCAGGTCTTCGCCGCCCGTGTGAATATCAATCACGTCACGGCCCAGACGCTTACGAGCCATGCAGGAGCATTCAATATGCCAGCCTGGGTAGCCCATGCCCCACGGTGATTTCCATTTCATGATGTGGGAATGATCGGGCTTCCACAGCATAAAGTCAGCGGGATGCTTTTTGTTCGACTGATTCTCATCGCTGATGCGACCACCAGCTCCAGTCAGAAGACGATCCAGAGTATTACCGCTCAACTTGCCGTAGGCCGGGAAACTTTCAACGCTGTAATAGACAACTCGATCCGGACCAACATACGCATGTCCGTTCTTCAGCAGTTGATTAATCATCTCCTGCATGACATCGATGTTCTCTGTCGCGCGCAGGATGTTGTCGGGTTCTGAGGCAACCTTCACGCCGAGCAACTTCGCGTCATCCAGAAACGCGTTCATGTAGTATTCGGCGATCTGATATGGATCGTCGGGATTCTGAACAGCGCCTTCCGGAACCTTTCCGGACTTCTTATCTTCTTTGACTCGTGCGGCAGCTGCCTGCATTTTGTCCTGACCGCCACCGTCAGCGTTCGAGTCGTCTGTCATGTGACCGACGTCGGTGATGTTCATTACGTGATGAACTTTGTGCCCGAAGAATTCCAGAGTTCTTCGAATCACGTCCGCGAACAGGAAGGATCGGAAATTTCCGATATGAGCAAAGTCGTAGACCGTCGGCCCGCAGCTGTACATTCGCACGCAGTCGGTGTCAGCCGGCTGGAAGGTTTCGGTGGCGTTCGTGAGCGTGTTGTAGAACTTGATTTCCATGGGGATTCGGTCTCATACGGGCACAGAATTCTGAATAAGCCGCGCGAGGATAGTAAAACTGCGCGTTTGAGTGCAGCCCGGTTTTCTGAAACCGCTCCAGGTTTCTCAGCGACACTACGAATGCCCGTTTTTCTTGGGCAATTTCGGCAGCTGAGTAGCCCTTGAGCGTTGTTGACGGGGTCCGCAACGACCACCCAAAAGGCGATTAGTGTTAACCTTCGGCACGCGAAAGCCACGTGCCCTTCTTGGAGAGGTGCTGAAGTTATTGGAATCGTAGGGTGGGACAAGTGAGCTTCGCGAACGCCGGCCCACCAATTTGCGGCATTCCAAAGATGGCGGGCCGGCGCTCCGCTGGTCCCACCCCAAAATAAATTCATCACCTCGTAGCGAAAGGCAGCACTGCACCGACCCAGCCCGTTTGTTGCTCCCGGGTTCAAGCACAGCTTGCCGAGATACTCGTCAACCCTTCGATTCGCTTTCACGGTCGATGCGGCAGATGCGGGCCGCCGTGGAGATACGAATCAGCAGGATCCCGGCGCGGAGAACTCCCATGGCGGCGAACAGTACCACAGAGGCTTCGACGATCTTCGGCTCAGTCGTATTCATCGCGAAGTTCATTCCGACACGCAGAACGATCAGCGAGATCGCAACCAATGCCCATCCCATCACTTCTCTGAGCCAAAACATCAGATTGCTCCTGTATTGATGATAGACGGTGTCATGTTAGTTTCCCTCTTTGCGTGATTTGGCTTTGGCTGCTGCCAGTCTTTGTTGTCGCACTTTCAGTCGCCGGCGTACGATCATTCGCAGATCCGCATAATGCAACTTCAGGAACGAGGACCGAAGATACATCCGAGCTTGTGCGGTTGTCATTTGACGCCACGACACTTCGGACACAGCAATCCAGACTGCAAACAAACAGACGATTAACATTGCACCAGCCATGAGGCTTGGATCAACGTCAATGAAATCCCTGAGGCCGGCTGTCACTTCACGATTGGTCGGCAACATCCCCAGCACGACACGAGCAATCACGACGCAGCCAAACAATAAAGTGATGCCGCGTAATGCCGAAGAAAAAATGCGACCTGCTGGGATGCTAAAATCTTTCGGTGACTCCGAAGGGGCTTCGCTGGAGTTAAGGAATTCTCGAGCAACCTGCAGCAAAGAACTGCGAGCAATCTGTTGCAATAACTCTCTCTGCCTTGCGACAAACATCAGCACCGCCATCACAACAAGCACAAACAAGACGCCGCCAGACCCATTAAGGATCGCCATGTCGCGGCCTTCCCGCAACACGAGATCTCCCTGAACCAGCATCAACACAAGAACGCCGCCCCAGCGTTTCAGTGTCAGCATGACGAGGGCAATAATCAACAGCCGGATCGACCACGGAGCTTCCGGTGCCAACAACATTAACAACGCAGCGACAACAACGAAAACAGAAATCTGCAGCACGAGTCCCAGTTGAAGTGACTCACCCGGTCGCTCATAAACTCTGTCCGCAGGCACTCTGTCGGCAGGCGAATCTTTACGATCGCGCAGATCCGGAGTCCTCTCGAAGAACGGACGGCTCATCGTCGCCCCCCTGATGTACCAACTCGCCCCGTCCGAGCAATCTCCATCTCCGACAGTACCAATTGAATCGCGTTCTGCTCCCCGGCGAACGCAACGGTCGCTCCGATCCGACGCAATTCTCTCTGCAAACGCGTCGAAAGATCACGACTACGAGTTTGTTCGGCCGCTAACAAGAGATCTTCCGCGTCATCAGACTTCATCTCAACGGAAGTTGCAGTGGGGCGTTTGAATGTTGGCGTCGGACAGACGAAAGCAATCCGATGATGTCTCGCGAGTACCATTTTGACGGCCGGCAACAGATGCGAAATACTGGGCGTGCATTCCAGAAGATCGGCCAGCACGACGAAGACCTCATTGTCTTTGGCTTGCAAGGCCGCTGTCGTTAGCGCTCGGCTCAGCAGATCCATTCGTGCAATGCCGTCGTGAAATCCTCGACCACGAATCGCCACAACAGGCGTCATCCATGAGAGGCCGGTCTGGCTCAGAAAGTGTTGAGTAAACGTGGCCATCAGAGCATCGTCGTGCAACAACTGCACATGCTTCAGCGGCGACATGTTATAAAGCTCCGCCAGCACACCGGCCAGCAGTGAACGGTCGCGATGCCGCCGCGCATTCCATGGCAGAATCGGAAATAACGTAAACGGAACCTGATTGACTTTCAGATCGAGCAGTTCCGGAAACTGCTCCGTCGCCACGCTTAGCGCAAACGTCACCAGAGTCGGCGAAAGTCGATCGGGCATCGGCGCGGGGTTCACACAGAAATCCGACATCGCTTCCAGTAGACGATGAAAGCCCCGTTCACCAGCCTGCGGCGCAACTCGCTGCGGACCTCGTTCATCAAACAGAACCGCGCCCACCGGATCGCCCACAGAAATCGCCGTCCGAGCCACGCTGGCGCCGACGTAGGTCAGCTGATCCAGCAATCGCAGGCCAAACCCGCCAACTCGTGTGCCGATTGATCCGTCCAGAAACAACTGTACCCGCACGGGAACTTCTGACTCGTATTGTCGAGTCATCAGTTTGTCTCGACGAGCCGACACCTTCCAAGCGATGGATTTCGGCGGATCTCCGTCAACGTATTCTCGCAGTTCCAGCAGTTCCGATCCCATTCCGGATCGTTGCAGGCGATGAATCCCATGCTGTGGCAGCGAATTGATCCGCTTCACCAACGGCTGCGTCTCGCCCACATCGGCATAAGCCGGGAGTACTCGAAAAACCTGCACGAGCGGGATGAAACGTTCGAGACGAAAAAAGCCCTGAGCATCCTGCAATACGATACGAAAACCGGGCAACCGCAAACGGCCGGCCCCACGCACGCGAGCTGTGTAGGAAAACTCAAAGGCGTCAAACCGAGCCTTCACATTCACTTCGTTGCCGTTGTCCGCGACGTCCATGTTCTCCGGCACAACATCACGAATCATCAACGCCGGACCAATGGTTCCTCGCGATGATTTGACTTCGATGGAAACTGTCACCAACCGACCGGCCCATAGTAGTCCAGTGGGTTCATCACGTCCGTTTACACGACGAATAAACTGCAACTGAGGAAGCTCAACCCAGACTCGCCACGTAAAGATCAGCCATTCGATCAGCAACCAGAGCAGAATCGAAAGCGACAGTAGCGCGAGACCGGTCTGACCTCGCAAAATGCCAAGGAACAGCCCAGCGATCGACGGCAAAGCCAGCCATCGCGCGATCACGGTCATCGACGACGTTCCTGAAGAACGGGAACAGTTCGGATCAACTGCTGAACGACGGATTCGATCGTGCGACCATCCATTTCAGCCTCGGGCCGCATGATCAATCGATGACATAGCACAGGGTTGCAAACAGCCTGGATGTCTTCGTGAGTCAGGTAATTTCGGCCTGACAAAAGAGCGTGCGAACGGCCGGCTTTCATCAGATTAATGGCGGCTCGCGGACTACCGCCCAGCACCAGATCCGGATGCTGACGACTCTGCCGCACCAGATCGACAATGTATTCCTGGAGCTCACGTGATCCATAGACCGTATCAAGCTGTCGCTGAATCGCCACGATCTCGTCTGCGTTTGTCACCGGCTCAGGCTTTGGAATGGTTCGACTGTGCAATTCCAGCATGTCGACTTCCTGATTGCGTTCGGGATAGCCCACATGAATGCGAAACAGAAAGCGGTCCAGCTGAGCTTCCGGCAGTCGATACACGCCTTCCTGTTCGATTGGGTTCTGAGTCGCCAGGACCATAAACGGTTCCGGTAGCGGCAGTGTTTTCCCTTCGATGGTAACCTGACGTTCCTGCATCGCTTCGAGGAGCGACGATTGAGTTCTCGCGGGCGCTCGATTCAATTCGTCTGCCAGAAGTAACTGGCAAAAGACCGGACCTTTGCGAAGCACGAAGTTGCTGGTTTGACGATCCAGGACCTGCGTTCCAGTGACGTCGGACGGTAGCAGATCCGGAGTAAACTGCACTCGTTCGTAATGGATTCCAAGCACCGACGAAAATGTGCGACACACGGTCGTCTTGGCCGTCCCGGGAACTCCTTCGAGAAGAACATGTCCGCCGGCGATCAGTGCCATCAGCAACTGATCGGTGACATGGTTCATTCCGACAACGACCTGTTCAACAGCCTGCAATGTCCGCTGACGCAGCTCATGCACGCGCTGAGCAAGCTGGTTGGAATTTGTCACAGTCACAGAGAAATCCACTCCGATTAGCAGCCCATGATTCCCGTTCGGCGATGAAGTCTAGCGTCGATCGTTCTGAAATGTGAGTCTCGGGGCCAGCCCCCCTTGAAGCACAATCATTGGTAAGCCATGCCTGCCGGGCAGGACTTCGCAGCTCGCCGCGACTTGTGTGCATGGCGACCAACGTACTGAGCCCATATCCTGCATCGAATTGCATGCGGGGTTCGCCTTGCAGCGAAAGTCCTTTCCGGCAGAAATGAACTACCTCAAAAAGACATCCACGACGACGAACCCCGCCAGCAATTCGAACGTGAGCCCAGCCCGCCCCCACATCAAAATACGCAGATTAAAAAAAACAGGGCAACCTGTGAGACAAGGCGAGAAGACGCAAAGCAATTGCCTCCGTGAGGCATGATGTTCCAGAAGTTCCCTCCAGTGAAAGAACTGAAGCCAAACTGAAAATCACGGCTCCGAAATCCCCGAAATCGCCGAGATTATGACGGTTAGGAAGGTCAGGGTAAGCAGGGCTATTTGTAGGCCCGTTTTTGGACCCTTAAATTCTGCCCAGACTGTCTCTCCTAAAGCCTGAAAACCCTGCGATATCGGCTGTTGGAGGCCCCAAAATTAGAGGACGTTGACACCCTCCGGAGCGCCTTGTAGAGTCGTGGGAGTTCGTTTTTTCGCAGCCCGGAATTTTTCCTCAACGGCGGGTCTGACAGTTGGCCAGAAGTACTCATGCCAGTGACCGTTCGCGGTGCTGTGTCTGGAAGACTCTGACCGTCTCAGTCTGCTTTGGGGCATGTTCGGTTGTCCTGGTGCCTTTCCTGGCGTTTTCCCTCCTGACAGGTCTTCGAAGCCTGCGGGCGGATGAACCTCGGAACTGGATGGTGCCAGGAAGGGTAGTCCTGGGACTTTCAAAAGATCGGAATGGAGCCGGTCAACCAGAAACGTCTTCCGCGTCAAACCAGAATCGCTGGATAGCGGATGTTGCTGAATCGGACTGGGAGTATGTGGTACTGCATCATTCAGCCAGTGAATCGGGAAGTGTTCAATCGATTCACGAGGAACATCGTCGTCGTAAAGATGCGATGGGAAACGCCTGGCTGGGAATTGGTTACCACTTTGTGATCGGAAATGGACAGGGAATGAAAGACGGGGCTGTGGAGCCCACTTTTCGCTGGGAAGAACAGCTCCACGGAGCTCATTCCGGTGACGCCCTGTTTAATGCTCGTGGAATTGGTATTTGCCTGATCGGGAATTTCGAGAAGACTCCACCGTCGAAGGCTCAGCTGGCTGCCGTCAGGGAGCTGGTGAAAAATTTGGCAGGTCGGCATCAGATCGTTCGGGAAAAGATTATTGGACATGCTTCGGTGAAGGCCACGGCTTGTCCCGGGAAACACTTTCCTCTGCAAGATGTCAGAGAAGTGATTCCCTGAGAGTTCAGAGCTTTATAGATCATTGATTTGAGATCTTAAGTTTGAAATTTGAGATCTTGAACAAGTGCAATAAGAAGACGTTGGGGCAAGGACTGCTCTCGACCGTGATTTTGGCGTTCTCCTCAACACACAATGTTCTTCATGGAAGTTATCTCAATGTTTAATCGTGTTCGAAGCCTGTCGTTCTCATCCGGTGAGCTGGACTCTCTGATCCCGGATATGGACGTCGAAATGCTGCCAACGGAACTTCGCGAACTGTATCAGTCGTGGAGCCAGTCCCCCGATTCACTCGCGAAGTTCTCGAACAGCGTTTCCGAATCGGACTGGCCGGTTTCGATTTACGTTCCTGAGCGATACGAGGAACGATATGCTTACCCTCTGGTGATCTGGTTCCACAGCGATGCGAACGACGAAGATCAGCTTGAACAGTTCATGGGAGCTGTCAGCTCACAGAACTACATCGGCCTCGCGCTTCGTGGCAACACGGAACACAAGTCGGCGGGCGGTTACTGCTGGGATCCGTCATCTCTGCTGTTCGGATCTGTCCCGCTGCAGGATCTGCTCTACGTAACAACTTGCCGTCTGCGTCGAGCCTTCCACATTCACAGCGAGCGAATCTTTGTAGCCGGTTCCGGCCACGGAGCTGATGTTGCTCTGCAGACCATGATTCAGCGTCCGGACTGGTTTGCGGGTGCGATTCTGCTCGATCCGGCTTGTAAGTCAGACAGCCTGAAGTCTGATCGTCTGACAGGACTTCGCGGCAAGCCGATGATGATGTCCGTGTCTCGCAGTTGTTCTCACGAATGCATGGGACGCAGCGTGGAATCTGTTCGTTTGCTGCGTTCGGCCGGGGCCAGTGTCGATGTGGAAGTGACTGAACTTCCTGTCGACCCAACCAGCAACGAAGCTCGCATGATCGACCATTGGATCATGGGCTGCATCAATCGCGAAGCTCTCGTCTAGAGGTACTCTTCCAGCGATGGAGTGGTACAAAGCGAAGCTCGAACAGAGTCGGGCGAAGTCCTGATTGGATGACGTTTGCAAGAGTGTTGAGTGACGCGTGAACAAACTAACGCCGATTGAACAGGAGGTAACAGAGGGAAACGCGCAAATGGCTTTTCTCTGCTCCCTCCTGTTAAACCTCGCTCTCACTGTTTTGCGCGCCGATAGACTGCCGAATCTCATCGACCTGGCGTAACAGGTCCATGCGGCGGATCCTCGTTTCCAGCATCGCTCTCTGCATTCGCATTAATCTCACGGTGATATAAATACCGAGGGCGATTGCGATCGGAATGATTGCGAAGGCAATCAACCCAAAAACTCGCCCCATGCTGCCAGCCCAGACGGCCGCCAGGCTGATCGGAGCTGGCATCGATTTCCCACCGAACGCCACCAGCAGCCCGAACAGAAATGCGGCCATTGTGATGGCCGAAGCAATCGTGACGATTCCACCAACGGCCACGGCGACCATCTGCTGTCCCGTGGTCACGCTGACATCAAGCTTACCTGTTGTGACTTCGTAAGGATTTGTGTCCATACGTTATTGAACTCGCACTGGCTTGAGTTCATCGAACCATAGATCATCGTTGGGAACTTTCAGACGCAGTTCCTGAAAATCGCCATTCGCATCGGGAACAAACTGTACCGTCCCTTCAGCGAACCAGGCAAACTCCTTTCGCCAGGTGATCTTCCATGTGTCGTAGTGCAGATGAGTCAGATCAGCAACGAGTTCCGGATTGGGTAAAAGACTCATAACCAGGCGATCACAATTCTTCGTCACCGTGATGTCCCCATAGAGCGGACAGCGATATGTTCCCATACACGCATCAGGACTGCGGCTGGGTTGAGCCTCCGCGACCTTTTGAGCAGTCGCGTCACTCACGCGTTTAGAGAACGCCTCCCGATCCTTTCGATCGCGTTCCAACCCCTCCAAAAGCAACGGACGTTTTTCTCCGCCCAGAAACTCGTCAACAATCGTATTAGCCAGCGCTGAGGGAAGCCCGGTCATGCTGTTCGTTAAGACCACGATCCCCAGGTTTTCTTCCGGAACCAGCATCACCTGCGAATACATCCCGTCGTAACCTCCGCTATGAGAAACCAGCATCCGACCTTTGTAGTCCGCCAGATTCCAGCCGAGTCCATAGACGCGAAAATGAGTTGTCGGAGAACGCTTCTGTGACGCAGCACTCATTGGAATAATCGTGTGTGGCGACCACATGCGAAAGGAGGAAGCGTCCGAAAACAACCGCCGCGAATCATCAATGCGACCTCGATCCAACTGAACTCGCACCCACTTCGCCATGTCGTTGGAACTGGAAATAATCCCGCCCGCCGCCGCCATCGTGTCCCAGTTGTACCATGGGATTGTCCGTACGCCATCCACCAGCGACTTATGAGGAGTTGCGAAGTTTCCTTTGGCATCCAGAGCCTTGATTGACGTGACCGATCGATCCATCCCGACAGGCTGCAGAATTCTCTGTTCGACAAAACTCTGCCATGTCTGTCCGCTGGCTTTATGAATCACCTCACCCGCGGCCAGATACATCAGATTCGAATAGCCATAGGAGGCACGAAACGGCCCCTTCGCTGATAAGTGCCGTGCTCGCCGCAAAACATCTTCCGGCGAATACGGAGTACCCCACCAAAGCAGATCACCGCTGAAAGTTCCCAGTCCGCTGCGATGACACAGCAGATCATCAACGCGTAGTTCCGTCGAAACATATCGATCGTACAACTCCAGCCATGGCAGATGCTGCTGAACTCGATCAGACCATTTCAGCTTTCCTTCTTCGTCAAGCATTGCGATGGCCGCGGCCGTGAAGGCTTTTGAGTTCGACGCGATCGCAAACAACGTGTCTCCATCGACCGCTTCCGCTTTTCCAAACTCGCGAACACCAAAACCGCTCGACAAAAACACCTGCCCGTCTTTCACGATCGCTACGGACAGGCCCGGAACATTCCACTCCGCTCGCGATTTCTCAATCAGCGTGGCAATGTCTGCAGCGACCGGCGCTGAAGGAACCACGACGACAACGGGTTCTGATGTCTGCCCGAGTAATGCAGTGGCCGACAATATCAGACTGAGGAACGTGAAGAGATTTATCAATCGAAGATTCATGGTCCGGACTTTCGGAATTGGAGCGACACTGGAGGCCGGAATAGCGGTGTGTCGCGGTCCAAAATTGCTTGCTATCGTTGCTGCGGTGTAGATGCATCAACACAGGTCGCGACAACGAGATCTCCCACCACGTTGACCAGCGTGCGTGACATATCCAGCAATCGGTCGACTCCAAGAATAATCGCGATTCCGTCCGCTGGAACTCCGACAGACTTCAAAACAACAATGATCAGTGGGATCGAGCCACCAGGAACACCGGCCGTGCCAACTCCGGCCAGCACCGACATCAACACAACGGTGAACTGCTGCCCGAGTGTCAGATGGACGCCAAACACCTGTGCCAGAAACAGGACCACCACGCCTTCAAACAAGGCTGTGCCGTTTTGATTGCCTGTCGCTCCGACGGTCAAGACAAAGTTCGAAGTTTCTGGGCGCAACTTGAGTTCTTCCTGAGCAACCTTCAGTGACGTGGACAGTGTGGCACTCGATGAAGATGTGCTGAACGCCACAAACATCGCATCGGAGATACTGCGAAAGAACTCCACAGGCGATCGACGACCAAAGAGTCGCAGGACTGTTGAATAAACCACGACCAGATGAATCGTGAGCCCGCCCAATACGACTCCGACAAATGCCGCCAGGGCCCAAAGCACATCCGTGCCCATTTGCGTAGACACAACAAACACGAGACACCCAGCTCCCAGCGGCGCAAGCTTCAGAGCCCAGCCAATGATAGTCATGGAAATCTCATACATCCCGCGCATGACAGAAGTCAACGTGCCCGTTTCGGACAGTTTTGTCGTCGCAGCAATTCCACAGAGCAGAGCAAAGAACATCACGGCCAGCATGCCGTTCCCTTTGGACGACCCGTCGACCGCTCCGACCATTTCCTGCACGGGATTCTCCGGCAACAAATCTACCAGGGTTTGCCCGAGTGTCTTAGCGGCATCGGCCTTGGCAACTCCTTCGGTCGCCTTAGCCGCATACTTCTCTGTCAACGTCGTGCGGACTTCATCCGAGATCGTCTTTCCCGGCTGCACAACATTGACGAGAGTCACTCCAATCAGGACTGCTGAGATCGACAGTATGCCTGTGTAAAACAACGTGACCAATCCGATGCGTCCCAGCTTGCGAAGATCTCCGACATCGACAACGGCCAGATAGAGTGCAGAAAACACCAGCGGCAGAACCATCATCTGCATCAGACGAAGAAACAATTTTCCGATCGGCTCGGCCACAGAAACTACGAACGCGACAGCTCGACCTCTGGCCGCCCCTTCAGGCTCGTTGGCTTCCGATTTCAGCAGACTGCGGTCGACAACACCGACAAGTCCACCCAATGTTTTCTGCACCCATCCGCCGCCCAGATCGGGTTTCTGCAGACAGTTACCCGCAATGCCGAGGATCAGCCCAATCACGAGGCCAATCACAATTTTCACGTGACCACCGGATCCGTGCGGAGTTGTCGACGAGGAAGCGGAATCTGCCATGATCAATGAGGTCCTGTATGTTGAGGCGATGCTGGGACCTCCGCAACATACCCTGTAGAGCCTCATCTGTCAGCGATCACGACAACTTATGCCATGACCGTTCAGATATTCAGGTCCGACTCACACGAAGAGAACTAATTCAGAACTGCTCGGGCAACAATGAAATACAGGAACCTGACGTCTTGAATAACGCCCACGTTGCCATGACGCACAACCAATGCGATTCTTGTTTCCTTCGCGCCTTAGTGCCTTCGCGTGAAAAAAACATCTCATGCAAAGACGCCAGGACGCAAGGAGACCAAAGGAAGCCAAGCTCCAGCAAAAAACAATTCAGGGGTATGCAGCTTTGAGCAACACCCACGTTCCCATGACGCACAACCAACGCGATTCTTGTTCCCTTTGCGGCTTCGCGCCTTCGCGTAAAAAAAACATCTCACGCAAAGACGCGAGGACGCAAAGAGACCAAAGGCAGCCATGCTCCAGCAAAAAAACAATTCAGGGGTACGCAGCTTTGAGCAACACCCACGTTCCCATGACGCACAACCAACGCGATTCTTGTTCCCTTTGCGGCTTCGCGCCTTCGCGTGAAAAAACAATTCCGTGGATGACTCAACGCTGTGATTCTCTTCGAGACACAACTCAACGGAGATCAATTGCCTTTGGCTTTTTCCGGGACTGCGGCGTCAGCCGCCTCGTTGTCGTCAAACCGCTGATAGATCGGCAAATGGCGATAATAGACTTCCAGCGTAAGCAGGCTCAAAGTTGTCTGATAGAGCCGACCTGCCTGTGAACCATGGTCGTCTCGAAAATCCCAACTGCCTGCCCCAGGACCAGACTTTACCTGAGTCGACACCAACTCGTCTCGCATCTTGAGATTCCACTGGTCCCAGAGATCTCCGCCCCAATGATGCAGAACCTGAGTCGCATAGTAGTTGTAATAAATGCGTCCTGGTTGAGGTCCCACTTTGGAAAGGTGTTCAACGCCCGCCTTTAACGCCGGGTTCTCTCGCTTCCAGCCAAGATATATCCTGCACAGCAGTCCTACAGCCGTCATCGAATCTTTGGCGCCCTGACCTGGCATGTATGCATACTGAGCGCCGCCTGCAACTTGTGCCGAGTTCAGAAACACTTTGACATCACGAATTGTGTCACTCTGAACCTTGATGCGGCCGGCTTTTGCACTTTGCAATGCCATTACCTGCCAGCCAACAACAGACGTGTCGCCTTCCTGCCCGGGTTGATATCTCCAACCGCCATCAACTCGATTCTGAGCCTTCTCGATAAACTTAATCGCGTCTCCTGCCAGTTTTCGAAGCTCTTTATCATCTTTCTCCATCGCGGCCGCTTCGCAAAGACAAATGGTTGCGATTCCCTGAACATACATCCCGGAATTTCCCTGGCTGCTCACTCGCAAATCAGCGCCCATCGCTCCTCGGTCAGCATTTTGATGAAGATAGGTCAGACCTTTCAGCACGTTGTCTTTGAAGGGGCCCGCCTTCATATGAGTATGACCCGCGCCGAGAAAACACAGCAACGCCATCGACGTCGCGCCCATATCCGTGGTTGTCAGATCGCCGGGCTGGCCTGCATCACCGATTTCTGCAAAGTTCCACGAACCATCGACGCGCTGAATTGAAGCCAGCCACTTTAATCCGAGACTGACGGCCTGTTCGCTTTCCGCATTACCACCGTACAACGAGACCGCAGCACGTCGTCCGGCATCAGATCGACCTCCGAAATGTCCCTTTACAAATGGGATATCAGAAATGTCGACAAACTCTTCCAGGGGCAGCGTCAGTTCTTTTTCCTCATTCGAATCAACCTGCAGTCGATGTTGCCCCTTATCAAGCTCGGCGAGCATCTGCTGCATCGTGCTGTTAACATTCAGATCGACAATATCCTTTGGCTGCACAATCTCAGCCAGCTCAACAGGCTGCTCAACCAATTCGTCTTTGAAATTGTCGATGATTAATTGCAGCTCGACATTTTCCGAAGTGCCCGGAAGCAACAGCGATGCCATGATCATGAGCACAAGCACATGGACTGCCGTGCTGATTCCCGCTGTCTTGATTTCTTCTCGATGCGACTTCAACCAATGCGGCACAGTCACACGAACAAACAGTTTGCTCGCTTGAAACGTCGCGGCGATTTTCATCGCCCATGTCGGCGGTTTCCGACGGCGAGTTTTCTGAGCCGCTCGCTGCTGAACCTCATTGAGGACCGAGTTCCGCCTCTGTGTTTTTTTCTGACTCGCCTGAAACGCCTCCAGCAACGACGGATCAATCTCCTCGTCGTCGGCGACATCAACAGTGGAATCAGGCTGTTCCGGCATCGCGGAGTGCTCAAAAGACGGGATGGGACTTTTCAGATCATCGAAATCGGTCAGAGGCCTTCTCTGCAAAACTCAGCAGAAATACCCAGAGATTTTCAGGGAAAGACGGCCCAAAGTGACTAATCTCGCCATGAACCGACAAAACACCGGCAAAGACAGGACCTACAAAGTAAGACTCTAACGCAGGATGTGCAAGAGCGTCCGTAGAACAAGACGGCACAGCCACAAAAAATGAACGAATTGCCGCGCGACACCACAGAGAAAGCATCGCTGGAACAAAAGACGTGCAACAAAACCCGCACGTCTATGGCCGGAGCAGACATGCCCCTGTCGTGGAGGCAATGAGGTTTTAAGGCTGTTCAATCATCTGCAGAGCATTCTCCATCAGGATCTCGCCCGTCATTTCTCCCAGACTCGTTCGCGAGACGTAGGAATACCGTTCGAAACTCTCGTAATCGACTTTGGTCAGAATGTATCCAAACGCGTCGTTGGTCAGACCAAACAGGAAGTTATGTTCCCCCTTCATTTTCCGTTTCAAATAGAAACCGATATTCGGCAGCGCTTCTCCCGGAATTGTCAGCACCTGCGCTTTCCCGATCGTCAGCAGATTGACCTGAACTGAAATCCGGAAGTCATCTGTATGTGGATACTTCAACGGTGACGCGGCGACAATGGCCCGCATCATCGCCGACTCTACGGGGAACTCGATACGCCTTGCGAGGTTGGCAACAGCCGGCTCTTTCTGAGCATCTGCTTTACCAATGATCCGCTCCGCCTCGTCAGCCATCAAGTGACCAATTCGCAGACATTCGGTCCATGATCGCTGATCCGGCCAGACGGCATTGCGAATATCGCCCGGCTGGGAAAGATCCCGATTGTCAGCCGTGACCATTCCTCCCTGCGCGCTGTTCATGAAGACCGCAACACCGCCAAGCTTCTGTTCGATCTGATCGTACATCGGCCCAATGCAGTCAGGACTAATAATCCCGACATCGCTGCCCAGAACTTCAGGATGAATTGCATAGTTGACCAGTGTGCCAATCACCTTGCCGTCCGCGCCAACTGTCTGCATCACTCCCATGCGTCGATCGTATAACTGTGGAGCGTAATAGTTGTAAGCAATCCCTTCAGCCGCCTTGTCGACAGCAGTCTTCAATGTCGCCGGCTGAAGTTTATCAATCGCTTCATTTACCGCCTCCGCCGCTTTCTCGCAGACGCTTTGCATGAAGTTCAGATCCCCGGTGAACTTCCCGGAAGGCAAAGGAAACCCATAACAGTCCGGCGCGCTATGAGTATGTGTCGCACCGATCAGAATATTCTCGCCAGGAAATCGAGGCACCAGCTTGCGAACACGATCCCCAAGGACCGACGGGAATCCGAGCACATCAATTCCGACAACAGCAATCGTCGTTGTCCCATCGCTGAAGACCATCGCGCGGGCCGTCAGCTCACCCCGCTTCTCGGTCGTGGCCTGCGGCTCGCCAACACCTCCCGAGACCGGCAGCAGCGGATCCGGCGTGATGATTCGCATCGCTGCGCCGGAGCGAAATTCGCCGCATTCTGCGGTGGATCCAAATAGGATCGGCAACAGCACAGTCACGATAAAAGTACAAAGAATTTTGAGTCGCATCGAATCACCTTTATTTTGTGAACACTTCGTTTAACGGTAAGCCGCAGGCGACTGTGTTCATATGCGCCGACGCCTCCGGCTTACCGTTAAACGAAACAATCTTGAGCCCTGACTATTTCCATCAACCAACAGTTATCGATCCTGCTCCAAAACACACATCGCCGCATTGCGTCCCGGGATTCCACTCACTGCACCGCCGCGAATTGCAGAAGAGCCAGCTCGAAAAATCCTCGGATGATGAGTTTCGACACCCCATTTTCCAACCTGCTCAGGATCATCGGTAAAGAACCACGACAGAGCATTGTGAAAGATGTTACCAAGATCCAGATCAACGTCTCGTTCAAGATCCTGCGGTGTTTTCATTTCAATGCATAGTTTGCCATCTTTATCCCGAGCCAGACAGTCTTCAAACGGCTCTGCACAAATGCGATTCAGGCCCGCCAGATAAAGCTGCTGCACTTGTTCCCGTCGGGTGTCGTGATCATGAGCGAACAGGCGATAGGGCATATCGAGGCCAAACAAGGTGAGCGTGTGATATCCCTGCTGGCGTAATTCCGGCGATAAAATCGAGTCGTCCGTTAACGTGTGACAGTACATCTCACCGGGCGCGGGATCCGGAAGTTCTGCTGCCGCTGCTGTTCGATGCGACTCACGCATCTGCTGGTAGCCTTCGTCGATATGAAACGATCCTGCGAAAGCCTCTTCTGAAGTCACACCGGCCGCTTTTACTTTCGGCAATCGACGCAGCAACATATTCATCTTGATGACAGAGCCTTCGTCCGCAGCGGACGGAGTCCATGACTCACCCAGCAATTTCGCAAAGGTTTTGGGACCGGCATTAACCAGCACAACGTCCGCATCCACATGCCGCATTTTGTCGTCCTGCAAGTAATCGACAGTATGCCGACTCGCACCCAATGCAATTCGTTGAGCAGGTGCTGATGTCGCAATCTGGACGCCTCGTGCAATGCAACGAGCAACCAGTGCGCCCACCAGTGACTTCATGCCTCCGACGGGAACTCGCCACTCCCCGGTCTCATTGCCAATCACGTGATACAGAAAGCAGCGATTCTGCAGCAGTGATTCATCATGCGGATCCGTAAACACGCCGATCTTGCCGTCGGTCATCAGCAGGCCGCGCAAGACATCGTGCTCGGCGTATCGTTCGATCACTTCACCGAGCGGTCGCTCGATAAACGACTGCCACGCTTCTCTTTGCTCCGGGGAGGTCAGACCCTGTTCGAATTCACCTCGAGACTTCAGTGGCTGCAGCATCGTTGGCCACGCAATTTTGGCCATCGTGGTTTCGAGTGACAATAGCTGTTGGTAGTTCTTCCAAGCCTGTTCACTGCCCGTCAGTTCAAACATCGATGACCGAGAACGCTGCTCATCAATATTCGACAAAACCAGCCCGCGCGCAACCCCATGCTGATCTGTGTACGGCGTAAAGGAGGCTGTTCGTCGTCGACGTGTCTCGAACGACAAATCCAGTTCTCGAATAATCTGTTCGGGCAACAGCGAAATCAGATACGCATATCGCGACAAATGTGCGTCATAGTCGGGAAAGACGCGATGAGACGTAGTGGCACCGCCTGGATAATCATTGCGTTCCAGGACCAACACCGACTTCCCAGCACCGGCAAGATAAGCGGCCGCTACCAAACCGTTGTGGCCGCTGCCGACGATCACGACATCGTAGTGCGTTTTAAGTGCGTGCTGGTTGCTCACGAGCGAGTCCTGATTTCTGACGATCACAAGTTGTCTGTTCGAGAGCTATGCAGCTTGTCGCACTGGCTTCAACCAGCATTTGAGTGAAGCCTTTATCAAACATGCCGACTGAAGTCGGCACCACGGACAGATTCTGCAATCTGTCCGTCACTCGCGATCTTACTGATCAGCACGCCGCACCAATTCGATATTCATAAAGCTTCCCGCCCCCGGAAACAAGCGGGCCAATGAATGATCAAAAATGGTGGCTGGTTTCCAAAGCCATGCCGGAAGCAGCGTCCACGATTTCAGGCCACCGCTTAGCCAGTATCTCAAAGGCGTGTGAGGTCGCAAAGACTCAACCTTTAGCCCCGGAAATCTCTGCTGAAACAATTCGCGATCACGCAAAAACACGATCCAAGCTAATGCTCCATTGGCTCCGGACAACGGCCCGCTGGACGGGAAGCTCCAGGTGGTTGCATCCGGCTGGTAAGGTTCGTGATGCGCGTGCTTCAGAATCCAATGACTAAGCCAGCCTGGATACTGATCAACGATCAGCACTCGTCCCCCGGGTTTAAGGCATCGCTGGCATTCTGCCAAAAATCTTTCCACATCTGGAATGTGGTGAAAGACGTTCAGCATTCCAAGAAACCGAACGGAGTGATCCCCGAACGGCATCTCACAGGCATCGAAAACCAGATCGACAGTCTCGTACGGAAGCACGTCGGCAGTCATCAGTTCCGGGATGACTTCCTGAGCAAACCCGCCTCCTGATCCCAGTTCAACGGCCAGTCCTTCATCAGGGCAACACGACAGCACCGACTTATAATGCTGATAAATCTCTCGATACCAAAGATTGAGTCCCTTCTTTTGGCGAATAATGCGAGCCAGCTCCGGGCCGCGGCCGGGATCATCAAGTCCATGATCATCAAGACCGTTCATTACCCGCGTCCCAAACGAAGTCGGCAGAACCCATAGACCGTCATCTTCAGCAAGAGCCAGCCATCCCGAAAGCGGGAGATGTTTGTCGTGCCATAGGTTCGCTCACGATATCGAATCGGCAAATCCACAATTCCTAACGCCAGTTCAGAAGCTGCAAACAACAACTCAAAATCACCGAACGGATCAAACTCCCCGAAGATCGCTCTCCACTGCACCAGCCGCTCGTAGTCTCGACGAGCCAGCAATTTGGTTCCACAGAGACTATCTCCGACACGAATTCCCAGCACATAACTGAGTGCTTTGGCAAAGAACTTGTTGCCCAGCAAATTCAGATGCCGCATCGCCGCATCTTCCATGGGATAGACGAGCCTATTCCCATTGATAAAGCCGCCGTGACCCTGCCGCCACGCATCATAAAACCGCGGCAGCAACTCTGGAGGCATCGTCAGATCCGCGTCCAGAATCGTCAGCAAATCGCCGGTCGCTTTCGCAAAGCCAACACGCACCGCATCGTTCTTTCCTCGTCCCAACTGCTGATACGACGAGAGTTTCCAGCGGTGTCCATAAACTTTGACGAGTCGTTGAATCTCTTCCCATGTGCCATCCGTCGAGTTCCCTTCGACGAAAATGATTTCCACATTCGATGTGGCAAACGTCGGCATTCTTTGCAACGCGGCTTCCAGATTGCCTCGTTCATTTCGAGCCGGAATGACGATCGACAGCGATGGTGCTGTCTGCGGCAATTGCACAGCTCTGACAACGACCAGCCATGCCATCGCAAATCGATTGATCAATGGAATGGCAGGCAGCACAGAATTCAGAATCCAACTGATCAACGGGATCCAGAATGGTATGAAGATCGCCGGACGAACTCGTACCGCTTCCAAACCGGAAAGCTTCAGCATCGAGTTCAGTTCTGTTTCCGTAACGAACGTCGACGGCAGAACACCTTTGCGAATGCCCAGCCAGTTCGCCAGTCGAAAGAGACCATGAGCATAAGGCGTATACAACACAGCAAACAGTCGACTGCCCCCCGACATTTTCGCTCGAACCTGCTGCAGCATCTCCTGAATATCACTGGAGGCATTGAAGTTTCCGTTCAGCAGCAACCCGGTGCGATCGGCCGCGTCCGCTGGCAACTTCAGTTCGTCGATCGTCCTGGCAACCGACTTGTCATGGCAGTCAACGGACTCCAGCAACAGCCCGTCTTCATGATCGAGCGGAGCCACCTGGATGAGTCGATCACAGAATCTGGCCGTCGCGGAGATCTCAGCTCCCAGCAAACGATAGACGTAGCGTCGCATGGACGATCGTTGAGTTACCGGCTCATCGGAACCTGGCGGATGAAACAGATTCTGGTCTGACAATCGATCGCCCCTCTTGCCGGCTGCTCACTTCTTTTCTTCGGTCAGCAGAGTCAGAACGCGTTGTCGCTTCACTGGTACTTCTGATCTATCAAAGCGTCAGGCCGATCCGGTGCTGACTGAGTTGTTCGCTGCCAGTGCTGTTAATCAAATAATTGTGTTCGAAACGCATTCCGCCCTGACCTTCAATGTAGCAGCCGGGCTCCAGCGTGATCACGTCTCCTTCAATAAGAACATCGTCGCTTTCCGAAACCAGTACCGGTGGTTCCGGATGTTCCAGCCCCAAACCATGTCCTGCATGATGAGCCAGCGGCCCAAAACCTCGAGATTCCAGCACTGTAGACGCAGCTTTCCAGATATCTCGGCCCGCGGCCCCTGGCTTTAGAATGGCCGCCGCCGAACTCAAAGCATCCCGACAGGCTTCGAACTGTGCGACAATTTTGTCGGATGGAACTCCCACGGAAATCGTATTTGTAAAGTCGCTGCGGTAGCCATGAATGATGACGCTGTAGTCCAGAATAAAGAGATCTCCGTTCTGCAGGCGATAGTGAGTTGGCAGCCCGCCGGCTTTATGCAGAGTCGCGTTGGTGGCTCGAAAATCCCCGTACACAACACACGGAACGCCGGCCGCTTCCTGTGCGGCACGCTGAACTTCCAGGTAGATTTCGAATTCAGAAATCCCCGGACGAATCACCTCGAACGCTCGACGATGTCCGGCCTCACCAGCTCGCATGCAGGTCTTCAGCAACTCAATTTCGTCAGCATGCTTTGAACGACGCAGGGACCGGATGATGGTTCCCAAAGTCGTCGGTGTATCGGAGTCATCTTCAGCAAACTGCCACGCAGCGTTCTCGGACACCATCGCGGCCGTCATTTCGGACAGACCTTCGGGTTCGATCAGTCCTGTCTCGCCACCCCAGATCTTTTCCACTTCGCTGAGTGCCAGGCAAAGAGCATCATCGCGGTTGGTGACAGACTTCTTATGCGTGTACCAGGCGGTGATGACTTCCTGATCAACGAAGTACGGAACAGTCGCCGATCGTTTGCCAAAGTTGTCGGCCAGCAGAATGGCTTTGCCATCACGAGTCATCAAGACCAGAGCATTCTGGTCAGCCGAAAACGAAATCGGATTGATGCGAAAATTGGTGAAGTACTGCACATGCCGCTGATCACCAATCAGCACCCAGGAGATCTCTTCCGGCAGCCGCTCCCAAAGTCTCGTCCGACGTTCTCGACAACCCTCATTCGTCAACATAGTCCGTACCAATCCTCAATCACCAAAGGCGAGCGGCAGGGCGTCAGCCCTCCGAGTTCACGCGCAAATTAACCTTCTTCAATACCAATCGTCTTTATAGTCGATGAGGATCCTGTCGCGGATTATGCGAGACTTTTGTATCAGCCATCGCACGATCAATCGCCTTTCCAAGTTTTGCGGGCTCCGCAACATAGAACTCCGCATAACCACAGCCCTCGCAGACCCAGGCTCGAATCTTGCTGGTGACCAACACACGAAAGAAGGTGCCCAGAGTCGGATTCACAGCCACTTGGCTGTCGAAGCCATTATGGAATTCGTCCTTGAGACTGATATTCGCAAGAATACTGGTCCCCTGACACTTCGGACAGACTCCGGATTTCATCGTCGCCACCACATCAGGGATATCGCCTCTGCCAGGTCTAACCATTCGCGATTATTCAATCCCCTGCGCTGCCAGCCAGCGTTCGGCATCCAATGCAGCCATGCAACCAGTTCCCGCCGCTGTAATCGCCTGGCGGAAATAATCGTCCGCCACATCGCCGGCCGCGAAGATGCCATCGACGCTCGTGTAAGTTCGCTGAGGAATCGTCCAGACAACGTAGCCCTTTTCGTTGGTCTTCAATTGACCGTTCAGGAAATCCGTGTTCGGTGTATGACCGATCGCACAGAAGTATCCCACGGCATCCAGGTCTTCAGTCTTTGAAGAGTCCGTCGTGCTGCGAATGCGAACTCCGGTAACTCCGTTCTTTTCATCACCAAGGACTTCATCGATGTTGGAATTCCACTTCACCTGAATCTTGTGATTGCTTAACGCTCGCTCAGCCATGATACGACTGGCTCGAAAAGAATCACGCCGATGGATGATATAAACCACCGATGCAAACTTTGTCAGAAACGTCGCTTCTTCCATCGCACTGTCGCCACCGCCGACAACAACGACTGGTTTGTTGCGAAATCGAGGCAACGCGCCGTCGCAGACGGCACAGGCCGAGACGCCCATGTTCTTGAACTTGTCTTCAGATGGCAGACCCAGATAGTTGGCTCGAGCCCCCGTGGCGATAATGACTGCGTGAGAAGTGAACTCTTCGCCGCTCAGAGTTTTCAACTTAAACGGTCGCTGCGTCGTGTCGATGTCGACGATATCATCGGTGACAATTCGAGTCCCAAAGTTGGTCGCCTGCTGTCGCATCAGTTCCATCAGTTCCGGACCACTGACACCGTGCTTGCCATGCGGAGCCATGTAGCGACGCTTGTCATCCTGGATCGATGTGTCGAGGTACGTAGTCATATCACCGGCTGGAAAACCAGGGAAATTCTCCACTTCCGTCGTCAACGATAGCTGGCCTAGCGGCAGAGTTCCCTTCTGGCGGTTTTCTTCGTTGAATGCTCCTTCGTAAACAACCGGATTCAGCTCCGCTCGTGCCGCGTAAATGGCGGCGGTCCAGCCAGCAGGACCAGAACCGATGATGGTGACCTTCTCAGTCATGTCACTAACCTGTCTTAACGTTTTCTGCGTATTTTCGCGGGTGGATGCCTAATCGGACTCCTTCGCCGAATAAGTCAATACGCGGACACTAACCGACCGGGACGCATCCGACAACGATCGGCCGTTTCTCCTTCGGAATTCATAAGACTGGAAATCATCGGAGATACATCAGCAACCCGGTGAGAGAATCTCTACGACGGAAAGCACTTGCCGAAACGAACCAGCCATAGTGGAGACCCGAACAGGCGAATGCGAAGCGTGACCAGAGCCCAGGCCAGGTTCACTTCGCCGGACAGAAACTTGAGCCATGTTGTCCCATCGGCTGTGATCCGCAGATTGGCTTTGCCGCAATGACCTTCTTCGACCAGTAGCTTTTGATCTCGAATGGTCACTGTTGCCATTCGCTTTTCGGATCCGGTGAAAGTGAAGTGATAAACGGCATCAAGACCTTTGGATTGGCCAGGCTGAAACGTCAGGGACATGTATTTCAGAAAACTGTCGATCGATCGCACATTAAGATTTCCTCGCACAGGTCGCAACGTCTTGTGAGGAAATCGGCGCTGAACATGCTCGGCAGCATCGGACCCTGGCACGGCGTAGATGATTTCCTCCTTGTCCTGCAGAGGTCTCAACGTTTCCTCCGTAAACTGTTTGCGATTCTCCAGCCATGGAGCGATCACATCTTCACCGGCCGGACAAACCGCCAGACAGTACGCCGCCTTGTAGTTTGCACCGAAGGATAAGCTCTGCCACATTGATGCCGATTCAGAATCAGAAACTTTCGCTCGCAGTTCGTTGCGACTGCTGCTGGATGCAATCTGCTCCGTCAGATCTCCAAAGCCGCCCATGAACTCACGATAGTTATGAGTATAGCAGGCGCTGAAATTGAAATCGCCGTTGGTGGCGATCGCTCCGACAGGACACGCCGCCACGCACAGGCGACATTCCAGACAAGGATTGTAGTCAATGGGTTTAGATTCCTCGTTGACCGCTTCACCGATTAGAATTGTGCCCAGCAGAATGAAGTTGCCAAACTTCGGATGAATCACGTTGCGATGAATTCCCATCTGTCCCAGCCCCGCTGCCACAGCGACCGGCTTGTGCGACACAACCCAGATTTTGTCGGGGAAGTTGTCCATCTCCATTGGAAAGCCCATCGACGGATTCACTGCTTTGATGCCTCGAGCTTCCAACTCCGTCACGACGTTCCGTGCGACCTCATTAACGTGATCACCCGTGTGATGAAACTCCAGGTTAGCGACTGATCTTGCAGAGCTGCGAATCGGTTCGCGATTCATCCGGCACACAAACGCCAGCAGAGTTTTCGTCCACGGAGCGAAACTCATAATGTCTGCGCGCTGGTCGTCGAGTTCAGGACGATCAATCGAAACCAGTCCTGCGTCATCAGCGCCACAGTCGAGACACAATTTCCGCAGTGCTTCTGAAGTGAGCAACACCGGCGAAGACACTTTTGCAGCGCCTCGAACTTTGATCACCGTCGGATGTTCATCGATTCGCCCCATGAGCATGCCCCCTTTAATCATTTACCGAAACCGCAACCAGAGCACTTGCAAAATGCAAGCAATCGTCGCACTTGCATTCTGCAAGCATCGCAGGTATTGTCAAGTGAGGCGTGCAGACAATTGCCAGACTCGTGGGCATTAAGGATCCCGACAGTGCCCAAAACATTCACCATCTCCGGCGAAAGCTGAGCCCCATGAAACATAATCGCTCCTGTTGCCCGGTGGCCTGCACACTGGACCTGATCGGCGACAAATGGACGCTGCTGGTTGTCCGCGACCTGCTGCTGGGACGATCTCATTTTCGTGAGTTCTCATCGTCCCCGGAGCGCATTGCGACCAACATCCTGACAGATCGCCTTACGCGACTTGTCGAAGCGGAACTGGTCGAAAAATTCCCATCACCCGAGCAACCCGGAAGAGACGGGTATCGTCTCACAGAAAAAGGCACAACCCTTGGGCCGGTCGTGCAGTCCATCAAAAAGTGGGGCCTGGAACACATCGAAGGCACGTCGGCTCGCTTGAAGCCCAAATGATCATGAGCATCCTGCGCTGCGATGCCGCCCCTCTGCGTTCCGGGCGGTCACGTCAACAAAAACAGCATCTCAGAAACGCGATTGAGCCTGAAGAGAAGCAAGCCCACCCAATCCATCTCACGGATCGCATTGAGCAGAACGGTTGCCGCAGCCATCGTACACCGGAGGGCTCAGGCGTAAAAACCTGTACGCGAATGGAGTGAAAACAGCACGCACTAGACGGGCATACTGCCGGGCTGATGCCCCTCGGCCAATGCGAGGCGACGAAGCCAGCGGTAGTGCGACGCAAGTCCGGACATAAAGCTCGGATGCACGTTGTAGCGAATCCCGAACTCCTGGCAGGTTTCGCGAACCAGGGGACTGATCGCTCGATAGTGAATGTGGCAGACCTGCGGAAACAGATGATGCTCAATCTGGTAATTCAAACCACCAACAAACCATGACAGAAGAAGGTTGTTCGGGGCGAAGTCGACAGTCGTTTCAATCTGATGGATTGCGAACGATGACACCATTCGCCCTGTGTCAGATTCCGGCATCGGGAAGGCGGCTTCCTCAACGCAGTGAGCCATCTGAAAAACAATACTCAGCATAACACCCTGAAAGAACGACACACCCATATATACGGCCAGAACCTGCCACCACGGATGCAGCATCATCGGGACGACGAAACCCATCACGATAAAGAACACTTTTCCAATGAGGAAGATTGCTAGTTCCTGACCTTTGGGGCGCACGACTGAGTGCACTCCGATCCGGCCACGCAGGAGATCGCGGAAGTCATCGTAGAACTGCCATTTGATAGCGATGAAGCCATACAAGAACCACAGATAGAAATGCTGCAGCCGATGAAAACTAAGGTACTTCTGGTGTGGGGACAATCGGCCCAGAATTCCAAGCTCGATGTCATCATCGTGTCCCGTAATATTGGGATAAGTGTGATGAATGACGTTGTGTTTTCGAGCCCAGTAGTAGGAACTACCACCCAGCATATCCAGCGACCAGGCGGCCATCCGGTTGATGATGGAAAATCGCGAGTATCCCCGGTGGCTACCGTCATGCTGGATACTGAAGCCAATGGCCGACATCGCCAGGCCCAATGAAGCACATGCTGGCGCGACCGTCCACCACGAAACAGGCCCGATAACCAGGAACGCGTAAGAGGATGCAAACCAGGTGAGGATCACCGCGGTCTTGACATACATTTGCCAACAGTCTCGAGGTGACTGATGCGTATTTTGAAAATACTGATCTACCCTTCGCTTGAGCGACAGAAAGAATTCATCATGCCGTTCAAACTTGGGGATTGCGGTCGGTGCGGCCAACGGCGGGGTGCCATCAGCGTGCGATGCTTCAGAAGCCAGGAGCATAGTCTGCCTGTAATTCACTCGGAATGACTCGTGACGAGTAACAACGTATTCTTAGGGCGGCATAAACCTGATGCCCGGTCGTTCGCGGGATATATCACTCAGGTCATTGCCTCAGTCGTGGCCGCACACAAAGTAACACTCTACTCCTGCCACGCGCTGATTGCCAGTGGCTGAAATAATTCCCGCTGACAGAACATTAAGGCGATATGAAGGAACGTTTTGCGTTCTCCCAGAAACAATGCCGGAGCTTTCCAAAAACGATTCAAGACTGTGTGAGTTGCAGTTGGATCGAAGCCTGGAGGACAACAATCGCCCCTTTTTTGGCATCCTGTGCATCCTGACTCGCTGCGCAACCGCTCAAGCTATTCGCTGAGTAACTGCACTAGGACCGTCTTGTTGGCCTCCGGGAACTCCAGAGTCGCCAGCTCCTCAAAAGTAACCCAGCGAAACGGAAATGTCGCCGGGGCCTGATCCGGCAATCCGGGACTCAGGCCGCAACGCCAGAAATGCAGCTCCACATCGCCGTGTGCGTACGTGTGCTCAATGGTTGCCAGATGTTCTCGCGGAACAATCAACAAGCCCGTTTCTTCACGACATTCACGAACGGCACAGGAACGCGGTGTCTCATCGGCTTCGCATTTTCCTCCCGGAAATTCCGAAAGGCCTGCCAGAGGAACACCGGCCGGTCGCATTCCGACAAGAATTCGACCGGCTGATTCAACGACCGCAATACCGATTCGCTTTCGAAGATTTGACATTTCACTCACTATGTTCGCATTCGTCCCCCTACCGAGCTCAACGATCCCGCATTGCGGCGGTTTCGGAGTGGGTGGGAGACGAAATCGGAAGCTGACTTCAGCGGGCTGCTGCAGCCGTTTCAAGGAAATCGGCGGGAGGTGCTCCCATAATGTTGAAGCCACAGTCGACGTGGACGACTTCGCCAGTCATACCGCTGGACAGCTTGCTCAGCATCACCATGCCCATGCTGCCAACTTCTTCTGCGTCAAGATTTCGACGCAGAGGAGAAATCGAAGCATTCACAATCTGCATTTTGTCGAAGTCACCAACTCCACTGGAGCTGACGGTTCGCAATGGACCCGCGCTGATAGCGTTGACTCGAGTTCCCGCAGGGCCCAGCTCGCTGGCCAGGTAACGCACGCTGCACTCAAGAGCGGCTTTGCAGATTCCCATCAGGTTATAACCGGGAACAACTTCTTCGCCACCGAAGTAGGAAAGAGTCAGAATGCTGGAGTCACTGCTGAGAGCATCACGCTTCTTGGCGGCTCCGGCAACAGCCAGCAGGCTGTAGGCGCTGATTTCCATTGCGGTCTTGAATCCACCGCGACTGCAGGCCCAGGTTGGACCAGTCAGATCCGCCGGCGGAGCGAACGCGATGCTGTGCAGGATAAAGTCCAGCTTGCCAAATGTTTCGACAGCCTTGGCAATCACAGCATCAATGTGTTCGTCGTTACAGACATCCATCGGCATAAGAAACTTTGAACCGATTGGGTCGACGAGCTTGGCAACCTTGTTGTGATTCTTTGGGCGATCTCCGGAGTCCGGCAGGTGCGTGAACCCCAACTCCGCACCTTCGCGATGCAAGTACTCGGTAATAGCCCACGCAATCGATCGCTCGTTAGCGATCCCCAGAACAATGCCCTTCTTGCCAGCAAACAGACCCATCGCAATCAACCTTCTTAAGCAAACGTACGTCTTAATTCTCTTCGACTCGCCACGGCCACCGTCCGGCGAGATGACTCGCGAAACATCATACGCTGTTTCCGCGAAAATCTCCTGTTTGGTCGTGCCCGGACCCGGCGCAATTCAAAATCGGATTCAATCCGTATTCGAATGGAGAGACTGCACAGACGGGATGATAGGGGTTGACTTTGCTGGCGAAAAGCCAGTAGCCAGAGCACAACGGCCAGAGTCCAAAAGGTGGCTTTCGCAGACATTCACATTAACCTGCGTTTTCCGAGCTCCACGTGAGGCCGAACCCGTGCGAGCGTTTGATGTATTTCTCAGGGAACGACGCTTCAGGCTTGACCATCGAGTAAGTTGTTCGAAAATCAAGGTAGTCGTTATTGAAATCTGAATCTGCCGATCGTGACCACCCTGCTTTTCGGAGCTGAATAATGTTTGCGTTGCGAACTTCCGCATTCGTGTTGTCTGCATTGGTGTTGGGCTCAACTGTGGTTCAGCCATGCCTGGCACAGCAGAAGAGTGCGACTCAGTCCAAGGCCGCAGTGCCTCAGAAAGGCGCGCCCACCGCGGAAAAAGGCAAGAAACCCGCAACCACCGGCAGCAGCGACGCTGGGACCGTCGTGCCTCTGAATGCTGCAGGCTGGCCAATTGCCACCACGTATTTCGAGTCCCAATCGGGCAAAGAATCGCCCGTGATCATTCTGCTGACCAGCACCGAGGGCTCAGACAAGGTTGACGCTCGCAACAGGCTGATCTGGCAATCAACCGCTCTGGCACTTCAGAAAAGCGGCTTCGCGGTTATCACTGCAGACCTGCGAAAACACGGCGAGAGTATTCCTCCTGTTGCCGAAGGAAAAGAATCCTCCGTTCTTAAAATGAACGCTGAAGACTACCCGTTGATGGTGGCCGCAGACATGGAAGCGATCAAGGCCTTCCTGGTGGCCGAGCACACGGCAGAGAAACTGAATGTTCGCAAACTTGGAATTGTTTCCATGGGCTCCAGCTCGATGGTCGCTGCCGCGTTTGCTGTGGCTGACTGGGACAAGAAGCCTTACCCGGATGGCCCAACACCCCAGACAAGCACTCCTCGTGGCCAGGACGTTCGTGCGTTGATTTGCTACAGCCCAGCAACGACAGTGAAAGGCATTAACTCAACAGCCATCCTGAAGGCCATCAAGCCGCTGCCGATTGCGGTCTACGTTATCGCAGCGAAGGAGAACAAAGAAGATGTGAAGAATGCCGAGAAATTCTTTAAGGCCGTTGACCCGAAGGACGCAGCTTATGCTGAAGTTCGCAAGCTTGTGATTGCTCCCGGAAACATCAGAGCAGAACGTTTTCTTGAGGCCAAAGTGGATGAGGCGAACAAGGACATTACTGACTTCATGACGAAGAATCTGAAGCAATTGGAAATGCCCTGGGTATCACGCAAGGATCGTCGCGGGAACTAATCTCTCAAGTGCACCAGACCTCAAAGCCTCAAGTGAAACGAGTCTGTGGCGACGCTAAGCGGAGCGTCGCCATGGCCGCATTAGCAGCAAGTCATGGCGCACGGCTCATGCCGTAATTACAGACCAACTGAAGAAATATGACCCTTCGATTTACTCGTCGGTATCAGCCTCATCGTCTTCTTCATCACCCGCTTCCGCTGAATCCTCCGCAGACTCGTCACTACTGGCCACTTCGCCCTCTTCAGTGAAAGCCCCGGGTTTAGTCATAATCCAGATCATCATGGAGGAGATTTCCCAGCAGTCATGAACTTGCCATTGGGACAACTCGGGTGTTTCAAAGTGTTCGGGTGTACGCAGAACCAGGATGCAGTCTGCACTGGAAATCGTGTCGCGAGCTAATCGCTTCAAACTTGCCCACAAGGGCTTTCCGGGGGCAATCTCATCGGCAGTTCGATACGGCGGATCAAAGAAGATGATCGTGTAAGGCAGGCAGTCGTCACCGCCTTTAGGGCGGAATGAGGTTCGCCGAACGTCAGTCTTCCAACAAATCGTTCGAGCCTCAGGAGCGATCGTCTTGATGTTGGACAGAAGCAGTTCGTGAATCTCAGGGCCGGCCTCGTAAAAGACGCAGGACTTTGCACCCCGACTGAGCGACTCGATTCCCATCGTCCCGACGCCGGAGAACACATCGGCGACTCGGGCATTGGGAATTAGATGATTCAGCCGGTCAAACACCATCTGCCGCACGCGGTCGGTGTAGGGGCGAGTAGAATCATCGGATGGAGTCCTCAGCAGCCGACGACGGTATTGTCCGGAGATGACTCTCAACGACATAAGGGCAGTGCCTGTTCCAGAATTCAGATCGAATGGAATCCCGGAATCGTAACCGGAACTTCTTCGAAATCCCGGAGTGAACAGTAGAGTCCGTCAGATTTTCGACAGGTCAGGTAAAGACGCGAAAAATCCCAGCAAAACTCAGGGAAATCGAGATTTTAACGGCTGCAATCGATTGACACCTCCGAAGATCAGAACTCTACTTCCTGCAAAAATACGAGGGTTTTTCGTGTCTCCGAAGACATCCCCTCTTTGTGACCAGTTTGTTCCCGTTCTGAAATTGAATTAAGGAGAGAATTCCCGATGGCTAAAAAGTCTGATAAGCCTCTGTCAAAGACCGACATTTTGAATGCCCTGGCAGATGCCACCGGACAGAGCCGGAAGGAAGTTGGGGCCGTGTTGGAAGCTCTGGAAGGCCTCATTGCATCTAACGTTTCCAAGGGACCAGGTGTGTTTAACCTGCCAGGTCTCCTGAAGATCTACGTACACACCCGCCCAGCGACCAAGGAACGTACCGGCCGCAACCCTGCAACTGGCGAAGAAATCAAGATTGCTGCAAAGCCAGCCAAAAAGGTCGTCAAGGTTCGCGCTCTGAAGAAGCTGAAAGAACTCATCTAACTTTCCCGGTTTCTGGGGAGATTCACTGGCCGGAAGCTTATTTCTTGCTCGGTGACGCTGAGGGTTTCATCAAAAGGTGCCGTTTCCGCGTGAAACAGGCACCTTTTTTATTTCGTAGCTAACTCCGGTCCACTTCCGGCAGGATTTGCCGGATCGCATGTTGACGATGTCATTCGGCACGTCTAGCATGTGGATGGCGCAATCGACTTGTTCGACACGGTCGCGGGGAGTATTTGCAGGATGTCTGGAGGTTTCCATGCTGGTTTTATCAAGGAAGAAGAACGAAAGCATTGTCATCAACGACAATGTCGTAGTGACTGTGGTTGAGGTCAGAGGGGACAAAGTCAGGATCGGAATTGAAGCGCCACGCGATGTGACCGTCCATCGCCAGGAGGTGCTGGAGGCAATTCTGGGCGAAAAACTGAAGTTAGCTTCAGATCGTTCCGAAGAATCCTGCGACTCAACGGCTTACTGATTTGATTTGCCGGAAGGTAGTTCGCTATCTTTCCGCTCTGAACAGGTCGTTAACTCGGCCCCATCGTCTAGTTAGGTCTAGGACATCGGATTTTCATTCCGGTAACAGGGGTTCAAATCCCCTTGGGGTCAGTCAAAAAAGCCCACCGATTTTTCGGTGGGCTTTTTTCGTTGGCATTTCCATAACGAGGGCCTCCCGAAGACTGATCGAGGTTCCTGCCCAGCACTGTAGTTTTTGGCCGGAACCGCATCCGCCACTGTTGTACCTGCCGATTCACTGGCCACACCGGCTGAACCCCTTGTCCGGCGATCCGGAAGCTACTTCGGAACTACCCCGCAGGATACGAAGCTCGCCTTGAACACAACCTGTTTCCTCTTCGGGAATCAACTAAACTGAAGGCCATCTTGAGGATGGTGTTGATTTAAGAAACACCAGGAAGCCACCCAATCAATGGCCCTGCTTTAATTTCAAGGTCCGGAAGGCGCGGGACAGACATCATGGACAATCAAGAAAAACTCAGTCCCGCGGATGCCCCGTTTGCCTTTGGAAAGAACTGGGGACAGTTTCTGAAAACTCTGAATGAGCAACGCATTCAAGTCGCCGAAGATTCGTTGCTGCGTCTGACCAACCGAAGCCACCTGAAGGGTTGTCATTTTCTGGATGCCGGGAGCGGGAGTGGATTATTCAGCCTCGCTGCTTTTCGCCTTGGGGCAACCGTAACTTCATTCGATGTCGATTCTGATTCAGTGGCATGCACTCAGGAACTGAAACGTCGGTACGGGACGGCCAGCGAAACGGAATGGCGAATCCTGCACGGCTCCCTGCTTGATAAGGCATTCCTGAACACGCTTGGTGAGTTCGATGTTGTTTACTGCTGGGGCGTTGCTCACCACACTGGCCACATGTGGAGTGCGATTGAAAACCTGACGACTCGATTGAAATCAGGAGGAACGTTTGTTTTGGCCATCTATAACGACCAACTCTACGTGTCCCGTGCATGGCGAGCGATCAAGCGTATCTACAACCGACTCCCAGCTGTGCTGCGTCCATTGTATGTGCTGGCCATCGGGGCCGCTGAATTTAGCAAACGATTCGTGGTAACCATGGTGGCCTGTTTACTGCGATTGGTCACACTGCGAAACCCAATGGTACCGATGCTGAACTGGGCTAGAGAATCCCAATCTCGAGGGATGCATGGATGGTATGATTTGATCGATTGGGTCGGAGGATGGCCGTTTGAGGTTGCACGGCCAGAGGAAGTTTTCCGTTTCGTTCGTGATCGCGGCTTCCTGCTTGAGGAGCTATCCACATCAATAGGTCACGGGTGCAACGAATTCGCATTCGTGCGTGTTGATGCATCAGCCGATAAGTCGCCTCAGCGGGGCTAGACTTTTCAACGCCAAGAGCGGCCAATGCTCCGGCAGCGTGTTCGGCAAGGCAAGAAAACGAAACAAAGAGGGCAGGTGCTCAGCCTCTCGTGATCCCAGCTGCGCTTTGTTGGGCCAACAAAAAAAACCTGTGTCGAAATAAATTCGACACAGGGGTCTAAGTGGAAATTTGGGCTGACATAGTGGTGACCTTCGGGTTATTTGCCGATTCTGTGATATGGCCAAAAAACGGGAAAAACCAGCATCTGATGTTCTGCGGCCGGTACGGAAGGCAGTGATCTACACGCGGCAGTCGCGTGACCGGAACGCAGTGCTCTCATCCTGCGACATGCAGCGAAGCATCTGCAAAGATTTCGCGGACGGGTTTGGCTGGGAGGTCTGTGAGACATTCGAAGACGTCGGTGGATCCAGTGAATCGCTCGATCGTCCGTCATTGAGGCGACTTCTCAAGTCCGTGGAAGCTGGTGGAGTGAATCGCATCATTGTTTACAGCGTCGACCGGTTGACTCGAAAACTACTGCATCTTCAGGTTCTTCTGCAGACATTTGAACAGCATGATGTTTCCCTGCATGTTGTGACCGATCCGCACTTTGGCAGTTCCGCCAGCGCTCGGCTGATGTCCAATATCATCGCCGCTGCCAGTGAGTTCCAGCAGGATCTCACACGAGAGCGACTGGCAGTGGCACGAGCCGCACTCAAACAAAAAGGACGTCGCGTGGCAGGGCGAGTCCCGTATGGCTACGTGACCGACAGGAACTCAAAGCAGCTGATTATCGATCCCACGGAAGCGAAGCGCGTCCGGAAGATCTTTGAATTGGCCGTCAGTGGCAAGCGACATCAGGAGATTGCTGACTACGCAAATGGTGGGAAATGGCAGACGCGTCGTGATGGAGCGGTGTGGACCGCGCGACAGGTTCTGAAGATGTTATTGAATCCGACTTACGCGGGAATGATTCACCATGGTCCGGGGAGATTGCCAGGACAGCACGAAGCAATAGTGGACCACGCGATGTTCGAGCAGGTAAGAGCGGTGAGTGCCTCTCGTCGTTCGCGGAAAGCCGCCTATGCTCCGGCAAGTATTCTGTTTCCCCTCAGAAGGTTACTCAAATGTGGCCGGTGTCATCGTGCTATGACTCCCTGCATGAATCATGCGTAAGTACTTTCGCGATTATTTCTATCGGTGTCGGTCGAGAGCAGGTGGAAAACCTCCTTGCCGCAATGTCAGCCTTCGAGCATTTGAGATTGAACACTTTATATGCTCCATGTTCGAACAGAGCGAGGAAGAGCACGAGTCATCTGCAAATACTCCGTTGGAGGCGATCCGCAGTGCCTGGCGTGAACTCAACATGCGAACCCAGACAAATCCGCTGGCGACAATCACCAAAGAAGTGATCTTCGATCCGGATGCAGGGGCGATTGTCGTCACGCTCGTGGACGATGCAGTTGAGAGAATCATGACCGCGAAATCCGACGGCTCGCCGACGCGATAGACATGTGCTCCTCAGCTTCGCCGCAGGTGCTACCGGATTCGTCAGAGGTTCTCGTCAGTGAATAGTCGAGCCGCGTGATGAACGGCGACAATCAAGACGATGTCGTTCTCGTGACGATAGATCACGCGATATGCTCCCTGGAAGATTTGTCGATAACGCTGACAATCGTCTTCCGGCAGCCACGATCCTGATTCCGGCTGTGAAGAGAGAGCCTCAACTCGCATCATCAATCGAGATGCAAATCGTTTCGCTCTGACGGCTGAATCGCGACTGATGTAATCGACGAGTGCCTCAAGATCATCAAGAGCACGAGGCGCCCAGACTATTGCAGCCACTGGCTCAGTCTCTGTTTAGCCATTTCATGAGAGACTCCCTCACCGCGAGCCAACTGCTTCTCGGCCTGCTCGATCTTATCGAGGAGATGCAGCCGCTCAATCAGAGCGTCGACGTCGACGGTCTCAGGCAGGTTAGAAACGACCTGCTCAATTTGACTCTTCTTCATACGGGATGACCTTTTCGAAAAACGTGACCGCTGTCCTTTCAACGATACCAATTACGTGGAACGGCGTCGACCAGATTTCCGTGAATACGCAGGCTCCAGTCACGTGGCATAACCTCGCGGTCGCATAACCCCAAAACGCGATTTGGAAATTCCGAAACTGCTTAGTGAAGCCAGTGGGGGTCATAACCCGAGCCGGGGTGTCTCTGTTCTAGGCAAGAGGCACGGGACCGAGTTCGGGGCTGATCACAAGTTGTTGCGGGAAAGCGGGATAGGGCGACGCTTTTGCCGGGGCTCAAAGTTGAGCGCAAAAAATAACCCCGGGGTCGAAAAATATTTCGACACCGGGGTTAGTGGCGGGGGCCGGATTTGAACCGACGACCTCGAGGTTATGAGGAAGCCCCAAAACCCTACAAAAACCACTCAAATCTCAGTGATTTCGAGGTGTACTTCCCCTTTTGCGCGTTTGCAAGATCAGTCATGTTTTTTCAGTGTTTTTTTGAGATTCATCGTTTTCAGATTTTCCAAAAGGGGAACCAACTCAACGAGCTTTTGGTGACGGAAACGAGCGTGACGAAACCTTATCTGGAACGAATCCCAAACTCGGTTGGCAGTCGTTTCCGGCCAGGCAGTTTCAACCGCGTTCGTTAGATTTCAGTGGGGGAACGGCTCACACTGCCGGGAATGCCTAAAAGCCCACTATTCCCCGTCGGCCATACGGGTTTCAGCATCAAGTATCCTTGACGGCTCAAATCCGTTTGGACGTCGGAACAGATCAATGGTCTGCGAAAACCTGCGACTCTGAAACCTTCATTTGCTCGTTTCCCGGGATACGCCGCACGGCCTGACTCCAGGCAAAGGAGGAACGGACCTCCTACCACACAATCTGCAGGATGCCAAGATCGCTGAAAAACAGCATCTGGACAGTTTTCTGACGGCACCTGTGGAGATTAAAATGTTGTCAGAGGTGATGTATGACTGCCAACCCGCAACAGATTACCGCCGAAGCTCGGAAGCTCCTTCCAAGACTTGTTGAAGCCTATTCCAAGTCCCCTGACTCCGCGGTCCTGGTTGATCAGGTTATTCAGACAACCTCTCATCTGCCGATCTATTCGGCACTGAGAGAACAACTTGTACTGAATGCTCCGAGTCTTGCACCGTCTGACTGCCCCGACGCAGTCGACCTCGCCAGAGCGATCGGTCGACGAGAAGAACTGATTCGCCAAAGGCAGCGAGAGATTGGTCAGTTCGCTGAACTCGTCTGTGTCCACGCGATCCAGATTGAAGGTGGTGCGAATCCTCAGGCTCGGGCAAAAGCGGTCGAATCAGCTCGAAGGCCTTTGCTGGAGCAGATAAGAAAGCGGGAGCCGAAATTGCCTTCGCTGCTTTCCGCCGATCTCATGGCAAAGAAACGCGAATTGATTGTTCAACAAGCGGATGGGTGGCTGAATGATGCCTGTGTCAAACTTGCATCCCAGTTTGTTGAGGTCATGCACCTGCTGGTCGAACGAAATGTGGTGGGTCTCCTTGAAGTCCCAGGTGAACGAACGTGTAAGCTCAACTTCTTTAAGCATGTTGTGAGCCAAACTGAGACGGGCCGCAAGAAGTCAACAAAACAGACGACTCAGAACAACGGCAACGACACACGAACCGTAACCACCGAACACTTCGAGGCAATTCGCGGAAAAAACGTCCATTCCATCGAACGTCATGAGCATCATGTGATTGACGTCACAGTGAGAGATCCTCACGACGTTGGCTCCAGCATTCCAAATCACCACCGTGAGTTCTTCTTGCGAATCCCTGAGTGGATTCGACGACATGTGCTGCTGTTAGAGGGGCACTTGATTCTTGAACAGATCATTCGTACGAAAGTTCGCGAGGAGTCATTCCAAAATCAACCAGTCCGTACAGGAATTGATGAACAAACCCTACCGATCGTGAGACGTGAGGTTGTTTTCGACCCGGCCTTGATATTGGGTCACTTTGTTCTCACTGGCTGGACAGAACGAGAACAGAAACCCGCTCCTACAGGCTCTGGAACTCCAGATTCAAAATTGCCATCTGATTCGACCGTCGATCGTCGCAAGGCCGGTGAACAGTTTGTGTCCCTCTGGCCCGTCGCCATCGGTGCGACTGTTGCTTCCGCAGTCATGATGTTCTTCAGCAGAACGCAGCCTGCCTTGATGATTCCAGCGGCATTGTTGCTGGCGTTCGTTGCTGGCGGTTTGCTCATTCGCTGCCTGCACCAGAAGTGCTACTGGAAAAAGGGATCCATCGACTTGCTGTTTATGGGATTTGGTAGCCTTGCGGTGTTCGCCGGACTCGTCGGACTGCAGGGGTCAGTATATTCACTGTTATATCGCGGTTTTTCAACTCTGCTTCCGGCAATGATGTTCGTGGCTGTTGCGAAGTTCCTCTGGAAAACCGCGCACAGCCGAATGGAGGACTGACCCTCTATGTCAGAACCTCTTTTTCCAGAGACTGCCGCCAGGATTTCAACAGACGCACGCCCAGTGGCAAAGGCTGCTGTTCCAGGTCGGTTTCAACTGATGCTTTTGTTGTTGTTTGGTATTAGCGGCCCGTGGTTCGCGTTCCTGATCTACGGCGTCGGACCATTGCTGGACCTCGGAAAAAAGTCTGTTCCGACAGTGTCGCCACAGCCAAACCCGCCGCATGAAATCGAAAGAACTCCGCCCGTAGAAGTGCAGCCTCAGACGCCACCGACAGACACATCAGCTTATGCAAGTTCTGAATCCGCGTTGTTAAAAGAACTTCACCGTGTCGAATTGGAACCTCTTCACGGAAGCGTGGCAACCCTGCTTTCCGAAGCGCAATCGCAGGCTGCAAAACTGAACGTCAGACTGCAGCAAATGTTGACCAATGCTGAAGGACAGCGGCTGGCTAACATTGAGGGCGTTCGCGTGTTTCGCATTGTTCGTCAGCAAAGGGATGGTACGTCTGACTCACTGCGATCAATTGAGGTGAAACTTCGTAACGAAACATCGCAAGCAACTGGAACATTCGGCGCAGCCGAACTGAATACACATAAGTCGGCCCTCCGGGAAATTGAGCGACAACTGGAGAGTTCCTTCAAGATGATTGGACGGCTCAATGAACTCCTGGATGGACAACTGAAAAAGTCTGTCGCTATCAGCGATGTGACTCTTGAGGCTGCCCTTCGCACTTTTCAGGCAGACATCGAGCGGCGAATTGAGGAAGCTGTCGTATCCCAACTGCAAGCGGCTCAAGCAGCCGATGACATGGAGCTTCGAAAGCTGGATTCGATTCGACTGGAGAATGAGAGCTCCGTCAAAGAGGCAGAAATCCAACTGGAAAAATTGCAGAAGGAAAGTGCCTCACGACTTCGGAAGATTGAGTCATCTGCTGAGGAGTCTGCACGTCAAAGAGATCTTACTCGCGTAGAGGCTCGCAAAGCCATGGAGCAGGCCCTGCCCGCGATCCGAGGGCTCCTGAGCCCTGTGATTTCAAAGGGCTACAAGCAGCCTGACAGCGCCCAGAGTATGAAGGTGGTTGTCGACCCGGGACCAGTGTCGTTGTCAGCCCTGATGCAATTCGGGGCTCTCAATGAAGATAAGAAAGGGATGGAGACGCTGTTTTATCTTGTTCAGCCTGGAAACGCATTTGGCAATCTGAACGATAGACCACTGGGACAGTTCCCTAAGTACACGGATGAATTCGTCATTCAGAAGCCCGCCGTGATCGAGACTGTTCGCAAAGTTCAGCGGTTCCTCATAGAGCACGGAGACGCAATGGTCGAAGCTGGAATTCTCTCTCGTTAGTTGGAGCACGCCTGATGAGTCAGCCTCAGAATTACCCTTCTTCAACCTCTCGGGACATTCAACACACGGTCTCCCTGATTGCATCTGTCATCGTCCTGTTCTGGCTCGGTCATTTCTTTCTGAGTTCCTTCGAGACGTCCCCGACACCGGCGCCAGTCCAGCCTGATTCGCCGAAACCGTCGCCCGAGCAGTCTGGTCCGCTTGCGCCGATTGTCGATAGGTGGATGCCGAAACCAGAACCTCCCCGAAGCGAAGCATGGCTCATTTCTATCAACAATATGAAGGCCGAACTCGACAGCATCGCTTCAACGTCAGACTCCAAACGCGTTGAATCAATTCGTCGGCGACTTCAGCTAATGACGGAACACTGCAATGAGTTTCCCGACGCTATTCCTGTGTTGGCGGGCTCCAGTGACTTGCGCGAGACTCTGTTACGGATAGGTCGCGACATCGGGGACTTGAGATCACCGACAGCTGCAATTTCCGTCTCGGATGGCGTACTGCCGGATCTGGTACAAGTTCAATCCGATGAGGAACGAGCTGTTGCAGAGCAAATCAAGACTCGGTTCGCAGAACGGCGTCAGCCAGTGCAGGAGGAGCACCGTCAGAAGATGAAGTCGTTGCAGGATGTTGTTCGTGAACTGACGGAAAGTTCGGCGAAAACTCAGCAACGTGTGGAATCAATACGTGCGGAGACAGAGAAAGCTATCCTGATCGCCGAACAGAAACTGGCGTTTCAGCGAGATGAACTGGAAATCCGTCGTCTGCTTTCGCCCTTTATCACGCCGGGATACGATCAACTGGGACGTTCGTGGAATGACTGGAAGAAGACCGCTCAAAAGCAGCCTCTTTCGTTTCGAGACCTTGAACAGACAGGTGCATTAAGCCCCGACATTGATGGAGTTACGATGCTGGCTCGCATTGGAGGATTCCCACAGCACGACAATCCTCGAGGCACTCGTCCGCGAGGTGCTTTCCCGCCCTTCTATGATTCCATGTTTGGAAATCCGATTACACTCGAAACCGTCAAGCGAGCCCAACATCTTCTCAAACAACACGGTCCCTACCTGATCGAAATCGGTCTCCTTCAGCCCTAGGAATTCTACGTGGCAAGCAATTCGAATTATGAACATCAGAGAATGACGCGCTGGGTGCTGATGGCCGTGATACTGATTCCGATCACTGCGTTTGTCGTACTGCGGTGGCCGCAGATCCGAGATCGATTCTTTGTTCAGCGAGAAGCCGAAGAATCATCACCCACGACAACAACAGACGTGGATGCATCGACGGCTTCATCGCCCGTTGAATCCTCCGACTCAGATCGCGAAAGCGTTGTACAGGAGAGCCCAGCTCCGGACGATAATTCCAACGCCATTCTTATGGTGCCGGAAACGAGCGAACCGAAGACTCCGGACCCTTCAATCGCGAATGCTGAAGCTGCTGCGAAAGAACTCCAGAAGCAACTGGAAATGGAACAAGAGAAACTGGAGAGTGCTCGACTTTCTTTCGAGAAGTTTCGACAGCAGTTCGACGTCGTCGAACTCAATGAACTCGTCGGTTCCGAGTGGGCTGCGATTCAGAAGACGCTGGTCCTCGCTGAGACCTCAGCCGAACCGAAGCTTGCTACCGAGCAATACAAGGCTGCCGAAAGTCAGCTTCGGGATTTGATTCCGGAACTCGTTCGAAGACGAAAGCTGAGAGAAATTCAAAATCTTTCTGAATCCGGCGACGCACTGGACTTCCTGAAGCGACTGATTGCATTACCAGATGAAAATCTGTTATCCGAAACCGAAATTGACGAACTATGGTCGCGAGTGATTGCCTGGCCATCGTCGAGGTGGTTGACGATCGCTGAAAAAGAATTGAACCAACTGTCCCCTTCAGATGATGGATTCACCGAAGTCTGGCTGGCGAAGTTCCTCTACCATCTTGAT